>Ga0247735_1000498_pt1 | contig 15318 bp, 13 predicted proteins | sample UWRJL178409R2_FD_180934 | JGI IMG/M metagenome (GOLD analysis project Ga0247735, IMG submission 180934) | Plant litter microbial communities from Arlington Agricultural Research Station in Wisconsin, United States - UWRJ-L178-409R-2 | ecosystem: Environmental > Terrestrial > Plant litter >... | reverse complement strand
CGGCTGCGCCCCGGCGGCTACGCCGTCGCCTGGCCCCCCGCGCGACGGCGTAGCCGCCGGGGCGCAGCCGCGGCAGGCGGTCGGCCAGCTCGCGCGCCCACCGCTCCACGCCGCCCAGCTCGGGCCGGGCCGCGGCGCGCGCGTCGATGACGGCCAGCGGCGCCACGGCTCAGGCGGCGGCGAAGACCGACACGCCGTCCCGGTCGGTCTGCGTGACCCGGCCCTCGGCGAGCAGCAGGTCGACGTGCCCCAGGACCTCGCTGATCGTCAGGTACGCCTGCGTGACCGCCACGTTGCCCCACAGGGCCTGGGCGATCTCGTACGCGGTCTGGGGATGGTCGCCGATCAGGCCCGCGATCTTGTTGGCCCGGCGCTCGGTCGAGCGGACGCGGTCGTCGATCAGCGTGCGGTGGTCGTCGACGGGCGGGCCGTGGCCGCCGAGCACCGTCTGCAGGTCCATGGCCTGCGTGGCCCGCAGGGAGGCCAGGTACGTCACCAGCGCCTGCGGGCGCTCGGCGACCGGCTCGCCGCGCGCCAGGTCGGGCGGGCGGCTGACCAGCGGGTTGGAGGAGATGCGGCTGAGGAGATGGTCGCCGCCGATGAGGATCCCGTGCTCGGCGTCGTGGAAGACCGTGTCGGTGGGGGAGTGCCCGGGGCGGTGGTGCACGTGGAGCGTGCGGCCGGCGAACGCGAGCGCGTCCCCGTCGGAGATCGTGCGGTCGATCACCGCCGGGGCGCCCCACGCGCGGGCCAGGCGCGCCACGGTGCGCAGCGCGCGCACCACGTCGGGCGGCACGCCGCTGGCGAGCATCACGGTCTCGGCGAAGCGGTCGTCGTCCTCCATCGCGTCGGCGTAGTCGGCGAGCCAGGGCGCGAGCAGGTCGAGCCCCACGACCTCGGCGCCGGAGCGGCGGGCGAGGATGCCGAGCAGCCCGATGTGGTCGGGGTGCTGATGGGTGACGACCAGGCGCTCCAGGTCCTCGACCCGGTGCCCGCGGGCGTGGAGCAGGTCCTCCAGCTCGGTGAGGGAGGTGGCCGAGTTGGGCCCCGAGTCGACCAGGGTGAGCGGGTCGTCCTCGATCAGGTAGGCGTTCATCCGGCCCACCGCGAACGGCGTGGGGACGGGGAGGGCGTGGATGCCGGCCGCCGCGGCCAGCGCGGTGCCGGCGGAGCCCGCGGTGTCGTCGTCGCCTGGGGAAGCCACGGCGATCAGCTCCGGATCAGGGCGAGCACCTCGTCCCGGCGGCGCTCCATGTCCTCCTCGGACACGAGCGACTCCAGGCAGAGGCGCAGCAGCGGCTCGGTGTTCGACGAGCGCACGTTGAAGTGCCAGTCGTCGTAGTCGACGGACACGCCGTCGACGTGGGTGATCTCGCCGTCCGCGTACTGCTCCTCGATCTCGGCGATCTTCGCGGGGGCGTCGCTGACCTCCGAGTTGATCTCGCCGGAGATGAAGTACGTGGAGCGGTAGGAGTCCAGGAGCTCGCTGAGCTTGACGCCGCGCTCGGAGAGCAGCTCGAGCATCAGCAGCGCCGGGATCGTGCCGCTGTCGGCGCAGTAGAAGTCGCGGAAGTAGTAGTGGCCGGACACCTCGCCGCCGAACATGGAGCCCTCGCGGCGCATCCGGCCCTTGAAGAACGCGTGGCCGACGCGGTTGATCTCCGCGGTGCCGCCCGCCTTCTCCACGGTGTCGGCGACGGCGCGGCTGGCCCGGGCGTCGTAGAGGATGGTCTCGCCGGGGGACTTGGCCAGCAGCGACTCCGCCAGCAGGGCGGTCATGAAGTCGCCGTCGATGAACCGGCCGGTGTCGTCGATGAAGAAGCAGCGGTCCGCGTCGCCGTCCCAGGCGATGCCCAGGTCGGCGCCCTCGTGCTTGACCTTCTTGATGATGAACTCGCGGTTCTCGGGCAGCAGCGGGTTGGGCTCGTGGTCGGGGAAGTTGCCGTTGGGCTTCCAGTACGACGTGCTGAGGTCGAGGTCCAGCTCCTCGAGGATCGGGCCGACCATGGGCCCGGCCATCCCGTTGCCGCCGTCGACCACGACCTTGAGGCCCGGCTTGACCTTGCGGACGTCGATGAAGTCCTTGACCGCGTCGCGGAAGCCGGGGGCGACGTCGACGTCCTCGGCGGAGCCGCCGCCGGGCGCGTCGCCCAGGCCGGCCTGGATCAGGTCGCGGATGTCGTTGATGCCCTCGTCGCCGCTGAGGGCCAGCGCGCCGCGGCGCACGAGCTTGGCCCCGGTGTACGCCTTGGGGTTGTGCGAGGCGGTGCACATGAGGCCGCCGTCCAGGTCCCGCGAGCCCACGAGGTAGTAGAGCATCTCGGTGCCGACCTCTCCGGCGTCCATGACGTGGGCGCCCTCGGAGATCATCCCGGCGCGGTAGCGGGCGGCCAGCTCGGGGGCGGTGAGGCGCATGTCGCGCCCGAGGCCGATGCCGAGGTCGGCGGCCTGCTTGCCGGACATCCCGGCGAGCACGCGGACGAACGCGCGCCCGATCTGCTCCGCGGTGTCACCGTCGATCTGCGAGCCGTAGAGGCCGCGGATGTCGTAGGCCTTGAAGATGGAGGCGTCGATGGGCATCGGTCGAGAATCTACCCGGTGCCGACCCGTCGCCGACCTGCTGGCACAATGCGTTCAATGACGCCGCGTGAGTCCGTGCCGGTCGCCATTCTCTGTGGAGGCCGCGGGACGCGGCTGCGCGGAGACGGGCCGTCCCTGCCCAAGCCCCTGGTCGAGATCGGGGGCCATCCGATCGTGTGGCACGTCGTGCGGCTGTACGCCGCCCAGGGCTTCCGGCGCTTCCTGCTCCTGACCGGCTACCGGGGCGAGGACATCGCCGCGTTCGCGCGCGACACCGACTGGGGCGCGGGCATCGAGGTGGAGTGCGTCGACACCGGCCTGGACACGCCCACGGGCGGCCGGCTGCACCGCGTCGCGGGCCGGCTGGCGGGCGGCACCTCGTGCGTCACGTACGCCGACGGCCTGGCCGACATCGACCTGGGCCGGCTCCTGCGCTTCCACCGCGAGCACGAGGCGCCGGCCACGGTGACCGTCGTGCGGCCCGAGCTGCCGTTCGGGGTGGCGCGGCTGGACGGCGACCACGTCGCCGGCTTCGTGGAGAAGCCGCGGAGCGACGAGTGGATCAACGGCGGGTTCCTCTGCCTGGAGCCGGCGGCGGTGGCGGGCATCGGGCCGGACGACGTGCTCGAGCGGGACCCGATGGAGCGCTGGGCCGGCGAGGGCGCGCTGCGCGCCTACCGGCACGAGGGCTTCTGGGACTGCATGGACACGTACAAGGACGCGGTCCTCCTCAACGACCTGTGGCGGCGCGAGCAGGCCCCCTGGCAGACCGCTGGAGCCACGGCATGAGCAAGAGCAACGTGTTCGTCACGGGCGGGTACGGGCTGCTGGGCACCTGGCTCGTCAAGGGGCTGCTGGACCGGGGAGACCGCGTCACCGTCGTGCGTCGCGACCGCGCGCCGAACTCCGCGCTGGTGATCGAGGGCCTGGAGGCCCGCTGCGACGTCGTCCAGGGCGACATCCTCGACGCCGCGCTGATGGACCGGGTGCTCGGCGAGTACGAGATCGACACCGTGTTCCACCTGGCCGCCCAGACGATCGTGGGCACCGCCAACCGGTCGCCGTCCGCCACGTTCGACACGAACATCCGTGGGACGTGGTCGGTGCTCGAGGCCTGCCGCCTGCACGGGGTGGCGCGAACCATCGTCGCGTCCTCCGACAAGGCGTACGGCACCCAGCCGGCGCTCCCGTACGACGAGACGATGCCGCTGCTGGCGCGTCATCCGTACGACGTGAGCAAGGCCGCGGCCGACATGCTCGCCCGCTCGTACTGGACGACCTACGGCCTGCCGGTCGCGGTGACCCGCCTGGCCAACCTCTACGGCGGGGGCGACCTCAACCCGTCCCGGCTGATCCCCGGCGCCATCGCCTCGGCGCTGCGCGGCGAGGCGCCGATCGTGCGTTCCGACGGCAGCCCGGAGCGGGACTACCTGCACGTGGACGACGCCGTGGCGGCCTACCTGGCGATCGCCGACCTCCTCGGCGCGGCCGATCCCGATCGGCCGGCCGCGGGCGAGGCGTTCAACGCCGGCGCGGGCGTCCCGTGGCGAGTCGACGCGGTCGTCGGGCTGGTGTGCGAGGCGGCCGGGACCGGCGTGCGGCCGGACGTCCGGGGCGCGGGCGTGCCCCACGGGGAGATCGATCGGCAGTACCTGGACTCCACCAAGCTGCGCGAGGCGACGGGGTGGGCGCCGAAGATCGGCCTGGCCGAGGGCCTGGCGCGCACGGTGGAGTGGCACCGGGCCCACCCGTCGCGCTGAGTCGGCCGGCGCGGACTACAATCGACCCATGTCCGGACATTCCAAATGGGCGTCGATCAAGCACAAGAAGGCGATCGTCGACTCGCGTCGCGGCAAGCTGTTCACCAAGCTGGCCCGCGCCATCACCACGGCCGCCCGTGAGGGCGGCGGCGACATCGCCGGCAACGCCGCGCTGGGCCTGGCGGTCCAGAAGGCGCGCGACGCCTCGATGCCGAAGGACAACATCGAGCGGGCGATCGACAAGGGCACGGGCGCCGGCGCGGACGCCGCGACGTTCGAGGCGATCGTCTACGAGGGCTACGGCCCCGGCGGCGTGGCGATGCTCATCGACGCGCTGACCGACAACCGCAACCGCACCGGCGCGGACGTCCGCCACATCCTCAGCAAGCACGGCGGCGCCCTGGGCGAGCCGGGCTCGGTCGCCTACGTCTTCGACAAGAAGGGCGTGATCGTCGTCGAGGCGGCGCGCTACTCCGAGGACGACCTGATGGTGGCCATCGACGCGGGCGCCGAGGACATCGTCGGCGACGACGACGTCTTCGAGATCATCACCGAGCCGACCGACCTGATGGCCGTGCGCGCCGCGCTGGAGGAGGCCGGCATCGAGTTCGCCTCCGCCGACGTCACCCAGCGCCCCAACCTCAAGGTGGAGCTGGACGAGGACGGCGCCCGCAAGCTGATGAAGCTGATCGACGCGCTCGACGACAACGACGACGTCGGCGAGGTCCACGCGAACTTCGAGATCGACGGCGAGATCATGGAGAAGCTCGCCGCGGCCTGACCGGCGGGCGTACACGAGCGACAGCTGCGTCCCGCCAGGGGGGAGCGAGCTGTCACTCGTGGAGGCGGGCCGGTCATCTGTCGCTCTGGCCGAGCAGCTGGTGCGATTTGCCACCGTCGGGGTGGACAAACGCGCGAACCTCGCCCTGACCTTGTGGGCCTCAGCAGACGTCCTCCAACTTGTTGCCGAGGGGCGGCAACAACTTGGAGAACGTGCAACGGCGTCCCCCGCGCTTACGCCGCTCGTCATCCTGGCCCGCCCCTGGTTCGGCTTGGAGGTGTGGTGGTCTCGAGAAGCACCCGTGCGGCGGCCACACCCCGGCGGTCGCCTTTTGCCGCCCACGGCGGCATCTCCTGACCCTCGGCGGCGAGGGTCAGGGCAGTGGCCGCGCGCGGAACAGCGCGACGCTGCCGCTGATCCCCTTGAAGGAGCGGGAGCCGGCGTTGGACCACTTGACGGCGTCCGGCGCGAGGTCGCGGACCGCGCGGGTCGCCACCACGGAGCCGGCGCGCGCGGCGCCGCTGATGCGCGAGGCGAGGTTGACGGGCGCCCCGAACCAGTCGCCCGAGCGGCTCAGCGCCTCCCCCGAGGCGATGCCCACGTGGACCTGCGGGAACGACTGCCCCTCGCGATCGGCGGCGGCGACCAGGTCGAGCGAGGCGACGAGCAGCTCGGCCGCCTCGGGCGCGACCAGCATCACCCCGTCGCCCAGCGTCTTGGTCACGCGCACGGGCGCGGTGACGATGTCCCCGGCCATCTCGTCGAAGCGGTCGGCCACGCGGCCCAGCTCCTCGGGGAGGACCTCCTGGCCCAGCCGCGTGAAGCCGACGAGGTCCGCGAACGCGAACACCGCGTGGCGGGTGCCCGGCATGCGCGCGCCGGCCTGGACGACCATCTGCGTGGTCATCGCGTTGCGCAGGTGCGTGCGGATGACCTGGCTGAGGATCGACTCGAAGAGGGGGATGGTCGCGGCGGTGGCCTCGTCGAGGACCTCGGCCAGCTCCAGCTCGGTCATGTCCTGGCCGACGATCGAGCTCAGCAGCGCGTCGCGCGTGGTCTCGGCCAGGGTCCCGAGCGTGCGGCCCATGACGCGGGAGACCTGCAGGACCGTCTCCTCGGGGATGCCCAGGTCGAGGAACTCGCGCACGAGCCGCGAGCTCTCCACCTCGGCGTCGCTGTACACCGCTTCGTCGAGGCCCAGGTCGGGCAGCCCGCTGACCTGGCGGATGCGCCGCAGCAGCGTCTCGTCGATCCCGCTCTCCCGGGCCACCTCGCGTCCGGTCCAGCGGCCCGGCCCGCCGACGGTGCGGTCGGCGAGCATGAGCGGCAGATCGCCCCGCTCGGCGGCCCGCAGCATCTCGGCCTCCGTGAACCCCGCGTGCTCCAGGCGCTCCAGCAGCTCCAGCCGCGCCCCGCGGCCCTCGCCGTCGAGTCCGTCGAGCAGTCCCAGCGCGTCCCATTGGGCCTCGGTCCTCATGGGGGAGACCCTATGCGACCGGACGCCCGCGGACCGGTGGAAGCAGGACATCCGATCGACCACGGAGAATGGCGAACGTATGATCGTCTTGGGCATCGATCCCGGCCTCGCCAACACGGGCTACGGCGTGGTGCGCCGCCAGAGCGGTCGCCTCGTGGCGATCGACGGCGGCGTGATCGAGACGCGGCCGGATGCGACGCCGGAGCGGCGGCTCACCCAGATCCACCAGGCGATCGTCGACCTCATCGCCGTGCACGATCCCGCCGGCGTCGCGCTCGAGGAGCTGTACTTCGGGCAGAACTCGGGCAGCGCCCTGGCGGTCGGCCAGGCCCGTGGCGTGGTGCTGCTCGCCGCCGGACAGCGCGGGCTCCCGTGCGCCGGCTACACCCCGCAGCAGGTGAAGTCCGCCGTGTGCGGCACCGGCCGCGCCCCCAAGGAACAGGTCCAACGCATGGTCCAGACGCTGCTCTCCCTCGACGCGCTCCCCCGGCCCGATCACGCGGCCGACGCGCTCGCGGTCGCCATCTGCCACGCCAACCACGCGCCGATGGCCCGCGCGCACTTCGCGGCATGATCGCCCTCGTCCACGGCGAGGTCGCCGCGCGCCGGCTCGATCACGTGGTGGTCAGCGCCGGCGGCGTCGGCTACCGCCTCGCGGTGTCGTCCCACACGCTGGGCCAGGTCGGTCCGGTGGGGGAGACGGCCACGCTGCACACCCATCTCATCGCCCGCGACGACGCGCTGCTGCTCTACGGCTTCTCGACCGAGGAGGAGCGCGACCTGTTCCTCCTGCTCATCGGCGTCCAGTCGGTGGGCCCCAAGGTGGCCCTGGCCGTGCTCTCCGGCGGCGCCCCGCGCGACCTGATGGCCGCGCTGGCGGCCGGGGACGCCGCGCGCTTCCAGGCGGTGCCCGGCATCGGCAAGCGCACGGCGGAGCGGATCATCGTCGAGCTGCGGGAGAAGGTCGCGGGCATCGCCGTCGGCCTGCCCGACGTCACCGCCGGCGGCGGGGTGGAGGATCCGCGCATCCTGGCCCGTGACGGCCTGGTCGAGCTGGGCTTCGCGCTGCCCGAGGCCGAGGCCCTGCTCGCCGACGCGCCCGACGGCACCGCCGAGGACCTGCTCGCGCACGCCCTGAGGAGCGCGCGCCGGTGAGCGCCGAGGACCTTCCGGGGGAGCCGGCGTTCCGGTCCACGATCTCCGTGGCCCGCCTGCAGGCGCCCGAGCCCATCGCGCCGGCCGAGGAGGAGGTCGAGGGGTCGCTTCGCCCGCGCACCCTCCACGACTTCATCGGCCAGGAGGCGCTCAAGGACCAGCTCGCCGTCTCCGTCTCGGCCGCCTCGGCGCGCGGCGAGGCCCTGGACCACGTGCTGCTCGCCGGACCGCCCGGCCTGGGCAAGACGTCCCTGGCCCAGATCGTCGCGGCCGAGCTCGGCGTCCCGTTCGTGATGACCGCGGGGCCGGCGCTGGAGCGCAAGGGGGACATCGCCTCGTTCCTCACCGCCCTGGAGCCCCGGAGCGTGTTCTTCGTCGACGAGATCCACCGGCTGCCCCGCGCGCTGGAGGAGACGTTCTACCCGGCGATGGAGGACCGGGCGCTGCCGATCACCGTGGGGCAGGGCGCCGGGGCCCGCGTGGTCACGCTCGACCTGCCGCCGTTCACGCTGATCGGCGCCACCACCCGCGCCGGGCTGCTGACGACGCCGCTGCGCGACCGCTTCGGCATCCAGCATCGCCTGGAGACGTACGGCGCCACCGACCTCGCCGCGATCGTGCGCCGCTCGGCGACCATCCTGGGCTGCACGGTGACGGAGGAGGGGGCGTTCACCATCGCGGGGCGCAGCCGTGGCACGCCGCGGGTGGCCAACCGGCTCCTCAAGCGCGTGCGCGACTACGCCGAGGTGCACGGCGACGGCGTCATCGGCGGCGAGGTGGCCGATCAGGCGCTGCGCATGCTGCAGGTCGACGAGCTCGGGCTCGACCGCCTGGACCGGGAGCTCCTGAGCGCGATCTGCGAGCGCTTCGGCGGCGGTCCGGTCGGCCTCTCGACGCTCTCGGTGAGCGTCGGCGAGGAGTCCGACACAGTCGAGGACGTGTATGAGCCGTACCTCCTCCAGCAGGGCCTCATCGTCCGTACGCCGCGCGGGCGCGTTGCCACTCCCCGGGCCTACGAGCACCTGGGTCTGACGCCGCCTCCGGAGGCCGGGCTGTTCTGACGGCCGGCCGGCTGGCCGCGAAATCCCGCATGGCGTCGCAGTTGTCGGCGCGGCTGCCGCGCCGGTCCGTCCCGTTCGCGTACCCTGTGCTCGACCCATGGCTCACCACTTCATCTGTCCCAGCTGCGGTACCCGTTCCACGCAGGCCGATCGCAACGCCGGTTTCCGGTCGCAGGCGCGCGGCTGCTCGTCGTGTGGCTTCGGCTTCCTGTTCGAGCTGCTCGACGACTACTACCCGGCGCCCGACGCCGCGTTCTTCGTCTGCGACCAGGAGCGCCGGCTCATCGGCCTCGGTCGCGGCTCGCGCGAGCTGACCGGGCTGACGGAGGAGCGGGTCATGGGGCGCTCGGTCAACGAGGTCCTGGGTCTGCGCTTCGAGGCCGGGGACGACCCGGTCGGGACCGTCCTGGAATGGGGCGTTCGTGCCCTCGGCAAGTCCGTCGAGGTCAACGCCGAGGGTGATCTACCAGCCAACGCCGTCGCGGATCTGTTCCCCGCGTACGACGACGACGGAGGGCTGCTGCTGGTCCTCACTCCAACAAAGTAGGGTGCGCGCTCGCACATGAAGAACAAACGCCGCAATCTCCTCGTCCTCCTCCTCGTCGCCGGCCTGCTGGCCGCGTCCCTGGCGGTCATCGCAACGCAGCCCACGCGGCTCGGGCTCGATCTGAAGGGCGGCGTGTCGCTGGTCTACCAGGCCAAGCCGACCAAGGACACGAAGGTCACGGGTGAGTCCGTCGACCAGGCGATCGAGATCATGCGCGATCGCGTCGACCAGCTCGGCGTCGCGGAGCCGGAGATCCTGCGGTCCGGCGCGGACCAGATCATCGTCAACCTCCCGGCCGTCCAGAACGCGACGGAGGCCGAGAAGCAGGTCGGCACGGTCGCCCAGATGTACTTCTACGACTGGGAGCCGAACGTCATCGGGCCGGACGGCCGGCCCGACCCGACGAACGCGGCGGTCACCGGCGGCCCCTCGGCGGGCAACTCCTCCGCGGGCATCAGCAAGTACGAGGCCGTCATGCGCGCCTCCAAGCAGCCGGCGCGGCCCAGCCCGACGGCCACGACGGCCGGCTCGTACTACCTCGTCACCGACAAGCCCACGACGGTCACGCTCAACACGGGCAAGACCAAGGGCTACCCCGCGAAGACGGTCATCGCCGGGCCGGACGACACCGAGGACGGCCTGTTCACCAGCTTCGAGGACGAGAAGCAGCCGGCGAACACGAGCGTCGTCAAGGTGCCCGAGGGCACGATCGTCGTCGGCGCGGAGACCGCGAGCGACGACGACGTCCCCGCCAGCTACTTCGTCCTGCAGGACAAGCCCGCGCTGAGCGGCAAGGACATCACGGATCCGAAGCAGGGCTTCGGGTCGGGGCCGGGCTCGAGCGGGGCCCCGAACGTCACGTTCAACTTCTCGGACAAGGGCCGGGACATCTGGCAGAAGGTCACGCGCGAGATCGCGCAGCGCGGCCAGGAGTCGCAGGTCCCCGGCAGCGATCCGTCGACGGCGGCGCAGCACTTCGCGATCGTCCTGGACAACAAGCTGATCTCGGCGCCGTACATCGACTTCCAGCAGAACCCGGACGGCATCGACGGCTCGAACGGCTCGGAGATCTCCGGCGGCTTCACGATCAAGTCGGCCCAGCGCCTGGCCAACCTGCTCCAGACGGGCGCCCTGCCGATCAAGCTCGACCTGATCTCCAACTCGCAGGTCTCGGCCTCCCTCGGCAAGCAGGCCCTGGATCAGGGCCTCCTCGCCGGTGGCATCGGCTTCCTGCTCGTGGCGATCTTCCTGCTCGCCTTCTACCGCGTGCTCGGCATCATCGCCGTCGGCGGTCTGATCATCTACTCGATCTACCTGTTCGCGCTGATCAAGCTGATCCCGATCACGATGACGCTGCCGGGCATCGCGGGCGTGGTCCTGACGATCGGCGTGGCGGCGGACGCGAACATCATCATCTTCGAGCGCGTCAAGGAGGAGATCCGCAACGGGCGATCCGTGCACGCCGGCATCGCGGCCGGCTACAAGAAGGGCATCGCGGCGATCGTCGACGCCAACGTCGTGACGATCATGGTCGCGTTCATCCTCTTCATCCTGGCCACGGCCGGGGTCAAGGGCTTCGCGCTGACGCTCGGCGTCGGCACGCTGACCTCCCTGTTCACGGCGGTCGTCGCGACGCAGGCGGTGCTCGGCACCCTCGGCAACTCGCGGATGATCTCCAGCCCCAGCGCGCTGGGCGCGGGCAAGCAGCGCGCCCGGTTCCGGTTCGACTTCATGGGCTACTCGAAGTGGTTCTTCTCCGCCTCGGGCGTCATCCTCGCCATCGGCGCGCTGGCCATCGGCGCCAACGGCCTGAACTTCGGCATCGACTTCGAGTCGGGCACGCAGGTCAAGGTCGCGCTGACGAAGCCGGCGACGTCCGAGGAGGTGCGCACCGCGCTCTCCGGCGTCCCGGGCGTCGACGCCGACCAGGCGAAGATCCAGTCCGAGACCAGCCAGGAGTTCGGGAGCAACGCGTTCTCGATCGCCACGACGACGTTGTCGAGCACCGAGAGCGACGCGGTCAAGGCGAAGCTCAACCAGGAGTTCGGGATCGTCGGCGGGACGGGCTCCGAGGCGAAGGCCAGCGTCAACACGATCGGGCCGAGCTTCGGCCAGACCGTGGCGTCCAGCGCGATCATCGCGATCATCGCCTCGCTGATCGTCATCAGCGCCTACATCGCGCTGCGGTTCGAGTGGAAGTACGCGGTGCCGGTCCTCATCGCGTTGATGCACGACCTGCTCATCACGGCCGGCATCTACGCGCTGACGGGGTACGAGGTGACGACGGCGACCGTGGCCGCACTGCTGACGATCCTCGGGTTCTCGCTCTACGACACGATCATCGTCTTCGACCGCATCAGAGAGAACGTTCCGCGCATGCCGCGGGCCGCGTTCTCCCAGATCTACAACCGGTCGATGTCGGAGGTCCTCACGCGATCCCTGGCGACGTCGATGGTCACGGCCCTGCCGGTCCTCTGCCTGTTCTTCTTCGGCGGCGAGACCCTCAAGGACTTCGCGTTCGCGCTGCTCATCGGCATCCTGTCGGGCGCGTACTCGTCGATCTTCATCGCCGGTCCGGTGCTCACGGGCTCCAAGGAGCGGGAGCCGGCCTACCGCCGCCGCCACGCCCGCATCGCCGCGGTCAACGGCGGCATCGTCCCGCCGTTCGCGGTGGCCGGTCCCGGTGAGGCCCCGGTCGACGTCCCGGTCAAGGAGAAGGCGCCGCGCTCGCGGCTGACCGCCCCGGAGGATCCGGACCGCGCGGTCTCCAAGCGGGAGTTCGACGAGATGGTCGCCGACCTCCACGCGACGCCCACGCCCACGAAGGCGGCGACGGCCGATCCCACGGCCGACGCCACCCCCGAGGACACCGTGATGCCGCCGGAGCCCAAGAAGAGAACGCCGCGAAACCGCAAGCACGGACGGAGCCGCTGACCATGGGAATGTTCGCCTGGATCATGATGGGCCTGGCCGTGTGGCACTTCACGGTGTTCCTCCCCGATCGCGAGTGGGGCGGCATCGTCGGTGCCTTCCTGGGCGCCCTGATCGGCTCCGCGCTGTTCGGCTTCATCATCAGTGGCTTCACCGTTCCCGGCCAGGAGGACACGCACCTCCTGACCGCTCTCGAGGGCATCCCGGGAGCCGTCATCGGCATCGGCATCATGTACGCCATCGGCATCAGCCGCGGCTCGGGCGACGAGCCGGTGGCCGAGCCGAGCACGTAGGAAGCCGCTCGTTCCGGGGTCCGCGCGCGGACCCCGGAAAAGCAGTCCGATCCGGCCTCTAAGGTGGCGGAGATGGACGGTCGTCTCGACATTCCCGCGGTGCCGTGGGCGCAGGTCGCCGCGCTCTCCCGGGAGCTCGCCGTCAGCACGGCCATGGCCCAGGTGCTGGCCCGGCGCGGCCTGGGCGATCCGGCCGAGGCGCGGGCGTTCCTGGCGCCGCCGGAGCGCCACGACCCCCGGCTGATGCCCGGCATGGACGACGCGGTCGCGCTGATCCTGCGGCACGTCGAGGCGGGCACGGCGATCACCGTGCACGGCGACTACGACTGTGACGGCGTCACGAGCACGACCATCCTCGTCGGCGCGCTCCGGGAGCTGGGCGCCACGGTCGACTGGTTCCTGCCGAGCCGCACCGAGGACGGCTACGGGCTGCGGCCCGGCACCGTCGACCGGCTCGCCGCGCGAGGGACGAAGCTGCTGGTGACCGTGGACTGCGGGATCACCGCCGTCGACGAGGTCGCCGCCGCCCGGGCGGCCGGGATGGACGTCGTGGTCACCGACCACCACCAGCCGCGGGCCGACGGCCGGCGGCCCGACGCCCCGATCGTGCACCCGGGCCTGGGCGGCTATCCCTGCCCCGACCTGTGCGCCGCCGGCGTCGCGCACCAGCTCGTGCGCGCCCTGCTGGCCGCCGCGGGCCGCGACGTCGCCCTGGCCGACCGGGACCTGGACCTCGTGGCCCTCGCCACCGTCGCGGACTGCGTGCCGCTGCGGGGGGAGAACCGCCGCCTCGTCCAGGACGGGCTCGCGGCGATCGCCGCCACGCGCCGGCCGGGCCTGCGCGCGCTGATGCGGGTGGCCAAGCTCGATCCCGGCGCGGTCGACGCGCGCTCGCTGGGCTTCCGCCTGGCGCCGCGGATCAACGCCGCGGGCCGGGTGCAGCGTGCCGACGCCGGCGTGGAGCTCCTGCTCACCCGGGACGCCCGACGCGCCGAGGAGATCGCCGAGGAGCTGGACCGCGCCAACGGCGACCGCAAGCACCTGGAGCAGCGCATCCTCTTCGAGGCCGAGGCGCAGGTCCGCGAGGCCGGCGAGGACGCGGCCGCCTTCGTGCTCGCCGGCGACGGCTGGCACCCCGGCGTGATCGGCATCGTCGCCTCCCGGATCGCCGAGAAGCACCATCGGCCGACGCTCCTGATCGCGCTGGACGGCGACGTCGGCACCGGGTCGGGCCGCTCGATCCCCGCGTTCGACCTGCTCGCCGCGCTCGACGCGAGCGCGGCGCACCTGCTGAGGCACGGCGGGCACCGCGCGGCGGCCGGCTGCACGGTCGCGCGGGCCGAGGTCGATGCGCTGCGCGCCGCGTTCACCGCGCACGCGGCCGCGGTGCTGAAGCCCGAGGACCTCCTCCCGGTGGAGCGGGTGGACGCCGTGGTCTCCGGCGACGAGCTGGGCCTGGCCCTGTGCGACGAGCTGCGCGCGCTGGAGCCGGTGGGCATCGGCAACCCGGAGCCCTCGCTGCTCGTGCCCGCCGCACGGCTCACCGACGTGCGGACGATGGGGGAGGGCAAGCACGTGCGCTTCACCGTCCGGTCGGGCGGGGTGCGGGCCAGCGCGGTCGCGTTCGGGCGCGGGTCGCTGCCGCCCGAGGCCGCCGACGGGCTCGACGCCACCTTCACGCTGGAGCGCAACGAGTGGAACGGCGCGGTCGAGGCGCGGCTGCGGCTGCGGGCCGCGCTCGCTCCTGCCCCGGCGCCGATCGCGCTGCTCGAGGAGGACGGCGATCCGCTGGACCGGGCGTTCGCCGTGTTCGCCGAGCCGGTGGAGGAGACGTTCCCCCGGACCGAGGCCGGTGCGTTCGCCGGCTCCGCCCCGGACGGGCGCGCGGTGCGCGACCGGCGGGGCGCGGGGCTGGCCGGGACGGTCGGCGCCCTGGTCGCGACCGGAGAGCCGGTGCTCGTCGTCGCCGCCTGCGCGACCGCCCGCCTGGCCCACCTCCAGGAGCTGATGGGCGGGTTCACCCTCGCCGACCACGAGGCGCTGGAGCGCCGTCCAGACACGCTGCGGGGCTTCCCGCACGTCGTCGCGCTCGACCCGCCGGTCACGCGCGATCAGGACCTGCGGCTGCGCAGCGGCGACGGCGCGCAGTTCGCCCATCTTGCCTGGGGTGAGCCTGAGCTACGCTTTGCACAGGATGTCCTCACGCGAACCCACGATCTGCGCCCGCCGCTCACGGAGCTCTTTCGCGCCCTCCGCGACGCCGGACCGCTCGCGGGCGACGCCCTCGGAGCGGTCCTGCTGGCGAACGGACGGTCCCCGCGGCTGGCCGGACGGCTCCTGCGCGTCCTGGACGAGCTGGAACTGGCCGACGTCGATGCGGTCGATCGGCGTGTCGCCGTCCGGGCGGGAGCGCAGCGCACGGAACTGGACCGCTCAGCCACGTACCGGGCCGGTGCCGCACGTCTGGCGGAGGGGTCGGCATGGCTGAGCCGGTCGCTCCCGCGGGCGGCGTGACGGCCAAGCCTCCGACGCCGGCCGACGGCCACCCCCCGACCCAGGTCTCGCGCGGCCCGGTCGACGAGCACCGGCCGGGGCCGAGCGACCCGGTGAGCACCCCGCTGGTCGACGAGCGGCTGACCGACGTCGAGCAGCGCATGCTCGGCGACCTGTTCGCGATCGTCGAGGAGCACGCCGACGACGCCGCGACGGAGATCGACCGCGAACGGGTGGTGG
>Ga0247735_1000497_pt1 | contig 15321 bp, 15 predicted proteins | sample UWRJL178409R2_FD_180934 | JGI IMG/M metagenome (GOLD analysis project Ga0247735, IMG submission 180934) | Plant litter microbial communities from Arlington Agricultural Research Station in Wisconsin, United States - UWRJ-L178-409R-2 | ecosystem: Environmental > Terrestrial > Plant litter >... | reverse complement strand
GCCTCGGGACCCTCTTCGAACGATGACCCGCCGCCGCCGTGGCAGTGCAGGTCGATAAAACCCGGGACCAACCACCGGCCGCCCACGTCGATTACCGCTGTCGAATCGGGATGCTGCGGGCCTGAGCCCGTCCTCACGATGGAATCGCCGTCAATCAGCATCCAAAAGTCATCAACCTGGCCACGCGCATCAAGCTTGCGGGCCCCGAAAAAAAGAATGCTCATCGCTGGATCCACGCCAATCCGCCGGTGTTCCTCCTCCCAGCGTAGTAACCGCAGCGGTGGCCGCAACGGTACCGGGGCTGGCGGCACCAAAATGCAGCCGGCGCTCGGCCGGGTGGGGACTACTTAAAGATGATCGTCCGGGTCTGGTCGAGCAGCACGCGGTCCTCAGCGAACCACTTGACCGCCTGGGTGAGGGTGCGGGATTCTTCGTCCTGGCCGATGGCGACAAGCTCGGACGAGGTGCGGGAGTGATCAACCCTGACCACGTTCTGCTCGATAATCGGGCCCTCGTCCAGGTCACTGGTGACGAAGTGGGCCGTAGCCCCGATGAGCTTGACCCCCCGCGTGTGGGCCTGCTTGTAGGGGTTGGCGCCCTTGAATCCCGGGAGGAACGAGTGGTGGATATTGATGACCTTGCCGGTGAGGGCTGCGCACAGTTCGGGGGAGAGGATCTGCATGTAGCGGGCGAGGACCACCAGCTCGATGTCGAACTCCTCAACGACCTCGAGGACACGACGTTCGAAGTCGGCCTTCTGCTCGGGGTTGGTGACGGCGTGGGCCTCAAACGGCACACCGTAGAACTCGGCGAGCCCGGCGAGGTCGGGGTGATTGCTCAGCACAACAGGCATCTCGACCGGAAGCTGGCCGGCGCGCTGGCGGTACAGCATGTCGTTGAGGCAGTGGCCCGCCTTGGAGACCAGCACAAGGGTGCGCAGCGGTCGCCCAACCACGTCGAGGCGCCAGGTCATCGCGTACCGCTCGGTGACTGGCGCTAAAGCTGCCTCGAAGTCATCCCGGCTGATCGTTGACTGCACCTGCAGGCGCATAAAAAAGGTGCCGGTGTCGTCGCTGGAAAACTGCTGCGACTCGGTGATGTTCCCGTTCGCCTCCACAACGGCGCCGCTGATGGCGTGCACAATACCGGGTCGGTCTTCGCAGACGAGGGTCAGTATCCAGTGGGTTGAGAGATCATTCACCCCATAAGAGTATTGCCCCGGGTACGCTGGTACTGATTCCGCAGTCGACCGCGGTCTCCCGCGGGCGGCGTAGCGCACCAAAGCAATCGAAACGGAATTCCGCTCCTTATGGGCGCCCCCGACATTCACAGTTCTTCCTCTTCCACTCCCAAAGCCATGACTCCGGCAACGGATCCCAACTACCGGTTCCCGTGGGTGGCGCTGCTGATCCTCGCCGCGGCGATCTTTGTCGCCGTCACCAGCGAGTTCGTTCCCGTTGGGCTGCTGCTCGACCTCTCCCGGACATTCGACGTCAGTGAAGCGCAGGTCGGCTCTCTCGTCACGATCTTCGCCGGCGCCGTTGTGCTTTCGGCAGCCCCGCTGACCGCACTCACACACCGGATCCCGCGCAAAACGCTGGTCATTATTGTCCTGCTGGTTTTCGCCGTGGGAAATGGCCTTGCGGCTGTCGCGCCGACTTTCGAGGTGCTTGTTGTCGCCCGCATCATCGGCGGCGTCGCCCACGGCCTGTTCTGGTCGGTCGTCGGCGCGTACGCCAGCTATATGGTGCCGCGACACCACATCGGCCGCGCCGTCGCGATCACCAGCGGTGGCGGAAGCGCAGCATTTATCCTCGGGGTTCCCCTCGGAACCGCACTCGGCCACGAGGTGGGCTGGCGCCTCACGTTCGCCATCCTCGGCGGCGCAATTTTTGTGATCATCCTCCTTGTACTGAAGTTCCTGCCCGCCATCAGGCATGGTGAACAGCTGAACACCGGCGAGATCGCGATCCCCATGCGCAAGGACCGCACACTCCTCGGGGTCATTTTCATCTGCTCGATCGTGGTGGTTGTGATGACCGGCCAATACCTCTTCTACACGTACATCTCGCCCTACCTGACCCAGATGGCCGGGTTCGATGAGGAGACAATCCCGGGTGTGCTGTTCCTCTTCGGCGGCGCCGGGGCCATCGGTCTCGTCTTCGCCGGTTTCCTCGGCGACCGCTTCCCGCGGGGCGCCCTGATTGTCAGCGTCGGCGTCGTGGCAGCATCCGTGCTTGCCATCGCACTGTTCCCCACGGTCACCGGCGTTGTGCTCACCGCCATCGTTGTCTGGGCGATCGCCTTCGGTGGCATCCCGGCCATGATGCAGGCCAAACTGCTGCACACCGCCTCTGCGCGCATCCGGGATGCGTCATCAGCCTGGTACACCTCGTCGTTCAACCTCGCCATCGGGTTCGGGGCCTTCCTCGGCGGCGCCATGCTCAACACCTACGGCCTGCGGGTGCTTCCCTTCGCCGACTTCGCTCTGCTGCTTGCCGGGCTCGTGCTGATCATCGTCAGCAACGCGATCCTGCGGAGCCGCGAACGTAAACGTGTCGCGTCACGCCCCACCAATTCCATCCCGATTATCAGAAAGTAAGCACCGCCCCCGACACCTTCGGCTGGTACGCTTACCGGGTCGCAACTGGCGTTGAGATGGGTAACCATCGGGGAGCGACTGACATCGAATCGGCCGTACGCCTGGGCCGATCGGATAGCAGTACGCCGCACGCGCGGCGCAATGAGTCCAGAGATCGTCAGTTAGAGGAGCGCCCTTGTCCGACCAGACCGCATCAACCACCGCCGTGCAGACCGCACCGTCGCAGTTCAACGCGCCACTGTCCGAGGTAGACCCGGAGATCGCCGCGGTCCTCGCGGATGAACTCGGCCGCCAGCGCGGAACACTCGAGATGATTGCCAGCGAGAACTTCGTTCCCCGCGCCGTCCTCGAGGCACAGGGCTCCGTCCTCACCAACAAATACGCCGAGGGTTACCCGGGACGCCGCTACTACGGCGGCTGCGAGTTCGTCGACGTCGCTGAGACCCTCGCCCTCACCCGCGCAAAGGCCCTGTTCGGCGCGGCATACGCCAACGTGCAGCCGCACTCCGGAGCATCCGCCAACGCCGCAGTGCTTGCCGCGATCGCCCAGCCCGGCGACAGGATCCTCGGCCTCGAGCTTTCCCACGGTGGCCACCTCACCCACGGCATGAAGCTCAACTTCTCGGGCAAGCTCTACGAAGCCCACGCCTACGGCGTCGACCCGGAAACGTACCGCGTCGACATGGACGTTGTTCGCGCGAAGGCACTGGAAACCCGCCCGCAGGTGCTCATCGCCGGCTGGTCCGCGTACTCGCGCCAGCTCGACTTCGCCGCGTTCCGCGCCATTGCCGACGAGGTCGGCGCGAAGCTCTGGGTGGACATGGCCCACTTCGCCGGACTCGTCGCGGCAGGCCTGCACCCGAACCCGGTTCCCTTCGCCGACGTCACCTCCTCCACGGTCCACAAGACCATCGGCGGACCGCGCTCCGGCTTTATCCTCACCAACGACCTCGAGCTCCAGAAAAAGATCAACTCGAACGTCTTCCCCGGCCAGCAGGGTGGACCCCTGATGCACGTCATCGCAGCGAAGGCCACCGCCTTCAAGCTCGCTGGTGAGCCCGAGTTCAAGGACCGCCAGGAGCGCACCATCCGCGGCGCGCAGATCCTCGCCGAGCGCCTCACCGCCCCGGACGCCGTCGCTGCGGGCATCGACGTCCTCACCGGCGGAACCGATGTTCACCTCGTGCTTGTCGACCTGCGCAACTCCGCGATCCACGGCAAGGATGCCGAAGACATCCTGCACTCGGTTGGTATCACCGTGAACCGCAACTCGGTTCCCTTCGACCCGCGCCCCCCGCTGACCCCGTCCGGTGTGCGCATCGGAACCCCCGCGCTGGCCACTCGGGGCTTCGGCGACGAGGAGTTCACCGAGGTCGCCGACATCATCGCGATAGCCCTCAAGCCGTCGCCCGACGTCGCCGCGCTGCGCGCCCGCGTGCTGAAGCTCACCGATGGTTACCCGCTCTACCCGAACCTGGTCAGCCCCGGCACCTGGTCCTGACGGGCACCACGCACTGAACCAGTCCGCCCGGCCGGACCTCGACCCGTTCGAGGTCCGGCCGGTGCCGGCGGCGCGGGAAGCTCGAGCTGCACCGGCTTCACCGCCGGTGGTGTTCCGCCCGCCCGCCGGCACAACCCCGTTTTTCGTCGAGATGCCCGAGGGATGCGTCGCCACCACGGTGATCGCGCTCCCGGCCCCGACGGCTGTGAAAGGAATCCTCCGATGGTTGCAACAAAACTCGACGGTGTCGCCACGGCGACCGCGGTCAAAAACGAACTGAAAGACCGCATCACCGCCCTGAAGGACCGGGGCATCACGCCCGGCCTCGGCACCCTCCTGGTCGGAAGCGACCCCGGCTCGCTGTCCTACGTCGCCGGCAAACACCGGGACTGCGCCGAAGTGGGTATCGAATCCATCCGGGTCGACCTGCCGGCCACCGCCACGGAAGCCGAAGTCCGCGCGGCGATCACGGACCTCAACAACAACCCGGCCGTCACCGGCTACATCATCCAGCTGCCGCTTCCCGCTGGTCTTGATGAGAACGCGATGCTCGAGCTGATGGACCCAGCGAAGGACGCCGACGGCCTGCACCCCACCAACCTCGGACGCCTTGTCCTCGGTGTCAGCGGCCCACTGGACTCCCCGCTGCCGTGCACCCCGGCCGGAATCGTCGAAATGCTGCAGCGTTACCACGTGACCATTCCCGGCAAACATGTTGTGGTGATCGGCCGCGGCCTCACCGTGGGGCGCCCGCTCGGGCTGCTGCTGACACGGAAGGGCCTCGACGCCACGGTCACGCTCACCCATTCGCGCACCCTCGACCTTGAGGCGCACGTTCGCGAGGCCGACATCATCGTCGCGGCGGTCGGCGTGGCCGGGCTGGTCAAGCCCGAGTGGATCAAGCCGGGCGCCGCCGTCCTCGACGTGGGGATCACCCGTGTTGTCAACGAGGACACCGGCAAGGCCCGCCTCGTCGGTGACGTCGACCCGGCCGTCGCCAACGTTGCCGGCTACCTGTCGCCGGTTCCCGGTGGTGTTGGCCCGATGACCCGTGCGATGCTGCTCAAAAACGTCGTCGAAGCCGCCGAACGCCTCGCCTGACAACGATCGACCGAGCCCCATCCGCCCAGAATGAGCGCCGGTGGGGCTCGGTGTTTTTGTGGGCAGTGGATGCCGCGTGCCCGGTCACCGCACCCGGTGTTGGGTTACCCGGCGTGCAGCCGGGTCAGATGACGTTGGCGTCGTTCAGCCGGATCGCGGCCGAAATCGCGAGCATCACCGTGATGGCAACAGCGGTGATGGCGATCACGAGGGCGGCGATAACCAGCCCGCGCCCGGAGGCGCCCTTGGGCAGCTGGCGCACGGCCCGCAGCGACAACACCGTCGAGAGAATACCCAGCGGGATGCACAGCAGCGGAATGGTCACGCAGAGGGCCGTGAGGATGCTCAGGATAAAACCGGAGGTGCGACCCGGGATTCTCGAACCGGTGCCGCCCGCGGTGAATGCCATGGCCCAAGGGTACCGGGGTGGGGGACGTAACTTCGTGTAAAGGTCTTTCACCTGGCGCGATGATCCCGCACGATGGGACAAAGACCGTACGGTATGCCGTGTGGGGCAGCATTGCGGCTGCTGGGTGCCTGGTGGGCAGGCCGAGCCGCTCCAATCGACGGAGGTATGTCATGACCACGACCGACAGCACGGCGCGCAACGCCCCGCTCAGTGGCCACCCGGCGAAAACCGTCACGTTCCCGAACGGGTTGACGGCTTCCGCGCTCGGCCAGGGCACCTGGTACCTCGGTGAGAACCACACCACCCGGGTCGAGGAACTGAACGCGCTCCAGGCCGGGATGGACCTGGGTCTGACACTCATCGACACCGCCGAGATGTACGGCAACGGAGCATCCGAGCTGCTCGTGGGGGAGGCCATTGCCAGCCGCCGGGACGAGACATTCCTGGTGAGCAAAGTGCTCCCCTCCAATGCCTCGCTGCGGGGAACCGTCGACGCCTGCAAGGCCAGCCTGAAGCGACTGGACACTGACCGGATCGACCTGTACCTGCTGCACTGGCGCGGCGGTTACCCGCTGTCGGCCACCGTCGAGGCATTCGAGAACCTGATACAGGACGGACTCATCCGCGGCTGGGGCGTCAGTAACTTTGATACGGACGACATGGAAGAACTCCTGTCAATTCCCGGCGGCTCCGCGGTGCAGACCAACCAGATCCTGTACAACCTCGCCAGGCGGGGCCCGGAATTCGACCTGATCCCGCAGTCTGCCGACCAGGGGATGCCGGTGATGGCGTACTCGCCACTGGACCACGGAGAATTACAGCATCACCCGGTTGTTGAGGACTTGGCGCACAACAAACGCATCAGCGCTGCCCAGCTTGCGATCGCGTGGGTGCTGCGCTCGGCCCCACAGGTGTTCGCCGTGGCCAAGGCGTCAACGCGCCCGCACGTTGTCGCCAACCGGGCAGCCCTCGACGTCGAATTCTCGACGGAGGAACTGGCCCGGCTGGACAAGGTCTTCCCGGCGCCGCGCGCGGCGCAGCCGCTGGAGATGCTTTAGGTCACCCGAACGGGGAGACGGTCTTTATTCCGCGAGGCCAAGCTGCTGCAGCATCCCCAACTGGTCACTGCTGCCCCAACGCTCGACGAGAAGGCCGTTTTCGAAGCGACTGATCTGCATGCCACGAACCGAGATCTTTTTGCCGGTCGCTTCGTGTCCCATCAGGGGGCCCTCGTGGGTTCCCGTCAGCGTATAAGCAAAGGAGACGTTGTTTTCGTCGGCGACGAGGTGGGCCACCTCAATGTGAAGGTCGGGGAAGGCGGAGCGCATCTCTGCGAAGAAGTCCTTAAAACCCTGCGGGCCGGCCCCCTGCCCGGGCGCCGGGTCATTGTCGACCGAATCGGGTGCGACGAGGTTGTCGAGCAGGTCGAGCTTCCCGCTGTTGACGGCATCGCCGAACGCCTGCTGGGCCTCGATGTTGGACTGGGTGGATGTGGTGGCCGTTGTCTGGTCTGACATAGGAGTTCCTTTCCTGGGGGATTTTTACGCTAAACACCCAAGCTGGAAGCTGGAGGGGTTGCGACTCCCGGGGTTCGGAGCAAGTGATGCATCCGACAGGACCAGGCGGAAATGTTCAGAAAACCTCCAGCCTGCTCGGTGGGAACCCGGACAAAACTGATCAGTTCGTCGAGGTGCGCCCGGCCACCTTCACTCGATGAGCGCGCGGGCGGTGCTTTCGTCGACAATGAGGTCGGTCAGCAGGCCTGCCGCGATGGCGCCACGCAGCGCGTCGAGTTTGGACAGCCCCGAACTCACACAGACGCGGCGTGCCACCTGGCGCAGCGAGGTGAAGTCGGGCCCGGTTGCGCGCGCGTTCAGTTCGATACCGTCGTCGGAGCCATCCCCGCGCAGGAAGATGGTCGCGACGTCACCGACCACACCGGCCGCCTTCAGCGCGTTGAAGTCGCCTTCATCGAGGTATCCGGTTGTATACACGTGGCTCGGCACATCGGCGTAGGGGCTGCCGATCCCGAACAGTGCGACATCCATCCCCGCCTGGATCTCGAGCACCCGGCGGGTACTGCGCTCGCGCCAGAAAGCATCCTTCGTCGCCGGGTCGTCGAAAAAGGCGGGCACCGGGAAATGCTGCACGTACGCCCCGTAGGCGTCGCCGAAACGCTGGAGGATCTCGCTCGCGTAGACAATGCCGGTGGTGCGCGTGTTCGCGGCACCGTTCAGTTGCACGATCTGCGCGTTATGGGTCTTTTTGCTCACCAGGTGGCGACTGACGGCGCTCATGGTGGAGCCCCAGGCGATGCCCATGGTCATGTTCGAGTCGAAAAAGGAGCCGAGAATTCGTGCAGCGGAGAGGGCGACCCGCTCGAGCCGGTCGACCTCACTGGTGTGGTCGGGCACCGGGACGATGTGAGCAGAAACTCCAAAACGCGCATAGATCTCATGCTGGATGCGCGAGATCTGGTCGAGCGGGGACTTGATCTGGATGTCGACAAGCCCGGTAGCACGGGCAAAACTGAGCAAACGCGAGACCGAGGACCGGGAAGTGTGCAGTTCTGAGGCGATGGCATCCATCGTCAGGTCCTGCAGGTAATAGAGGTGTGCGGCGCGGAGAGCATCCCGAATCTTGTCGGGGGTGGACTGCACTGTCGCCGTCATATCGATCTCCTGCACTGTCGCTGTGCACATATGTGCATCCAGCTTGATCGTTTGTGTCCAAGGGATCACACTGAATTATCACACCCGATATCCCTGGATTACAAAGGCGGAAATTCTCATGGCTGACCAGTCGAAGAAGACCGGACCGCTTCGCGCGGACGTAGCACTGCTGGCCGAGCGCCCGCGTGCCGAAGTTGTCATCATCGGTGGTGGAATCAACGGCATCGCAACGTTCCGCGACCTGGCCCTGCAGGGTGTCGACGTTATCCTCGTCGAGCGCGGTGACTATGTCTCCGGAGCATCCTCGGCCTCGTCCCACATGATCCACGGTGGCATCCGTTACCTCGAAAACGGCGAGTTCCGCCTCGTGCGCGAATCCGTCCAGGAGCGCAACGGCCTGCTCAAAACCGCGCCCCACTACGTGAAGCCGCTGCGCACCACAATCCCGATCTTCAGCACCGTGTCCGGCATCCTGAACGCGCCGCTTCGCCTGCTGACCCACAAGCAGCGCTCCACCAAGGAGCGCGGTGCCGCGCTGATCAAAATCGGCCTCACCATGTACGACTCCTTCAGCCGCGACGGTGGAACGGTGCCGCGCCACCAGTTCCACGGCAAGCGCGAATCGCTCAAGCAGCTTCCCGCCCTGAACGCCGACGTCAAGTACACCGCTACCTACTTCGATGCCTCCATGCACGACCCGGAGCGTCTCGCCCTCGACGTGCTGCACGACGGCCTCGCCACCGGCGACAAGGCCCGCAGCGCCAACTACCTCGAAGCCGTCGCGCTGACCGCCGACGGTGTGCGGGTCCGCGACGTCGAATCCGGGCTCGAGTTCGACCTCGCCTCCGACGTTGTGGTCAACACCTCCGGACCCTGGACCGACCTCACCAACGACGCCCTCGGGGTTCCGAGCTCGTACATGGGCGGAACCAAGGGTTCGCACATCGTGCTCGACCACCCCGACCTCTACAAAGAGCTCGACGGTCGCGAGCTGTTCTTCGAGAACAACGACGGCCGCATCGTGCTGATCTACCCGCTCAAGGGCCGCGTGATGGTTGGCACCACCGACCTCGAAGCAGACATCCGCGAAGCCTCCGTCATCACCGAAGACGAGATCGACTACTTCTTCGACCTCGTTGGCCAGGTTTTCCCGAGCTTCCACCTCGACCGCTCGCAGATCGTCTACACCTTCTCCGGCATCCGCCCGCTGCCCAAGCACGACGATGAGGCCCCCGGCTTCGTCTCGCGTGACTACCGCATCGAGCAGGCCCCGATCGAGGCGCGCCCCGGCAGCACCCTGCTCAGCCTGGTCGGCGGCAAGTGGACCACCTTCCGCGCCCTGTCCGAGCACATGACCAACGAGGTGCTTGTTCTGCTGAACAAGAGCCGCAGCGTCAGCACCGTTGGCCTCGCGATCGGTGGAGGAAAGAACTTCCCGACCACGGATGCTGCGCTGCAGGTCTGGATCGCCTCGAACGGCGACGTGGTGGGTAAGGAGCGCGCCAGCGCGCTGCTCAGCCGCTACGGCACCCGCGCCACTGAGGTCATCGACTACCTGGTCGAGAAGGGCGACGTCGCACTGCATTCCAGCGACGAGTACTCGCGCACCGAGATCGAGTATCTGGCCGAGAACGAGTCGATTGTGCACCTGCCCGACCTGTTCCTGCGCCGCACCAGCCTCGCCTTCACCGGAAGCATCACGGGCGACCTGCTCGTCGAGCTCGCCGGTATCCTCGCCGACAAGCTCGGCTGGGACGCGATCACCCGCGACGCTGAGGTTGCCGACGCCATCACCCTGCTCGCCACGGCGCACAAGGTGACCGTGCCGGCGGCGAAGTCGGTCAGCGCCAGCTAACAAACGAATCAGTGCCGCCGGGGCGGTGTTGCGAGGAATCGCGGCACCGCCCCGGCGTTTTCCGTTCCCCCTGCTTTCGGTGAGGCTCCTGTGGGCCGCGAGGCGGAGTGTACGAGCGTACCCATCCGCGCTACGGTCGTAGCCATGACCGATTACTTCGCCGGGGACCCCCGCACCAACCGCGAACGCATGCTGGCAGGGGAGCTCTACATCGCCGACGACCCGGACAGTGCCCGCGAAGCACAGCGGGCCGTGCGCCTGAGCGCCGCCTACCTTGCCGCGTACAGCGAGGACGCGGATACCGCCCGCCCCATCCTCGCCGAGTTGATCGGCGACCTGGGCGACGACGCCCACATCAAACCACCGCTGTTTGTTGACTACGGCACATTCATCACGGTTGGCGCCGGAACCTTCATCAACTACAACTTCACCGCCCTCGACGTCGCCCCGATCACCATCGGGCGGGACTGCCAGTTCGGCCCCAACGTGCAGCTGCTCACGCCAACCCACCCGGTCGAGCCGCAGCCGCGCCGCGACAAGCTCGAGGCGGCGCAGCCGATCGTGATCGGGGACAACGTCTGGCTCGGCGGTGGCGTCATCGTTCTTCCCGGGGTAACGATCGGCGAGAACTCCGTCATCGGGGCCGGTGCGGTCGTGACGAAGGACATCCCGGCCAATGTGGTCGCCGTCGGCAATCCCGCCCGCGTGCTCAGGAGCATCTGAGCGTGGGAACCCGACGCACCGACCCCGAGCGCCGCAGCCGCATCATCGACGCCGCCCTCGAACTGCTGGCAGCCGAGGGTGTTGCCGGTACCTCGCACCGCAAGGTGGCCGTTCGCGCCGATGTGCCCCTCGGCTCCATGACGTACCACTTCGAGAACATGGACGAACTGCTGCGCGAGGCATTCACCCGCTTCGCCAACACGGTGGTCCTCCGTTTCGAGGAACGTCTCGGCGCAGCATCCACCCCGGACGAGGCCAGGGAGGCGGTCGCGGAAATTATCCGGCAGGACGTGTTCCCCTCCGCTGACGACCTGGTGCTCACCCACGAGCTCTACACGCTTGCTGCCCGGGTGCCGGCTTTCCGCGAAATAACCCAGCAGTGGATGACCCGCAGTCGCCGGGCGCTCGAATTACACTTCGACCCGGTCACGGCCAGACAACTCGACGCTTTAATCGAAGGGTTGACGATCCATCGCGCGTTGGACACGGAACCGTACAACCACTCCGTCACCGTCGAGGCGATCGACCGCATCACCTCCGCGGGAGTGCGCACCGCGGGCTGAACCGCGCGGTCAGAACAGCAGGGCCACCAGCACAGCGACCGGCACAGCGGCCTCAGAGACAGAGTTGCGCCACAGCCGCCGATCGACAGCCAGCAACACGACCGCGAGGACCACATGCGAGATCGCAACGAATGCGGCGATCGCGACACCCGCTGACTCCCACCCGGCGAGGGCGAGCGCAACGGCGCCCAGTGCCCCGAGTCCGTAGACAATGTTGTAGAAGCCGAGGTTAACCACCCACAGGCGCACGGTGTCGGCGTCTTCGGCGCGGATCCGGAACATCGAGAACCAGCGCTGGTCGCGGTACCGGAACGCCTCGAGGTACCCCACCCCGATCAAAACGATCCCAAGGATTGCGGTCAGAATCCCGGCGACGACATTCATAACAAAAAGTATGGTGCTGCCGCGGATGTCCCTCAATGGGGTATCCACCCACCACGCACCACCGGACGAGAGCCGGGCAACCCCGGTGAATCCGGGCAGACAGCTACGCCTTCAGGGCGGAAGCGGCTGTACCAATGCCGAGGGCGGAGAGGATGCTGCCGGAGATCCGCTCGATGTACTTCGCAACCCGCGGCTTTTTGAGCCAGACGGTGGCGCGTGCGGCGACGGTCGCCAGGCCGATGAGGTAGAGGAACCCGATCACCGCCAGGGTCAGGCCGAGAAACATCGACGTGGCCAAGGCGGCACCGTCTGCCGGCAGGAACTGTGGCACAACGGCGAGGTAGAAGAGCCCGACTTTCGGGTTGGTCATGGTCGACAGCGTCCCGGCAGCGAATGCCGAGCGCAGGCTGCGGCGGCTCGTATTCTTCGCCACGGTCGCGGTCCGAGGGACGGAGGCGGCGCCGGGGGAGACCCCGTCCGCCGCGGCGACGGCCTCGCTGCCGGGCGGGTCGACCGGAACCCGGGAGTGCCGGATCGCCTGGACACCAAGGAAAAGCAGGTACAGCCCGCCAACGATCTTGAGCCCCCGGTACAGTTCGGCGGACTGCTCGATCAGGGCGGCGAGGCCAAAACCGACAAGCCCCGCCCAGATGATGGTGCCAACCGAGCAGCCGAACGCCGCGGCGATACCGATGCCGGCCCGGCGCACGCTGTAGCGCAGCACCAGCAGTGAATCGGGCCCGGGGGTCAACGACAATACGGCGCACAGCCCAACAAATGCCATGTAGGCCCCGAGTGTCATGCGCGACGGTAGCACGCCGCCGATGGACCCAACAACTCACTGCCCCGGCGGCCGATCGCGACGGTGCTGCGATGCTCCCGCCGCGGGAAGAATCCCGAAATACTGGGAGTGCGTCCCACGCCGCAGTCCCCTGACCGAAGGAGTCGAGATGACCTGGAGTTCGACAAGTACCCGCATCACTTCCCTGTTCGGCATCGACCTGCCGGTGCTGCTCGGACCGTTCGGCGGGATGTCCTCGGTCGGGTTGGCCGCCGCCGTCAGCAATGCCGGGGGACTCGGTTCCTACGGCCTCTACGGGTACACGGCCGGCCGGATCCGCGAGACCGCAGCGCAGCTCGCGGCGGCAACCGACCGGCCGATCGCACTGAACCTCTGGCTGCCGCTCGACGGTACGGACGAATTTGTGGAAGAGCGCGACCTCTTCGAGCACCACCGCGCCGCCCTCAAACCGTACTTCGACGATCTCGGCCTTCCGCTGCCCGACATGCCCGACCGCTACCTGCCCGCTTTCGAGGACCAGCTTGAGGCAACGCTGGCGGCACGGCCCGCGGTGGTCAGCTTTGTGTTCGGTGTTCCGGACGCTTCGGTTATCGAGCGCGCGCATACCGCCGGCAGCCTCGTGGTGGGAGCCGCGACCACGGTGGCGGAAGCCGTTGCACTGGAGGCGGGCGGTGTTGATGCCGTTGTCGCCACCGGGATGGAGGCCGGCGGTCATCGGGTGTCGTTCCTGCGTCCCGCCGAGGAATCGCTGGTGGGAACCTTCGCGCTGATCCCGCAGGTGGTGGACGCCGTGGCGATCCCCGTTATCGCCGCGGGAGGCATCGCCGATGGGCGCGGTTTGGCCGCTGCCCTGATGCTCGGCGCCGACGCCGTCCAGGTCGGCTCGGCGCTATTGGCCACCGAAGAGTCAGCCGCCGCCCCCGCCTACCGGGCGGCGCTGCGCGGTCCGGATGCCGCCCATACCGTACTGACCCGGGCGTTGAGCGGACGCCTGGCGCGCGGCATCCCGAATCGCCTCACCCGTGAGGTGCAGCCGGCGGACATCGCACCGTTTCCGGTGCAGAACTGGCTGACAGGCCAATTTCGCCCCACCGCCGCGGAGGTCGGCCGAAGCGAACTGATGTCGCTCTGGGCCGGGCAGGCGACCCCGTTGGTGCAACACACCCACGCGGCAGAGGCCATCGCCGACATGGTGCAGACGGCGCGCACACTCCTGGGTTAGGTCGCCGGAAGCCTCATTGGTGAACTCGGACAGAACAATGGGGAATGTTCAGTGTGTTCCCTACAGTCGTGTCGCGCCCGGAAGTCCCCTAGTCTGATTTGAGAGGTTCGGTGCGGACGCCGTCCATGGAGGAGATCTTGATGTCGCAAGCAGCTTTGGTTGGTGGACGTACCACCCTCGTCGACCAGTTCGTCACCCGCAGTATCGCCACGGACGCCGCGCTTGTTGTCGCCGGTGCCGGACTTACCGCGCTTGCCGCCCAGGTCGTTGTTCCCTTGTGGCCCGTGCCGATCACCGGCCAGACCCTCGCCGTCCTGCTCGTGGGCAGCGCCCTCGGAGCCGCCCGCGGCGCCCTGTCGATGGTTCTCTACGCCGTTGTTGGTGTGATCGGCGTTCCCGTCTTCGCCGAAGCGACCAGCGGCACCGGCGCCCTCTTCGGTGCAAGCGGTGGCTACATCGTTGGCTTCATCTTCTCCGCGGCCCTCGTCGGCTGGATTGCGGAGCGGGCGGGAGACCGTCGCTTCCTCGGGGCCACCCTCGCGTTCGCCGCCGGAACGGTCGTCACCTTCGCGATCGGCATGATCTGGCTCGCCGCGGTGCTCGGCACCACCCTTGCCGAGACCCTCGAATTCGGCCTCTACCCCTTCATCATCGGCGGCATCGTCAAGTCGCTGCTCGCCGCCGCGATCATCCCGACCATCTGGCGTTCGGTCGGCCGACGCCGCACCCGCGACTCCAACACCGCAACGTAACCACCCGCTGCTGCCGCGCGACCGCCACGGCAGTCGCGGGCACGGCCCAAGGCCGGCGATCGAATTCGATTCGAGCGTCGGCCTTACGTATGCCCGGTGGCGAGGGTGAACCGCACCGTCGCCCCGGGACGCAATTGGGCGAGTGCGTCGAGCGAGGCATCCGTCAGCACCGCGATCACGGGGTAACCCCCGGTCACCGGATGGTCCGTCGCGAGGATCGTGGGCGCCCCGTCCGGCGAGACCTGCATCGCCCCCGCCACCATTCCTTCGCTCGGCAGCTCACCGGAATTGATACGCCGCAGCGGGCCCCCGGCCGTATCGTCGCCGGTGGTTATTGGTGCGGTGAGGCGAATCCCGGTGCGGTCTGACCGCGCGGAGACCTGCCATGCCGTGCCGAAAAGCTGCTTCCAGGATGCGTCGTCGAACCAGGTGGCGCGGGGACCGGGACGCAACTGCAGGTCGGCGTCCGCCGGTGGCGGTCCGACCGGCACAAGGTCGACGGCTGGCACCGGGATGGCCGGCTCTGGGCCGAGGGGGATCACCTCGGCCGCGCGGAGGGGGGCCGGGCCGAGGGCGGCGAGGGTATCGCGGGAGCGGGAGCCCAGCACGGGCGGCACCGCGATGCCGCCGCGCAGCGCGAGGTAATAGCGCAGGCCCGCGGTGGCGGGGCCGAGCGACAGGGTCGACCCGGCCGGGGCGAGGGTCGCGGTGTGGGGCTCGACCGGGCGGCCGTCG
>Ga0247735_1000496_pt1 | contig 15355 bp, 12 predicted proteins | sample UWRJL178409R2_FD_180934 | JGI IMG/M metagenome (GOLD analysis project Ga0247735, IMG submission 180934) | Plant litter microbial communities from Arlington Agricultural Research Station in Wisconsin, United States - UWRJ-L178-409R-2 | ecosystem: Environmental > Terrestrial > Plant litter >... | reverse complement strand
GAGCCGACGGAGCTCTGCGCGAGCGGCGCGAGCTCGGCCATCTGGTCGGCATTGGTCACGCAGGTCGCGTCGTACTCGCGGATCAGGCGATGGCAGCCCGCCGAGGCGGCACTGGTCACCGGGCCGGGAACGGCACCGAGTGGCCTGCCCAGCGATGCGGCGTGGCCGGCCGTGTTGAGCGATCCCGATCGCCACCCGGCCTCGAGCACGATGGTCGCGAGGCTCGACGCGGCGATGAGCCGATTGCGCTGCAGGAAGCTTCTCCGGACTAATTTGTCCGCTCTGGCGCTCGTGTCAAACGCTGTTTCGTTCGTGACGGCAGCTGGTCGTAGGGTCACTGCATGGATATGGTCGCAATCGTTATCGCTGTCGTCGGCCTCTTTGTCGCGGCGCTTTCCTTTGGCTGGCAGATTGCTACGTGGGCGCTCAGTGGTCGCCGCGTTAAAGTTCGGCTAATGCACGGCGTCGAAGGGCGCGGCGGGTTTGCGGTTGCGGCAGTGGGGCGGGGAGGCATTCCTCGGGAGATGAGTTCCATGCGGTCACAAGGATGGACGGGCCGCGAGGTGGTCGCCCTTGAGGTCATCAATGTCGGTCGGGCCATCGTGACCATAAAGAGCTACTCGGTCCACGCTGTTGGAGGTGGCATGTCGTATACCCCTCATGGCGACATCGTTGGCCCGCCACTGCCTTTCCGTCTGGAGCCTGGTGAGTCGGAGACTTGGTACTCGGACATGCAAGATGCGCGAGCACTGGTCCGATCGCTGAAAGTAGTTGGGAAATCGGCAACGCGCGTTCGCATGGCCGCCAGCCTCGGAACCGGCAAAGAGCGCAGAACCCGACGTTCGTTGCGAGTGGTCTGACGCTCGGTCGCAACCTGTGGATAACTCGCCACCTGCTGCGGGAGCGTGGTTATGCTTCCTTCATGGTTGGCGGTGCGCAGGCTTACGAACAAGGCGGGCTATCCGACGATGATCCGGAGATCGTGGAAGGTATGGCTCAGCTTGCGGCGTTGCGCGTGCTCGAGGAGATAGAGGATCGGGCGTCGCCGGGCCTCAAGATTTTCCGATCGAGATCGTAGTTAGCCGATCAGCAACGTCTTCGGGTGTGAGCCGCGCACCACGGAGTGCCGCAACGATTCCCTCTCGGCGGTCTCCGATGCCCTTGATGTTGCGCAGAATGTGCAATTGGAGCCAGACCCGTTCCACCTCGCCAGCTAGATCCAGAATGTCGGCCGGCGTCACTCTGAACGTGTTCTCTGCGGCCAGGACTACTCCCTCACGCTTGATTGTGGTTCGTGGAGACACCATCACGGCCGCGCTTCCGGAGGGGACTGCAACGCCGCGGTCATCCGCAACCAGCTTGAGGTGCCCGTTAATCTGACGGACGTCGTCGATTCCGATAGTTCCTTTCGGCTTATGCTCGCTCTTTGCTTCTACCGCGAGCCAAAGGGCGTTATCCCAGCACCATGCTGAGTCGGTTCGAGCGTCTCCAGTCGGTTTAAACGCGTCGGCTCCGAGGAACTTGCCAAGAGTAGTGAGTGCCGGTTCGTAGTCCTTGTGGTCGACCTGTGCCAGGCCAGCGAACATTTCCGCGAATGTTTTCTTCAACTTCGCGGAGCTGCCTACGTCATCGATGTACGTGCTGAGCCGGTCGACAGCGCTGCGAAGCGGCGCGCTTTCCCCTTCGGCCTGACGACCGGAGAACGGGAGAAAAGCGTTCATCCAAGTTGCGGGCGTCGCTGCTTTGACCGCCTGATCCGCGAGACCGTCAGCGGTCTTTTCCATTGTCGCGTCACCAGTCATCCGGCTGGCTTTGTCCATGAGGACCGCGGCACGAAATAGCAAGGTGCCCTGGTAGCCCCTGGTCTCACGATAAGAGTTCAGCGCGGTTGCTGCCTCGTGCGTCTTGATGGCAGCGTTGTACCAATCTCCGTGCCACATCCGTTCAAGAGCTTCGACCTCGCTTTTCGCGGCGATGGCCAAACCTTCGGCGGCCTCCGGGATTTTCTCTTCGATGCCGCTTCGGATCTCGGTAATCTGCGGCTCTGCACCGGATCGCCATTCTTTGTCCTGTGCGAGAAACGCCTTGACGTTCTCGCGAACGTTTTCCAGAGAGGCTTCGGACTGATCCAGCCCGAACTGCACCTCGGCCTGCAGGTCCGCGTCGAGCGAGTCGCGAACCTCAACTCGTGACAGATAGGTCGTGGTTTCTGCGTCAGCAACGATGACCAGTGCCCAGTCGCGAGGTCCGCGGGTGCACCTACCAGTGCCCTGCACCACTCGACTTCGGACCCTCTCCTCCGAGACCGAGGCCGAGCGTGCTCGAGTCGCGTAGAACTGCTCTTGTAGGTTGGTCACTCCAGGGAAGCCGTAGAGCGCGACCGCCCTGCACGCCTTCCCTGGAAGATCGATCCCGTCGTAGCGGTTGGCGAGAACCGCGACCGCTTTCTTCGCCGCGGCAAAGTCATCGAATGATTCCTCGACATCGTCCTTCTTGAAGACCGTCCAACCATTGGGAACCAAGCTTTTTTCGGCAACTGTCGCGGTCGCGTCGCTGGGAGTGATGACGATTGCTTTGCCCGCCGTCTCTATGAGCTCTTTGGTTAAAGCATCTGCATCGCAGTCGGGAACTAGGTGCGGGAAAACGAGAAAACGCCGACCGGATTTCGGCGTGGGAGCTTCGGGCGGCAGAGGGAGCCGCTTGATCTCTGGCCGGCCGAACGCGCGCTCCAGCTCGCCTGCTGCTCCGAGAGTCGCCGATAGATAGACTCGCTGCTTCGCGTTGCTGAACAGGGAGTTCTCGAACGTTGGAGGCGTGGCTGGGCGCACCTCGATTTTTGCCCAGGAAAGGTAGAGCGTGCACGCAGAGAGGTGCTCCTTTATCTCTGAAAATGAGTACTTCTGGCTGAGTGCGACCTTGTCGCTTCCATCGCGCTCACTGAAATGGTCGAGCGCACGGCTCAACGGGACTATCCAGTCGTCCCTCTGGGCAAGGAATAGTGCGTCGACGAGCTGCCGGGTACCAGCACCTGGATCGTTCATGATCAGCTGGTTGTAACGTTCGCTGCTGAGTGAGGGTGCAACAGCTTCGAGGATTGCGCTGTAGATCTCCGAGTATCGAAATCGGGAGACCTCGACTGTGTAGGCCTTTGAAACGTACTGCTCGCCTGCATGGGAGTCGTCGAACACGATGACTTCCGCCTCGATGAGTTTGGGCGACACGTTGAAAATTCCACTGTACGAGACGACCGCCGTCGCGCGGCCGCGCTCATAGTCGGCCTTGGCAGTCGGGTCCCAATGCTTATAGGAGCCAGACAGGTCGACTACCGGTATGCCCTCCTTGCCAGCCGCGGCAACAACTTGCCTGACGAGTTGGACCGTCGGGCAGACAAAAATGGTCCTTCCCTGCGTTTTTCGCCGTCGCCAATCTGCGAGAAGTAATCCGGTCAGCGTCTTGCCAGTCCCGGTAGGGAGTTCTACAGCGAGGTCTTTTGCGGTTATTCGGTTCGCCGCATACTCCCGCAGAAGGTCGGTCTGCTGCGACCAAAGACCGTCCGAGTTCGCGCCCGTTCTAGCCAGGAGGGGAAATAACTTCTCTGGCGTCGCCGCCGTTACCTCGGGTGCCGCCCGCTGCTTGAACGCCATGAAAGACCCACCCTCGATCGCCGGGCGGTTCTCGCCCTCGTTGGATCCTAATGACTCGACATGCGCTGCGAGATAGGCGACAGAACCAAGTTGCCAGTCCGGGCTATAGCTGCGACGTTTGCGAGAAGTGGAATTTTACGTCGAAACGAGTGACTTGCAAGTTGCCGACTGGGGATCGAGATCGCCACCGGAATCGATGGATCCGCCGCCGGCGCGGTCGTTAAACTGAGCTCTTTCGTCAGTTCGCTTTCTCGGCTGCCTCTGCTCTCGCCGGAGTCGACTGCGGCAAGTGGTGCCGTTTCAAGTTGCCTAGGTTCTCGAGCGGTTTTCTTGGGGATCTCTCCTTCTTTGATGGCCCACGGCCCCTGCCCACACCCAGGCACGATGTTCCGTGCCATCGGGTCCCGGCCACCTGATAGCGATGGCCTTTTCAGTCCACGCGACGACCTCGACGTCGATCTCTATGGAATGATCGCCGTACCTCACCCAGGCTCGCGCTGGCTGCGGAATCGGGGCGCGAGTCAGCGCTTCTCGGCCAAGAGCAAGCTGCTTTGAGTCCAGCGTGTCGGGCGCACCAGTGCGCATAATTCCCTCGGCGATTTTGGCATCCATCATTTCGTCGTAATGGTGGGCGTAGCGCTTGTTAGTGCCCATTTGGTTGCCACCCGTCTGAATCCGCCGTCCCCATATTCGAACATAGCTTCGATGGATGAGGTCGGCAAAGGCGGGCGGATATTGAGACGGGCTGTGACAGTGCTTTCTTACTGCGCTATCGCACAATCAGGTTCGCTCTAGAAAGAAGGGCGGTGGCTTGTCGAAGTGCTTGGTTCTCCTCTTCTAACTGGAGAATCCTTACTCGAGCGTCTCGAAGCTCAGAGGACTCGATGCGTCGACGTTCAGCCGGAGCGCCTCGTCCGTCTCTTTCCTGACGCAACCATCCCTGCAGGGTCATCGGGTGCACGCCGAAACCTCTCGCCACTTGTTCGATCGTCACTCCGGATTTACGGTTTCTCGCGACGCGAATCGCTTCTTCCCGCACCTCGATCGGGTAGGCCCTTGCCACACATCCCCTTTCAGCCCGATTTGCACGGGCGAGGCCGATGTCGAGCGCATAAATAACAAGCCCGCGCTCCCACTGCCAGTCGGCATCGGGGGCTATCTGGGAAAGTGTCGTGGCTTCCGCCTCAATGCACAAGTAGTTGGGCAGACATTACTGTCTTACTCCTCGGAAATGGAAGCATGCCAACTTCCTATTCCAGGGCTACCGACGAACAGCGAACCAACTGGGCTGCAGCTCGGCGCGCTGTGGGTGGCGCGATCCGAGCCTGCCGACTTGAGGCCGGTCTTACTCAAGAGGCGCTCGCGATCGAGTCGGGCGTAACGCGCAACATGCTAATTCACTTAGAACATGGTTCGCGAGCCGTGAGCTTTGAGCGCATATACGACCTCGCCCTTGCCCTTGGCGTTTCAGTTCATCGGCTTGTTCCGGAGTCCGAGGCCGAATAGAGCGCTTCCGTCTGTGGATTGTCTTGTTAGGTCATCAAGAAGCTGCTGAGTATGCCGCGGAGGAGATCGGGATCGCCGCCGGATAGCAGCCACTCGACAGGCGTTACGGGCTCCCCACCAATTCGCGCGGAGGATTGGGGAGTTGTCATAAAGCCCAAGACGGACGCTGGGTGCATCCGTTCGACAGTGGAATCCGCGAGCACTTCAATACCGGGCACGACTGGGTGCTTGGGATCACCAGTAAATTGCCAGAATGGGTAGCGCCACTCGTCCTTGATCCCGAATGCATAGAGCGTGCCTTCCACCCGATCGCTCTCTACGCGTTGCGTGGATGTTCCTAGGAGATCAGCGACCTCCTCTGCACAGTACGTGGCGCGGATCGCGTCGAGGCGGGTTGTTCGTTCGGCATCCTCCAGTTTGCCTTGAGCGATGCTGGCTTGCGTCTCGGCGAGCTCGTTGGGCGTGAAAGCCCCGGAGTCGACAAGGAATGCAGCTTGTTCTTCGGAGAGTGAACTGCCGTTTGACCGAGGCTCAGAGGACATAGCGTGACCCTAGATCAAAATCACTCACACCGGCGGACTGGTTGCCGTGTGTGAAAGGCGTGGTTCATCCAAGATTGCCCATCACGTCCACCTCGTAAACGCGCCTGGTCTGCTCCGCTAGCCGGTATTCGAAAGCGGCCGGCTTGTGAGGCATGCCGCTGAAGTGCGCTCGTCGAAACTCACTATGAGTTGGCAAGGTCCCGAATGACGAGTGCCATAGTAAGGGCGTGACTGTAGCGATACCTAAGTTCTCGGAGCTCCTCCTCCCAACGCTGAAGGCAGTTGCCCGGCTCGGCGGGTCAGGATCGATCTCAGAGATAGTCGGGACGGTTATCGAGCTGGAGAAGTTCACTGAGGAGCAGCAGGACGTCCTGCACAACGGCGGCCCAGAGACAAAGATCGGCTACCGTGTGGCCTGGGCGCGGACATACCTAAAGTACTTCGGCCTGTTGACGAATTCTGCGCGCGGTGTCTGGGCGATTACCGAAGCAGGCGACCAATTTTTGACTGATCCCGCAGTCACTGATGTCCAGCGGGTCGTAGAGCTTCTCCGAATGAAGGCAGACAAGATCCGGGAAGCCAGCCTCGAACGCGTCGCCCGGGGAGCGTCCGCCCTCACGGAGTCATTGCCCGATGACGACCTCGATGAGGATGAGCTTGACAATACCGTCACGCCAGCGGCAGCACCGACCTGGAAGGAGCGCGTTATCGGGATGATGACTGCGGAGTCGTTCAGCCCCGCGCAGTTTGAGAGGCTTGCCCAGCGGCTTCTCCGCGAGGCTGACTTTGAGTCCGTCACTGTTACCGGACGCGTCGGCGACCAGGGCATCGATGGAATTGGTATTTACCGGCTCGGACTGCTTTCCTTCCCCGTGTACTTCCAGTGCAAGCGCTATCGAGGCAGCGTCGGCGCTGGTGACGTCCGGGACTTCCGCGGAGCGCTTCAGGGGCGCGGGGAAAAGGGCCTATTGATCACTACTGGGGCTTTCACGGCCGCGGCGAAGGCCGAAGCCTCGCGCGATGGTGCAACACTGATCGACCTCATCGACGGAGATCGCCTTTGCGAGCTGCTGTTGCGCTACGAACTCGGCGTCTCTGTGCGCGTGGTGGAAGAGGTGAACGTCGCTCCTGAGTTCTTCGCCGAGATCTGAGCACGCTTACTCCTGAGGTCCACTCGGGACGAACGACTTGGCTACAGCGTCGAGGTCCTCATGCGGCAGGGCACGGAGCGCCTGCCCGCTTCCGAGCTCCCATACCGAGAATCCGTCCTTGCCGTCTGGCGTGCCATCGGACTTCCAAGTACCTTCGGTGACGAACTTCACCTCAATGGTGGTGGGGACGTCTTTGTGGGGCTGAATTGCTAGGAGTTTGCGACGGGCGTCAGCTTCGACGAGGTGGCTTCCCTTGGTATCGACACAGATAACGGTTTGCCCCGCCCAGACGATGAAATCGGGGAAGAACCAGACTGTTTGGCCGAGCGTGACGAGAGGGATCTTGTACCCCGTCTGTGAGCGGTTACGCACCCACGGAAGCCCAGTCTCGTCAAGCGCGCGTGCGAAGCGCAGCTCGAAGGGGCGGAGGTCGTCATATCCCTCGTGCAGCGCGTTTCGGAACGTTTCCATCGACCCCCGACGTACGAGCGTGGACCCGATCGTGTACGGCTTCGGCTTGAGCTGTTTGATGACGGCGTAGCGGAGGTATTCGTCGACCGTGTTTTTCGCGTTGTCGCGCAGACTTTCGTAGGCCGCGCTACCAACGCCGACCTTGGCGTCAAACTTTTCTGTGTCGGTATTCATCACCATCAGTGCGGGGCGATACCGGCGAGCAACTTCGCGGCGGAATGCCCAGCGGGCGTTGATCCGGTTCGACTGCTCGAAGTCGACCCACTCGGAGTCGAGGGCCTCGCCCGCGCCGATGGCCTGCTGGACTGTGCGACGCCTACCCATCCCGCGGGTGTTCACCGAGTCCTCAGAGTAGTCGTGAACCTTAGCGAGGATCTTTTCCACCGGGCTGACAGTCGGGAGATTATCGATCGCCGTGCGGGGCACGGTCCGGACTTGCCTGGGTGCAAGACTCTCAGGTTGCTCCGACCCGGGCGGGGACGTGATGATGCGCACTTCGGGCACATCGCCGCCGAGTCCCCTGCGCACCTCGTCGACGACCTGCGCGAACGAATCATTGCGGTCGACTCGGATGTAGAAGTGCGCGGTGTTCAGTCGATCAGAGTGGTAGTGAATCGCACCCGGCTGGCGCAGAACACGGCCAACGACCTGCGTGATCTGCACCGACGAGTCCATCGTGCGATCGACGTAAGCGAAATAAACGCTCGGGTCATCCCACCCCTCCTGGAGAGTCTGATTGAAGATGATGTGCCGATAGTCGCCAGCAACGAAGTCCTCATAGTCGCGCTCTCCACCGCTGAACAGCGTGAAGTCAGGAGGCAGCGGGAAATCCTTATGGGTCTTGAGATCTGCGTATACCGCGACCTGTTCTGCGGGAACGCCGCATTGTTCGGTCAAATAGCGCCAGATGAGGATCGGAGGTGCTTGCCGCTGGTCAAACGGCTGCTTAGGGTCGTCAGTCTGGCTCGCGTCCTGGGCGAGAACGTTCGTGTTACAGACGTAGATCGCTTTGGGCGAGAAGCTCAGCCCTTCCGCGCGCGTGTCGCGCTCAGCCTCGCGCATGTCCGCGAGCATCTCCGAGACTGTCTCTTCCATCGGGGCGTTGAGCCCGTCGAGCGAGATCATCCCCTTCACAAGACCCGAGGCAACCACGGTCGAGGACTTCACCGCTGTAATGAGTGTTTCGTCCCGGTACTCACCCTGCTGACGCAACGGTTGGATCACCTCCGCGTCAAACTGCGCGGGAAACCGAAGCGTGGCACTCGCGAGGAGAAACACAGCGGGCTGCTGTTCGAGCAGCAGGGTGGTTTGCTGATCACTGAGGTTTTGCGCCTCGTCGTAGACGACGATGAGGGGGCGTCGCTTACCGTCGGCGGTTTGGCGGAGTTTCAACGCTTCCCAGCGAGTCGACTCGATGTTGTCCGTGTCGAGCGCAAAAATGCGGAGATTGCTGTTCTCTCGGTCACGCTGGTTGAACGTGCCGACCGTCGCGAAGTAGAGCAGGGCGTCCTTGGCATAGGCGACGTCTTCAGGATCGTACTCACTGAGTAGCCGCACGGTGACGTCGGGCAGCAGGTGGTCATACTTCCCGCCGTCGGCAAGATTCGCGTAGCTTTGCTGAACGACGACCTTGCCCTTAGATAGCCACAGGATTATGGGAGGGATCTCCGAAATCGCAACCATTTCACTGACCGCTTGCGCCAGGATCGCAGTCTTGCCAGAGCCTGTAATCGAGGAGAGTGCTTGGTAAAAGGGGACGTCACGAGTGTTCGCCCGCCGCCCCATCACGATCGGTTCGGCCGCGTATTCAATGTACCGGTCTGCCATCTGTGAGGCCGCGTCCTGCTGGAACTGGAATAGTTCAATCGCCATGCTTAGGCCTCCTCAGCGAACGATTCAGTGCGGACATCGAGGCCGAAGTCGGAGAGGATGCGATCGGGGATCTGGTACCAGATCACATCGTCGGTGACGATGAGGTTCCGTCGGCTGTACACGTGGTAAAGATCGGCAAGCCCAGCGGCTTCGGCCTCCTCAGTGATCGCCTCGTACGCCTCCTCAGTGAGGTCCGTGTTCGACCCTGCGCCAGACCAGACGAGGTATATGCCCTCATTGCTCGCGTTCTTGGCAACCAGATACGTGTATGGCTCGTCTTCGGGGTCAGCGAGCGGAATCAGCATGGCGTTCCGGCGACTACCGGTGCTGGAATGTGACGCGATGACCGTATCGATCATTTCGTCACGCTCCATCAGGAGAAGGGTCTTCGCATCGACCTTCTTCTCCAGGGTCTTGAAAGTGAACCCTCCGCCAAGCGCCGCGTGCTTACGCTGCTTCCAGGTACCGTCGATAATGCGTCGAAGGCGATCGACCGTGAGCGTCTTCGCATAGGAATCGCCGTTCTCCGGGCGCCCCTGCTCGATCATGATGAACCGCCGGTCGGCACCCTGATCGTGATTGAGCTTGAGCACCGCGTGCCCAGTGGTGCCAGATCCCGCGAACGGGTCGAGGACGATCCCGGATGGCGGGCACCAGATCTGGATCAACTTGGTCATCAGTTTCATCGGCTTGACCGTCTCAAAACCGTGCCCGGGCCCGACGATTGCCGTCAGCTCGTTAACGCCGGCCTGACTGTGCCCTGATTCCTCGTGGTCCCAGGAGACATCCCCGAGCGTGTCAGGTTCGTCAAAGTCGTCGTCGGCCCAGTAGGTCATTGGCACTCGCCCCTGCTTCACGTCCTCCAGGTACTTCTTCTGTTGGGGACGTCCCTGACCATCGAGGCCGAACACCAGCCGCGGCCAGTCCCCTGCGTCGCGGCGGGCCTTCGCGGAGACCTGAGCTTCGCCCAGTTCGCCCTTGAACATCACTGCCCTGACTTTGCGGACCTCGTCCACGCGAACGCCAACGATGTCGGCGCGGATCTGCGCGTCGTCAACATCTCGGAGCTCATAGTCCGTGCCCCAGTCAGAAAGCCATCTGAGCGCGTCGGCCTGCGGTCCTCGCCAGCACTTGCCAGCCGGTGGGTAGTGAACAATCCCCGTGAACGGTGACTGAATGCCATAAACCATGCCCTGGTGGGTCAGGGCCTTCGGACCCGAAAAATTTTCACCCTTCCACAGGCGGGTGTCACCGTCGGGATTGCGGTAGCGGGCATCCATGGTCGCTGTGCGCGGCTGAAGACCAGTCTTTGCAAGTTGCTCGTCCTTTGCGTACACAAGCACATACTCGGTGGCGGTCGATACGTGCCGGTTGTCGGATCGAGGCGAGTAGGACTTTTGCCAATTGATTATCGCCAGCCGGTTTTCCTCACCGAACAGCTCGTCGAGCATTTGCCCGAGGTGAAACAATTCGCGGCTATCGATGCAGATCGCCAACACTCCGGAGGGCTTGAGCATGGCCCGCATCATCTGGAGACGCGGATACATGAACTTCATCCACTTGGTGTGTCTTGCTGGATCGTCACTCCCCACGAACTCACCCATGTCAGGGTCGTTGGGGTCCTTATCCCATTTGTCGTTGTACCGGAAGTCTCCGCCCGTGTTGTACGGCGGATCGGTCAGGATCATGTCGACCTGGCCGCGCTCACGGTACAGGGACGCGAGAGCCTGAAGGTTGTCCCCCTCTAAGATCAGATTTCTGGACCGGCCTCGCTCGTCGCCAGCACTCAGAGACTTCACCGTCCGCTGATTTCGTGGCCGAACGCGCCGTCCCAGTTGACGCGCAAGAACCTTGCCAGGGAACGACAGGTTCACGCCTGCGCCGGTCCGCTCGCGGATCATCTCGATGAGTTGCTCGATCGGTAGATTTTCGAGCGCTGTCACATCATCCAATGGGGCGTCCTCTGTTGTCAGGCGGGCTGTCGTTCTGGCATGTCCGCGCACGCCTAAGAAGAGTCCGCTTAAGACTATCGGAGGGCCTGCGGAAGGGTGGTGGGGTACGACGTCTACCTGGGACAGGAAACACCCAGCCTCAGACATTGGTGGAACGTGTGATCCTGACGATGTCGAGACGCACCGTGCTTGTCGTTCAAGTCAGGCTAGCGTCCGGAAATGGAAGGGTCGGAGCGTGACGCGCCCGGGGCACGCAGGACAATGAAATCGCGGCGCGCTCCGCGCTGCCCCACGCCACCCTGCCTGTTATGGCGGGGGTGCCGAAGGCTACTGGCCCAGACGGGCGCGAGGAGTTCGTCCAGAGGCTCGCTCTACTCTCGCGAGCTCGAACCAGGTCCGGCGGGCGCCTCAGTAGATACCTCGCCCGATGTTCAGTAACGTTCCTCGCGAGACGCTGGCTCGCTACCCTCCGTCATGGCGCTGTATGCCACTCCTGGCTTCGTGACCTTGGCAACAATCCCAGGCCGCCCTGGCGGCGCGCCATCGCTCGTCCACCTTCGAAGAGAGAAGCATCGGATCCGTCTCTTCATCCTGATCCGGCTCGTCCCGGGCCCGTACCTGGTGCGCGACGTTCGAGGGTCAGTCGAACGATCCGAGTCATTTGGGCGAGCTTTTCGTCGGCAGCGCGAAGGCTGATCTCGATTCCTTCCAGCTCTCCGAGCCAGCCCATTCGTGTTGCTTCGCCGCGTCGCTCAACGAGGTTCGCGCGGATGGACTCGAGGCGTTGACGCTGAGCAGGATCGGGACGCAGCATTGGGCAGCGGATACAGGCGTGCTCGTGGATACAGGGCGTGCCGTAGCCGCGTGAACATGATCCGAGTTCCACTTTCCTTTTCGCGAAGTGCTCCTGGAACTCGTCAATTTCTGTGGGGGTCGGGTCTCGGTAGTCTTCGACGGGTCGCAGCGCTCGGCGCCGGTCGACAAACTCCCGGAAGTGACGGGCGACGTCCTCATCGAAGACCGCGGCGTAGCCCTGTGTTGTGTTTAGGTTCAGGTGGCCCATGACCTTCGCAAGGATATGAACCGGCAAGCCGGCGCGGAGGGCATCCGTGGCAAAGATGCGCCGGAAGTCGTGCGGCGTCAGCTTCGTGCCGTCGCTGAGTCCGGCGACTTCAACGGCGTAGTTCAGATAGGTGCGGATCGTGCTGTGCGAGAACACTCGCGCGTTGGCACGGTGGTGAGTTTGGAAGAGAAATGGCAGAGGCGGGCTGAACACTTGCTCCGCGTTGTCGTAACGAACTGCCAATGGAACCTGGTGCTCCTCGCCGCGAACTCGCTGTCGTATAGCCGCGAGAACGTGTGCGAGCTCTGGTGAGACGAGCAGTACTCGCTCTCGATCCGACTTTGAGGGAACGATCTGCAAAAGCAGTAGTCGCTCGCCGTTGACGGGCTGGAAGGTGAACAGTGCAGTTGCCGTTAACTCGAGCAATTCCTCGATGCGGATTCCGGTCTCGTGCAACACGTGTGCGGACGCCCAAGCCCAGAACGCGCGGTCTTCGCTTCGCGTCTGTGAGACGACCTCGCCCGTGGTCTCGTTGCGGATCGGAATGGCAGCCAATGAGAACCCGCGCTGATGGCGCTCCATTCGGAAGTATCGGGTTCCGTCCAGTTCGAATATGCCGCCGAGTTCACACGCTGTCGCCGCGGCGAGGAGAGCTTGTTGGCGGTCCTTGTCTCGATCGACGCTCTCCATCAGCTGCGGAAGGTCGGGCATGAGCCGCCGGATCCGTTGGTGTGTCTCTGACTGGACGCGTCGCTTGCGCTTCATTGCGCCGCTGGTGTCGGTGCGCGTGAGGAACGACGGTGCAGCCCAGCTGGCCCAGTAGGCGTCATGGGTCGACCATGATGCGATGTCTCGATAGAGTGCGCGGACGGCAAACAAAGTGCGGTGGGTGTCTGCGTGAGTTACAACGAACTCACGTTTCCACCAGCGACCGAGGTCTGGCGACACATGCAGATCGTTCTGGTCAGGGTTCTTCTCGCGGATAGGGAGCCAGAAGTTCCGCAGTAACTCGTAAGAGAGCTGCCGCAGGCTTGAGTAATCGAGTGCCGCCTCGCGTGAGCGTAGGTAACACGCGAACATGTCGGCAACGGGTGCCGGCTCGATGTTGTAAAAGGCCACCACCTGGGTGACGTCCCGTCTTTCGCGGAAGGCGAGCTGATGCATGCTGGGAGCATCTGTCGGTGCAATTCCGAGCATTTTCAGGAGGTCCCAGGCAACGCCAGCGCTGGCCCGGACATTCTTGGTATCAACGATTCTCGTGTAGGCGACTAGGTCGTCCCCGGTAATCTCGGTCAGGTGTTTGCCGGTTGCGGCCTGGATAACCCAGAGTGGGCGGCGCCCGTCCGGTGGGGTGTTGGTGCGGGCGGCGAAGTACTCGGCGTGAGCCCCCTCCAGACCAGCGGATGACCACGGCAGCACGTTGCCAAGTCGTATTCGCCCATTACGGGAGAGAAACTGAACCGACGGACGAAGCGCATCCACGCTGATCAGGAGAGAGATACCCATCCCCGGACCAGTCCCCACCGCCGCCGCCCGCTCCCTCAATCCGGGGAACGCCTCGGTCCACGATCCCGAGCCGGGGATTGCCTCAGCGCCGCTTGCATCCCACCGCTCCTGCCACGTCTCTCCGGGCAGGCTTAGCAGGCGGTCGATAAACAACTCGGTCAACGGGCGATAATCGCGAGTGCCGTTATTCGCCTCATCTCGCAGGATCCGCATTGCGGTGACAAGTTCGTCACGTGAGATCGTCGGTCGCGAGGGAGCGCGGAAGACGGCAAGGCCGGGAGAATTTGCCCGCAGGACGGTGTCGAGATCTTCGATAGTGCTGTGATCATTCACCATGCGACATCCCCCATAAGCTCAGTCAGGTCTTCGTGGGCGTAACGCATGCGCGGCTCCGGCGGGGGCCCAATTTGCGGGTTGTCCCTACGGCGTAGATGCTCAGCCACTCGGTTGAGAACATCGACATCCTGCTGTCGAATGTATTGCTCGGTCGTGGAGAGGTTCGCGTGACCGAGGATTCTCTGCACATCAGTGAGGCTCAACGACGCGTCCTGGGCCATCTGCGCAGCAGCCGTGTGTCGCAGATCGTGAAGCTTCACCGTCGATCCGAGCTCCAAAGTGGCCCGTCGCAGCACCGCTCGTGCCGCGCCATAGTTCAGCGGCCTCAGCGGCTTCCGCAACGTCCACCAGACCGGATTACCCGGCCGCGTCAGCTCCGCAGGCAACGACTCCTGATACAGACGAAGCCAGAGGAAGGCGCTAGCCGATGCAGGAACCACCTGTCGGGCGCGAGTTCCCTTGCGGACAACTGTGATCTGCTGGCTCCCGGGGTCGATGTCCTCCACCATCACGCCCAACAACTCCGACGGTCGCGCGGCGCTCGACAAATAGAACTCAAGCAATGCCCGGTCCCGAGGACGATCAACCACCCGGAAAAGCTCCGTAATCCGCTGCTCCGACAATGAGCGAGGCACCGTCTGAGGAACGCGCTGCCGAAGGTCCGCGCGTCGGTCGTGCCGGAACTCCGTCTCAGGATTGTGGTGCGAGGCAACACGGTCTCGCCCCGCGACTCCCCGTTCGGGCACCGGATTGACGAGCGGACCTCGCTGCTGGCTGATGTGGAACGCGTAGAAGGCTGAGACGACGGCGAGGTTGTGGTTGATTGTCCGCGGAGCCAAAGGTCCGGAACACAATGACGATGGCTGCTTGCAGGCGAGCACAAAGTCGCGCACTGTCTCACGTACGGCACGATCCCAATCGGTACCCGTCAGCTGAAGGTGCCTGTACCAGCGAAGCAGCCCAAACGCGTATGACCGGCAGCTTGATTCCGCATTCCCGGATGCCCAGAAGTCGACTAGAAACTCATCGATTTCAGCAACAGCAGAACCATCGCTGCCCGAGACACGCCAGAATGGCGGGCCATCGATGGGCGCCGCGCGACCAAACAGGAACATGACACCGAGCCTGCCATCCCTGCGGATCTCCTAGGTGCGCTAGTTCGGTCAACAGACCGCCATTTCGTGGGCGACGATCCGCAGGGCAGTTCCGACACCACCGCCCCCTTCTCGACGATGCGGGTGAGGAGCGCATCGTGGCCGCTCGGATAGAACCGGTCCACCCCGCCGGCGAGGAAGGCGATGGTCTGACCCGA
>Ga0247735_1000495_pt1 | contig 15386 bp, 18 predicted proteins | sample UWRJL178409R2_FD_180934 | JGI IMG/M metagenome (GOLD analysis project Ga0247735, IMG submission 180934) | Plant litter microbial communities from Arlington Agricultural Research Station in Wisconsin, United States - UWRJ-L178-409R-2 | ecosystem: Environmental > Terrestrial > Plant litter >... | reverse complement strand
TTCGCGTTCGATGTGAGAGGGCCAGCCACCACACTCTCTTGTTCGCGTTTCGCATTCTATGAGGGTGGGCCTGCTACATCCATCCATACCCTCTCGTTTGCGTCTCGCGTTCGATGAGGACGTATCAGAGGGTGTGCCTGCCTGTTTCGCATATCACATTCGATAGGTGTGCTGTGCTAGCTACATCTACCTATTGTCCACATCTCTCAATCTCAATGCAGACTTGATAAGAGTTTTTAGACAGTAGTTAGACAGTGGTATAGTATTTCGTACACCGAGAGAGTAGCTATACATAGTACAATTCAACAAAATATATATAACATCATACCTTTGGCCTAGCATAGGTCACACCAGTTAAAAATTTCTCGCATCGTTAAGACTACATATTCTTTGCTGCGAGGCATCCCGTCTACAGTGATAATAGAGCTATATACCGAAATCTAGCATGCGGAACACCTATTCTCAACCACACGTTCGAAAGGTAATAAGCGGAGAGAACATCATTGACATTGAGGCAATAGACAACACACACGTGACCGTGGGCGTAAATGATTTTCTGGCCGGTCGCGACTGAACACATCAAGCTCGGGGTAAAAGAACTCATCTTTAACAAGTTAAAGACTCGTAATTTGGCAATTGTGGTTTACACGTGTATATCATGTGAGTCTGTCCCTGGTTCCAGAAACTCCAAGTCATAAGCAACGGTGTGCGATGTATACGACCACACTTTCCGGTTAAAATTGGAGAGAAACCTGCGGGGATCCGGTTGATGAGAAGGGAAGGTGGATCCTTGAGAAGTAGTTTCACGTGTTACTTTGTCATCAATGTCCCACATATATACTAAGATGCATGCAAACTCTCACCGTCACGGTCGCCCGCGACGCCCGCGAGGGCACGCGAAGAGCACGCGGAACCCAGGTGCCCCATAAGTAGGCCCAGGATCAACCTATTTGACATGTTCTCGTTGTCTCTTGACTAGCTCAATCATCGAATATCAATCGTCTGGGTTCTTCCATCCCATTCGGCCCTCACTCAAGATCCCTGGATCGTAGCCATTCTATACAACTAATCTCGGTCAGTACCTTTGAATCTTTATTCAGTATCCAATTCAAACCACAGCGAAACGTATGCATAGCGAGCAGCGACTCAGACATGTGTTTACACAAGTTATCTGCAAGACTATATAACGACCATAAAACATCGAAGACCATCGAAGATGGCGATATATTTCTTGCCATTTGTCCTAATTCCTGGAGCAAACCGAAGCCATTTGCGATTCAACTGTTTTCTGGACTGAACGCGAAAAGGATGATATATCGAGTTTCCATCGGCCCAAGCAGCTCTCCGACGTCGAGGACTATTGCCTTTGGCAAAGATCCACTAGAAAGTGAAGACTACCGCGACATTATATCTCGCAAGGATCTAAACACAGTAGTTAGGATCGTGAAAACTGCCAAAGAATTCAAGACCTACATCAATGGACATTATATGCAACCTGCTAGCACATGCAATCTAGCGCAGGCCGAGGATAGGATAGTCACCGGTGCGAGCTTCAACGTTTGGGACTTGCAGGTATCAGCCAGCGAGACCATACTCATGTATTCCGACATCGAGTTGATGGGTCGCATAGAAGCCCTTGTAGATTATATGAAGAACCCATTCAGTTCCTTCAGTCGTTTAATTTTGGAGAGGGAGAAAGAGGAAGAAGAGGCCGTCGCCGATGAAATATATTATCTTTCAAAGCTCAGTAAAATGTCCGCTGACGAAGAAGAGCGCCTTGCGAAGCTCAAGCAGTCGTTGGAAGAGATGGCCAAGTCTTTCAAAGGCCTCGAGATCTCATTTTTGGAGAGACAGAACATATTAAAGAAGCGAGAGAGGCTGGGGATCGACGAGGCTGAGAACAACGCTGGCACTGGCACTGGAACCGGCAGCGACGGCACTGACGTGCCCAGCGCATTAGCATCCACTTCTGCAGAAACAAGCGCCGAGGGTTTCCATTCCAACTCATCCCGAGGCCTCAATGTCCAACCACCAGATGCCGACCACGTCAAACTCTATGCGACCATAGCCTGGCCACGAGCAGTCAAACACATCTTAGGCGCCGCACCCTTCAAAGATATCCAGAAACGCCACGAACAGCTGATGAGCAGCTGGGTCGTATCAAGGGGGGATAACATATCGTCTGAGGCATATGATTATCTGATGTATTCCCAATGGGTGGGCTGGCCAAAGGTTGTTTCGGAGGTGGGTTCAGAGGACGAGTTAGCGAGAGTTCGGGCGAGATGTGAGGAGGTTATGAAGGTTCTTGAATGAGATTATTGGCCGTGCTTAAAATTCTATTTGTCAATCGTACACTTTTATTTATATCATGTGAATTTATCCCTGGTTCCAGAAAATCCAAGTCACAACAGCGGTTAATACATACCAGTTACTCTGTGCCATGTATGAAAGCTTGGCAGGCTCAAAAAAGAAAGGGAAAGAAAGCCTTCCGAGCTGGTAATGGCTCGAAGTTTGAGAGTAAAATTTTTGGTATGAGAGTTATTGACCAGATTCCATATCCATGGGTCCAGGATAAAATGCTACCAGCGAATCACCCGCAACCAAGGGCCTACACACGGATCCAAGACCTCAGTCCAAGAACACGGCTCGATCTAAAATGCCAGAGCATGCGAATACACGTGTAGTGAATATGCCAGCTGGCAAGTAGGCTAACATCTCAGCCTAGAGCTGTCGCAGAAGGAGAGGCTCGCGTTAACCTAACCTTATCGTGGGCCAAGAATCTCGACCTCAGTGACGAATCAAGAAGACGTGTCGCCTCTTGGGTGGTACACAGCAGCAATGGAGGTAATTTCCAAAGATACAGATGCAGATGTAGATGAAAACTCCAAACTATTTGAACCAGAATGCACGTGACGACATTATTATTAGTACTATGATACTATGGTAGAGGACAAGGACTCGTAGCAGGACAGGAAAAAAATGTCCACCCGCCTTTGCTCATGGGGTCCTACTCCCAATTCGGAAGGCACCAGTCGGCTCTGAATCGTCGCGTGAAATCATGGTAGTCAGTTGGTATCATTCATCTTCTGCTATAGTCAATATAAGTAGCTGGATGCAAGATGCAACCTCCCATTTCATGTGTCACTGAATTCAAAATTTCAAAGGAACAAAGCCCGTCTTGCAATGCAGAATTTCTAGACCTACTGCTGCGCCACTGTAGTCCAATTTCCGAAATTTCACAACAAGCACGGCAGCGGCATACCACCAAGAAGCTTCAAGTAATCATTGGCTGGAACTTGAAGCTTGAAGGTATGGGCGCCAGGTTTGTACGAGGGATGCTGGTGTTCGTCGTTCTGTGTATCACCTGGACTTTCACATAACTGACAGAAATAGCTACATTCAAGTTCTATGGTAAGATATACGTAGTTATTACTATGCATTTGAAGGGACACCAGTGATGCTCGACTCATTTCAAGGACCTGAATAGTGACAGATTCGAAATCATCTACCTTGAGTACTTGCTCGTAAATGTGAGTACTCAGGCATCAGGAGCAATAGAAGGTGACAGCTAGAAATTACCTCACCTTTTCATGGTCATGTTTTTAACGAAAAGAGGGCATTTGGGAGAGGGAGCGATGAAGCTGAACGATTCGTGGGTGATCAAAGCAACAACTACCTTCCCGATTAGGAAGGTACCCTCCCTTTCCGGACGAGGACCCCATGAGTAAAGGCGAGTGGCCTGTGGGGGTAGTGGATGTCTCGGATTTCTCCGGTGGGAGCCCCTTATATGCCACACAGCTACAGTACGAAAGATCATTAAGGGTCCTTCTGGCAATGCGATGCTCTTCGGATGCCCAACTACGCAAATATCCGCACAGATGCCGAAGTGGTGTGCAAGGGATACTTTCACTGATAAAATTCTACAATTTCTGGCTTGCTCATGTTGAGGTTTTACATTGAATGCCTCTGAACGCAGATCAGGACGATATTCCAATGAATCTTGTCAAGAATAGAGAAACTTCACACCTATAGAACTTGGCTGGATGAATTCTGAATAGAATGAGGTACATAATACAGAGAATTTCCAAACTTAAGCCACCAGAGATGCGCATATGTGGCAACAAATACTGTTCAACTTGAGAACCTCGGCGGGCTGAACGTACAAGAGGTGTCAATCTTACGAAGGCGTTCAGCCAATTAGATAATAATAGAGCCGAAGGACTTGGAGTGGGACTTTACTTACTGTAGCTAATATAGGATGGATCGGGGCAACCTTGGAGGCTTTGGAGGGTAGGGGATACTGCCATCGGTCATTGAACCTGTAAAAAAAAAAACAACTTACCGTGTCCCATAAAACCATCGTCCCATTGTTTAAATGTTCAAACGCGATAACATCCTAACACCTGAGTAGCTACTGTACTGATCATGAGCACTCCTCGGTCGTACATCTGCTAGGACAGGACTCAACGCGTAGATAGAGTAGTTGAGTGATCAGACTCGCCAATCCGATCCTTTGAAGCAGATATCTAGCGCCTTATCCTGAGTTCGTAGAACTTGGTAGCACGTCACGATCTGAATTTGTCTTGCTGAAGTAGGAAATATGGAGACAGATGAATATCATTGGAGTACAAAGTATTGACGAGATCGCCGAAAACGATTGATATTGTGGCTGAGTGAAACCTCGGGCTCCTAAAGGTGGCTCATCGATGAAATGTGGGCGCAAAAGGGCTTGGATCATTGAAATTCCAATCCAGATATGAAAAACGGAAACACCCAATGTGAAGTCTCTGTGAGCCCTCAACGCTGCCTCAACAAGGCCTCAACCCTCAGTGGAAATGTCAATTGGGAATCCCAAAAAAATCTCCATAAGTATCGGAAGACTCTTTGAGAGTATCCAAGCAAGTCGATGTCGATGTTGGTGCGATTCAGAGGCTACCAATAGCCCGATCTTCTTGTGCATCGACGTCATGACCCATTTCCGGTAGAGAGAGATACATCAGTCTAAATGAACGAACCAAGGAATAAGATAAGAGGTTATAGGGCACTCAACCTGGAGTTGCATTGCTAATATCTCAGTTGCTTTCTCTTTCGAATGCTCCCCTACGCCAACCTCCGTCAGCCTTTGTTGATTGAAATTGGGCTCTGACTGTAATTCCAACTTGGGATAGAGATGTGGACCAGAGCAGTAGCGAAGCAAAATCAAGAGTGATATGAAGTCTCCATGTTGCACAGCATCTTATCTAGCTGAAACCAAAGTATAGTTACAGGTGGCTGCTGTTACGACCGAGACAATAGACTTAGGTCGAAGACGCTGTCTATAGTCAGAGAGGTCGGGTCTGGCCTTTATCTCAATAAACAGAATGCCTCGGACGAGGTATTGTCTGTGTTAGAGTAGATGCAAGGTTTGCGAGTTAAGAACTAGCTAAGGTACATCCCTGTTCTCTACTGGGTTTTTATAGTAAACGATGGAGTCATACTTGATAGAAGGTAAGAGTCACTGTGAGTCCGTACGAGTCAAGCATAATAGGAGACGAAAAGAAATGAGTCGGGACGAGTCACTATAGTACAATGAAGAGGAGAAAAGGTGGGCGCAGCCGTTCACGTGATTGGATCACGTGGTAGAGGAGTGTGTAGTCCGTAAAGAAAGAGAAAAATCGTAACAGCTGCACCAAATGTAAGAGAAGGAAAACGTACGTACCATAGGACTCGCCGATTTTGCTGACTTGCTCCTGTGAGCAAGTATTTGAAAAGAGGACAACTCTCTACAAGCTTGTTGGATTGAATGACCATTGATTTAACATGACCTACCTTTGACAACTAGAAGCCTCGACAAATTTGAGCTCTCAGTAGATGCGCTCGATGTGTAATAACATCGACAATGCCTGGGGACCAGGGTGTTCGAGGAAAGGCGGGTACAGATAAACGATGCGTGAGCGCTTGAGCTTAGGGCTGAAAGTTGTGATAAGATGAAGGGAAGCTGCGGCGACGAGAATCATGAGACATCCATGGTGCACTCACTAGGCCTAGCTCATGTATCATCGATAATCTGGAGTCTGCGGTATGCTATCTGCTGCTTGCAGTCGGTTCAGAGGCGATGTATACACCACCCATGCTGGTGAGGCTCAGAGGGAGGGCCTACATAGATGTGGTTGGGGAGAGGCAAAGTGGATTGCGATATTTGAGGTGTGAGGTTGGGGTTGGGGTTGACAAAAGGTATGACATGACCCAGCTTGAGCTTGAGTGAGGGTGGGATATATATGAGGACATCTCAGTCTTGGAAAAGCCAGAGTCTGGAGTCTGGCGTCCAGCGGCCTACCATCACATGACCATCGCCAAAGCGGCCAGACGCATCTGTCCCGACTAACTTTCATAGACACAGATTAATGAGCTCACATTAATGAAATTAATATGTATTATAAAACATGCAAGTTTGAGCATGCAATGTGAGGAATTATGCAACATGCAAGCTTGAGTATAAGTACCAGTTGTACCATACGTGCTGAGTGAGCTGTGAGGAGGTGGGTTGCAGCAGGGGTGTAGCTCCCTCACTGCCGGCAATAGTAGGTGGGACGGTGGCTTTGTGATTCTTCGACGAGCAACCACCTGCTAAGACGCAGTGTCTGCGACATTGCTGACGAGTACAGTCTGGAGCAATGCGCGACTGGCCACATCCAGTGACAGGGCAGCCAGGACCATCGGACGATGCCGTTGGGGTTGGCGTGAAGGGCGGTGGGGCAACAGACCCGCAGTATATCTTGTTGCAATCTTCTCCGTCGGCGTCTGGCCCATGGCACTAGATGGGAAAAGTTAGGCAGGGCGATAGAGAAGAAGAGCAATAGACCTACGACTGCTATGAGTGAGGCTCTATTCCCATCTTTATCCATTTGGAAAGCTACCAAATTGTTGCGGTCTGAGATTGGGATCGTCGACTTGATCTGGAAGAGGTGAGGCCTGGAAGATAGGTAATTAGGATGGGTATATGAAAAGAGGACGAAGGAACAAAGGAAAAGGATGAGATAGACGAACCTGCACTTCAATGCCTTGACGTGGCTAGAGTACAGGAGTGAATCCCCTTTCGAGCTATCGCTGGGTCGATGGGGTTCATAAGCCGAGGTCCGACGCTGCTGCAGGAGCTTCAAAGCTTCCACAATCGGACGGGTAGGCCTCTGACAGCTTCCGGCGGCGCTTTCGGCGTTGAAGAGATGGCAGAGGGTGGATTAAGGGGGTGGAAATGAGAAGACTCGGAGAATGGACGCAATTGCCATTGGCGCGGAGGAGGGTCATGTATGGGTCGAGGATTGTGGTGGAGAACAGGTTCGGAAGACGCGTTATTTTACGGATGTGAGAATGAGAGCGGGACGCGAGAAGCCAGAACCATCACGCAGGCAGGCAGCGGAGAGGTGGGCAGTCGAAGACTCGACTGGCGATGTGGAAGCACTTCAGAACTTGAGAGTGTGCAGCCGCCTCGTTTCCAAAACCCGCTGACAATCGGCTTTCGTAGATAATGTATGCTATATGCCGAAGAGCTTCAAGGTGGTGAATCAGTTAAGGTGTGGTATGGCCCGAGCCATCCTTATTCTGAGGGCAGAGTGATCCTGCAGAACTCTGGAGGTTTGATCGGGCTAGACACCAGGGAGCTTGGGGCCGAGGAATAAAACAGGACTAGTGAAGTTGTTAGATCGTATATGAAAAGGGGCAGAGGGAAGAAACGAACTTGTTGCTACGTCAGGCCTTCAAAGCTTCGGCTTCAGGACGGGCTTCAGGATGGGCGACGAGTCGAGGGTATCGGAAGAGCCCGAGTCGTTTCGCGTGATGCAACGTGTTGGGTGAGTCGGGCCATCGTAGTCGCGGTGTGTGAGTACGTACTTATAGTTATACAGATCGTCGAGGTTGGACAACTGGGAATGTCCAAAGAGCCCACGCGCAATTGATCAGTGACCGCAAGGCAACCGAACACTATCCTTTCAACACCATCACAGCGTTGCACGCTAGCAGGTCTTCTCATAAGTACTCTGTGCTGATTAAATAGAGCGTGTCTTCACTTCTGCAGACTCTTATCAAGCCCCCATCCTGTCACTTGGATGTCTGGAGGCGTCCGTACTGGTATGCGGCTTTCCTCTTACTACTTGCAAGTTACAGGAAGGGCCTCGTACTCTGGTCAATCAGCCGGAGTGAATTTGTCTCGTCCATCTTTCCTCTTGGCTACTCTACTTGACGAGCTGACCTCTTTAGTTCGTGACTCTGATCTCACATACTCAGTATTGGCATTTCCCCTCCAACTCTACGCTCGGGTTGTGCATCTATACTAGCAACGCTGATTGGACAATGATTTAGCTTCTGCACGGATTCACATCCTCTCTATGATAAAATTTTTCGAAAGTGCAACATGCAAGTCTCCTTCGCGTTGAGTTCGAAGTTCGCAGGCTGCGAGAAACTCACCAAGTGATGGTATAAGCGACAACTACTGAACTTCTGTACATGACTGTAGATTTAAATAGTGCCTTTTGAACAACCAAAGGGAACGTTGTAGTGTATCAGGGATATATTCAGTCTCTTTAAATGCTTGCCGAGGCGAGTCAGACAGAAGCTTGGGAGGCTCCAGACACAAAATCCTCCAATTCTGTCTCCAACTAGGCATCGTAATACAACTGCTGTGTTCACTTCCAGCTTCGACGTACAACTGACCCGGTGTCCGCAGAAATCTGGACCCCACTCTCTACACATCCACCACATAGTTGTATCTTGCCTCGCTCAGTAAGGCGTACTGATATCCTGCCTACAGATGGCGAGATGAGTGCTATATTCCACTCCATCGTCAGAACTAACCAGTCGGGAGGGCCGTTAGGTAAAAGGAGCCGGAGTGCTCTTCACCGCCAACTCTGCACGATAGGATTCTGGAACTGAGGTACACAACAATCAGCATCGCGATCCAGAAGAGGCGAGAGCACAGTACCTGAAAGTGGGTTAGATGAGGATGAACCATAGATCATAGCTCGGTAAAGCCACACATTGAGAGCCCAATCGGACGATTGGTCAGATTTTAGGTAGACATTAGAAGTAAGATTTAACATCCAACCACGCACACTGTCGAGGTTGGACATTGGACACGATGAGTTCATCATCACTTTCCTGAAAGGATAAGTGCAGGTCGTCTTAAGCCATCCAGGAAGCAGACCAGAGAGGAGACCACGCACTTCCTGGAAGTTGAAAGAATTCGCCACAAGAGTCAGCATTCCAGTGGGTATATTTGAAAGGAAACCACGCACGTCCTGGGAATTCAAATCATATGGTTAGAATTGAGGGAGAAAATTCAAGAGAAAACCACGCACCTCCCACTCCGAGTCCTGAAAGACGAAGTTACCCACAATGGTCAGAAATCATACAGTTAGATTCGAGAGGAAACAACATGCATTCTCCGAGTCCAGATCAACTATGTGCGAGTCCGCAGTTGAGTGATTAGATTCGAGAGGTAAATTCTGATAGTCCATATCAACCATGTCGGAGTCAGATATTGAAGGAGAAGATTCGAGAGGTAACCACGCACTCGCTGAGAGTCCAAAGTCAACCATGTCGTGGTCAGCAATTGAGTGAGAAGATTCAAGAGCAAAACCACGCACCATCTGAGATTCCAAATCAACTGTGGGGGTCAGAAATCGGGCGAGTTTTGAGGGCAAGCCACGCATAAGCTGAGAGTCCAAATTAATCATGCTGGGGTGAGTAATTGAGTGAGTGGATTTGGGAGCAAATCACGGACTTTCTGAGAGCCCAAGTCAACCATGCGGGGTCAGCAATTCAGTTAGCATATTTGAGACGAAACCGCGCACTTCCTGAGAGTCCAGATCAACCATGTCAGAGTCAGCAATTCGATGAGTAGGTTGGAGAGGCAACGACGCACAATCTAAGAGTCAAAATCAACCATTTCGGGGCCATCAATGCAGTTGATAGCTTCGAGAGGCAACTACGCACCTCCTGAGATTCCAAATCAACCATGTCGGGATCAGCAATCCAGTCAGTACTAGATTCAAGAGTCAGGCACATACTTTCTGAGAGTCCATATCAACCATGTCAGGGTCAGCAATTCAGTCAGTGGATTTTAGATGATACAGCTCACTGCCTGAGAGTCAAAATCAACCATGTCAGAGTCAGCAATTCAGCCAGTAGATTCACGATTCAACCACGCACTTGCTGATAGTCCAAATCAACCATGTCAGGATCAGCAATTCAGTCAGTACTAGATTCGAGAGTCAACCACGCACTGCCTGAGAGTCCATGTCAACCATGTCAGGGTCAGGAATTCCGTCATTAGATTTGAGACGAAACCGCGCACTTCCTGAGAGTCCAAATCAATCATGTTAGAGTCAGAAATTTAATGAGTAGATTCGAAAGCCGACCGCGCACAATCTGAGAGTCCAAATCAACCATGTCAGGGTCAGTAATTCAGTCAGTAGTTTCACGATTCAACCACGCACCCGCTGAGTCCAAATCAACCATGTCAGTGTCAGCAATTCAGTTACTAGATTTGAGACGAAACAACGCACTTCCTGAGAGTCCAAATCAACCATGTCGGGGTCAGCAATTCGGTGAGTAAATTCAAAATTCAACCACGCACAAGCTGAGAGTCCAAATCAATCATGTTGGGTCAGCAATTTGGTGAGTAGATTTGAGACGAAACTGCGCACTTCCTGAGTGTCCAAATCAGCCATATCGAGGTCAGCAATTCAATACGTAGATTTGAGAGTCAACCACGTACAGCCTGAGAGTCCAAAATATCCATGTCAGAGTCAGCAATTTGGTGAGTAGATTTGAGACGAAACTGCGCACTTCCTGAGTGTCCAATCAACCAGGTCGGGGTCAGCAATTTGGTGAGTAGATTTGAGAGTCAACCACGCACTCGCTGAGAGTCCAAATCATGTCAGAGTCAGCAATTTGGTGAGTACATTTGAGATGAAACCGCGCACTCCCTGAGAGTCCAAATCAACCATGTTGGAGTCAATAGTTCAGTGAGTAGATTTGAGAGTCAGCCACGCACTCCCTGAGAGTCCAAATCAAACGGGTTGGGTCAGACTTGGGTGGGTAGCTTTAAAAGGAAATCACGCACTGGCTGAGAGTCCAAACCAACCATGTCAGGTCAGCACTTCAGGCAGTGGATTCAAGAGTCAACCACGCACTTCCTGAGGGTCCATATCAACCACGTTAGATCCAGCAATCCAGTGAGTAGATTTGAAAGTAAATCACGCACAAACTGAGAGTTCAAAGCGACCATTTCGGGATCAGCAGTTGAGCAAATAGATTTGAGACAAAATCACGCACAACCTGAGAGACAAAATCCACCATGTCAGGGTTAGCAGTTGAGGCAGTGGGTTTGGGTCAACCACGCACTTCCTGAGGGTCCATATCAACCATGTTAGAGTCAGCAATTCAGTAAGTAGATTTGAAAGAAAATCACGCACAAGCTGAGAGTACAAATCAAGCATGGTGGGGTCAGCACTTGAGTGAGTATCTTTGAGAAGACCACGCACTGGCTAAAATTCCAAGCCAACCATGTCGGGTTCAGCACTTGAGACAGTGGATTCAAAAGGAAGCCACGCACAGGCTGAGAATCCAAATCGACCATGTCGGGGTCAGCAGTCGAGTGGGTTTTGGGACGAAAACACGCACAAGCTGAGAGTCCAAAGCAACCATGTCGGAGTCAGCAATTCAATGAGTAGTTCCAAGAGCAGACCACCCACTTCCTAAGAGATGAAATCAGCCCCAACAGGTCGAAAGACACATTTCAAAGAAATTCACGCACATCCTGACAGATAAAATCCGCCGTCACAGGATCAGAATACAAGGTCCATAATTCGTGGTCAGAATAGTAGATCGTACCTCTGGTTTCTGTAAAAAAAAATTTACCGTGACTCATCAGTCAAATTCCCTCAAGGGTAAGTCAAAGGAGACGCACAAACTGTTTGATGTGGATATTCCGGATCAACCACAGCTCAATGTCTTGGTCCATGTTCTTGTCTACGGTTTTACCCTTGGCGACATCTGTTGCCTGAAATCGTGCACCGCAATCATTGGAACTTGGGGGCGGGTTTAGATGTCCGGCGAGAGAGATAATAGTCCACAAAAAGAAAATCATACCAGTCAATAGAAGCACTAGCGGACCCTTTCTCAACTTTAGTCTCCTTCCTGCAACGGGGGCACCTATACGTGTTGAACCTCTCCTTCTTCCTAATGTCCTCACTTTTCGCTTCCTCCGTCAATACCACCCTCATGACGAATTTCGTATTTAGCCCTCGACTTCTCTCGAACCCAACTTCGTCCGTCATCTGGATCACTTCGTCACCTGTGTCCACGCAGAGGTCATACATCCCTTTGTCAATAAACCGGATGAGGGTGCGATCTTCGGGTGTTTCTTTTTTCATGAAAAGTACCCGTACGGCTGCTTTCAGTTGCTAGGTGAGCATGTCAACGCCTTGAGTCGATCCGTGTATTTCACATCATGAGGACCTACTTCCAATGAACCTGCGTAGTCGATAGAGATGGAAAATGGGCGTCCGGTCGCATCGATGAGCTTTACATCTGCGGAGACACTGAAAGTCGCCTTTGGATTTGTCGCGCTCATGTCCATGAGTGTTAGAGCCTGTTACAAAAAAGTGGTAAGCACTTGATATAAGCACTGTAGGCCAGAGCTGGGTGTACCGAGTAAGTAGTCAAATAGAAAATAATATCTTGCGTGCACTGTGAGAGGATCTGCGAGATAGCCGTGTGCCTTAGTTTGTGCAAAGACTTCAACTCCTCCAGCTCATTGGAGGTATGTATCAGCTGCCTAGATACCGCATTGGTGAGTTTTCACCGAGCGAAAGTGCCAGTAAATACAGAATCATATTTTGCTGAAGCCGCAGCGTTCTGGATGACGATGCTTCTGGTAAAGTGTCGACTTCATTCAGAAGCCAGCGAAGTTTCGAGGTCAACGCTTCGAGCGCCTGCTCATTTTGGGATATTTTCTACATGCCAGCATGAGTAAATGTAATTCCGTCGATATTTATTAAAGAAATACTCACATCAACGATGGTCAGAATACCAAGCAATCCACCAATCGCGGCTTTCAGTGGGGTCCCAAAAACAGGAATTGCCTCTACAAAGGGTGTTAAGGCCGTGCCCAAAACATTGGTATAATCTAGAGCCTGGCTCCCAAAGGTCTTCTTTGAATTGACCGCGAACTCAGTACCCGGGGATGGTGCTAGGCGTTCATGGGACACGTTTGCAGCACTCGATTGCGGAGCGACACCGCTAGAGGCGATTGACGATGCAGAGAGAGATGCCCTTGCAGGACTAATGATCGCGGGCTCATGTCGCGTAGCCTTAGGCCGTCGAAGACGCAAGGGGATGACTCTCATCAGCAGCTGGGGAAATAGAGAAGATGACTTGGCCGTCGGTTGAGACTTTGGTATCTGGGACATTTGTCTAAGCGAGAGAGTATTGGGAAGTAGTTTCGGTGTTTGTGGTGAGATTGCGGGGGGGGAAAAGGTGTGGTTCGCATGCCAGACGCCAGACTATCTGGAGACTCAAACAACCGGCGCACAGCAGTAGTGATATTATTAGAGCATTGATGATCAGGCTCAACTCGAGGTGACCAAATAGGCCTGCTTTCATTGTGACTTGTCACAGAGTTCACGGAGTTTTCGTCCATGTCCCGCCCACAAAGTATTTGCAGTCTATCTCTCCTCAGAAAGTCCACGGGACCAGGATTGGTAGTGACAATATCGAAGGAGTTGCTTCGTAGCTGTTCCCTTGGCCAACTTGGACGCGTTCGTTGGGCACAATTCATGACCACCACACCCGACCAGCTTCTACTCTGCGCTATGAACCGTCCTCTACGGTCCAAAAATGGTCTATGCACACCGACTGCGTTCCTCAGGTCTCCTCACCGCCGAAGAGTTCGCTCCCATTGCCCTATGCCTCCATCCTCACTGTTGCTTGGGCCTCCTCGTTTGTCCAAGTCGCAATCATTAGCTCCAACGCATGCCAGTGGCCTTCATGCCCCATCCCATAAGAGGCACGCAATTTATCGTCCGACCGGACGAGGCACCCAACCTATCGTCCAAATCTGATCGTTGGACCTAGGATAGCCCATCGACCCAGTACAAGCGGGATGCATTGAGGGCATTATGTTATAGGTTTGTCACATCCCTCCTTCCGCTGCGATGGTTTTGAACCTCATCTGACAACCTTACCTCCTAGGCCTCATCCATGACCTCAAAATCTAAGCAAAACGTCACTCCTCTCCCGCCAGCCGCTCAGTCTCCCATTTTGTCGTACTTGGTCGATCACGCATCCAAACGGATATCCCAGATGGATGCAACGCAATCCAGTATTCACCTGTTAGCCACTACGACCGACTATCTGTCTCGACGGCGACGCGGGTGTTGGCACGGAAGCAGTGTTGACCCAAAGTGACGCCAACACGGATAGCGTCGACGTAATGTCATGATTTGGGAGAGGCGGAAGTCCGAGAATTTGGATGAATCATGCTTCGGCAGAGGATTTGCATTTGGAGAGGAGGCAGAGAATCGGAATATGAGAGGGGATTGTGTTCGGAATGCAATCAGAGGTCTAGGATTCAGATTTCGAACGGAAGCACTAGACGGAGGTGGTCAGCGCTTGTTTTTTGACCTTTGGTCGTCGATTGTGGTCATATGTGGTCGTTGGTTGCCGGAGAGCAGAAGGTACCGTTGTTCACCAACGTTGTAACGAGTCTCAATCTCAAGGGCCTGAGCCTGAGGTTAGTAAGTCTCCCCCCTCTCCACGCTTCTTCCATACTGAAAACTGAAACTGACAATACTCGTCTATAGATATATACGTCTCTTTCATGTCCAGTCCTCCGGTCCCAGACTGAAAATCTCGCCCTCCCGCCAACCGGCGAAAGTTCGAACTCGGGCCCAGAAAGCTCTGAGGAGTGAAACTAACACTCCATTGGTCGTGTTCGATTACCAAGTCGAACTCGCGATCTGTCCTCAAGCGATCTATATCCTATGGGGTGATCCATTGTCGACTCCACGTCAACCACCTCCTTCACTAGGGCTGCCAACTGCCAACTCTGCAAAGCCCAACCTTCGTTACCTATCGCCTCCCTTCTCACCTCCAGCTCTAGCCATAAAGCTCTCGAGTAGTGCATTTGCACCCGTGACCGCGACACTCACTAGAACGAGAGACGGTTCGATGGAATGCGAGATAGCTTAACGGAAGCTACAGACGACCCGATTCGCCTATTATCGTCGATCCACTTGGTACCTCGAACTCGTCATACGCCGCTGGCAGGGCCATGTACGCTTGAATGCTGGCTATACGATGGTCGCATTCCATCCAAGCTCCCTCCAGCGAACCTTTGGAAAGGATGT
>Ga0247735_1000493_pt1 | contig 15457 bp, 17 predicted proteins | sample UWRJL178409R2_FD_180934 | JGI IMG/M metagenome (GOLD analysis project Ga0247735, IMG submission 180934) | Plant litter microbial communities from Arlington Agricultural Research Station in Wisconsin, United States - UWRJ-L178-409R-2 | ecosystem: Environmental > Terrestrial > Plant litter >... | reverse complement strand
GCACGAGCAGCACGGTGGGGCTGGTCTTCTTCACGCGAGTGGCTCGCTCTCGTAGGGGAACACGGCATCCGTGAGGTCGGCGAGCAGGGCATCCACTCGTCCGAGTCCCGGAAGCGTTGCGTTCGGCTCGATCTCGAGCCACGGCTGCAGCACGAACGCGCGCGACGCGGCTCCCGGATGCGGCAGGGTCAGGGTGTCGGTCGAGAGGGTGAACGATGCGAAGTTCACGATGTCGATGTCGAGAGTGCGGTCACCCCAGCGCTCGTCACGTACCCGGCCGTTCGCGATCTCGATCGCGTTGACCGCGTTCAGCAGGCTCTGCGGCGAGAGGACGGTTCGCACAATGACGACCGCGTTCAGGTACGACGGGGCGTCTTCGTCGACGCCGTGCGGCTTGAGCGCGGGGGTCTCCACGAGCTGTGATGCCCTGAGGAGCGTCACACCGTCGAGTGCGGCGATCGCGGTGACGGCGGCGCGGATGGTGGCCTCCCGGTCACCGAGATTGCTTCCGAGCGAGAGCACGGCCGGCAGGCCGACCTCGATCCGTTCCGGGCGGATCTGCATTAGTCGCGCCCTCGGACGATCGTGACCGAGACATCCGTGAACGGAACCGTGATCGGAGCACTTGGCTTGTGCACGGTGACCTCGACGAGCGTCGCTGCCTCGTGCGCGAGAGCAACCTGGGCAACGCGTTCCGCAACCGTCTCGATCAGGTCGACCGGGTCGCGTTCGACCGCTGCGACAACCTCTTCGGCGAGTTCGCCGTAGTGGATGGTGCGCCCGAGATCGTCGCCGGCGGCGGCAGCGCGAAGGTCGACCTGCACGGTCACGTCGATGATGAAGACCTGGCCGGTGCGGCGTTCGTGCTCGAAGACTCCGTGGAAAGCGGATGCCCGCAGTCCGGTCAGCGTGACGCGGTCACCGCTGATTGCGCCAGGCCCGGTCACTCTGCCCTGCCGTTCTCCCACGCGCTCCACACGTCGAGCGCGGCCTTCGTGGCTTCGACGTTGTGCACGCGCACTCCCCAGGCGCCGGCCTGCGCGGCGAGCGCGCTGATGACGGCGGTCGCGGGGTCACGGTAGTCGGCGGGCGCGTCATCCGCCACCAGCGGGGCGAGGAACTTCTTGCGGGATGCCCCGACGAGCACCGGGTGCCCGAGGCTCGCGAGCTCGGGAAGGTGCCCGAGCAGTGCCCAGTTGTGGTCGGCGGTCTTCGAGAAACCGAGGCCCGGATCGATGATGATGCGGTCGGGGTCGACTCCCCAGATGATCAGCTCGGCCAGGCGCGACTTCAGTTCGTTGCGCACGTCGAGCACGACGTTGTTGTAGTTCGCGGTGTCCTTGAATGAGTCACTGTGCCCGCGCCAGTGCATGGCGATGTAGGTCAGGCCGGTGCGGGCGACGATGCGATACATCTCCGGGTCGGCGAGACCGCCGGAGACGTCGTTGATGATCTCGGCACCGGCATCCGCGGCGGCCAGAGCCGTTTCGGAGTTCATCGTGTCGACCGACACCGGGATGCCGAGGTCGACGAGCCCGGTGATGACGGGAATGACGCGGGCCAGTTCGTCGGCGACCGAGACGCGGCCGGCGCCCGGCCTCGTCGACTCGCCGCCGACGTCGACAAAGTCTGCGCCCGCTTCGACGAGTTTCGAACCCCACTCGATGGCGGCATCCGTTGAATCGAACCTGCCGCCGTCGCTGAACGAATCCGGCGTGGTGTTGAGAATGCCTATTATGCGGGGGCGCGGGCTGGTTGTGCTTGCGCTGGCGCGGCGGCCGGTTCGTGTGCCGGTGTGTGAAGTGTGAGTGGGGCTAGTCATGGGCACCTCCTGAAATGAGTGCGATGATTTCGGCGCGGGCGACGGGATCGCTGAGCGTTCCGCGCGAGGCCATGGTGACTGTCGAGCTTTTTGCCTGCCGCACGCCGCGGGCCGAGACACAGCCGTGCACGGCGTCGAGCACCACGAGCACACCGAGCGGAGCGAGTCCCTCGTCGAGCGCGTCGGCGATCTCCTCGGTGAGGCGTTCCTGCAGCTGCGGGCGGGAAGCGAGGGTGTCGAGCACGCGCGGGAGCTTTCCGAGTCCGACGACCTTGCGGTCGGGAATGTAGGCGAGGTGCGCGGTGCCGGTGAACGGTAGCAGGTGGTGTTCGCAAATCGACCGGAACTCGAGGCCGCGCAGCAGCACGAGCTCCCCGAGCTGGCCGTCCGCGAGTTCGATCGTCTCGGCGAGGTGCGATTTCGGATCGACCGCGAGGCCGGCGAAGAAGTCCTGGTACGCCTGCGCGACGCGCTGCGGCGTCGACTCGAGGCCGGGCCGCGTTGCATCCTCACCGATCGCAGCAAGGATCTCGGCGACCGCCGCCTCGATGCGTCCGGTGTCGATGTTCATATCCGGAGCAGGCATAGCCGGATCAGGCGGTCGCCACGCCGGGCGTCTTGCGAGGCCTCGGCGCGCGCTTCGGCTTCTCGACCGGCGGCTCGGAGTCGACTCCGCCGTCCACGATCTCCGGGTCGATCGGGAGCTTGGACGGCACCTTCACGGGCGGACGATCGGACAGCGTGCGCTTGTCGCTCGAGAGCCAGAGCGGACGCTCGGGCAGGCGTTCGACATCCTTGAACAGCTCAGCGAGCTGCACGTGGTCGAGCGTCTCTTTCTCGAGCAGTTCGGTCGCGAGCTTGTCGAGGATGTCGCGGTTGGTGTTGAGCACCTGCCACGCCTCGTCGTGCGCCTGCTCGATGAGCACGCGCACCTCGGCATCGATCGTCTTCGCGAGGTCGTCGGAGTAGTCGCGGCCGTTGCCCATGTCGCGTCCCATAAAGGGCTCGCCGGCAGCCTGGCCGAGCTTGACCGAACCGATGCGAGCGCTCATTCCGTACTCGGTGACCATGCGGCGAGCCGTCGCGGTCGCCTTTTCGATGTCGTTCGATGCGCCGGTCGTCGGGTCGTGGAAGACGATCTCTTCGGCGACGCGACCGCCCATGGCGTAGGCGAGCTGGTCGAGCAGTTCGTTGCGCGTGACCGAGTACTTGTCTTCGAGCGGAAGGACCATCGTGTACCCGAGGGCACGACCGCGGGGAAGGATGGTGACCTTCGTGACCGGGTCGGTGTTGCGCATGGCGGCAGCAGCGAGGGCGTGTCCACCCTCGTGATACGCCGTGATGAGCTTCTCTTTGTCGTTCATCAGGCGCGTGCGGCGCTGCGGTCCGGCCATGACGCGGTCGACGGCCTCGTCGAGGGCACGGTTGTCGATGAGCTGGGCGTTGCTGCGCGCGGTGAGCAGCGCAGCTTCGTTGAGCACGTTCGCGAGGTCAGCACCGGTGAAGCCCGGCGTCTTGCGCGCGAGTACTTCGAGGTCGACGCCCTTGGCGAGCGGCTTGCCCTTTCCGTGAACCTCGAGGATCTGCTTGCGTCCCTGCAGGTCGGGGGAGTCGACACCGATCTGGCGGTCGAAACGACCGGGGCGAAGCAGGGCGGGGTCGAGGACGTCCGGGCGGTTGGTCGCAGCGATCAGGATGACGTTGGTCTTGACGTCGAAGCCGTCCATTTCGACGAGCAACTGGTTGAGCGTCTGCTCGCGCTCGTCGTTACCGCCGCCGATTCCGGCACCGCGGTGACGACCGACGGCGTCGATCTCATCGATGAAGATGATGGCCGGGGAGTTCTCTTTGGCCTGCTGGAACAGGTCGCGAACGCGGCTGGCACCAACACCGACGAACATCTCGACGAAGTCAGAACCCGAGATCGTGTAGAACGGCACTCCGGCCTCACCGGCAACGGCGCGGGCGAGCAGGGTCTTTCCGGTTCCGGGAGGGCCGTACAGCAGTACGCCCTTCGGGATGCGGGCGCCGACAGCGAGGAACTTCGCCGGCTCTTTGAGGAAGTCCTTGATTTCGCCGAGCTCTTCGACGGCTTCGTCGGATCCGGCGACGTCGTCGAAGGTGACCTTGGGGCTTTCCTTGCCGACGAGCTTGGCCTTCGAACGGCCGAACTGCATGACCTTGTTTCCGCCACCCTGCATGCGGGTGATCAGGAAGTAGAAGACCACACCGAGGATGAGGAACGGCAGCAGGATGCCGATGAGCGAGGTCAGGAAGTTCTGCTGGGGCACCTCGTCGGTGACCTTTTCGACCTTTGCGTCGTCGATCGCCGTGACGACGGCGGCACCGCGCGGTGCGACGTAGTTGAACTGGACCTTGGAGCCGTAGGTCTTGTCGGCTTCCTTGAGCGTGAGGTCGACGCGCTGCTCGCCGTCGACGATCTTCGCCGACTCGACGTCACCGGCGGCGATCATGGCGAGACCCTCCTTGACGGAGATCTGCTTGAAGCCTGAACCGGAGAGGAGGAACGACCCGATGATGACCGCTACGACCGCGATAACGATGTAGACGATGGGGCCGCGAAAAATGCGCTTCAAATCCATGATGACCCGGGCGACAAAAGCCCAGCACCTTCCTGCTCAAATATGTGCTGCAAGGCTACTGCCTCGCCGCTGGGCGAGCGCTGCGTGTTCGCCAAGAGCTTCACCAACGGCATCGCGCTGGTTGAGCTTGTCGAAACCATCGCCAACCTGGAGCTCAGAGCCGCAGGCGATGATCTCGATACACTCGCTGGCGCTCGCACTCGATCAACGAGGTTTTCGAACCACCGTCAGGCGTACACGTGCGGCGCGAGCACCGCGATACCGCGCAGGTTGCGGTACTTCTCCGCGAAGTCAAGGCCATAACCGACCACGAACGCGTTCGGGATCTCGAACCCGACGTAACGCACGTCGACCTCGACCTTTGCAGCATCCGGTTTGCGCAGCAGGGCACAGATCTCGACGGATGCAGCTCCGCGGCTCTCGAGGTTGGCGCGCAGCCAGGACAGCGTGAGTCCGGAGTCGATGATGTCTTCGACGATGAGCACCTTGCGGCCGGTGAGGTCGGAGTCGAGGTCCTTCAGGATGCGCACGACGCCCGACGACTGGGTGCCCGATCCGTAGGACGAGACCGCCATCCAGTCCATCTCGATCGGCAGCTTGAGCTCGCGCGCGAGGTCAGCCATCACCATGACGGCACCGCGAAGCACCCCGACGAGCAGCACGCTCTCGCCCGCGTAGTCGACCTCGATGCGGCGGCAGAGTTCCGCGAGCTTCTCGTGAATCTCCTGCTCCGTCAGCAGGATCTCGGTGAGGTCATTCTCGACGTCGCTGAATTCCATGGGGTTCCTGTTCAGTGCTCGAGGATCGGGTCTTGCCCGGTCAACTCTCCGACGGTGGACGCGGCGAACACGATGAGCCCGCTGCGTCGTTCCACTGTAACCCCCGGCAGGTCGAGTGGTTTCTGGCCGTGCCAGTCGGTCACGAGCCGCGCGACCTCGAGGGTCTGGGCGCGGCTGAGCGACAGGTGGAACTCGCTCGCCACGACGAGCCGGATGAGCCTCTGGCGCAGCGCCGCGGGTTGCGCCGCGAGCGCGGAGACCGGCAGCGCGATCCCGGCCTCGACGATTTCGGCGAAGTCTTCCGCGATCTCTTCGGCGAAGTGATCGAGCGCATCGGCGTCTTCGCGCAACTGGTCGGCGGTGCGCGCGAGAGCCTCGGCAATACCCGGACCGATCTCCGACTCCAACATCGGCAGCACCGACTGCCGCGCTCGCACCCGGGCGAACGCGGCGTTGAGGTTGTGCGGGTCGTTCCACGGGGTGAGCCCGGAATCGGCGCAAAACTGCTCGGTCATCGAGCGGCGGATGCCGAGCATCGGCCGCAGGTAGGCGCGACTGTGGGCGTGCGGCCCGTGTCCCGTCCCCATCGCGCTCGAAGCCGCCATACCGTGCAGGCTTGTCGCCCCGCTGCCACGCGCTAGCCCGAGCAGCACGGTCTCGGCCTGGTCGTCGAGCGTATGACCGAGCAGTATGGCTACGGCTGCGGTGTCGGATGCGGCGCTCGCGAGGGCCGCATAGCGGGCGTCCCGCGCGGCAGACTCTGGTCCGCCGTCGGTGCCGACCTGCACGGCCTGGACGAGCACCGGATCGAGTCCGAGCGCGGTGGCCTGCGCGGCGGCCGCGGCGGCGACATCCGCTGAACCGGCCTGCAGCCCGTGGTCGACGATGACTGCTCCGGCACGGAATCCGGCGCGCGGCGCCTCGAAAGCGGTGGCAGCGGCGAGCGCAAGCGAATCGGGTCCGCCGCTGAGTGCGACGAGGACCAAGGGGGCATCCGCTGCCGTCTCGGGACCAAATGAAGGAACGGTCGAAGCATTTTCACGTGGTTCCGCGAGCGAATTTCTGGCGGGTGCGATTGTTCCTTCATTTGGCACCGAAACCCCGAGAAGGGCGAGGGAATCGCGCACCGCACGACGAACATCGGCGATTGCGGGAGTAAGTCTGGGGCGCGATGACTGCATCCAGTAACGTTATTGCAGCAATCACGCTAAATAAGGAGCACGCAAATAATGGCCGCCTACGACGCCGTAATCGAGATTCCCAAGGGAAGCCGCAATAAGTTCGAGGTCGACCACGAGACCGGACGCGTCTACCTCGACCGCGTGCTCTTCACGACTTTCGTGTACCCGACCGACTACGGATACTTCGAGAACACCCTCGGACTCGACGGCGACCCCGTCGACGTTCTCGTGCTTCTCGACTACCCGCTGTACCCGGGAGTCGGCGTTTCGGTTCGTCCGGTCGCCGTCTTCAACATGACGGATGACGGTGGATCCGACGCGAAGGTCATCGCCGTTCCGGCCAAGGACCCGCGCTGGGCACACATCCAGGACCTCAACGACATTCCGGAATTCACGCGCAAAGAGATCGAGCACTTCTTCGAGCACTACAAGGACCTCGAGCCCGGCAAGTGGGTTCGCACTGAGGGCTGGGGCGACGCAGCAGAAGCCGGCGAGATCGTCGAAGCCGGCATCAAGAAGCTCGCGGCCGAAGGCCACTAGGTTTTCAGAAAGCCCGTCCACACTGCGGTGTGGGCGGGCTTTTTTGTTTCTACGGGGTTGGTCGTCCGGCGTACGGCACGAGGTCTCCGTAGCGGATCGGCTTGATGCGCACGACGGCTCCCGGATACGGCGCTTCGATCATCTGGCCGCCGCCGAGGTACATCGCGACGTGGTACTTCGTGCCCGTTGCCGATCCGCCGTCGGAGTAGAACAGCAGGTCACCGGCGGCGATGTCCGCGATCGCGAGCAGCCGGCCAGCTTCCTTGAGCGTCGCGTACTGGTTCGTCGACGAGTGCGTGCCGATGTAGACGCCCACCGACGAGTAGCTCTGCTGGGTGAGACCGGAGCAGTCCCAGGTATCCGGGCCGGCTCCGCCGAGTTCGTAGTCTTCGCCGAGCTGCTTCTTCGCGAAGGCGATCGCTCCGTCGACGGAGTTTGTCGCAGGTGGCTGCACCGGCGGATTCACCACCGGTGGCGGAGGCGGCGGTGTGGTCACGGCCTCCTGCGCCTTCTCCCACGCGAGGCCCTCCTGGTACTCGCGTTCGGTGCGCGACGTGGTGCCTTTGAGCTCCGCGAGCTGGCGATACAGGGTTTTGGAGGCATCGTCCTGCGCTTCGACGCGGTTCTCGGCGCTCGATGATGCTGCCTTCGCGGCCGCCAGCGTGCGCTTTGCGTCGGCGGCGAGCGACTCGCGCTCCTCGCGGGCGACGTCGGCCTGGGCCGTCAGTGACTCAGCCGCATTGGCGTCGGCACTCGCCGTCTCGTAGATGAGCGCGGTCTTGGCGGTGAGGCTGTCGCGCAGGCTGAGGGCGTAGAGGAAGTCGTCAGGATCTCCCTCGCCGAAGACGAGCCCCATCGTGATGCTGCCACCTCCGGTGCGGGCGAGCTGGGCGACAAGCAGGCCAGCCCTCGCGCGTGAGGTATCTGCTTTCTCGCGAGCGGCATCCGCTTGCTTTTGAAGCGCATCAGCGCGGGATTCGGCGTCTTTCAGGTCATCGCGCGCGACGTTGTACAGCTCGTTTTTCTCGAGTGCATCCTTGGCGAGGGTGTTCACCGCGTCCTCGAGCCCGGCGATCAGCCGTTCGATCTTCTCGATCTGCTCGCGGGTCGCCTGCTCGTCGCCCTTGGCTTTCTCGACGTCGCTCCAGGTCGGGTAGTCCTCGGCAGCGGATGCGGCCGGCCCGGTTGCAGCGAGCGCTGTGCTGGTGAGCAGTGCGGTCGCGACGATGACCGCCATCGCGGCGGTCGCGCGGGAGCGGCGGGACACTAGATCCGGGCCGCTGCGTTAGCCAAGCTTGATGCCGTTCTTCTTCATGAACGGCACCGGGTTCGTGACGAGCCCGTTGATGCGTACTCCGAAGTGCAGGTGGCAACCGGTAGCGATGCCGGTAGCGCCGACCTTGGCGATCGGCTGGCCGACGGTGACGCTCGCGCCGTTGCGAACGAGAAGCCCGCCGCCCTGGATGTGGCCGTACTCGGTCTGCACGCCGTTGCCGTGGTTGATGCGGATGAAGTTTCCGTAGACGCCGTTGACGCCCGAGTACGAGACCGTTCCGGAGTGCGCGGCGTAGATGATGGTTCCGCAGGCGTTACCGAGGTCGGTACCGAGGTGGTAGCCGGCGCCGCCGGTGTTCGGGTCCACTCGGTAGCCGAAGCCGCTGGTGATGCGTCCGCCGGCCGGGCGGGTCCAGCCGTTTGCGCTCACCTCACCGAGGCCGATGTTGTTGTTCTTCTCGCGGATGCGGACACCCTTGAGGTAGTCCTTCTCGGTCACCTTGCGGCGTTCGACGAGAACGGCGAGCTGTGCCGTGAGCGAGTTCTGGTTGGCCTGCTGCTCTTCGAGCGCATCGGCGGCGATGTCGGCGGCGGCCTGGGCGACTTCGAACGCTTTCTCGGCCTTCTCCTGCAGGTCCTTGAGAAGCGCTTCAGCGACATCCGCCTGGTCGGTCAGCGCCTGCGCGGTGTTCTGGTCCTGCGTGGCCGTCTCGTAGACGCCCTCGGCCTGGGCGCTGACCTTGTTGGCCATGCCGTAGCTGTAGAGCATGTCGTCGGCCTCGGAGGCGTTGACGAGAAGGTTGAGCGTGAAGTCGCTGTTTCCGGAGCGGTACAGGCGCGCGGCCATCTCTCCCGCGCGGGCTACGGACTGGTCTGCGAGCTTGCGGGCGGCATCCGCTTGCTTCTTGAGCTCGTCGGCCTTGAGTGCGGCCTCCTGGAACTCCTGGTCGGCGACCTGGTAGGCGGCTCCCTTGACCTCGGCGTCCTTCTGGGTTTCGGTGACCTGGGCGTTGAGGTTGGCGATCAGCTCTCGCGTGCGCTTGATCTGCAGCTTCGTCGCCTTCTCGCTCTTGCGCGCTTTGGTGACGTCGTTCCAGCTCGGGTAGGTGACCTTGGCCTCGGCGGTGGACGTTGGCGCGATCGCCACGGCACCGGCGACGAGCAGCGAAAGGGCCGCGGCAACGGCAACAGCGCGGCGGATGCCACCGAATCGTCCCGTGGGACGGTTCAGCGCGCGGGCGGTTCGCCAGTTGCTCATGGTGCTCCAAATATCGGGTAGCCGGGTCAATGCACGCTGAATGAAGCGCGCCAACCCCACTGGCCACTTCAATCACACTAACAACGGGTCGTGCGCGTTCACCGGTGCGCCGCGCATGCTCTAAGCTTCAATTACGAGTTGAACTTACTCGGGCTTCGATCGAATGGCAGTTTCATTCGCGGCGAGGGCCACAATCCGTCAGTTTGGATTTTTCGGAACGTGACCCTATGCTTGTCCCTCGGTAGCTAAGAAGTTTTGTTCTTCACGGCCCCATCGTTTAGTGGCCTAGGACGGCGCCCTTTCACGGCGTTAACACGGGTTCGAATCCCGTTGGGGTCACAAACACAAAATTTAATAGCATGGCCCTGTAGCGCAGTTGGTTAGCGCGCCGCCCTGTCACGGCGGAGGTCGCCGGTTCAAGTCCGGTCAGGGTCGCAGATAAGCAAAGCCTCTTCGAAAGGAGGGGCTTTCTTACTTAGAGGCAGCTTTTTTGAAAGCAGTCTCGATGGCCCTGTAGCTCAGTTGGTAGAGCGTTCGACTGAAAATCGAAAGGTCACCGGATCGACGCCGGTCGGGGCCACCACTGAAAACCCTTGCGAAAGCAGGGGTTTTCGTAGTTTTGCGGACAGAGCGCAGCGTCGCTTGACTACGAATTGACTACAAACGATTCCGCGGCCTGACGATCGAGAGCGTCCGCGATTGCGTCTAGATCGTCATCGAACAAGTCCGCGTACACATCGAGTGTCATGGCGGCTGAGGCATGACCCAGCATCCGCTGAATCGCCTTGACGTTGGCACCAGCTGATACGGCGAGCGACGCAGCCGTGTGGCGAAGGTCGTGAATCGTAATGCGCGGAAAGGTCTGGTCATTCTTCATACAGGCGATCACCGCGGCGTCGAACACCCGATTGCGGAAGTTCCCGGCTCGGACAACACCACCTCCTGCACCAGCAAAGATGGTCGCCTCGCGTTTAGCGGCAGCGGCTCGAGGCGCGACGGCGGTGATCACTAATGTCGGAACAGGCACCGATCGACGAAGGTGGTTCTTCGGGCTACCCCAAACTAATTGCCCTCGGACCTCGGTCACGGACGAGGCGATGTCAATCCGACCTCGTTTCGAATCAAATGCCTCCGGTGTGAGCGCAGCCATCTCTCCCCATCGCAGGCCGGTGTATGCGAGGAGGTAGATGAGATCGGACCAAGGGCCACATCCGTCTGCTAGGGCGCGGACTTGAACGTGAGTGAGGTAGCCGTGGCGTCGCTTTTTCAAGCGAGGCAGCTGGACACCTTCCGCTGGATTTTTCGAAAGCCGACCATCTCGAACGGCAAAATTGAGGATGCTCGATAGAACCCGATAGACCTGTCTGAGCATCGATGGGCCCAATGTTGTTTCAAGCGCCGAAACCCAAGCTTGAATTCCTGAGTGGGAAACCTCCGACACCCTGAAATCACCCCAGGTCGGCAACACATGTTTTTCTAAAGAATGTAGGTACCCGGACCGAGTTGTGGCTTTGACTTGGAGTTGTGCCGCATACCACGCCTCCGCAGTCTCTCTTACTGTCGATCGGGTCCGGGAAGCATCGATCCATTCCCCGCGCATCTTTGATACTTCGACGACGGCAAGATACTGCTCGGCTTCGCGCTTGGTTCTAAACCCGCGCTTCATAGTGTTGCGACGATCGGGCGTCCGGTATTGGACACGATACCGTTTGCCTGCCGCTGTTTCGTACGGTTGAACTGACCCCATCTGGCAATTCTTCTACGTCGATCTTAACTTCGAAAGGCCTCCACAGCGACGAAGAAGCGATCGACATTTGGGGGCGGCATTGTCGTCGTTGCGAAAGTGCAATAGTGCGACACAGAATGTATCGTCCAACTAAACTCGCTGGACAAGATGCGCCCGAACGTAGTTGACCTGCTTCTTCGAGACAAAGTGCAGCTGCGAATTGTTCGCGTGTTCTGGGAACCTCTGGCTCAAAAGGTTGCGCACCATCGCGATGTCCGAAGCGTAGCCCAATTCGATCGCGAGGTCGTCGACGGTTTCGGGGGTCAGTCGCAGTGCGAATTGGTCACCAGGGATCTCGGGGATGCGGATTCCGGTCATCTCTTCGAGTTCGCGCACGACCTTGAGATGGTCCACTTGTGACTGCAGCGGCGACTTAGGTGTGAACTGTTCTTGGAACTCTTTCCACATGGCCATGTATCCGGCGCTGGCGAGAACCCACTCATCGCCATCGCGATTGTCGTCCATAAATCTCGCGAGCTCGAAAAGCACTGTTCGCATTGGGCTGTCGGGGATACCAAGACATTCCACGGATGTCCATGTCGCTTCGATCATTGCCATAATTTGCTCCTGCCATTCGGGTTGTGAGTCACTATTTCAGTAGCCGCCGACAGCTGCCCCCGCGGATAGAGGATCCAACGATGGATTCGGCTAATGAAATGGCGTCATTAGAGCTGTGCATGACTGGTGTCGGGCTCTGGAAGCGATGAAACTGTCGACCCTTCGAGTAGGGACGGATAACGGTGTTCCCCACCACCGCGCCGGAACGCTGCTACCGCGTCGCAATTCAGCTCGAGGGCTCCGACTCGCGGGCGCCACCGGTTCGACGACAGTCTGCTCAATTCGTTGCGCAACCGCGTTAGTGAGTGTACAGTCACTCTCATGTCCGAACGAAGCTCGATCCTTTCCACCGCCGAGGTGCGTAAGCCCGTCGTCGCAGCAAGTGCTGTGCGCGAGTTCGCCCTCGGGGGCTATCACGGTACGACGATCGCGAACGTGGCCCGGGAGGCGAAGATCTCTCCCGCGTACGTGTTCAAGCTATTCCCGAGCAAGGAACGTCTGTTCGTCGCGGCTCTCGAGGAGTGCTTCGCCCAGATCGTGGCGTCACTGTCGTCGGGCGCCGACAACGCAAAAAGCCAGGATCCGGACGACGTCCTCTTCGCCATGGGCGGCGCCTACGCAGAACTCATCGCCGACCGCACGCTCCTACTGCTGCAGGTGCACGCCCAGTCGGTCGCGGACATCCCCGAGGTCGGCGACGCCCTCCGCGCAGGACTCGCGCAGGTCACGACCTTCGCCAAGACCCGGTCCGGCGCGACCGACGACGCGGTGCAGCATTTCATCGCCTACGGGCAGCTCTGCCACCTCCTCGTCACTGCACGAATCGATGAGATCCCCGAGTCGTGGGCGCAGCTCCTCGCCCACGGTATCCGCCACCCCGAATAGCGACTGCCGTTCTTAGGCGCCCAAAGTTTTGCCCTCAAGAGTGAGTGACCATTCACTCTTTCGTATGTTCCGCAATCGAAAGGCAGTAAACATCATGACCCAGACAACACTCGTCGGCGCACAAGCGCCGACTACCCGCAGTACCCGTCGTTGGCTCGCACTCGGCATTCTCGCTCTCGCCCAATTCCTCGTCGTCCTCGACGCATCCATCGTCAACATCGCCCTCCCTGTTCTCGGCGCTCAGCTCGGGATGGACACCGTGGCGCTCGCTTGGGTGATCACCGCCTATGTGCTGCCGTTCGGCGGGCTACTGCTGCTCGGGGGGCGGCTCGCCGACCGATACGGTCACCGGAAGCTCTTCCTTACCGGGACGATCGGCTTCGTCGTCGCCTCGGCAGTCGCCGGGCTCTCGGTCAGCAGCGGCATGCTGCTCGGCGCCCGCGCACTGCAAGGTGCGTCGGCTGCACTGCTCGCACCGGCAGCGCTCGCCCTGGTGACGCAGCTGTTCCCCTTGGCCAAAGACCGAACAAAGGCCCTCGGGATTTGGGGGGCGGTCGCCGGCATTGGCTCCGCCGCCGGCGTCCTCCTCGGCGGTGTGCTTACGGCAGCCGTCGGCTGGCAGGCAGTGTTCTACGTCAACGTGCCGATCGGCGCAATCGTCGTCCTGATGATCCCCGCCCTCATCACCCGCGATCCGTCCAGCACCCCTGCCCGCCTCGATTACCCGGGCGCCGTCACCATCACCGGGGCACTCGTCGCGGCCGTCGGCGCACTCAGCGCGGTATCGCAGGTCGGGTTTGTTCACCCGCTCACCATCGGTCTCGCAGCGGCCGCTCTCGCCCTCGGCACCGCATTCGTGCTCACCGAACGCCGCACGTCGGAACCCCTCGTGCCACTAAGCGTGTTCCGCAACCGCAATCTCAGCGCTGGCAACCTCGTAATGCTGCTCGTCGGCGCCGCGATGGTCGCCTTGTTCTTCGCCCTCTCCGTCTACATGCAGGCCGTACTCGGCTACGACGCACTCACCGCAGGCCTCACCCAGCTACCCCTGGCCGGCGCACTCGTCGTCGTCGCAGCCATCGCGCCGAACATCGTCGGCGCATTCGGCGCCAAGCGCACACTCGTCGGTTCCCTCATCGTCCTTGCCGGAGGCCTTGTCTGGCTCGCCGCGTCACCGAGCGACGCCGGGTTCGTCGTCAACATCCTCGGTCCCAGCATCCTGATCGGCGTTGGCCTCGGCGGCGCCTTCGTCACCGGAACCCAGCTCTCCGTCGACGGCGTCGACGGAGGTGAAGCAGGGCTCGCGGGCGGGCTCGTCAATACCAGCCAGCAGATCGGCGGAGCCCTCGGCCTCGCCGTCCTCGCCTCCATCGCGACCGCACGCACCGGGGCACTCGAGGCGGTCGGGATTCCGGCTGCAGACGCGCTCACGTCCGGATTCTCCTGGCTCTTCCTTGGCGCCGCGGCCTTCGCGCTCATCGCCGCAGCCATAGCCGGGATCGGCGCCCGAGACACCCACACCAGCACCCACTAACCCACTCGCGCAATACCCATCCACCCATCTCAGAACGAATCATCGGAGAAGAAAATGTCCACCACACTCACCGCCCCCGCACCGCGCACAACCCGCCGCACCCCGATCTACATGCACATCGCCGCCTGGGCGATCCCCACCCTGGTCTTGGGCGAGTTCGCCATGCTGGCCATCGTGCCGGTGGCAATGCTCGTCATCGGCACCCTCGTCGACCGCCGCGTCAAGCCGCTGCGCTGGTGGGCGGGCCTCGTCGCAGTCGTCTACGCCACGCCTCTCGTCGTCTGGCTTCTCCGGGACGACGGGGCGCAGAGCCTGTCGAAAGACATGAGCCCGGTCTTCGCCGCCCTGATCGTCGCCGCCTCGGTCGCCTTCCTCGTCAAGATCTACACGCGGAAGAAGCGCTAGATCCCGGCTGGGTTGACCAACAAAAGTCAGCCCATGATGCACGACGGCTTGAACGCCGGTGGCGATACCTCGGGTGTCGTCACCGGCTCTTCGCCGCGAATCCGCCGACGGTAGGCGGCGGCCTTCACCCGGTTGCCGCACTCGTCCATGCCGCACCAGTTGCGCCGAGCGCCCCGCGACCGGTCGGCAAAGATGCGGGTGCACCGTTCGCTGGCGCACTCCTTGAGGACCACGGAGTCGTCGAGGATCACGGAGACGGCGTTACGGGCGACGGTCGACAGCACAGCGGACGCGTCGCCGGTGAAGCGGACCTGCATATCGACTAGCTGGGGCTGCACGGGAGGGAATGCGGAGAAACGATTCAGCAGATCCGTGTCGCTGGCCGCGATCGGCGTCTCCGCCATCACAGCGCGGACCGCCGAGTAGACGGCCTCGCGGAGCTGCAGCGCATCGGACAGCTGCGAGGTATCGACGTCGAATTCGGCGGAGACGATCCCGCCTTCCACCGCCCAATCGCGAAGGTCGGAGGGCTCGAGAAGCAGCTCCTCCTGGTCGTCGCGTCGCCACTTGAGCGAGCCGACAAAGTCCAAGGCGGGTTCTCCGCTGACAAATGCATGTTTCACGTCACCATCTTGACCGGTGACGTTTTGATATGCAAGTATCGTCACCACCTGAACCGGTGACGCCGAACATTGGACTTCGCATCATGCTGCACACAGACGACTATTGGTATTTCACAGAACGAGCCCTAGACGGCATGAGCGGGATCGTCGCCGACCTCGGCGACGAGCTCGCGAACACCCGACCACCGCTCCAAGGCGCGAACAGCCC
>Ga0247735_1000492_pt1 | contig 15457 bp, 13 predicted proteins | sample UWRJL178409R2_FD_180934 | JGI IMG/M metagenome (GOLD analysis project Ga0247735, IMG submission 180934) | Plant litter microbial communities from Arlington Agricultural Research Station in Wisconsin, United States - UWRJ-L178-409R-2 | ecosystem: Environmental > Terrestrial > Plant litter >... | reverse complement strand
TGCCGCGAGGGCCGGGGGGCCGGGGGGGCCGGGGGGGCCGCGGGCGCCGGCTGCGGCGGGCGCGGGCACCGGGCAGTGGCGGCACCGCGCGGCATCCGTAAGATGAGGGGGAGTTCCCCCGGTTGTACTGCGAGATGACGGAGACTGCGCGATGACGATCCAGACCCCGGGCACAAGGAGTTGGCCAGCGCTGCGGGTTGGCGAGTGGACGCAGACGCGGGACACGTTCCACCTGTGGACGCAGGTGGTTGGCAAGGTGCGGCTGCAGCTGGCCCCGGCCGTCAACCACTGGTGGCATGTGCCGCTGTACGTGAGCGCACGCGGGCTGACCACCGGTGCGATGCCGTATGGCGACGGAGTGGTCGACATCGAGTTCGACCTGGTCGAGCATCGGCTGGTGCTCCGGCGCAGTGACGGGCAGTCTGCCACATTCGCGCTCGAGCCGATGAGTGTCGCCGCGTTCTACGCCCGGGTGATGGGGGCGCTGTCCGGTATCGGGGTGAGCGTGCGGATCCACGCGTCGCCGAACGAGGTTGACCCGGCGATCCCGTTTGCTGACGACACTACGCATACGTCGTACGACCCGGAGGCCGTCGAGTCCTTCTGGCGCCAGCTCGTCCTCGCCGACCGGCTGCTCACCGTGTTCCGGTCACGGTTCACCGGAAAGGTCAGCCCCGTGCATTTCTTCTGGGGCGCGCTCGACATCGCCGTCACCCGGTTTTCGGGACGCCCGGCACCGCGGCATCCCGGCGGTGCACCGAACTGTCCGGACTCCGTGATGATCGAGGGGTACTCGCACGAGCTGAGCAGCGCGGGATTCTGGCCCGGCGGGGGAGAAGAGGGCGCGTTCTACTCCTACGCCTACCCGGCGCCGGAGGGATACGAGGATGCCCCGGTGCCCAGCCCCGCCTACTTCGACAGGCAACTCGGCGAATTCCTGCTGCCGTGGGAAGCCGTGCGCACGGCGGAGCATCCCGAGCAGCTGGTGCTCGACTTCCTGCAGGCCACTTTTGATGCCGCGGCGACCTTGGCGAACTGGCCGGCGGGGACAACCGCCGACATCGACCCCCGCTAGGCCGCCAGCACGGCATCGGGAGCGGGCCCACGATCATGGCGTCGACGTCTGCTCGCGCCCTCACCCTGCTGTCCGTCCTCGGGGTCGGCGGGGTGCTCGGTTCCGCCGAGCTGGCGACACGCCTCGACGTGTCGGAGCGCACCCTGCGCCGGGACGTCGAGACCCTCCGCGGCCTCGGCTACCGGATCGAGACCGTCAAAGGTGCCGGTGGCGGCTACCGTCTCGGCAGCGGGACGCGCCTGCCGGCGCTGCTCTTCGACGAGGACCAGGCCGTCGCCATCGCGGTATCGCTGCAGACCGCGCCGACGGTGCTGTCCGGGCTTGCCGAGGCGAGCGCGCGGGCCCTGCAGGTTGTCCGCCAGGGGATGCCCCAGCGCCTGCGCATCGAGGCGGATGCCTTCACGGTGACGTCCATCCCGAACTACTGGGAGTTTCCGGCCAAACCGATCGATGCCGCGGTGGTGCGCGATGTGGGGGCGGCCGTGCACCGGCGGCATGTGCTGAGGGCCGAGTACAGCGCGCCGGACGGCAGCTCCGTGCGGCTGCGCGTCGAGCCGCACGAGATCGTGGTGTGGGCGGCCCGCTGGTACCTCATCGCGTTCGACCTTGACACCGATTCGTGGCGCGCGCTCCGCCTCGACCGCCTGGTGGCGAAGGCCCCCACAAATGTTCCCTTCGCGGAACGGATGCTGCCGGCCCCGAGCGCGGCAGCGTTGCTCCGGACGACCTGGGACCGCGGGGACACGGTGGCCCCGTGGCCGTGCCGGGGTTCCGTGGTGCTGGATGCTCCTGCCGCGACTGTCGCCGAGTTCGCCCCCGGTGGGGCGGTCGTCGAGTACGTCTCCGAGGGGCGTTGCCGCTTGGGGATGGGTGCGTGGTCGTGGACGGGACTCGCCGGGCTGTTCATCACGTTCGCCGCCGGGATGAGCGAAGTCGAGCCGGCCGAGCTGCGGGAGGCGTTCGCGCGTGTGCGGCTGCGGCTGGACCACACATCGCCCCAGCCGGGGGAGATGTCCTCCGGATGATTACGCCGGACGAATTCTCCGGGTAGTGGCCACCCGGTGTCCGTTTACCGGTCGAAGCTGGGTGTATGGAACAGGACACGGAATCTCCGGCATCCCAGGATCGGCACGCGCAGCATCCGAGGGTAATCATCGCGGGCGGCGGACTGGGTGGCCTCGCGCTGGCCGCCGGACTTCGCCGGCACGGGGTCGATGTCGCCGTTTTCGAGCGTGACACCGACCTGTCGGCCACCGGTGGATACCACATCCACCTCGACGCGGCGGCGACGGCGGCGCTCGCCGACTTGCTCGAGCCGGTGATGTTCGAAAAACTGCTCGCGTCCGCCGCGACCGCGCGACTGCAGGGCGGCGACGTGGTGCGCGACATGCGGGGGAACCTGCTGGCCGAGGTGCATACACCCGGCGGCGACGAGGGTGTGAATATCGACCGGATCACCCTGCGCCTGCTGCTGGCCGAAGCCGCCGGGGACGCGGTGGTCCTTGGGACCGTTGTTACCGGGTTCGCCCGCCGGGACGACGGGACCGTCACCGTCACCCTCGACAACGGCGAAACGCACGGGTGCGACCTCCTTGTGGGGGCGGAAGGTACCCATTCGGTGATCGCCACAACGCTGGCCGGCCGTCCCACAAACAGGCCGACGGGACTGCTGGGGATCGGCGGCAGTACTGCCGCCGATGTGCTTCCGCCGGGTGTGCGCACCCTGTTGGCCCAGCGCTCCGGGCTTGCCGTTGGCCCCTCCGGGACCGGGCTGTATATCGGTTACCACGACCCGGTCGGGCAGGCGGCGGTGGATTCACCCCGGCTCGCCGCTCCCGCCACCACAACGCCCACCTATATCTGGGGCGCGGTGCTGTCGGAGTCTGGCGAGACGGAGGTCCTGCGCAGGCTGGCGGGGGCCCGCTTGCGCGACGCGACCGTCGCGTTTTTGGGGCACAAGGGGTGGTCGGACCGGATGCTCGCCGTGGTGACCGCGAGTGATCCCGGCACCCTCGCGGCGTTCCGTTTCTCCGCGGGGTCGCCGGTGGCCGACGAGCTGGCCCCGTGGCCGGCGGGATGCGTCACAGCGCTTGGCGATGCCGTGCATGCAATGCCGCCAACCGCCGGCATGGGCGCGGCGACCGCCATCGCGGATGCCGCCGCGCTGGTTGGCCAGGTTGCCGCCGTCAGGGTGGGACGGGCCACGATCCCCGCGGCGGTGCATGGTTTTGAACAGGGGATGCGTCGTCGCGGGGCCGCCGCCATCGCCGCGTCACTGCGGCCCGTGGGCTGGATCCACGGCAGCAACACCCCGGTCGGCGCTTTCGTCGCCCGTGTAGCACTTCCCGCTGTCGCCGGTTTCGCCGGTGTTGCACGCGTGGTTCGGAGGCGAGGCGCGGCGACGCGGCGCGGCGAGGCGAGGCGAGGCGAGGCGAGGCGCGGCGAGAAGGCGAGGCGACGCGGCTGACGGCTGACGGGTGACCGCGAAGGTCTGACCTGCGGCTGCCCGGCCCCGTTGTCGAGGCTGCGACGAAAATCGACGCCTCCCGGAAGGGGAGACGCCGATTCCGACTCGGTGGTGGTGGTGGGGGACAGCCCGGTATTACAGTGCGGCGATCGCCTCGGGAATCGCGCTGGAACCCGAGACGAGCTCGAACTGGGTGCGAAGCGCCTGGCCGTCCGCGGTGGGCGCGGTGAGTGCCGCAGCGATGACCGCGGCGACGTCGGCGCGCGGCACATTGCCGCGAGTCACGGTTTCACCGACGGTGACGAGCCCGGTGGCCGGATCGTCGGTAAGGCCGCCGGGGCGGATGATTGTGTAGTCGAGGTCGCGGGAGCGGATCGCGGCATCCGCTTCGCTCTTGGCACGAAGGTAGACCTGGAAAACGTCGTCGGAGTCCGCGTCGTACTCGTCGGTGCCGATGGCCGAGACGACCACGATGCGTCGGATGCCCGCGATCTCTGCAGCATCCGCCAGCATGATGGCACCGTCACGGTCGACGGACAGTTTGCGGGCGGCATTGCCGTCCGAACCGCCCCCGGCAGCGAACACCACGGCGTCGACACCGTCGAGCGAGTCTGCGAGGGTCTCGGCGGTGCTGGATTCGAGGTCGAGCAGCAGGGGAGCCGCTCCCACTTCAAGTAGGTCAACAGCGTGGGAGGGATTGCGGATGATCCCGATGGGCTCGTGGCCGGTGTCGGAGAGCAATTTTTCGAGTAGGAGGGCGATTTTGCCGTGTCCGCCGGCGATAACAATTCTCATGCGTTGAGTTAAGCACGCTCACCATCAGGTAAACTGATTGCTGGCTCCTCGCGTGGCGCCATCCAGGCCAACTCCCCCAGGACGGAAACGTAGCAAGGGTAACCGGGCTCTGGCGGGTGCGCGAGGGGTCTTTATCGTTAACAAGCCGGCGGCAAAAGCCCCCATGGCGTGTTGTGGACAAGTCCCAGTACCGTGAGTGATCCTCAGGCGATGCCCCGCTAAAAAACCAGTAGTCGCGGCATTCCACCCAGTACCGCGTATGCCTCGATCCGGCCAGCCCGTTTATTACAGTGGAATTACTGGTCGACAGGTGACCATTTCAAGGGCGAAGTGAGTAAACGTTGCCGCTGGTGCGACGAAACAGGGGCCACCCCCAGTTTTCGCGTATGGGTGGGATCCCCCACATCCGCCCGTACGCGAATTAATATCTTCCGGCTGGCGTCCGGGAGCCAAACGGAATGAGTCACAGTGTCGCTGGAAAGTTTCGATCCATGTTCGCGCTGATGGCCGCGATCGGTGCGCTGGCAATTGCCGGCATCGGGGTGGTGTTCGCACTGCAGAATCGGGTGGCTGTGGCGGATGCTCCAACACCGTCGTCCCCGGGTGCCAGGGCGGCTTCTTCGGCGCGCGATACTGGCGAGGAACCGTTCAGCCACTCGTAGGCGGACATTCTGCTTCCTTTCAAACAATGTGTGAAAACATTGAGTTCGCGGACGATTACCCGGGATCGTGCCGTTCCACGCGGGGGAAGATATGTCTGTCACATCGAACGGCCACGCCATCGAAAACACCACCAGCGCGGTCCTGGCAGCGAACGCCAATGCGAACGCGAACACTAGCGCGAACGCGAACGCCGAGGCCAATGCCGGCGTGATTGAGCGGATGCGCCTCGCCGCACTCGACGACCTGCACCTCTTCGACACCCCTCCCGAGGAACGTTTCGACCGCATCACGCGCCTCGCCCGGGAGATTTTCAACGTGCCGGTCGCCGAGATCAACCTGATCAGTGACTTCCAGCAGTTCACCAAGTCGCCGCAGCCCGCGGGCGTGACCGTGCACGCCAACCGCGAGGATTCGTTCTGCGAGGTCACCATCCAGGGACCGGATCTCCTGGTGGTTCCCGACGCCACGAAAGACTCCCGCTTCAGCTACCGCGCTCCCACCACCGGCGCGCGCCACATCCGCTTCTACGCCGGGCGTCCCCTGAGCCTCGGCGATGAACTGCGGGTGGGCACCCTCTGCCTTGTTGATACCGAACCCCGCGAGATGGATGCTGTCCAGCAGCAACTTCTTAATGAAATGGGTCTCTGGGTCGAACGTGAACTGCGTGACTCCGCCCAGCCAGAGGGTCCCGATGGCAGCGCGGCCGCGGCAGCATCCGGCAAAACCGAGCCCACCATCGCCGGCCTGGTCGCGGAGCCGGACAACGACCGCCTGGCGTTCGAGGTGGCGGGCGCGAGCCTGCCCCTGCGCAAGGTCGGTACCGACTTTTTCTCCTCGACCACCTCCGACGGGAACATCGAATTCATGGTGGCGGACGTGATGGGCAAGGGCGTGGCCGCCGCAGCGACCGCCGCGTCGATCCGCGATGCCTTCGAGCAGCAGGATGACGGGGATATCGCGGCCCGGATGCAGGAGGTCAACTCCCGGCTGTCCTACGTGCTCCGCGAGTCCGGCACTTTCGCAACGCTGGTGCTTGCCCGTCTCGACGAGTCCACTGGCGTACTCGATTACGTCGATGCCGGCCACGGCCTCACCCTTATTGTGCGCCAGGACCTCGGCGTCGAGCGGCTCGAAACCTCCGGGTTCCCCCTCGGCCTGATCCCCACCGGCACCTGGACGATCCGCTCCACGATCCTGCAGCCCGGAGACATCCTGGTCTCCTTCACCGACGGTGTGCTCAACCTGTTTGACGGCACCCTCGCCTCGCTCGATAAAATCGTCGACCTGGTGCGGGCATCCTCCGGACCCCAGGACGTTATCAAGCGCGTGGTCGACCTCAATCGTCGCGGCGCTTCCCGGGACGACCTGACCATCGTCGCGGTGGCCTGCACTACAGCGGCTGCCGCTGCGAAAGCCGCTCCCGTCGCCGCGGCATCCGTCGCTGTTCGCAAGGGCCGCGCCGCCCGTTAGAGTCGGATGATGTGCGCTTCCCAGCCACAGGAATTCTTCACCGTTGAGGGAAAGTGACCACGCCCGGATGACCGCGACACCGCCTCCGACACCGCCTCCGACACCGACCCAGTCAGCGACCCTGGCACCGACCCAGGCATCCCGACCACTGCGCGCGCCGCGCCCTCCGCTGCCGATCCGGCGTGCACGGTTCGCGGTCGCGATCCTCTTTTTCACCAACGGCGCCATCTTCGCCAACCTGTTGCCGCGTTATCCCGAGGTGATGGCAAGTCTCGACCTCAGCAATGCGTCGTTCGGGCTCGCGGTCGCCGCCGGACCCCTCGGCGCCCTGATCGCCGGCCTGAGCGCGGGTGCGCTGGTGCGCCGGTTCCGCTCATCGCGGGTGGCCGTTGTCGCGACGCTCCTGCTGGCGGTGGGTATTGTGCTCGCCGGCGCCGGACTCTCCTGGGCTGCCCTCGCCGCCGGATTGTTCCTGGCCGGGGCGATGGACTCCATCGCCGATGTCGCCCAGAACTCCCACGGGTTGCGTGTCCAGCGTCTCTACAAACGCTCCATTCTCAACTCTTTCCACGCGATCTGGAGCCTCGGTGCCGTAACCGGAGGCATCCTCGGCGCCGTCGCCGCGCAGGCAGCCGTGCCGCTGGCGCTGCACCTGGTGATCACCGGTGGTGTGTTCGGCGCGATGACCGTTGTTATCTACCGGTTCCTGCTTCCGGGAGCCGAACCTCTCGAACGGGATGCTGCGCCGACGGCCGCCGCAGCCCAGCCGCGGCTTACCGGGCGTGCAGCATCCCTCGCAAAATACGGCATCCTGCTCGCACTGGTGATCATCGCTTCTGCGGGTGCCATCGTGGAGGACTCGGGCGCCTCCTGGTCGGCGATCTACCTGTCAGGCACGCTCGGCGCCTCGGCGTTTATCGCGGGAACCGGTTTCGTCGCCCTGCAGGGGATGCAGTTCATCGGCCGGTTCTTCGGCGACCGCCTCGTCGACCGGTTCGGCCAGCGCCTGGTGGCCAGGGCGGGCGGGGTGATTGTGTTCCTCGGGATGGGCGTCGCCCTCGCGTTCCCCACGGTTATCGGAACCATTGTGGGGTTCGGCCTCGCCGGCCTCGGGGTGGCCACGCTGATCCCCGCGGCAATGCAGGCGGCAGACGAATTGCCCGGCTTCCGCCCGGGAACGGGGCTCACCCTGGTTGGCTGGCTATTGCGGGTGGGTTTCCTTGTCTCGCCGCCGCTGGTGGGAGCGATCGCGGACAATGTCGGCCTGAGGTTCGGACTGCTTATTGTGCCGTTCGCCGGGCTCCTGGTGATCATCTTCAGCCAGGTGCTCGTTGGTCGGGTTCCGTTGCGCCATCACGCGGAGGCCGAAGCCGAGGCCGAAGCAAGCGCAGAGGCCGAGGCCGAAGCCGAAGCAAGCGCAGAGGCCGAAGCGGAAGCCGAAGCAAGCGCGGAAGCCGATGCACAAGCGCGTGCAGACGCCGAGGCGAACCAACGCGCCGGCGCCGGACCTGCGGCGACCGCTTAGGGAGCCTGTGCGCCGCGGCGCATGATGAACGCGCCGGAGAGCAGCGTCATCAACCCGATAAAGGCGAACGGCAGGCCGTAAACTTCGCTGCCCTGGCTGGTGCCCCACACCCAGCCGAGGCAGCCGATAGCGAGCCCTGCCAACTGGATCCCGAGGCCAACCAGAATGGTTTTCATGATGTGCACACCCTAGGCGCACCCGGTAAACATCGGGGAAAAACTTTGTGAAAGCGCGCCGCAGCGGTAGCCCGTGTGCTTCCCGCCCGTTTGCGGATGCTCCGTTCGGATTACCTCAAATCCGAGCGATGGGTTAGCCGCCGGGCGGTGCTTCGGGTGCTGCCGGCACCGCGGCGTCCTCCGGCGAGGGCGCGGGTGTCGCCACCGCCTGCGAACCGTTGCTGGAGTAGAGGGTGACGGCGCTGCCGTTGCCCACAAGGGTCCCCGCCAGCGGGGCTGTCCCCGCGGACTGCCCGGCGGGGACCGCGGAGTCAAGCAGTCCGCCGTCGGTCACGGTGAACCCGCTGGCCTGCAGCATCGCGGTCGCCGCCTCGATGCTCTGCCCGGTCACCTCGGGAACGAGCGTGCCTGACCCGGTCAACAGTTCGGCGGTCGGTTCCGGGAAGTCGACACCGCGGTAGCGGGAATCGGAGTCCATCGCCCACGCGATCGGTTTGAAAATGTCGTGGCGAATCAGTCCACCCTGGTTGCCCTGCAGGTTGCGGTAACTGCGCATGGGGTAGAAACCTTCGATATTTCCCACCCAGACCGCGGTGGCGACGCGGGTGGATGCTCCGACGATCCAGGTGTGGTTCGAGCTGTCAGTGGTACCGGTTTTCCCGATGTACTCCACCCCGTCGTTCGGGTTCGCCCTTGTGCCGGTTCCGCCGACGACCATAACCGCGGCCATCGCGTAGGCGGCGGTGACGGCGACATCGGTCTCCAGCGACTTCCGGCAGTCCTGCGCCTGGCCGCTGAGTTCCTCGCCGTTCGGGCCCACAATACGGGTGACCGCGACCGGGGCGCAGTACACCCCGTCATTCGAGATCGCGGCGTACGCGGCCGCCATCGTCAGCGGCGCGATCTCGTTGGTGCCGAGCACCGACGCCGGGGTCATTCCCAGTGCACCACCGTCTGCACGGTGCACCCCGATGGACTCGGCAGTCTCCTTGATGCCGCACAGGTCGAGCTGCTGCGCCATCGAGATGAACGCACCGTTCACCGATTTCTGCACACCGGTGGCGACGGTCATCGGGCCGGAAAGGCCATCGTCGTTCCTGAACTGGTAGGGCTTACCCACCACCTGGGTGGGGTCGCAGGTGTTGGTGAAACTGCCCTGCAGTTCGGTGCGCGGGGAGCCGTCGACGATCTCGTTGATGCCGTGGCCGTTTTTGAGCCAGTCGATCAGGGTGAAGATCTTGTAGGTTGAGCCGGGCTGGAACCCGCTCGATCCGCCGTAAGCCTTGTCGGTGTTGAAGTTCACCGCGGTGGTTGTCGCATCCGTGTCACCGGTGTTGTCGTAGGTTTTGTTCTGCGCCATCGTGAGGATGTGGCCGGTACCGACCTCCACCGAGATGGTGGCCGCGCCGAGCTTCAACGCGGTGGTGTTGTTCGGAGCGTTCCCCCAGACGGCGTTCTGCGCCACGATCTGCAGGGTCATGTCGAGCGTGGTGTAGATGTCGTAGCCGCCGTGCCGGAAGTTGGCTTTTCGTTCCTCGGCGGTGGCGCCGAGGGAGGCCAGGTCGGGAATCAGGTTGGTGACGTAGTCGCAGAAGTAGCGCGAGTAGTCGTTGGCGACCAAGCATCCATTCGACGGCTGTGTCAGTACAAGGGTGGTGTCGTCCAGCGGGGTGTTGATGGCCTCGGCGAACTGCTCCTGGGTGAGTTTGCCGTCGGTCAGCATGTTGTTCAGGATGAAATTGCGGCGCTGGATGTTAGCCGGCCAGTTCGCCGGATCACTCGGCTGGCGGGCAGAGGGCTGCTGCACAATCGCGAGCAGGGATGCTGCCTGCGCCGCGGTGAGCGCCGCGGCTGTTGTGCCGAAATAGCGAAGCGCTGCGGCCTCGATGCCGTAGGTCGCGTTGCCGAAGTTCGCGATATTGAGGTAGGCGAGGAGAATCTCCTCCTTTGTGTACCGCTTCTCCAGCGAGATGGCGAGCTTCATCTCGGAGAGCTTTCGTTCGAAAGTGTCGTCGATCGCGGCGTCGTACGCCGCCTTCTGTGATGCTTCGTCCGGCAGCTCGAGGGCGGCCTGCACAAACGTGTTTTTGACGTACTGCTGGGTGATCGTTGAGGCGCCCTGCGCGTTACCGCCCGCGGCGACGTTGGTGACCGCTGCGCGCACGATTCCTGCCGGGTCAACCCCGCCGTGCTCGTAGAAGCGGGTGTCCTCGCCGCTGACGGCAGCATCCTTCGCAAAGGTCGAAACCTGGTCCCAGGTGACCTCTTCGCGGTTCTGGTAGAACATGGTCGCGATCTGCACCGGCTGGCCGCCGTCGGTTGCGAAGATGCGGTTCTGCTGCGGTTGCTGGTTGATCTCGATCTCCGTGGGGAGGTCGTCGTAGACCGCAACGGTGGTGTTGACCGTGGCGCCGACCACCACCAGGGCGGGGGTGACCAGCGCCGCCACGAGCCCGCCGGCAATAACGCTGAGCGCCAGGGTACCCACGGAGGCACCGAGGATCTGCGCAAAGCTGGGCGAAGTTTTCGGCATGTGACCAATCTGGCTAGCAGGGTGCGGGGCGGCACGGCACAGCGCGAACTGACTAAAGCTTGTGTCGGAATCCCCTGCGCATCAGTCTGAACGATGATTGCCGATTTCGCGACAGGACCGGCCGTCGACCCGCCGGATGGGTGCGGGCTGCGGCAGCGCGCTGATGGCATGACGGTTGCGTCAGGATGCTGGTGGCATGACGGTGGTGCGACGTACAGTGCTGTCGACGAGCCCACACGGCGGAAAGGGATGGGAATGCCGGAGAGTGTCGAAGCGTGGTGGGCGCGACGGCAGTGGACGAAGGACACCGAGACGCCGTACCCGATCGGCAGTTTCCGCAGTGATTGGGAGCGCTACCCGGTGCTGGTGCGGCAGTACCACCCCGACCTGAACCACGGCATCACCCTCACCCAGATCCCGCCGGCCGCCGAGGTGTACCTGGTCTGGGTTTGCGACACCGGCCACCGCTTTGTGGCGACGCCAGAGGAGCAGCGCAACCGCCCCGGCGGGCAGCGGCGCCGCTCCACCTGGTGTCCGGAGTGCTCGGCGCTTGCCGCTCCCCGCCGCCGCCCGATGGTGGTGCGGGACAGCGCGAGTGGCGAGATCGTGCAGGAGACCCCGGCGCGCAGCATCCCGCAGCCGCGTGGTGCGCCCACGGCGCCAGCCCAGCCAGCCCAGCCCGACCCATCAGCCCCGCCTCTGCATTACGACTGTGGGCACCCGCGCGACCCCGACCGGGTCGAAGGTGTGGTGCCGAGCACACGCTGCGCCCTCTGCGAGCGGCTCGACAGCGCCCCGGTGACCCGCGAGGAACTACTCGAGCTTGTGGCACCCGCGCGCCGCGACGAGCTGCGCGACGAGACAAGGCCGACCCGCCGCTACAGCTGGCTGTGCCCGCTTGGCCATGGCGGCTACACCGCGACGATTGAGCGGATGCTGCAGGGGCGGCGCTGCCGGATCTGCCTGCACGCCCGCTCCGGGGCCGAGAAAGTCGTTGTGGGGGAGGCGTTCCATAGTGCGCTCGCACCGAAACCGGCGTCGGCGGCGGAGGCCGACCTCCGGCAGCGGCTGGCCGCGGCGCTCGCCGTGGAGATCGACTCGGCGGTGGCGCCGAACGCTGTGCGGGTGGCGCGGCCCTTTTTCGAGCACGTCGAGGTGTGGCCGGACATTGTGATCGCCGAGCTCAAGGTGGTCATCGAGTACGACACCACCGGCCGGGACGGCCTCGAGCATGTGGGCCGCCGCGAAGACACCGACCGCCGGAAGGACCGGCTGCTGCGCGCCGTCGGTTGGGAGGTCATCCGCATCCGCTGCGGAAAACTGCAGCCGCTCGGCCCGCACGACCTGATGGCCGCCGGGGTGTCCGGGGTACTCATCGGCAGGCTGCTCGACGAACTCGGCGTCATCCGCGGCGACCTGATCGTCAGCGCCTACCGCACCTGAGCGCGGGCGTTCGCGACGGCGGGCGGCTCTGGGAGGTTTCAGCGCCTGCGGTGCAGCATCCGCCACGCCCGGATTCGACGCGACAATCGCCGCACCGGCAACTCCTGCGGCCAGTGCAGGGAGAGGGAATGGGACCCGCGGCGCAGGCGAAGGGCGATGAGGGGCAGCGCCGCCGTAACGGGGCGGGAAGAGATTCCCATCCCCAGGTGACGATCGAACCGGATGCGGCGCAGGGGGCCGAGGTGCACGGAGAGGTCCATGTCGTCGTGCACAAGCGGATCGAAACGGTGCACCTCCTCCCGCACCCGCAGCCATTCTGACCGGCGGAACGCGCAATTCGAACCGAACAGCGGAACGTGGCCAAGCGCGCCGGCAACCAGGGTGAAATAGGCACCGAGGTACAGGATGGCGCCGACACGGCGCAGTGCCCGCGGGCCGTCGATGAAATACGCGCCCCCGGTGACCGCGGCGATGGAGGGGTCGCCGGCGAACGTGGCGCGGATGCGGTCCAACCAGTCAGGCGGGGCGATGCAGTCGGCGTCGAGCCGCGCGATGACCTCGCAAGAGGCACGGTCGTAGCCGGCGGAGCTGGCGGCGGCGATCCCCGGGCGGTCTTCGTGCAGCACCCTGGCGCCATACCGGGCGGCGACTTCCGCGCTGTCGTCCGTGCTCCCGTTGTCGACCACAACCAGTTCGTCGGCCGGATGGGTCTGGGCGGCCAGCGACGCCAGGCAGAGCTCGAGTTCCCGTGCGTCGTTTTTCACCGGGATGACCACGGTGACCGTCGGGGAGGCCATGAGGGGATCGTAGAACGGATGGACACCGTGGAATGGGGGTGGACTTCGGTGACCAGGATGCTCGACAATACGACCCCGCGGGCATCCGGTCGACAGGACTACGGTGGGAGGTGATCCAAGGGAGCACACATGTCCATCACCGCACTTCTCGACCTCACCATCAGCGCAGACTCCGCTGCCGTCGCGCCCGAGGTGCTGCGCACGGTGCTCGCCGCCACCCGCGCCTTTGCCGGGAACGAGGGTGTCGAGGTACTCGTCGACACCAACGACCCCGCCCACATCGTGGTCGTCGAGAAGTGGGAATCGCTCGAGCATGACGAGGCCTACCGGGCCTGGCGGGCGACCCCAGACGGAGCATCCACCCTCGGTTCGATCCTGGCCGCAGCCCCCACCCTCACCAAACTGGCGGACACCGGAATCTGATCGGGATCTGTCCAGCGCTGCCGCGCACCGCCCGCAGCGCTGCCGCGCACCGCCCGCAGCGCACCGCTCCGCGCCGCTCCGCACCGCTCCGCGCCGCTGCTCCGCGCCGCTGCACCGCACTCAGTGCGCGCCGCGGGCCCGCGCTGCCGCGACCGCGCTGGTGATGCCGCCGTTCCAGACCCAGCCGTGACCCGGCAGCATCAGGGTGGCATCGGTCTGCCGTAGCGAGTCGAGTGACCCCAGCGCCTCTGCACTGTCCGCCGTCGCGGCTCCCGCGACGATCTGCGGCCCCGTCTCGCCCGTATAGGGGTCGAGGGTGACGATGGCGTCGCCCACAATAACGGCATCCCGGTCGGGAAAATGCACCGCGATGTGGCCGGGGGTATGGCCCGGCGTCGGAATGATCACCGGGTCGCCCGGCAGGGTCATTCCCTCGGCAAGAGGCACGGCCACGGTGGTGCCCTTCACCTCGAGACCGCCGGCGAGCGCGATGGAGAGCACCGTCGGGATGCTGCGCGGGTACCGCAGCGGGTAGCCGAAGCGTGCCCGTTCGTGGTTGTAGGAGTAGGGGTGCGCGACCAGCGCGGTGTCGCCGGGATGCACCCAGACCGGCACCTTCCAGTGCTCGAGGATCTGCGGCAGGCCGCCGACGTGGTCGAAATGGCCGTGCGTCAGCAGGATGCCGCTGAGTTGGCCAGGGTCGAGCGCGAGCTGCTTCAGCGCGAGCAGCAGGTGGGACCAGGACCGTGGAAGCCCAGCATCCACCAGCAAAAATCCCTTCGAGTGTTCCACGATGTAGAGGTTGGTCTTCGCGACCTCGAGTTGGTGGATGCCCTCGGCGACGTTGGTGCGCAGCATGGGTCTTCCTGTCTGGAGAAAACGGTGGATGCGGCGGCGGCGCGCACTTCATCGTGACCGCGTGCGGGGCACTCAACAAGGGCTGTTGGGGCAGTGCGGGCCTAAGGCATCCTGAAATTTCCAGAACAGTGGGGCAAACCAGGGATTGGGCCCGTGGCACAGACAGCAGAACCGCCGGCGATACGGCTCACCGCGCTGTCCAAAGCCTTCGGCCCGGTGGTTGCCGTCGACGCGCTGGACCTCGACATCGCGGCCGGCGAATTTTTCTCGATGCTCGGGCCTTCCGGCTCCGGAAAAACCACCGTGCTTCGCCTCATCGCCGGGTTCGAACTGCCGAGCTCCGGCACCGTGGAGTTGTTCGGCACGGACGTGACGCGCTCGGCCCCGTTCGACCGCGACGTGAACACGGTCTTCCAGGACTACGCCCTTTTTCCGCACCTCACCGTGTTGGAGAACGTCGCGTATGGCCTGCGCGTGCGCGGGATGGGTAAACGGGATCGCGCGAGGCTCGCCCGCGACGCCCTCGACTCCGTGCGCCTTGCCGGATTCGCCGACCGCAAACCCAGCCAGCTCTCCGGCGGCCAGCGCCAGCGGGTCGCCCTCGCGCGGGCCACGGTGGTGCAGCCCAAGGTGCTGCTGCTTGATGAGCCGCTCGGCGCCCTCGACCTCAAGCTGCGCGAGCAGATGCAGGTCGAGTTGAAGGAGATCCAGCGGGACCTCGGCATCACCTTCATCTTCGTCACCCACGACCAGGAGGAGGCGCTCACCCTCAGCGACCGCATCGCGGTGTTCAACAACGGGCGGATCGAACAGCTCGGCACCCCCGCCGAGATCTACGAGCGCCCACACTCGTCGTTTGTGGCGTCGTTTGTGGGCACCTCCAATATCTTCGACGATTCCGAGTCGCTCACCCTGCTCGGCCGATCGGGTACCAATTCGGTGCGGCCGGAGAAAATCCGGCTGGCCGGGCCCGGGGCATCCCCAGCAGCACCGTTCCCAGCAACACCGTCCCCACCCTTTTCACCCCCGGATGCTGCGCAGCTGGAGCTGCCCGGGGTCATCGCCGAGGTCATCTACCTCGGCACAAGCACCCGCCTGCTTGTTGAGCTCGACGGGGCGAAGAGGCTCACCGTGCTCGAACAGAATGCGGGAGCCAGCAGCCAGCGCGACCGCCGCGGCGAGCGGGTACTCGCCCGGTTCTCGGCGGGGGACATTGTTGCCCTCGCCCCCTG
>Ga0247735_1000491_pt1 | contig 15460 bp, 11 predicted proteins | sample UWRJL178409R2_FD_180934 | JGI IMG/M metagenome (GOLD analysis project Ga0247735, IMG submission 180934) | Plant litter microbial communities from Arlington Agricultural Research Station in Wisconsin, United States - UWRJ-L178-409R-2 | ecosystem: Environmental > Terrestrial > Plant litter >... | reverse complement strand
CGGTGGGAAAGACACCTGGATCCTTGGCGAGGATGCGGCGAGCGCCGCGGTGGAGCATGGTGCGGGAAGGGAGGCCTGATCGATGTGTGGGCTTGCGGGTGAACTGAGGTTTGACGGCCGGGTGGCGGATATTGCGGCGGTCGATCGGATGACGGCGTGCCAGGCGCATCGCGGTCCGGACGGCGATGGGCTCTGGGCGCGTGGTCCCCTGGCGCTGGGGCACCGGCGGTTGTCGATCATCGACCTGAGCCCGGCAGGTTCCCAGCCGATGGTGGACACCGCGCTGGGGCTCACGGTGGTGTTCAACGGGTGCATCTACAACTACAAGCAGCTGCGTGCCGAGCTGGAGGGCTACGGGCACCGGTTTTTCTCCACCTCGGACACCGAGGTGATCGGTAAGGCCTACGCCCAGTGGGGCAGGCACTGTGTTGATCACTTCCTCGGGATGTTCGCCTTTGTGCTCAGTGAGCATGCCAGCGGGCGGGTGGTACTGGCGCGGGACCGACTCGGCATCAAGCCGCTCTACCTCGATCACAGCCGCGACCGCCTGCGTTTCGCCTCCACCCTTCCGGCGCTCCTGGTGGGTGGGGATACCGACACCTCGATCGACCGCACCGCGCTGGCGTACTACCTGACCTTCCATTCGGTGGTGCCGGCTCCCCTGACGATCCTCACCGGGGTGCGCAAACTCCCGCCGGCGACGGTGCGGGTGATTGAACCGGACGGCCACTTCACCGACCACCTGTACTGGGAGCCCGTCTTCGGGCGCGACGATTCCCGTGCCGACTGGTCGGAGGAGGACTGGCAGCGGGCGCTCCTCGACAGTTTCCGCACCGCGGTCGAGCGGCGGATGGTGGCCGATGTTCCCGTCGGGGTGCTGCTGTCCGGCGGGATCGACTCAAGCCTGGTTGTCGCGCTGCTGGCGGAGGCCGGCCAGCACGACCTGAAGACTTTCAGCATCGGTTTCGATTCCGCGGGCGGTGAGTCCGGCGACGAATTCGAGTACTCCACCCTCGTCGCCGAGCGGTTCGGCACGGACCATCACCGCATCAAGATTGACTCCTCGCGGCTGCTGCCCGGTATCGACGGGGCGATCGCCGCGATGAGCGAGCCCATGGTCAGCCATGACTGCGTGGCGTTCTACCTGCTCAGCCAGGATGTGTCGCAGTCCGTGAAGGTGGTGCAGTCGGGCCAGGGCGCCGACGAGGTGCTCGGCGGTTACGACTGGTACCCGCCGCTGCAGGGTGTGCCGCGCGCCGAGGCCGTCGAGGCCTACTCCCGGGTGTTTTTCGACCGCCGCTTCTCCGCCCTGCCGTCCCTGCTCCAGCCGGACTGGATGCTGCCGCAGGATGCCCCGACCGCTTTTATCACCGAACGGTTCGCCCGCCCGGGGGCCGAGACGTCGGTGGATGCTGCGCTTCGCAACGACACCACCGTGATGCTGGTGGACGACCCGGTCAAACGGGTCGACAACATGACGATGGCGTGGGGGCTGGAGGCACGCGTCCCGTTCCTCGACCACGAGTTCGTTGAGCTTGCCGGCAGCATCCCGCCGGAACAGAAGCTGGCGCTCGGGGGCAAGGGCATCCTGAAGCGTGCCAGCCGTGGCATTGTGCCGGACGAGGTCATCGACCGCACCAAGGGCTACTTTCCCGTGCCCGCCATCCGGCAGCTCGAGGGTCCCTACCTCGAGCGGGTGCGCGCCGCCCTCACCGATCCGGTAGCCCAGGGCCGCGGGCTGTTCCAGCCGGAGGCCGTGCGGCGTATGCTGGCGGCTCCGAATGAGACACGCACCACACTGGGGTCGAACGCGCTCTGGCAACTGGCGCTGCTGGAGATGTGGTTGCAGGAGCAGGGGGTGCGATGAGCGAGATCTTTTCGCTGGACGAGCTGGCCAGGCAGGACGAGCTGGCCAGGCAGGACAACCAGGGCGCGCAGTCGCACACCCTCGCCGACGCCGTCACCCTCGGAACCCAGCTGGTGGATGCCTGGGGAAGCTGGTGCCCCACGATGACCCCGGATGCTGCGCGGGTGGCATTCATCAGTGACCGGCACGGCACCCCGGAGGTGTTTGTGCAGGACGTGGTGGCCGAGGGGGTTCCCCCGGAGGCACTGAAGATCTTCCTGTCCGAGGACCCGGTGGTGGCCGTCAGTTGGTCGGCGGACAGCGCCTGGCTGGCCTGCGCCGTGGCAACCGACGGTGGGGTGCGCACCCAGGTCTGGGTGGTGCGGCCGGACGGCACAGACGCACGCCGCATTGTGGGATCGCGCCGCATCCACGCCGAGCTCGGCCCGTGGACCCGCAGCGGCCACCGCGTGGTAGTCACCCTCCCACCCGCCGAGGCCGGACAGCCCACCCATTGTTACCTGGCCGACCCGGTCACCGGCGAAATGTATCCGCTGGCTGTCGGCGACCTGATCCATGTACTCGACCTCTCCGTCGAGGAGCGCCTCGTGGTGCTGCGCGATGGCCCCCGCGGCCACCAGTTCTGCGTGGTGGTCGACCGGGTCGCCAAGAAGGACCACCCGCTCATCCCGCACACCCATACCGGCGCGACCGAGGTCGCCCTGCTGCGCCCGGCCCCCGAGGGAGACTCCAGCCCGCTGGTCGCCTACCTGGTCACCGAGGAGGGGCTGCCGCGCCGCCAGCTGGTTGCGATGCCGCTCGGTCCGGACGGGTGGCGTGGTGAGGCGCGCATCCTCGCCAGCCGGCCGGACGCGGAACTCGAGGCCCTCGACGCCGACGATGCCGGCCACCTGTTGCTGTTGGTCTGGAATGTGGCGGGATGCAGCGAGCTGGAGTTGCTCGACACCGTCAGCGGCCGAAGCACCGTACTGGCCGGTCTTCCCGGCATGGTGGCCTCCAACCCGGTACTCAGCCGCGACGGCAGCAGCGTTATCCTCGGCGTCGAGGGTCCTTTCCGTCCGCGGGAGCTGTGGCGGGTCGACACGGGCACCCACCATTGGAACCGGGTCACCGATGCCCCCGAACTTCCCGGGAACCAACTCGTCGAGCCCATCCTGCAGCATTACCGCGGCCGCGACGGGCTGGCCCTGACCGGCTGGCTGTATATTCCGCCCCACACCCAGGCACACTTACCCGGGACCACCGGGTCGCGGCCCGGGCCGGCAATGCTCAGCCTGCACGGGGGCCCCGAAGCCCAGGAGCGTCCCACCTTCAGCCCGCAGCACCAGGCCATGGTCGCCGCCGGCATCACCGTGTTCGCCCCGAACATCCGCGGCTCATCCGGCTTCGGCCGCGCCTTTGTGCACGCAGACGACGTCGAAGGCCGGTTCGGCGCATTCGACGATGTGCTGGCCAGTGCCGACCATCTGGTTTCCTCCGGGTGGGCGGATGCTTCGCGGATCGCGGTCACCGGCCGCTCCTACGGCGGTTACCTCACCCTCGCGTCCCTCGCCTTCTCCCCCGGGGTGTTCGCCGCGGGGGTCGACATCTGCGGGATGTCCGACCTGCTGACTTTCTACAAACACACCGAACCGTGGATCGGCGCGGCCGCATTCAGCAAGTACGGTCACCCCCAGCGCGATCACCGCCTGCTCAAAAAGATCTCCCCGCTGAACAAGGTGGCGCAGATCAGTGCACCGGTGCTGGTTATCCACGGCGAACTCGATACCAATGTGCCGGTCAGCGAGGCCCACCAGATCGTCAGCGCACTCACGCGCCTCGGAAAGCCGGTCGAGTACCTCGAGCTGGCCGGTGAGGGCCACGAGTACCGGCGCGCGCACTCGCGCAAGGCCCTGCTCGACACCATGGTGCCGTTTGTGGTGCGTACCCTCGCGCCAGTGCCGACGTCGACACCGCAGTAGCGGTACCGGCCACCATCATCACCGCGGCCACCGCCAACGCCGCAAGCACCTCGCTCGCCCCGGAACCGCCACCACGTTCACCTTTACTGCCGCCACCGCCACCGCGAACACCGACCACCGACCACCGACCACCGACCAGCGACCAGCGACCACAGATCGCTGTCTTTTACCCCTTGGCTACAAATTCGAGGCTATTGCCGTCGGGGTCGAAGACATTGGCGGCGTAGTACCCGGGAGCGAAGTAGTCCCGCACAGCCGGGGCACCGTTGTCTCGAGCCCCGGCCGCACGCGCCGACGTGTAGGCCACGTCCACCGCCGCGCGGTCGGGGGCGACAAACCCGATGTGGGCCGCGCTGAACCCCGAGGTGTCGTCGCGCAGCCAGATGCTCGCTCCCGTCGCATCGCCGAACCCGGTGAGGTCGGGGATCCCGGCCGGGCCTGACGCCGCTCGGTAGGTCCCGATCGCGGACCATCCGAGACTGCGCAGGGCAGCGCCGTAAAAGATGCCGGAGCGGTGGAGGTCCCGAACAGAAACAAACACGTGGTCGATCACCGGGTCACCGCGGCGGCCCAGGCGGAGGCTGTGCGCGCCGCGAAGTCGCCAAAAGTGATCGGCGCGGTCCCGGTGACGTCCAGGACATCGCTATTCGGGAGTGAGCCGAACCCGTTGGCAACAGTGGAGGTAAGGGACCTCAGCACATCTCCGTAATCCGCGGGGATGCCCGTTGCCACCATCCGCTGCACCCACAGCTCTCGATCGGTGTCCTGATAGGTGATGGTCCGGCCGACAACGGTGGAAATCATCGCCGCCGCTTCACCCACGGTCAGCGCCTCCGGGCCGGTCGGCGCATAGGCGCGGCCGGCATGCCGCTCCGGGTCCAGCAGGGTTGCCGCGGCCACGGCGGCAATGTCCTCAACGTCAACGAAGGCTTCCGTGCCCGCGCCATTCGGGACGATGATCGCATCCCCCACCGGTGTGAGGAACGTCTCGCTGAAATCCTGCATAAACCAGGCAGGCCGGATGAGGGAATGACTGAAAGAGCTGCGGGATTCGAGGTCCAGCTCCACCGCACGCAAGGCGACTTCGGCCGGCGCATGCTGGATGCCGTACCCACTGAGGTAGGTCACATGCCGTACACCGGCGCGTTCGGCTTCGTCGAGGAACGCGGACACGTCCGCTGCGAAGTCGGTGCGCATCACCGGGGAGACGAGATACACCCCGGTCGCACCGTCGAGAGCGGACGAGTATGTTGCGGGGTCATTCCAGTCGAATCGAACAGTGGGGTCCCTGCGGGCGGCGCGCACCGCAACGCCCCGATCGGAAAGAATACGGGCGACGCGAGAGCCGGTTTTGCCGCTGGCGCCGAGGACAAGGATCTGGGGAGTGGGGTGGATGTTCACAGGAACAAGTTTGGTTCCGTCGGCTGAGGGCCTCAATGATCGTATGGCTCATTCATTTATGTAGGACACTCATTTTATGGACATTCTTCAGGAACACCTGGTTCGTGCACGAGCCTCGGGCGGAGTGTTTGCGCGTTCCGTCGCGGCAGCGCCGTGGGGTCTTCGCCTTCCCGGGGAAATCCAGCTTGCGGTCCACGCTGTCATCCAGGGGCGTGCCTGGATCTGGTGCGACGATGACACCGCACCGGTGGAACTTGGGCCAGGCGACCTTGCCCTCGTCCGTGGTGGCGCAGACCACTTCATCGCGCATGAACCTGGGGCCACCGTGGCATCCCACGAGGATTTTGCGGCACTGCACGCGGGACAGGCTGATCCAGGCGACCCGCTCACCAGCATCTTCCTCTGCGGCGCCTACCGATTCCCCGGCGATATCGGCCGCGGCCTCGTTGACGCGCTCCCCCTGGTGCTGCCGATCCGCGCCAGCGCCGACGACCCGGTCCACCATGTAGTGGCACTCATCTCCCGCGAGATGATGAACGATGGGGCCGGCAAACAGACCGTGCTTGATCGTTTGCTCGACGTCCTGGTTGTGTATGGGCTGAGGGCCGGCCTTGCGCAAAGCCCAACGCCGCCCGCATGGGTGAAGGCTGCAGCCGACCCGCGCTTATCAGCGGCCCTGCACGCCATCCACTCCGCTCCCGCCACCGCGTGGACCGTCCAGGAACTTGCCGGCCTCGGCAATATGTCCAGGGCGACCTTCGCCCGGGTATTCCGCGGGGTTGTTGGCCAGTCCCCGATGAACTATCTCTCGGACTGGCGGATGACCCTGGCCCGTGACTTCCTCGAACTGGAAGACGTCACCCTCGCCGAGATCGCCGACCGGATCGGGTTTTCCTCGGTTTACGCCTTCGCCGCCGCATTCCGCCGCCACCACAACGAGGCACCGGGACGGTGGCGCCAGAGATTCGCCACCGTGACGGCCCCGTAGCGGCGCCCCTATACTTCGATCCATGCCCGTCACCTTTGTTATCAACTACACCATCGACCCCAGCAAAATGACCGAGTTCGAGACATACTCGCGCCGCTGGATCGAACTGGTCGAACGTGAAGGCGGAACCCACCACGGCTATTTCCTGCCCTCCGAGGGCGCAAGCGACAAAGCGCTCGCCCTGTTCACCTTCGCGAGCCTGACCGCGTACGAGGCCTACCGCACACACTTCGGAGTCGACCCGGATTTTATCGCCGCCGACCGCCTGCGGACCGACACCGGCTGTGTGCTGCGCTGGGACCGCACCCTGATGCGCCCACTCTCCGCCTGACGGCTCGCCCCACCTGTTCGCAGTTTGCTGTTCGCTATTCGCTCCGACGGACCTGCTTCTAGTACCTGCGGCGGCAGTACAGCCAGAACGCGACATAACTGACGAGGGATGCTGCCAGTCCCACCGTCACCACGGATGCGGCAGGCCGGGCCCACTCGATATTGCCGCGCGCCAGCACAAGCGCCCCCGCCAGGAACACCAGGCTGAGAATCTCGGCGTCAAAGATACGGCAGAACAGGCTCCAGCGCCCCTCACGGAGCATCCATACATTCACCATCCCCGGCAGGGTCAGCACGGCGCCGGTCACCCGGGCGGTCAGCGGCGTGAGTGGCCAGGCCCAGGTGTCGATAAACACGGCGGGTGCCACAAACATCACGATCCCCACGACGAGAGCAGCCAATCCGAGCGCAGCGAAGGCGATGAGGGCAACCCACGGGACCACTCCTTCTGCCAGATCGCTGCGGGCGCCGGCACTGCCGGTAGCGGTCCGGCTTGTGGGGGCACTGTCGTGGACAGCGCTGACCGTGCGGTCGTCCTGCCGGGCGGCGTCGACGCTGGGTCCACCGCCAACGTCATAGGTGCTCCTCGGGGCGGATTCCGTGGTCGCATTCCCGGCGGCATCCGTGGCGACTTCCCCCGCGTCTTCTTGAGCGGCATCGTCGGCGGCATCCTTGGCCGCTACCCCGCTGCTGTCCGGCGTCGCGGCCCGCTGCCGGCGCGTGCGGGAGTGCTGCACCACCAGAACCCCCGCCACCAGCGCCGGGGTCACGGCGTAGAGGGTCGCCCAGACGATGAAGGAGAGATGGCCGAAGTGGAAACGGTCCCAGTGCAACACCGTCGCGATCGCGAGCAGTACCGAGAACAGCAGCACCGCCGGGAAACCGTATTGCACCTGCTCCCACCGCGCCGCGCGCGCCACGTGGATAAAAAACACGATGCCGCCCACATAGGCAGAGCCGAGGAACATCGCGGAAACCGGTGGGGCTATCGTCCAGGCGAACAATTGTTCTGTGCGGGTCGGCAGCAGGTACAACATCACGCTCGCCACCACCAGGAAAGGCACAATCCCGAGGGCGACCGCGCGGGTATACGGCGTGGGTGGTGTGGGGTCTCCCACAAGGCCGGCACCCCCGCGGGGTGTTGTCGGTGACCCGCCGGACCGGTCCGGCCGGGAAGATCCGGAAGTGCGCGCCGACCGGCCGGAATGTGAGGGCGTACGGGTGGTCACCATGCGCGCGACCCGGCGGGGAGTAGTTGCTCGGCGGACCCTTCGAGTTCTGGCACGGCGTAGCGCAATGCGTCGAGCTCCGTCAGGGCGCGACCAGCCTCGAGCGCCGCGGCGAAGCGGCCCGAGAATTCCGCGGACGACTCCAGCGGCTCGATCCAGTGCTGGTGGAAGCTGAACGGCTGGGCGTTATAAATCCCGCTGAGTTCCCGCAGGCACTGCGCAGCCCCCAACAGCCGGCCGGCGCGCTCCACGTCATGGGTGGTGGCCGCCACGGCGACCAGGCCCTCCAAACCGTAGGCGACCCCGTCGTCGTGGCCGAGGCGCGCCGAGGAGATGAGTCCCTGCTGGAAAGCATCCCGCGCAGCATCCACGTCTTCGAGCAGCAGTCGAGCCCAGCCCACGTGGTTGCGCGCGATCGTGGCGCTCAGGGCGTCATGCTGCAGCTCGGTCAGTGACAGGCTCTCTTCGAAGCGGTTGAGGGCGGCGTGAATTTTCTGCTGCAGCAGCGCGACCCGCCCGAGGGTCACCAGCGCCATCGCCTGCCCCCACGTGTCGCCGGCGTCGCGGAACAGGGTGAGGGAGGTCTCCAGGGCATCGTCGGCGGCTGCGGGATCCGGGGTCGCCGCCGCCAGCTGCGCCAGCGCGAGGGAGATCAGGGCGAGCGCTTTGCCCGAGGGGTCGCCGGCGCGGCCGAAGAGTTCTGCGCTCTGCTGCAGCCCGGGGATCACCCGGTTGTCCGGGTCGAGCCAGAAGGTGGTGGCGCGGGTGAAATAGAGGGCGATGGCGCGACTGCGGTCGTCGACCGGCTGGCCGGTGGTGAGTACTTCGTCCATCAGGTTTCGAATTTCACCCATGTGCCCGCCGACCCACCAGTAGATGTACAGGTCCCAGGCGAAGGATGCTGCGCCGTCGAAGTCACCGGAATCCAGAAGGTAGCGGGCGGTGGCGCGCAAATTGTTGTGGGTGTCGGCGAGCGCCGCGACCCAGTCGCCCTGCAGTGCTCCTTCCAGCTCGGGGTCTGCCTTCTCGGCCAGGCCAACAAAGTAGCGGGCATGGGCGTCGCGCATGGCTTGCAGGGTGCCGCCCGCCTCGAGCTGCTCAAGGGCGTATTCGCGCACCGTGGCGAGCATCGAGAACTGGGAGCGCTCGCCGCGGTCCTGCTGGCGAACCAGGCTGCTGTCGACCAGGGTGGACAGCAGGCTGAGGGGATCCCCCTCGATGACGGCACTGCCGCTCCCGAGCCCGGCGGCGCCCGCGCTGCTGGCGGGGCTGGCGGGGCTGGCGGCACTACTGGCGGCGGCGAGCGCCTCCACCGCGTCGAGGGAGAATCCTCCGTCGAAAACGCCGAGCATCGCGAGGAGGGCACGTTCGGGTTCGCCGAGCAGCTGCGTCGACCACTGGATGGTATGCCGGAGGGTCTGCTGGCGTTCCGGCAGGTCGCGGATGCCGCCCTGCAGCAGCGGCAGCTGTTTGTCCATCCGCTTGAGCATCTCCGCGGGAGGGAGCACCCGCACCCGTGCCGCGGCAAGCTCGAGGGCGAGTGGTACCCCGTCGAGCGCCGCGCAGATGCGCACAACCGCCTCAACGTTGCCGTGGCTCAGTTCGAAGTCGGGTTTGACGGCGTGGACTCGCTCGACGAACAGGGCGACGGCGGGTGATGCGGCGATCTCGGCGAGGGTGGGGCGCCTGGCGAGGTCGATCAGCGCGAGGGGGCCGACCTCCACACTGTGCTCGGCCGAGAGCCGAAGCAGGATGCGGCTGGTGACCACAAGGCGGAGGTCGGCCGCAGCGCCGAGCATCCGTAGCAGTAAGGGCGCGGCGTCGACCACCTGTTCGAAGTTGTCAATGACCAGCAGCATGTTGCGGTGCCGCAGGGAAGTGAGGATCTTGTCGACCAGCGGGCCGTCACCGCTGTCGCGCACCCCGAGGGCCGCGGCGATGGCGGCCGCCACGAGGGCGGAATCGTGGATGGGCGCGAGGTCGACAAACACCACCCCGTCCCTGAACTGGTCGGCGAGGGCGGCGGCCACCCCGATGGCGAGGCGGGATTTGCCGATACCGCCCGGGCCGGTGAGGGTGAGCAGGCGCACGCCGCTGTCGCGCAGCATCCCGGTGATGGTGTCGAGCTCGCCTTGCCGGCCGATCAGTTCGGTCAGTACCGGCGGCAGCGACACCAGGGGGCGCTCCTCTGCGGCATCGCCGGGCGCGGCCGAGTCCGTCGCCGGCCTCTCCCCTGTCGCTGCCTCACCGCCGAACACTACTTCACCGCCGTGCGCTGCCTCACTGCCGGGCGTGCCCCGGGTATCGTCCGACCCTGGTGCGCCGCGGGGCCGCGACTGGTCAAATCGTTCGGCGAGCATGATGGCCAGGTCGTCCTGCAGCAGTGTGCCAAGCTCCCGAGCGGTCGAGAAGTATTTGAAGGAGGCGGTGTCGTCGGTGCGGATCCGGTCGAGCATCCCCAGCAGCCGCTCTTCGCGGCTGCCGTCCGTTTCTTTGATGTAGATCAGTTTGGGAAGCTGCGGTGCGAGGTTGTACTCGTCCTCGAGGCCGGACACACTCTCCCCCGGGGCAACCCAGCCGTAGCGTTCCCAGTACAGGCCCACAAAGATGTCGCTCGCCTCAAGATAGGCACGGTACAGGTCGCGCGGCGGGTGCGGGCGGGCGCCGAGCTCGAACATCACCGGGGCGAGGCGAAGGCGTTCGATCGCGGTGCGGCAGGCTTTGCGCTCCGCCGCGAGCTCCTTGAGGGTGGAGCTCACAAAGATTCGCAAGCGCTGGTCGGGGGTGCGGATGCTGCCTCGCTCTGACTGCATGACAGGAATTGTCGTCCCCTCCGCCCATCCCGTCCAGCCCCCGGCGCGCCCGCGTCGACAGCCCCGGGTCTGGCGACGGATTGGGCTGCGGCGTACACTTCTGGCGAAGCGGCCCGGCCGTTCGGCGCCGGTCCACCATCCACCCGTGGAGGGGAAGATGACCCAGGCGACACACCCGGAACCGCTGCCCGCAATCGTGGCGTTGCTCGGCGAACCGCATGCCCGCGACAGCGTGGTGAGCGAACTGGCCAGGCGGTACAGCGCCGACTACCGCGTGGCCGCGTTCGACACCATCGATGGGGCCACTGCATTCCTGCAGGATGCTGCGAGGGAGGGAGACGGAACAGCCGGGCAGGTCGCCCTGGTGCTAACGGACGAGGTCGCGGCTCCCGCCGGCGGGGAGTCCCTGTTCACCCTCGCAAGGCAGCTGTTTCCCGATGTGCGCCGCGCCCTGGTGATCGAGTGGGGGTCGTGGGCGGACCCCACCACCGCCCAGGCCGTGTTCCAGCTGATGGCGGCCAACCATATCGACTACTACCTGGTGCGGCCGCGGCATTTCCCCGACGAGCAATTCCACCGCTCGGTCACCGAGTTCCTGCTCGAGTGGCAGCGCGCCGCAAATGCCTATCCCCGCGACATCGTGGTCATCGGCGACGACGCCCGTGGCCGGGTGCACGAGCTGCGTCGGTTGCTCTCCCGGTACGGTGCGCGGTTCGATTCCCTTGACCCCACCAGCGAAGAGGGCCTGCGCCAATTGGCAGAGTGGGATGTTGCCTACACCGGTGTCCCGGCGGTGCGGCTGGCCGATGGGCGGGTGATCACCGATCCAAGCAATGCCGACCTGGCCAGGACCGTGGGGCTCTCCACCGAACTGCCTCCCGCGGAGGACGGCCCGGTGGACCTGGCGATTGTTGGTGCCGGGCCGGGCGGGCTCGCCGCAGCCGTCTATGCAGCATCCGAGGGTTTGCGCACCCTGGTGCTCGAGCGCGAGTCGGTCGGCGGGCAGGCAGGCTCCAGTTCCCTGATCCGCAACTACCTCGGTTTCTCCCGCGGGATCTCCGGCTGGGAGCTCTCCGACCGCGCCTACCAGCAGGCCTGGGTGTTCGGGGCGCAGTTCGCCCACACCCGCGAGATATCGGGAATGTGGCGGGACAACGACGGCCATTTTGTCTTGCAGGTCGCCCCAGACGAGGTGGTGCACGCCCGGTCGGTTGTGCTGTCCAGCGGGGTCAGCTACCGGCGGCTGGCGATTCCCGACCTCGACCCCTATGTTGGCTCTGCCGTCTTTTATGGGGCATCAGCGGTGGAGGCCAAGGCGCAGACCGGACGGATCGTGCACGTCGTTGGCGGCGGCAACTCGGCCGGGCAGGCGGCGCTGCACCTGGCCAGGTATGCCGCCTCGGTCTTCCTGATCGTTCGCGGCCACACCCTTGCCGAGAGTATGTCGCAGTACCTGGTCGACGAGTTGGCGGCGGCCGGGGTGCGCATCCTCACCCAGTCGAAAGTGGTGGGCGGCGGAGGCTCCGATACCGAGGGGTCCAAGCGGCTCGACTTCCTTGTGGTGCAGAACCGCGACTCCGGCATCGAGCGTGCGGTGCGCAGCGACGCCCTGTTCATCACGATCGGTGCCGCCCCGCACACCGATTGGGTGGACGATGCGGTGCTGCGCGACCAGTGGGGCTACGTTGTGACCGGCCAGGAGGTGCTGCTCGAGGGCGGGAGGCGGCTGTGGCCGCACGAACGCCCACCCGCACCGCTGGAAAGTTCGGTCCCCGGGTTCTTCGCCGTGGGAGATGTGCGCCGCGGATCCGTCAAACGGGTCGCCTCGGCCGTTGGGGAAGGATCCGTTGTGGTCTCCGCGGTGCACCGTTTCCTGGCCGAATCCGCCGCGGCGACCGCCGACGCACCGCAGCGCAGACGCTAACCGGCGGCACGCCGCGTCTTACGACCGGGCCCCGCCCCGATCCGTCGCATCGCTGCCCCACGCATCTCTTCGCTGCCCCACGCGTCGCTACGCTGTTGAACGCGTCGCTTCGCTGCCCTACGCTTCGCTACGACTTCTTCAGGTCGGGGAACTCGTCATCGCGCCACTCGTCCGCGAGGCGCACACCACGCTCGGCGGCGTCACTCTCCCGCTGCCGAAGCTCGACCCGGCGGATCTTGCCCGAGGTCGTTTTGGGCAGTTCGTAGAATTCGACCCGGCGCACCCGCATAAAGGCGGGCATTGAGGTGCGGGCGTGCAGCAGGACCGCCCGTGCCGTCTCCGCGTTCGGTTCCCAGCCGGCCGCCAGCACCACATACGCTTTGGCGATGTTCAGCCTGGTCGTATCCGGGGCCGGCACCACGGCGGCCTCCGCGACGGCAGGATGCTCGATCAGGGCGCTTTCCACCTCGAACGGCGAGATTTTGTAGTCGGAGGACTTGAAGATGTCGTCGGTGCGGCCGATGAAGGTGATGTAGCCGTTTTCGTCCCGCACGGCGACGTCGCCGGTGTGGAAGTACCCGTCGCGCACCGCGTCGGCGGTTTTCTGCGGATCACCGAAGTAGCCGTTCATCAGGTTGACCGCGGGCTGCGACAGGTCGAGGCAGATCTCCCCTTCGTCAGCCTTCTCCCCGGTGAGGGGGTCGATCAGGGCGATCGCCACCCCGGGCAGCGGCATCCCCATCGATCCGGCTTTCAGCGCCGATCCTGGCACATTGCCGATGATCGCGGTTGTCTCCGTCTGGCCGTAGCCGTCGCGGATCACCAGCCCCCACGCGTCTGTCACCTGGCTGATCACTTCGGGGTTCAGCGGCTCCCCGGCGGAGAGGATCTCGCGCAGCGCGTTCGGTTTGCTGCCCAGCTGCGACTGGATCAGCATGCGCCACACCGTCGGCGGCGCACAGAACGTGGACACCTCGGCGCGCTGCAATTGCTGCAGGAGTGCCGGGGCGGAGAAGCGGCCGTAGTTGTAAACGAACACGGTGGCTTCGGCGATCCACGGCGAAAAGAAGCAGCTCCAGGCGTGTTTACCCCAGCCGGGCGAGCTGATCGCCAGGTGCACATCCCCCGGACGGATGCCCAGCCAGTACATGGTGCTGAGGTGGCCGACCGGGTACGAGACCTGGCTGTGCACCACCATTTTGGGTTTGCTGGTGGTTCCCGAGGTGAAGTAGATCAGCGATGGGGCGTCGGAGGCGACCACCACGGAGACCTTGTCGGATGCTGCGCTGTAGGAGTCGGCGTAATCCAACCAGCCCTCGACGGCACCGCCGACGCTGATGCGGGTGTAGTCGCCCGCGACATCCTCGAACTTCGCGGCGTCGAAGGCATTCACCAGCACGTGGTCGACGCGGCCGCGCTCGACCCGGTCGGCCAGTTCCGCCGCCCCGAGCACGGTGGAGGTGGGCAGGATCACCGCGCCGAGCTTCATAATCGCCAGCATCGCCTCCCACAACTCGACCTGGTTGCCCAGCATCAGCAGCACGTGGTCGCCGAGCGACACTCCCTGCTGCGACATCCACTTCGCGAGCTGGTCGGAGCGAGTCGCCATTTCGGCGAAAGTGACCTTCTGCTCGCTGCCGTCCTCTTCAACAATCCACAGCGCGATGCGGCTGTTGTTTTCGGCGATGACGTCGAACCAGTCGCTCGCCCAGTTGAAAGTGTCACCGACCTCCGGCCACTGGAATGCGGATGCTGCGCCGGCATGGTTGTCGCGCAGCGCAATGAGCTGGTCCCGCGCCTGGCGCAGGGACTCGGTGGCGGCTGAAGAAGTCATTGGATGATTTTCCCGCACTTTCGGATGCTGCGCTGCCCATCGCACCCGCAACATCCGCCGACGCTGCAATAGCGGTGGGAGACAACCGGCCGGCAGGTCAGTTCACCGCGTACCGTTCAACGAATCCGCGCACCACGCGCGCCGGCTCGGTGACCTCCGCCGCCCCGATGGCCGCAAGGATCTCCTGGAGCGAGTCCGGTTCGAAATACCCGTTGTCGCTGTAGATACGGATGCGCGTGATGATGCCGTCGCGGGTGAGTTCAGGATGGAATTGGGTGGCGTACACGTTTTCACCCACCCGGAACGCCTGGACGGGGCAGTCGTCGCCGGACGCCAGCAATACCGCCCCCTCCGGCAGCACGGTGCAGGCTTCCTTGTGGCCGACAAACGCGTCGAAGCTTCCGCGCAGCTGGCCGAAGATCGCATCGCGCTCGCCGTCCGTGCTGAGGTGCACCCGGGTGGGTCCCGGCCGCTCCGGCCACTCGTCGCCGACCACCCCGTGCAGGTGGGTGGTCAGCAGCCCGATGCCGTAGCAGGCGCCGAGGAAGGGAAAGTCCTCCTGCAGCACCCGCACCAGAAGAGCATCCAGTTCACCCTCGACCCGCCGTTGCACCGCGGTTTTCTCTGCAGCGGCGTCGCTGGTGTTGTAGGGACTACCGCCGACGATGATTCCCGAATAGTTGGCGAGATCGATCCAGGGCAGCGACACCTGCTCGAGGCGCAGTCGCTCCAGCTGGTGCGGCTGGAGTTCACCGGCGTCGAGGAAACCGGCGTACTCGTCGTCGGCGGCTTCGTCCTCTGCGCGGGTGGCCAGCAGCAAAAACGGCTTCATCGTGCCCCGGGAGTCGCGGCGCGCCGGTATCCCGCGGTCGCTGCCGCCATCAGACGAGGTCGCTGGTGTCGGTGACGGCGGTCTTCTTGCCGCGGATGGCCCGGTTGGCGAAGAAGGTCACAACCCACAGCAGTACTCCGATCCCCAGCAGCACTCCGGCGATCTCGTATTGTTCGATCGCGCGGCCCGACGTGAACGGGAGCACCAGGTACGCACACGCTACCGCGCCGATGACGGGCAGGATGCGACCGGCGTTGAAGTGTTTGTGGTCGACCTTGTGT
>Ga0247735_1000489_pt1 | contig 15504 bp, 13 predicted proteins | sample UWRJL178409R2_FD_180934 | JGI IMG/M metagenome (GOLD analysis project Ga0247735, IMG submission 180934) | Plant litter microbial communities from Arlington Agricultural Research Station in Wisconsin, United States - UWRJ-L178-409R-2 | ecosystem: Environmental > Terrestrial > Plant litter >... | reverse complement strand
CCGCAGATCGCCGACCTGGCGGACGATCGTTTCGGTCAGGCGGGTGAAAGTGCCGTCATCGTTCGGCAACTGCTTGTTGTAGCGCCGCTGGAGCCGTTCGGCGGCGAGCTGGATCGGGGTCAGCGGATTCTTGATCTCGTGCGCGATGCGCCGCGCGACATCCGCCCAGGCGGCGCGGCGCTGATCGAGCAACTGGCCGGTGATATCGTCGAAGGTCAGGATCGGCCCTTCGTCCGCGCGCTTGATCTTCACCGCGAGCGTGCGGGCTTCACCATCGACGTCCACCTCGACGATCGATTCGCGCGACTCTCCGCGAATCAATGCGGCGAGCTCCGGCGAAATGGTGTCGAGCGGGCGACCTACCAGATCCTCGTCCCCGGTGTGGAGCAGCATTGCGGCCGAACGGTTGATCAGCCGGATTTTGCCATCACCGGTGATCGAGATGATGCCGGCGGTAACGCCCGACATCACGGCCTCGATGAGCGCGCGTCGGCTTTCAAGCGCGCTGGTCTGCTCCTGCAACCGGAGGGTCATCTGATTGAAGGCCTTGCCGAGCGTGCCGACCTCGTCGTCGGCCTTCGGCGTCGGCACCCGCGCGGTCAGGTCGCCAGTCGCGACACGATGCGCCGCGTCGACAAGCTCCCCGACGGGCCGCACCAGGCGATCGGCGACCGCAAGGGCAATCCACACCGCCACACCGACGATCAGAAGCGAGATGAGCAACAGAGCTGCGTTGAATTTGAGCTGCAGTGAGCGCGAGCGAGTCTGAAGCGTGCGATAGTCGCTCAGGATCGTCTGGCCGCGCTTGAGCTGGTTGCTCAGTTGGGGGTCGAAGATGCGCGCTGCATAAAGATAGGTATCGTCGCCATAAGCGAGCTTCACCACCGCTGCCGCGCGATCCTTGCTCTGCAGGATGACGCTGGGCGCACCGGCGTGAATCCTGCCCGCGATCTCCGGAGTGATTACCTTGTCGAGGGGGCGATCGTATAAATTGACCATCGCAAGCACGCGGACCTGACCGTCCGATCCAACTCGGGCAATGACCGCCTCGGACAGGTTCCGGCGATAAACCTGATAGCCGTAATATTGCGAAAAACGCTTGTCATCCAACGAGTTGACGTCGAGATAATCCGCGAGATCGCCGCTCATCGTGGCCGTTTCGCTGCTGACCCGGTTAAGCTCCGCGCGATAATTTTCCTGCGCGAGCGTCGTCGCGTTTTCGAGCATGCCGCGCGCCCGGTCCGAAAACCAGAATTCGACGCCATATTGGAACAGCAGCGACGCGAAGACGACCACCAGCAGTGTCGGCACTGCGGCAATCACCGAGAACAACGCGACCAGCCTTACGTGAAGCCGCCCCTTGCCGCCGATAGGAGACCGGGCAGCGCGACGCATCGCGATCCGCCGCCCGAGCAGGACCAGCAGGGCAACACCCGGCAGCAGGTTAGAAACGAGCAGCAACGCAACGAGCGACGGCGTCATCGGGGTCGGAGAATTTGCCCCGCTGCTGATGACGAAATAGCTGACGATGGCGATCGCAACCGCGCCGGCGAGCACCAGCAGTTCGACAAACGGCGTCACGCTGAAGCGCAAACCCAGCGGTTTCTTTATGTTCGCGTGAACCGCGTCGCCCGTCATCGTGTCTTCAATACAACGTTTTGTTGCAGAGAAAACACACAAATACGCACAGGTCAGCCCGTCTCGTTACCGCTCGACCGTGCCGCGTCGGGGTCGATACCCAAAGTGTCGAGTCGTTTGCGCAGCGTATTGCGGTTGATGCCAAGCGCCCGGGCGGCCCGCAATTGGTTCTGGCCATGGCGGGCGAGCAGGGCCTCGATGAGCGGGCGCTCGACCTCGCCAATGATACGATCGTAGAGGCTGCCATCGTCGAGCGCGGCCGGTTGCTCGCGCGCCAGCCTTTCGAGTCGGGCATGCACGGCGGTTTCGATGCCGGGATCTCCCATCGCCGCCGGAGACGATGAGGAAGATGCGCCGATCATCGCCCGCACTTCGTCGGCGCCGATGCGTTCGTCGCGGCTCAGCACCGCGATGCGGCGCATGATATTTTCCAGCTCGCGGACGTTGCCGGGCCAGTCATAACTTTCGAGCGAGGTGATGGCGGCGGCATCAAGCTGCTTACGCGGCAATCCGCCCTCCGCGGCCCGATCGAGGAAGTGGCGGGCCAAGAGCGCGATATCCTGACGCCGTGCCCTGAGAGCGGGCAGGCTGACCGGCACGACGTTGAGCCGATAAAACAGATCCTCGCGGAACTGACCGGTCGCGACCAGCTGAGCGAGGTCGCGATTCGTCGCGGCGACGATGCGGACGTCGGCGCGGATCGTACGCGCACCGCCAACGGTGGTGAACTCACCCGACTGAAGCACGCGGAGCAATCGGGTTTGCGCCTCCATCGGCATATCGCCGATCTCGTCGAGGAACAGTGTCCCCCCTTCCGCCTGCTCGAAACGGCCGGCCGAGCGCGCCTGTGCGCCGGTAAAGGCACCGCGTTCATGACCGAATAGCTCTGCCTCGATCAGCTCGCGCGGGATCGCCGCCATATTGAGCGCGACGAAGGGCGAGCGCTTGCGCGGACCCAGATCGTGGATCGCCCGAGCGACGAGCTCCTTGCCAGTGCCCGATTCGCCGGAGATCAACACGGTCAAGTCGTTCGAGACCACGCGCGCGATGATCCGGTAGACATCCTGCATCGCGGGCGAACGACCGATCAGCGGTAGCGCCGAATCGACGTCGTCCGGGCGTTCCTCCGGCGCGCCTGGGCCGCGAGCCAGCGCGCCCTGAACCGCCCGGGCGAGCACATCGAGATCGAACGGTTTGGGCAGATAGTCGTACGCGCCGACCTCGGTCGCGCGCACGGCGGTGGTCAGTGTATTGCGGGCGGAAAAGACGATGACGGGCAGGCCGGGATATTCCGCGGTCAGACGCTCGACCCGGTCAAGCCCATTGCCGTCAGGCAGCACCACATCAGTGATAAGCACGTCGGGCAGGCTGGCCGCGAGTTGCACGTCGAGTTCGGCAAGAGTCGCGGCGGTGGTCACGCGGTGGCCGTCGCGGCGCAATGCCTGGGCGACGACGGTGCGGATCGCCGAATCGTCATCGACGACCAGTATACTGCCCTGGTTCTTCATGCTCTGCTCTTCACATTGATCCTCGGGGCAACAGGATGCGGAACACCGACTGGGGCGGCGACCCTTCCCGGGCATATTGCACGATCCCGCCCATATCGCGCACCAGCTTGTCGACGAGCGCGAGGCCAAGCCCCTGCCCTTCAGGCTTTCCCGACACGAACGGATCGAACAGATGGTCGGCGATGTCTTCTGGCGCGCCGGGGCCATTGTCGATCACGCAGATCTCGATCGGTAATGGCTGGCGCGGGCGGCCGGGTGCCGGGCTGACCGCCATGCCGTGCCGATAGGCGGTGGCGAGCGTGATGCGCGCATCACCCTGTTCGGCCATCGCTTCGGTGGCGTTCTTGATCAGGTTGAGCACGACCTGAAGGATCGCGTCTCGATCAGTCAGCACAGGAGGCAGCGAGGGATCGAAGCGTTCATCGATCGTCACGTGCCGGGCAAACCCCGCCAGAGCGACGCGGCGGGCATGATCGAGCAGCGGGTATATATTCTCGGGGTTGAGGCTCAGCGGGCGCGTATCGGTGAAGTCCTGCATCCGATCGATCAGCGCGGCGATTCGGTCGACCTCAGTGGTAATCAGGGTGGTCAGTTCCTCAGTGCCGTCACCGTCGCCGGCGATGAGCTGCGCTGCGCCGCGGATGCCGGAAAGCGGATTCTTGATTTCGTGCGCGAGCATCGCCGCCGCACCGATCGCGGCACGTGCGGCCGAGGCACGGTCGACCGACTGGCCCATGCGGCGCGAGGTGGCACCGTGATGCAGGGTGATCGATCTCCAGCCGGCGTGATCGGGCACCCGCGCCTCGATATAATCGACCATGACCCGGCCGTTACGGACGATTTCGATCTCGGCGTCAAAGGCGGAAAAGCCCTGATTGTCGCGACGGCTCGGCTCGCCCGGCGGCGTGAGCACGCTGTCGAGCGGCTGGCCGCGCATTGCGCGTTCGGAAAGGTTCAACAGCGCTTCGCACTCGGCATTGGCAAAGGCGATCCGCCCTTCCGGGTCGATCACCATCACCGCGACCGGAAGAGCGGCAAAAAGAGCGGCGAAGCTTGGCTCCGGCCGTTCTGTCATGACGTCACGCAGCCGCGCGGCTGCGCCACGGCGCATAGAATTCGGCAAGCATCGCCTGGACGGTCTTGGGATCCGGTATCTGGTTCACGCGGTTGCGGAACTCGGCCGATCCATGCAGGCCCTTGGTGTACCAGCCGATATGCTTGCGCGCCATATTGACGCCGACCTCATTGCCATAATGCGAGAGCATCGCTTCATAATGCTCGGCAATCAGGTCATATTGTTGCTCGATCGTGGGATCGGCAATGCGCCGGCCGGTGGCGAACCATTCCATCACCTGCGCAAGCAACCAGGGACGGCCATAAGCGCCGCGGCCGATCATCACGCCGTCCGCACCGGACTGCTCGAGCGCGATCTCGGCATCCTCGATCGAGCAGATGTCGCCATTGGCGATGACCGGGATCGACACCGCATCCTTCACCCGGCGAATGAACGCCCAATCGGCGGTGTCGCGATACATCTGGTTACGCGTGCGGCCATGGACGGTGACCATCTTCGCACCGAGCTCCTGCGCGATCTTCGCGAGATCCGGCGCATTGAGGCTGGAATGATCCCAGCCCATGCGCATCTTGACCGTCACCGGCACGCTGACCGCGTCGACCGTCGCGCGAATGATCGCGCTGGCATTGTCGAGATCGCGCATCAGCGCCGAACCGGCATCGCCGCTGGTCACCTTGCGCACCGGGCAACCCATGTTGATGTCGATGATCGCGGCGCCGCGATCCTCGCTGAGCTTGGCCGCCTCGCCCATCTCATGCGGCGTGCAGCCGACGAGTTGCATCGACACCGGTTCCTCGACCGGGTCCCACGCCGCCTTCTGAAGCGACTGACGGGTCTCCCGGATAGCTGCCTGGCTGGCGACCATTTCGGTCACGTTGAGGCCCGAGCCGAAGCGGCGCACGACCGTACGGAACGGCATGTCGGTGACGCCCGTCATCGGCGCGAGAATCACGGGGCGCTCGATCCGGACGGGTCCGATCTGGATGGGGGCGAGGTTCTGAGTCATGTGCCTGAAAAACGGGCAGCCTATAGGGGAGGATGGCCCGGGCGGCAAGGCTGGCGGTCGCCCGCCGCTTGGGCTAGGCGAGCGCGATGACGCAAGGGGGCACCGTAGCGCTGATCGTCGCTGCCGGGCAGGGTGTGCGAAGCGGGGGCAATGTGCCTAAGCAGTTCGCCACGCTCGCCGGCAGGCCGATGATCGCGCATAGTTATGCGGCTTTGGCCGCACATCCCGAGATTTCGCGGGTGATCGTCGCAATCGGCCCCGGCCAGGAGCAATCGCTTGCGGCAGCCCTGGGCGAAGTAGCTCACGTCACGGGCGGCGCGACTCGCCGGCGGTCGGTGCGGGCCGGGCTGGAGGCGCTGGCCGGCGCCAGACCCGATCGCGTCCTGATCCATGACGCGGCCCGCCCCTTTCTGGACAGCGCGGTGATCGACCGTCTGCTCGCCGCGCTCGATGCGCAGGAGGGTGCCGTCCCTGCCCTGCCCGTGGCCGACACGCTGGCTCGGGGCGGAGAAACCTTGGGCGAGATCGTGCCGCGCGAGAGCGTGTACCGCGTGCAGACGCCGCAGGCGTTTCGCTTCGATGCAATATTTGCCGCGCACAAGGCGTGGCAGGGTGAAGAGCCGACAGACGATGCCCAGATGCTGCGCGCATCGGGCGCCAGGGTGGCGATCGTCGAGGGAGACATGATGCTGGAAAAGATCACCTATCCGGCCGACTTTGCTGCTGCCGAGGCGCGCCATGCCGCCGGCATGCGGGTGCGCAGCGCAACCGGGTTCGACGTTCATCGCCTGGTCGATGGCGAGGAGCTATGGCTGGGCGGCGTGCTGATCCCGCACGACAAGGGCCTTTCGGGGCATAGCGATGCCGACGTGGCGCTTCATGCGATTACCGATGCGCTGCTCGGCACGATCGCGGATGGTGATATCGGCATGCATTTCCCGCCAAGCGACCCGAAATGGCGCGGGGCCGATTCGGCGCAATTCCTCGAACATACCGCTTCTCTGGTCGCGGCGCAGGGCGGGATCATCGATTTCATCGACCTGACGCTGATCTGCGAGGCGCCGAAGGTCGGGCCGCATCGCGAGGCAATGCGCACACGAATCGCTGACCTGTTGCGACTCAAGCCGAATCAGGTCAGCGTCAAAGCGACGACCACCGAACGCCTCGGCTTTGCCGGACGCGGCGAGGGAATCGCCGCCCAAGCCGTCGCAACCATCAGAATCCCCGGGGACATGACGTGATGAAGCGGAAGACGATGTCGGCGGCGCTGGCGTTATGGGCGATTACCGGAGCCACCGCTGCCCAGGCCGCCGAACGGGCCAAACCATGCCTGACACGTGATGAGGCGTCCGCCATCATGTTCGTGCTCGCGCCTGAGGCGATCAGGGCCGCGGGCTCCGCGTGCGCGCAGGCGCTGCCGGCGACCGCCCTGTTGCTGCAAACCTCCGGTCCGTTGCTAGACGGCTTCCAGGCAGAATCGGACCGGGCATGGCCCACGGCCAAATCGGGATTGGCGAAGCTGGGCAGTGGAGGTGATCTGGCGGGCCTGGATCCCGAGCTCATGAGGCCCCTGTTGAGCACGCTGATCGTTCCCATGATCGCCAAGGAGATCAAACCGCAGGATTGCGGGAAGATCGACCACATCTTTAGTCAGCTCGCGCCTCTGCCGCCGAAGAATCTGGTCGAACTGATCGTATCGGTACTGGAAATTGCGGGTGATTCGCGCACGAGCAAAGGCAAGAAGAACGACTTTCCGATCTGCCCGGCGCCGACGCAGTGACGATGGACACCATCCTCCCCGCCGAACTGATCGCCGCCGCCCAGCGCGTGGTGGACGCGAACAAGGCGATCGGGCGCCATATCTCCGTCGCGGAAAGCTGCACGGGCGGGCTGGTCGCGGCTGCGCTCACGGAAATTCCGGGATCGTCCGAGATATTCGAAAGTGGCTTCGTCACCTATTCCAACGACGCGAAAATCAGCATGCTGAGGGTGAGTTCCGATGTGATCGAGACGTTCGGCGCGGTCTCGATCGCAACGGCGTGGAGCATGGCGCAGGGCGCACTCGAAAAGAGCGGCGCAGATGTCGCGGTGGCGATCACCGGCGTGGCAGGACCTGGCGGCGGCACGGAGAAGAAGCCGGTCGGCACGGTGGTGTTCGCCCGGGCGGAGAAGGGCAGCGATCCGGGGCATGTCGTTGCCGACCGCAAGGATTTCGGCGATCTGGGCCGCGGCGGAATCCGGCTTCAGGCCGCCCTATGCGCGCTCGAGCTGCTGCTGCCGGCGTCAGAAACACCGTAGAGCTTCGCGGCGCGTTCCTCGAACGCGCCGATCATCTTGCGCAGCGCGGCGCCGAACACTTGCCCTGCAAGCATTTCGAACACACGGTTCTTGAACGCGAAATCGACCGTGAAATCGATTTCGCAGCCGTCCGCATGCGGTCGGAATACCCAATCGTTGCGCAGATATTTGAGCGGGCCATCAAGATAATCGACGTGGATCCGGTCCGGGCGGGTCTTGGCGACCTTCGAGGTAAAGGTTTCGCGCAGCCCCTTGAACCCGACGATCAGGTCAGCGACCATTTCTGTATCGCTGTTCGAGCGGATACGGACGGCGGTGACCCAGGGCAGGAACTGTGCATAGCTGCCAACATCGGCGACGAGATCGAACATCTGCTCGCGCGAATAAAGAAGGCGACGGGTTTCCGAGTGGCGCGGCATCAGCCCCCCGCGGGCCCCCTCGAAAGCTGGGCCTCGCGCGCTGCCCGCATCTTCGCGAAATCGTCGCCGGCGTGATAGCTCGACCTGGTCAGCGGCGATGCAGCGACCAGCAGAAAGCCCTTGGCGCGCGCAATCGCGGCATAAGCGTCGAACGCCTGGGGCATGACGAAGTCCAGCACCTTGGCATGGCGCGGCGTCGGCTGGAGATACTGCCCCATGGTCAGGAAATCGATGTCGGCGGACCGCATGTCATCCATCACCTGATGCACCTCGAGCCGCTCTTCGCCCAAGCCGACCATCACGCCTGACTTGGTGAAGATCGACGGATCGTGGCGCTTGACCGATTCGAGCAGGCGGAGCGACGCATAATAGCGCGCACCCGGACGGATCGTCGGATAGAGCCGTGGCACGGTTTCGAGATTATGATTGTAGACGTCGGGGCGCGCCTCGACGATCGACTCGACCGCCGCCTGCGCCTTGTTGCGGAAATCAGGCGTGAGGATCTCGATCGTCGTCTTCGGCGTGGTGCGGCGGAGCGCCTGGATCACCTTGACGAACTGCGACGCGCCGCCATCGGGCAGATCGTCGCGGTCGACCGAGGTAATGACGATATGCTCGAGACCAAGCTCGGCGGCGGCATCGGCAGTGTGCTGCGGCTCGAGCGCGTCGACCGCGCGCGGCATACCGGTCTTCACGTTGCAGAAGGCGCAGGCGCGGGTGCAGGTGTCACCCAGGATCATCACGGTGGCGTGCTTCTTGGTCCAGCACTCGCCGATGTTCGGGCAGGCCGCTTCCTCGCATACGGTAGTGAGGTTGAGACGGCGCATCATCGCCCTCGTCTCGGCGAAACCAGTGCTGGTCGGGGCCTTGACCCTGATCCAGTCTGGCTTGCGCTGGCGGGGGGCTGGGCCGGCGATGGGGCTTAGCGGCGTCATCTCGTTCATGAGCGGCAGATAGCGACTGCGAGGCCCCCTTGCCACCCCCCGCGCAGGATGCAAATGGGGCGCCATGACCGGCTTTTCAGACCTGCTCGATGGCTATCAGCGTTTTCGTGGCAATGGCTGGACTCACCAGCGTGGCCGATGGACCGAACTGGGCCAAGGCCAGAACCCCAGCGTAATGGTGATCGCCTGTTCCGACAGCCGAGTCGATCCTGCGCAGATCTTCGATACCTCGCCGGGCGAGATCTTCGTCGTGCGCAACATCGCCAATCTGGTCCCGCCGTTCGAGCTGGGCGGCGGGCGGCACGGCGTCTCCGCCGCGCTGGAGTTCGCGGTGACTCAGCTCGAGGTGTCCGAGGTCGTCGTGCTGGGCCATGGATCGTGCGGCGGGGTCGAGGCGGCGCTGTCGCAGCGCTTTGTCGGCAAGCCGGCGGGCAATGGTGGCTTCATCGCGCACTGGGTCGACATGCTGGATGGCGCGCGCGAGCGGATCGTTGCCGAATATGGCGTGGGGCCGGAGGCGGCGCGGGCGCTCGAACTGGAGACGGTGCGGGTCAGCCTCGCCAATCTGCGAACTTTCCCCTGCATTCCCGAACGGGAGGCAGCAGGCACTCTGACCTTGCGCGGTGCCTATTTCGCGATCGCCGACGGTGTGCTGCACCTGATGGATGAGAACGGTGATTTCGCGCCCGCCTAAGAAGCGCTGAAATTCGCGATCAGCGTCTCAAGGACGTCGGCCAGCTGGTCGCCAAGCACTGATCCCGATAGGGCTGCAGCGAGCAGCATTACTACCAATGCGACTTCGAAGGCCGTGGCGCGGCGGCTTGTCGAACGGTTTTCGATCCTGTGCACTATCTTTGTCCCGTTGCCTGGACAGAAGATCGCGCCGAAGCGGTCATGACACCATATAGGGGTCGTCCCTAGGGAACGGTCCCTATTTCATCCCCAGCGCCTTGCGCGCGAGCTTTTCGACCTCAGGGTCTATCGGCGGGGCATCCATCGGCACCCCAGCCTCGAGCCGGTCGGCGACAACGGTCAGCGCCGCAATGCGGGCAGCCTTCTTGTTATTGCCGTCGATCGCGTGCCAGGGCGCCCAGCGCGTATCGGTGCGGCGAAACATCTCGGCCATCGCGTCGAGATAGTCGCCACGCTTGTCGCGGTTGCGATAGTCCTCGACACCGGTCTTCCAGCGCTTCCAGGGATGTTCCAGACGGGCCTTGAGCCGCTCGTCCTGCTCTTGCTGCGTCACATGGACGAACAGCTTGACGATCGTCGTGCCGGAATCGCCCTGCTGCGCCTCGAACTCGTTGATCTCGTCATAGCCGCGGCGCCACTCGGCCTCCTTGGCGAAGCCCTCGACGCGCTCGACCAGGACGCGACCGTACCAGCTGCGATCGAACACCGCGATGTTGCCGCTGGCGGGGAGCTTCTTCCAGAAGCGCCAGAGGAAATGATGGCTGAGTTCGTCCGCCGTCGGCGCCTTGATCGGCCAGACCTGGAAATTGCGCGGATCCCATTCAGTGGTGAGACGCTGGATAATCCCGCCCTTCCCCGCCGCGTCCCAGCCCTCGAGCAGGATCAGCGCGCGGCGCTTGTGAACGATATGCGCGACCTGGATATGGGCGAGCCGCTCCTGCAGCTTGGCCAGGTCGTCGTCATAGTCGCCCTTGTATTTGGCGCCGGCTTCGTAGTCCGATAGATTGATCGTCATCGGGTATCCCTATCCGTTCGTGTCAAACGAAGCGAGCGACGCTTCTCGACGTCGATCGAAGCGAACGGAAGGGTACGTGGTTCCCGACTATTCCGGCCGGACCGCTTCCACCGCCGGCTTGGCCGTCGCAACTTCAACCGTGCGGATGTTGAGTTCGCGCAACTGCTTCGCGGTCGCGAAGTTGGGTGCGCCCATCATCAGGTCCTCGGCCTTCTGCGTCATCGGGAAGACGATGACCTCGCGGATGTTCGGTTCGTCGGCCAGCAGCATCACGATGCGGTCGACGCCCGGTGCCGAGCCGCCATGCGGCGGGGCGCCGCACTTGAAGGCGTTGATCATGCCGGCGAAATTGCTGTCGACATCGGCGCGGGTATAGCCGGCGATCTCGAACGCCTTGTACATGATCTCCGGCTTGTGGTTCCGGATCGCGCCCGACGACAACTCAACGCCGTTGCAGACGATGTCGTACTGGAACGCCAGGATATCGAGCGGGTCCTTCGTCTCCAGCGCTTCCATCTCCCCTTGCGGCATCGAGAAGGGATTGTGGCTGAAATCGACCTTCTTCGCGTCCTCGTCATATTCGAACATCGGGAAGTCGACGATCCAGCAGAATTCGAAGCGGTTCTGATCGATCAGGCCGAGCTGGTCGGCAACCCGGGTGCGGGCGAGCCCGGCGAGCTTGGCGGCCTGGCCTTCCTTGCCCGCGGCGAAGAACACGCCGTCGTCGGGGCCGAGGCCGAGGGCCTCGGCGATCTTCGCCATGCCTTCTTCGCCATGATTGTTGGCGATTGGGCCGCCGAACACGCCAGCCTTTCGCGTCGCATAGCCGAGGCCGGCAAAGCCTTCGCTCTGCGCCCAGCTGTTCATGTCGTCGAAGAATTTGCGGCTCTTGTCGGCGGTGCCGGGCGCCGGGATGGCGCGGACGACGTCTCCGCCCTCGACGATGGCAGCGAAGCGGCCGAAGCCCGAGCCGTTGAAGTGATCCGACACGTCCGAGATCAGGATCGGGTTGCGCAGATCCGGCTTGTCGCTGCCATATTTCAGCATCGATTCGCGGTACGGGATGCGCTTGAACGGCAGTGCCGAGACGGTACGGCCCTTGCCCTGCCAGTCGGCGAATTCCTCGAACACGCCGTGCAGCACTGGCTCGATCGCAGCGAATACATCGTCCTGGGTGACGTAGCTCATCTCGAAATCGAGCTGGTAGAATTCACCGGGCGAACGATCGGCGCGGGCATCCTCGTCGCGGAAACAGGGCGCGATCTGGAAATAGCGGTCGAAGCCGGCGACCATCAGCAGCTGCTTGAACATCTGCGGTGCCTGGGGAAGCGCGTAGAACTTGCCCGGATGCACGCGCGACGGGACGAGATAGTCGCGCGCGCCCTCGGGGCTGGACGCGGTCAGGATCGGCGTCTGGAACTCGGTGAAGCCCTGGCCGATCATGCGCTGGCGCAGCGAGGTGATGACCTGGCTGCGCAGCATGATGTTGGCGTGGAGCCGCTCGCGGCGCAAATCGAGGAAGCGATAGCGGAGGCGAATCTCTTCCGGATATTCATTCTCGCTGGCGACCGGCATCGGCAGGTCGTGCGCGACCGACTGAACGACGGCAGCGGACGCGCGCACTTCGATCGCGCCTGTGGCGAGGTTCGGGTTCACCGCTTCACCAGCGCGCGCGACCACGGTGCCGGTGATCGTGACGACCGATTCGTTCTTCAGCGACTCGATGACGTCGAACACGGGCCCGCTGATGTCGGTGACGATCTGAGTGATGCCGTAATGATCGCGCAGGTCGACGAACACGAGGTCTCCGTGATCCCGTTTCTTGTGGACCCAGCCCGACACGCGGACTTCCTGCCCTACGTGCTCGGGGCGAAGCGCGGCGCAATTATGGGTGCGATAGGCGTGCATGGTCGTCTCTTCGTTCAAATGATCGGCGGTAACGCGAAGCGTCGCGCTTCCCCGTCATACGCGCCTTTGTCAAGGCGCACTCCCCTCGCTATGGCGTCAAGATGCATATCCATCCCCTGATCTCCGACAGTGCCACCCTCGCCAATCTCTGCACGCGACTCAGCCAGGCTGACTTCGTCTGCGTCGATACCGAGTTCATGCGCGAAAATACCTTTTGGCCGGAACTCTGCCTGATCCAGATCGCCGATGTGAACGAGGCGGCGGCGATCGACCCGATGGCGCCGGGGCTCGACATGACCCCGTTGCTCGACCTGATGGTCAAGAATGACGAGGTGCTGAAGGTTTTCCACGCCGGCGGGCAAGACCTTGAGATTATTTACAATCTGACCGGAAAAACGCCCTATCCGCTGTTCGACACGCAGATCGCGGCGATGGCGCTCGGCCAGGGCGAGCAGGTCGGTTATTCGAACCTGGTCGACGCCTATCTCGGCATCGTGGTCGACAAGGGCGCGCGCTTTACCGACTGGAGCCGGCGCCCGCTCGACGCGCGGCAGATCGAATATGCCATCGGTGACGTCACCCACCTCGCCAAGATATTCCCCAAGATGCTCGAACGGCTGCGCAAGACCGGCCGCGGCGCCTGGCTCGACCAGGAGATGGAGCGGCTGGGCGACCCGAAAAATTACGCCAACGACCCCGACGAGGCGTGGAAGCGCGTGCGGATCGCGGGACGCAAGCCCGATGTGCTCGGCCGGCTGAAGGCGCTGGCGCGGTGGCGGGAACTGGAAGCACGGAGCAAGGATCTGCCGCGCGGGCGAATCGTCAAGGACGAGACGCTCGCCGATCTGGCCGGCCATTCACCGCGCAAGCAGGCTGACCTCGCCAAGGTGCGCGGGCTTTCCGCGACCTGGGCCGGCAACGATATCGGTGCGCGGCTGATGGCGGCGCTGGAGGCAGCGGTGCCGATGAGCGCCGACGAAATGCCCGCGCGCGACGATCGCAAGCCGGGACTTGGCAAGGACGGCGCGCTGGTCGCCGACCTGCTCAAGCTGCTGCTCAAGATCCGCTCCAAGGAAATCGACGTGGCGGCACGGCTGCTCGCGAGGAGCGAGGATCTGGAAGCCCTTGCGGCGGGACAGCGCGAAGGCATATCGATTCTGGAGGGCTGGCGATTCGATCAATTCGGCCAGGACGCGCTCGACCTGGTCGAAGGACGGCTTGCCTTCGCGGTGGTCAACGGCAAGCTCAAGATGACGCGAACGGAGGATGTGGCAGCGTGAGAATCGTTATTCTGCTCGTCGCGCTGACCGCTTGCGCCCCAGCTGCTCCGATCGCGCCAGCGGAAACAGCCGCGCCCGACGCCGGCTGCTCCGCCGCCGGCGCCGAGAGTCTCGTCGGCAAAATCTATTCCGCCGACTCCGTCGAGCAGGCCAGAATCGCGTCCGGATCGAAAAATGTTCGAGTGATCCGGCCCGGCATGGCCGTGACGATGGACTATCGCGTAGACCGGCTGAACGTCGATCTCGACGAGAAGAATATGGTCACCCGCGTGCATTGCGGCTGAGGTTCAGGCGGTAACGATCGGCTTTCTGCCCAGCGCGGTGCACAGCGCTGCGTGGCGGCGCTCGACGGTCTCGCCATAGAGCGCGAGGTCGTCGGGGCTGACGTGGAGCGTCACGACCTCGCCATCGTCGGTCAGGCGCGAGCGACGTAGCGGGCCAGCCAGGCCACCGCTGAGCCGCTGCCCAAGACGCATTGCCAGCCCCCAGCTGGTCGCGCGTTTGAGATCGTCGGTCGGTGCCAGCGACTCGAGCGGTACCGGAATGTCTGTGCCGCCACCCAGGCTGGTGAAAAGCGCCTGCGCGACGGTCGCGCGTCCCCGCGCATCGATCGCCACCCAATTGCCGTGGAGCGCGATCTCGACGCCGCGTTCGGCCCGGAATTCCGGATTGGCGCGCCAGCCCACATCGGCGAGCAGGCACGCCGTGAGCCGCAGCCTGGCCTGCGCCGCCGTATCGCGCGCGAACAAGGGCGCAATCCAATGATCGAGCAGATCGCCATGTTCGGCGAAACGCCCGTGGCGCTGCCCCTCGTCGCGCGTGGCAACGATCAGGGGATCCAATGCCCGAACATCCTCGTCCAGCGCGCCGTAGAGCAATCCTTCACGCAGCCCGAAGGCGGAGACGATCGTCGTGTCGGCGTGAAGGTGCTTGAGAAGCGCCGCGAGAAGCGCCGCGGCGTCTCCCAGGGTGGCGGCGCGGCCGGAGGACAGGCCAGGAATCGCGCGCAGCCAGCTTTTCGGCACATGGCTGATCGTGCGGCCCATACGCGCGATCGCCGGCAGCCCCATCGCATATTGGTGGATCACCGGCAGCGGGTAATTGTTGAGGTGCATGTCGAGCCGCGCGAGCGCACGCCACGATCCCCCGACGAGATACAGTGGCAGGCCTTCGCCGCGCCCGAGCCAACCGGCAGCTTTCAGCGATTTGAACAGCTGGCGTTCCAGCGCACCCTGCCCGTTCGCCCGGATCGCGCCAATGCGGAGCACCCCCAGCGGAAAGGATACGCGATCGCGCACCTTGCCGCCCGAAACACGGACCAGCTCCAGGCTGCCGCCGCCAAGATCGCCGACGATCCCGTCGGCATCCGGAATTGCCGACAAAACGCCGTGACCAGCGGCAGTCGCCTCCTGTTCACCCGATAGAAGCTCGACTTCGAGACCGAGGTCACGCGCCCTGTCGAGCAGCACCCGCCCGTTGGACGCGTCCCGCACTGCGGCGGTGGCGACGGTGCGCAGCCGGGTCACCTCCATCTCGCGCGCAACCGCGGCAAAGCGCGCCAGCGCCTCGCTCGCCATTTCGAGCCCCGCCTTGGCGATCGCACCCGTCTCCGCAAGTCCGCGGCCCAGACCGGCCATGACTTTTTCATTGAACAAGATCGCCGGCAGCCGTTCGGGGCCCTGATAGACGACGAGACGAATCGAGTTTGACCCGATATCGA
>Ga0247735_1000488_pt1 | contig 15529 bp, 10 predicted proteins | sample UWRJL178409R2_FD_180934 | JGI IMG/M metagenome (GOLD analysis project Ga0247735, IMG submission 180934) | Plant litter microbial communities from Arlington Agricultural Research Station in Wisconsin, United States - UWRJ-L178-409R-2 | ecosystem: Environmental > Terrestrial > Plant litter >... | reverse complement strand
GAAAAAAGCGACCTGCTGCAGCCAACGCCCGTCGGGCAGAACCTGCGCCGTCCCTCCGAAGGGGATGTCCCCGTCGAGTGGTGATGGGTCGAGGCGCCGAGTGGATCCGTCTGCGACGTCGAGGGCAAGGGGCCCGAAGGGGTCGGCGACCACCACGGTGCTGCCGTCCGTGGACACCGAGTCGAATTCGACGTACTGGCCGAGGGGCAGCACGTCGCGCGGTTCTGCCGTGTCTACGGAGAGCAGGCTCTGGTCGGTGTTCTGGGCGATTAGTCGAGTGGATTCCGGCACAAAGCTCCACTCGAGAACCTCGAGTGCCGCGCCGTCCAGCCCGGTGACCGGGGTGAGCAGTCGGGTGCTGTTCAGATCGATGGTGAAGAGGGTGTCGAAGTACTCGCGTTCCGGTGTCGGTTCGGCGCCGGTGAAGGTGAACCCGAGCACCCCTGTCGCTGCGTTGCCACGCATGAGATCGAGGGTGCCGGCTCCAGGCAACGCCACCGACTCCACGTTGCCCTGTGCGTTGACGAGGGAAAGCGCATTCAGCCCGGTGTCGTCGGCGGTGACAACGGCGACAGCGGCGTCGAACACGGCAAAGTCCTGAATCTGGGGCGCGGAGTACACAACTGTTCGTTCGGTCTCCGAAATGCCGGTGCGGATGATCTGGTCGGAGTCCGTACCGCGGTCGAGGTAATAGATGTCAGGGCTTCCGGTGCGGAAGGAATAGTCGAGGGTTGCGGGAGTGTCCACGTACTGGCTGGTGACTCCCACCACGGTCACGGTGTAGTCGGTGTTGTAGCGGAGAGGTTGGTCGAACTGCACCGCGATGGCGTCGCCGCTCGAGGTGACTGTGACCGGAGCATCCGGAACGATAGACACCTGCTCAGCGGTGACCGTCGCCACCGCCTGATTCGCGAAGAGCCGCAGCTGCTGGCCACTCTGGGACACAACACCATCGGTGTCGATCTGGGCACTCGAGAGTTTGGGGCCCTGATTGGCACCCAGCGCGGCAAACACCGCGACGAGCACTACAAGCGAGGCGACAACACCAGCGAGGGTACGCCGGAATCGACGGGAAGACGGATCGGTCAAAAGAGGTACGGCTCACTCGGTTCACCGACGGGAGTGACCACGTCGGGCAGGAGGGCGATTTGCTGGGCGCTGCTCGAGCTGGGGTTGGCGACGAACCCGCCGCTGATCTCTACCCAGTCGTCAAGCGCGTAGTCGTCGCTCCACCCCGGCATGTAGACGGGAACACCGACCGGCTGGGCGTCGACAGCACAGCAGGTGATCACAAACCGTGAGACGTAGAACACGTTGGTCGGATCGTCGGCGTCTGCGGTGATAAATCCCACCACGCTCGCGGGTTTGGACGCGTAGAAGCTGGTGTCACTCGTTTGGCGCAGCAGGGAGGCCCAGTCGAGCACGGTGAAGCTGGCGAAGGCGCCCGCAGACGCGTTGTCGGCATCGGCGACGGACTGCACTTCCTCCCCGACACCGGAGCTGTTGATGCTGCGCTGCGCCACTGTGGCGCTAGTCAGGGTCGCCGGGGGCACCACGATCATCGCGACAGCTACGGCAAGAGCGAGGACGGCGGCGGTGTTCGCCACCAGGTTCTGCGCGCGGGTATGGGGCTCGTCGTGCGAGTGCGGGGCGCGCAGCAAAAAGCTCGCGACCACCAGCACCAGGGCCAGCGCGGCCATGATGAGGGTGAAAACGATGTACCGCGGGTGGATGTAGAGGATCAGTTGATTGTTGATCCCCAGCCAGACGGTCGCGACGATGGCGGCGGCGATGAGCGCAACGCCCCTCCACCGCTGAATGTTAAGCCAGATAGTTCACAACCAATCCGATCAGGGCGCTCGCGAGCGCGACGACAAGGGTGATCTGCACAAGTACCCGGGTACGGAACGTGGTGCGCATCAGGGCGAGCATTTTGATGTCGATCATGGGGCCGAACACGAGGAACACCACGATGGATCCCGGGAGGAACGTGCTGGCGAAGGGCAAAACGAAAAACGCGTCCACGTTCGAGCAGATGGAGATGATAAATGCCAGCACCATCATCGCGAGGATCGACCAGACGGGGTTGCTGCCCAGAGTCACCAGTACCTGGCGGGATACCGCTACCTGGACGAGCCCCGCGGCAACGGAGCCGAGGAAGAGAGCAGGCAGGATGATCCCTGTCTCCCGCACAAACAGGTCAACGCTCTTCTGCCATTTGGTGTCCGCATGGCTGTGTGCGTCGGGCAACGCGCATTCCGCGGCGAACCGGTCGGTCAGCAGCGACTGCTGGGCCGGGTGCCGGCTGTACATCCACCCGATGAGGTTGGCGATGAGGAATCCCCCCACGAGCCGCGCGACGAGAATTCCGTCATTCCACCCAAACGCCTGGTACGTCGTGAGGATGGTGATGGGGTTCACGATGGGCGCGGCAAGGAGGAAGGTCATCGACTCGGAGACCGTTAGACCTTTTACGATGAGTCCGCGTGCGAGCGGGAGGTTGCCACACTCGCAGACGGGAAGGAGCACGCCGAGCAACGAGATGGCGATGCGTCGCAACACCACGTTGCGGGGCAGGAGCTTGATAAACACATCATCCGGGATCCAGACCTGCACCACGATGGAGAGGAGGATTCCCAACACCACAAAGGGCAGCGACTCAATGATGACGCTGATGCTCAGTGTCAGGAAATCCTGCACGTGATTAGGAAGGCCCGCATCCTCGATATCGCCCGTGAGGGCGCGCGCGGTGAACAGCAGCGCGATTCCAGCGAGTCCGATCCAGAGCCACACCAGGCGTCGGCGTGGATGGCGTCGACGGCGCTCGCCCTCCCCGTGCTGGGGGTGCGTATGCCCGTGCCTGACCGTCGTTTCCACCGCGGATATCTTCGCATGGGTGGCTGGACGAACCGAGCCGGACCCGCGGGCCACCTGGTGACACACACCTCTCGCGGCGCCAGCCCGGGCGCGTCTTACCGGTGGAGGGGTTCTGCCGTATCCGACTCCTGGCGAGCCGAATTGAGCGCGGAGTGTTTGCGGCCCCACACAAAGTAGAACCCGAGCACAACCGCCACCCACCCGGCGAACCATGCCCACGTGTACCACCGCAGGCTGGCGAGAATGTAGAGGCAGGCCACAATCGCAAGGATCGGCGTCACCGGAAACAGAGGCACCTTGAATGCCCGAGGAAGGTTGGGCATGGTGCGACGGAGGGTCATAACTCCGAGCGAGACAACGATGAAGGCGGTCAGCGTGCCGATCGACACCAGGTCGGCGAGGTAATCGAGGGGCACAAACGCCGCGAGGATACTGACCACAATCGCGACGATCACTGTGTTGTGCACCGGCGTGTGCGTTCGTGAGTTGATTCGAGCGAAGACGCGCGGAACCATTCCGTCCTTGGCCATGGCGTAAAGGATGCGCGTCTGGCCGTACATGATCACCAGCGTGACCGAAAAGATGGAGACGACTGCGCCGAGCGCGATGATGGTTCCCACCCACGGAGCCCCGGTGATGTTCTCCAGAATCTGCGAGAGCCCGGCCTCCTGCTGGTTTTCAAAGTTCTGCCAGGGCTGGCTGCCGATTGCCGCCACGGCGACGAGCAGATAAAACACCACCACGATGATGAGTGACGCGACAAGCGCACGCGGCATGGTGCGTTGGGGGTCTTTCACTTCGTCCCCGGCCGTGGAGACCGCGTCGAGGCCAATAAACGAGAAGAAGATGGTGGATGCCGCTACGCCAACACCCGCCGCGCCGAAGGGCGCGAAGTCCGAGAACTGGTTGGCGTCGAACGCGGTGAACCCCACGATCACAAACAGTGCGAGAACGGTCAGTTTGACGATCACCATCACCGCGTTGATGCGGGCCGACTCCGTCGCTCCCCGGATCAGCAGTACGGCGCACATCAGCACCAGCAGAACGGCGGGAAGGTTGATGATCCCGGGGTCAGAATCCCACGGCGCGGCGGCCAGCGCGTGGGGCACCTCCACTCCGAACAAATTGCGCAGTGCCTGGTTGAGGTAGCCGCTCCAGCCCACGGCCACCGCGGCAGTCGACACCCCGTATTCCAACAACAGGCATGCCGCGACTCCCATGGCCACGATCTCGCCGAGTGTGGCATACGCGTAGGAGTAGGTACTCCCCGAGACGGGAACGGCGGACGCCATCTCTGCGTAGTTGAGGGCCGCGAGTCCTGCGGCGAGCCCCGCGATGAGGAACGAGATGACCACCGCGGGCCCGGCCTCCGGCACTGCCAGCGACATCACAAAAAAGATTCCAGTTCCCACCGTCGCGCCCACACCGAACATCGTCAGCTGGAACGTGCCGATGGTGCGCTTGAGCCCGGATGAGTCGTCCGCGGCAGTACCAGAAATCGGTTTGCGGCGGAACAGCTGAGACCGAAGGGACACAGACGTGGGGCGGGACGCGCTCAAAAAATCCTCCGTACCAGTAACGAAAACGGTGCGGGCAGGACGACTGGCGCGAGTGTGCAGCGGGCCGCGGTGTGTCTACATGTTGACGGCCGGGTTTGCGGTCCCCCGGCAGGGCCCAACGCTACTCCCTCAACACAGACACCCGCGGCACCGAGGAGCGAGGCTCCCCGGTACCGCGGGTGTGTGCTGAGTCGACGCGTCAGCGCCGGGAGTGGTTACTCCTTGGACTCGGTGGTGATGATTCCTGCGCCTGTGCTGGAGGCGCGGCGCGACGTGCGCGAGCGTCCCTGGCCGGGCTGCTTGGGCTCAGGCAGTGCGCCGAGCACGGAGTCGAGGATCTGCTCCGCATCGTGGGTGCTGATGCGACGAGAGGCCCGTGAGGACTTCGTGACCGGGATGTCGAGGATCGCGACGGATGCCTCGGTAGGCGCATCCTCCGACCGTGCCGGAGCCGCAGTGACCGGCGCGGGCGCACGGTCGACCGAGACACTGTGCATGGCGTTGATCTCCTCGGCGCTGATCTTGCGCGCGTTGGAGCCCGATGCGGCAGCCTGGCGACCGTTGTTGCGGTCGTTCCCCTGGCGTCCGTTGTTGCGGTCGTTGCCCTGGCGTCCTCCGTTGCGACCGTTGCCGCGTCCGGAGCGCGTCGGTGCCTCGACCGGCTCCGCTACTTCGACAACCTCGGCGACAGCGACTGCCTCGACCGGGGCTGCCTCGACAACAGGGGTCTCCGCAGTGGCGTCGGCCGATGCCGGAGCGTCGGTGTGCACCGTGCTCTTGGCGACCCGGGCGAGTGCATTGCGCACGTCATCGGTGATGGCGTGCGTCACAACGGGGATGCTCTGTGTGGTGGGGGCGGATGCTGCGGCGGGTGCCACAGCGCCTGAACCAGCGCCCGAGTTGCGCGATGAAGCCGGCGCGGTGTTCTGCGCCTTGGTGTTGCCATTGCCATTGCCGTTGTTGCCGTTGCCGCTGTTGTTGCCACGGCGACCACGGCCGCTGCCCTCGGGCTGCTGCTGCGGGGTCTGGCGGTGCTTTGTGGCGGGGTCGTGGTGGATGATGATTCCACGACCGGCACAGTGCTCGCACGCCTCGGAGAACGACTCGATGAGCCCGAGTCCGAGCTTCTTACGCGTCATCTGCACCAGACCAAGGCTGGTGACCTCGGCGACCTGATGCTTGGTACGGTCGCGGCTGAGGCACTCAACCAGTCGACGCAGAACCAGGTCGCGGTTGGTTTCCAGAACCATGTCGATGAAGTCGACAACGATGATTCCGCCGATGTCACGCAGACGCAGCTGGCGGACGATTTCGTCGGCGGCTTCAAGGTTGTTTTTGGTGACAGTCTCTTCGAGGTTTCCGCCCGAACCGACGAACTTGCCGGTGTTGACGTCAACAACGGTCATGGCCTCAGTGCGGTCGATAACCAGCGAACCACCGGAAGGCAGCCAGACCTTACGGTCGAGCGCCTTCTCGATCTGCTCCGAGATGCGGTACGCATCGAAGGAGTCGGTGTCGCTTTCGTAGGCTTCCACCCGCTCGAGCAGGTCGGGAGCGACCGAACGAAGGTAGTTCTCGATGGTCGTCTGCGCCTCGGGGCCGGCGATAACGAGCTTCTGGAAGTCTTCATTGAAGACATCGCGCACAATCTTGACGAGCAGGTCGGGCTCGCTGTGCAGCAGCACGGGTGCCTGCGAGGTCTCGACAAGACGGCTGATCTCGGCCCACTGGCTGGTCAGACGGTTGACGTCGAGCGTGAGCTGCTCGTCGGTTGCGCCCTCGGCTGCCGTGCGCACAATAACGCCGACGTTCTCGGGCAGAACCTCCTTGAGGATCTTTTTGAGGCGAGCACGCTCGGTGTCGGGCAGCTTGCGGCTGATTCCGTTCATCGAGCCGTTCGGTACGTAGACGAGGTAGCGTCCCGGCAGGCTGACCTGGCTGGTCAGGCGTGCGCCCTTGTGGCCGATCGGGTCCTTGGTGACCTGCACCAGAACACGGTCGCCCGGCTTGAGTGCGAGCTCAATGCGGCGCGGCTGGTTTTTGGTGTCGCTGTCGGCAGCGGCAGCATCCCAGTCGACCTCACCGGAGTACAGCACAGCGTTGCGGCCGCGTCCGATGTCGACGAAGGCGGCTTCCATGCTGGGGAGCACGTTCTGCACACGTCCGAGGTAGACGTTGCCGATAAGGCTCGCCTCGGCTGCCTTGGCGACGTAATGCTCGACGAGCACACCGTCTTCGAGAACGGCGATCTGGGTGCGATCGAACTTGGAACGCACAACCATCACCCGGTCGACGCTTTCGCGGCGAGCGAGGAACTCGGCTTCGGTGATCACGGGGCGGCGACGACCAGCATCACGGCCGTCACGGCGGCGCTGCTTTTTGGCCTCGAGGCGGGTGGATCCCTTGATGCGCTGCGGTTCGGTGATGAGTTCGGGCTGCTTGCGCGGCTGGCGAACCTTGACCACGGTGTTCGGGTCGGTGTCGCCCTCGCGGGGCTCTTCGCCCGGGCGGCGGCGCGAACGGCGGCGAACGCCCTGCGTCTCGTCGTCCTGCTGGTCGTTGCTGCGCTCGTCGTCACGACGGTCGTCGTCGCGCGAGTTGTCGCGGTTGTTCGTCTCGCGGCTGTTGGAGTCGCGGTTGTTGGTATCGCGAGCGTTGTCGTCGCGGCGCCAGTCGTCACGACGGTTGTCCTCACGACGGTTGTCCTCGCGACGGTTGTCGTCGCGGCCGGACTCGTCGCGACGCGACGGTGCACGCTCAGTCACCGGCGGCAGATCCGGTGCCTGGAACAGCAGCGATGTGGTGGGGCGCGGCGGGGTACGGCGTGATGCGGTGTCGGGGGCGACAACGGTCATCGGTTCGTTTCCGATGGATGCTTCGCCATCAACCACAAGAACACTCGCAGTCTTTTTGGGTGCAGCACGTCGGGTTTTGACGGGTGCGACCTCGTCGGCGTCGGCGCTCTCGGTCTCGGGAGACGCGTCGACCGCGGCTTCGACCGAGCGCTTCGCTGGGGTGCGTCGTCGAGGTGCGTCAGGCAACGAGGTCTCGCCTACGGCGTCGACAACAGTCGGAGCCTCGGGCTCGACGGCGTCAGCCACACTCTCCACACTGGGCACCGTGGCGGGCTTGCGCCCCCCAAACAGCCGACTGCGCTTCTTGGGTGCTTCATTATTTTCGTTTATATTCACCATTACTGGTGGACTCCCTGGTCGGCCGGGCGACCGCGCCGCCTACCGAATAATCTCTGGAGCGTTCTCCGCCGGAGCGGAAACGCTGCTAATCCTTCATGTACCGCAACCGGTCTCGCGTCTCGAGTTCATCGAGACTGGTGGCCCGGTTGCCCATGCTGTCTACCTGCACTGACTGTCACCACAGTGCACGGAACTTGCTATCCGTCACCGCAGCATCCCTGTGCTGGTTGTGGTGGCCCGGTTTTATGCCCGGTTAAGCCTTCTTTGGCGTCAACCGGGCGCGGCCCGACTGACTACAGCAAATTATCGCACGCATTGGTGATTTGTCGTGCGACCGCACCGGAAAGCCCTCAGGTCGCACGTGCAATAATCCGACCATGACCAGCATTCCCGCGCAAAAGCGACCAGTTGCGCTTGCGCTTGTTCTCATTGTCACCGGCATTGTCGGGTGGTTCTCCTCATTCGAGTTGACCGTCACCAAGATCAATGCCCTGATCAACCCCACCGCGGGGATCAGCTGTGACTTCAGCATTGTTGTGCAGTGCGGCAAAAACTTGGACTCCTGGCAGGGTTCGCTCTTTGGCTTCCCCAACCCCCTTATCGGGCTCGGCGCGTTTGTCGCGCCGATCGTTGTGGGCGCGGCACTTCTCGCCGGTGCGCGTTTCTCGCGGTGGTTCTGGGTTCTGTTCAACCTGGGTGTACTGGCCGCGATGGTTTTTGTGGTCTGGCTGATTTCGCAGAGCATCTTCGAACTGAACACACTGTGCGTGTGGTGCATGGCGGTGTGGTCGATCACCATTCCGATGTTCTGGACGCTCACGTTTTACACGCTGGGCAGCGGCCACATTCCCACGGGCCGGCGCGCGCGCACCTTTTTCTCCCGCGCATACGGCTGGGTTCCGCTTGTCACAGTTGTCTCCTATCTGATCATTGCGATAATTGCCCAGTTGCGCCTTGACGTAATCGCGTACCTGTAACACCCGCCTCCGAGAGGGCTCCACGCCGACGTGGCACACACACGGCATCCACCGGACGACCACACCCGTCGTCTGCCCGGGCTTTTCCCGGTTACCAAAGAGGAAGCATGACTAACAACGGCGACGGCCAAAGCAAAAACCAGCGACGAGAGCACGCACGCGAAGTCGCGCGGCAGACCCGTCTTCTCGAGGAGAAGCGACGTCAGCGACGCCGCTGGATTACTCAGGGCTCGATCGCTCTCGGTCTGATCGCCGTTGTGGTCATTGTTGTCCTGATTATCGTCAACTCGACGCGGCCCACCACGGCCACGGCAGACGGCCCGCTGAACATGCAGAGCGATGGTGCGCTGATCTCCGCTCCGTCCGGAGAGATCACAACGGTCACCACCGACGCGATTCTGGCGGGCGAAGAGCCCGTCGCGACTGTTCCGGTCGAAGACGACGGCGTCGCTGACATCGTTGTGTACGTCGACTACCTGTGCCCCTTCTGCGGGCAGTTCGAGACCACCAACGGCGAGCAAATCGAAGCGCTCGTTGCGGAGGGCTCGGCGACACTCGAGATCCACCCGCTGTCATTCCTAGACTCCGCGTCGCGCAACACTGAGTACTCGACCCGCGCCGCAAACGCCGTTGCCTGTGTCGCGAACTTCGACCCCAACAGTGTTCTCGCAGTGAACACTGCGTTGTTCGCTGACCAGCCCGAGGAGAACACCACAGCGCTGGATGACGACGCACTGAAGTCTCTCGTTGCCGGCGCGGGTGCCGACAACGAGGCGATCGCCACGTGCATCGACGACCGGACATTCGGCGACTGGGTCTCTGAGGCAACCGACCGCGCGCTGGAGGGACCACTTCCCAACGCGAACATCGACAGCGTTGCGGGCACCCCGACGGTGCTGGTTGATGGCGTGCAGTACGGCGGGGCGCTCGACGACCCTGACGCGTTCGCCGCGTTCGTCTCCGACGCTATCGCCGGATAGAACCACACCACTAAAAAAGTCGGTCACAGCCCTGGGGCTGTGACCGACTTTTTTAGTGGTCTGCGTGAATCGGGTCTACTTGAACCAGAGGGCCAGTTCGCGCGCAGCGGACTCAGGCGAGTCGCTCCCGTGGACGAGGTTCTGCTGAACCTTGAGGCCCCAGTCGCGGCCGAGGTCGCCACGGATCGTTCCGGGGGCTGCCGTGGTCGGGTCGGTGGTACCCGCCAGCGAGCGGAATCCCTCGATGACGCGGTTGCCGGCGACACGGATAGCAACGATGGGACCGCTCTCCATGAAGTTCACGAGGGGCTCGTAGAACGGCTTGCCCTCATGCTCGGCGTAGTGCGCGGCGAGCAGCTCACGCTCGGGCTCAACCAGCTTGATGTCAACGAGGCTGTAGCCCTTGGCCTCGATACGGCGCAGGATCTCGCCGGTGAGGTTACGCGCCACACCGTCAGGCTTTACCAGGACGAGAGTTTCTTCGATGTTCATGGAGTCTCTTTCTTTTAGCCTCAGGGCAATGGTGTTGTGCTTAGGTTTGGGGAGAACCGGCGGACTTCTGCCGGTCGATTTGCTGGCCGCGGATGACGCAGTAGACCCACATCGCGACGAACAGGGCGGCAACAATATACAGCGCGGGCAGGATCAGCCCGGAGGCGAGCAGTACAACCTGCAGCCCCCATCCGATCCACATCCCCCAGCGGAACCGGAGAACTTGGGTCGTTGCCACCAGAGCAACAAACAGCAGCGCGCCCCCGCCGAACGCGACCGCCGGCTCCAAGGCTTTGAGGCCGAAGACGGTCAGCGTGACAAAAAACACCAGCAGTGCCTCGAGGACGAGCACAATGCTCAGGAGCAACTCCGTCACACTGCGGGTGCGCCGTGGTCGGCGGGGCGCGTTGGTCACTGTTTCCAGCCCTGGTCGACCGCCATCGTCATCACGTCGGCGATCAAAGTGATCGATCCGGTGACAAGAACGGCGCCCTTGTCGGTTCGGCTGGCAGAGTCACGTGCGGTGTCCATCGCGGCTTCCAGCGACGGCTCGACGATGACCCGGTCGGCCCCGGCGATGCCCACCACAATGGCGGCGAGGTCGTCGGCATCGATGGAACGGTCGGATGTCGACTGGGTGACGACAAATTCGTTGACCGAGCCGTTGAGTGCCCGAATAATTCCCTCGGCGTCTTTGTCGGCGAGCACACCGATGACCGCAGTGATGTGGTCAAAAGTGAAGTAGTTCGGAAGCGCTGCGGCGAGGGCGTCCGCGCCGTGCGGGTTGTGCGCGGCGTCGACAAGAACCGTCGGCTCGATGCCCACAACCTGCAGGCGTCCGGGCGAGGTGACCGTGGCCAGCCCTTCAGCGACGATGTCGTTGTTGAGCGCTTGGCTTGCTCCCCCAATAAACGACTCAACGGCAGCAATTGCCAGGGCGGCGTTGTGTCCCTGGTGGTCACCGAACAGCGGAAGGAAAAGGTCGGAGTACGTGCCCGCAAGTCCGGAGATGGACACCACCTGGCCACCGACGGCGACCGTGCTCGACAGGAGAGAGAACTCGTTGCCCTCCACCGCGAGGGTTGTGCCGTGGGCGGCCGCTGCTCGCTCAAGTTCAACAACAACCTCGGCGGTCTGCCCGGCAGACACCACCGCGGAATCATCCTTGATGATCCCCGCCTTGGTCGCGGCGATCTCGCCGAGCGTGTTGCCGAGTCGGCTGGTGTGGTCGAGTGCGACCGGCGCGAACACGGCAACCTGGGCGTCGGCGACGTTGGTGGAATCCCACTCGCCTCCCATCCCGACCTCAAGCACCACAACGTCGACGGGAGCGTCAGCGAACGCGGCGAACGCGAGAACGGTGAGGGCTTCGAAGAAGCTCAGCGGTGACTCGCCTGCCGCCACCAGTTCGGCATCGGTGAGCTCGAGGAACGGCGTGATGTCGCGCCAGTTGTCCACGAGCGCCTGGTTGGAGATCGGCAGACCGTCAATGACGATGCGCTCGTTGACCCGCTCCAAGTGGGGGCTGGTCAGCATGCCGGTGCGCAGGTCGTGGGCGCGCAGCAGCGACTCGATGATGCGACTCGTCGACGTTTTGCCGTTGGTGCCCGTGACGTGAATCACCGGGTATGCGCGCTGGGGGTCTCCGAGCATCTCGACGGCGCGGCGGGTTGCCGACAGGCGGGGCTGGGGGGATGCTTCGCCGATACGGTCCAGCAGCGCGTCATAGACCTCCTGCGCGCCACGTTCGTAGAGATCGTCGTCGTAATCGCCGATTTCGCGATCGTCGTCGTTCGGACGGTCTTCGTCGTTGTTATTAGACATCCACTGCTTCCGATGCTTTCCAGAGGTCGATCACCAGGGTGCCGGTGTTCGAGAATTGGCCGGCCACAAGAGTGGTCCGCCGGGAGCCGGCGGTCGCCGTCAGCGCCGCCTCAGTCTCCGCGTCGACCGCGAGAACAATGCTCGTGGAGACGCTGAGGGTTTCCGTTCCTATCGTCTCACCGAACGTGGTGAGGGACTCGATGTCCGTCGCGTCACTGCCGATGATGCTCAGGGTGATCCGGTCGCTGACCTTGAGGCCAGCGGCCTTGCGGGTGTCCTGGATCGCACGGATAAGGTCGCGGGCAAGGCCCTCGGCCTCGAGTTCCGGCGTAGTCACCGTATCGAGCAGCACAAATCCTCCCCCGGCGAGGAACGCGATGGCATTGCTGGGGTCGGCGGCTTCGAGTTCCAGGTCGAACTCGGAGGGGATCAACTCGATCCCACCCGCGACAACACCTTCGCCGCGCTGTTCCCAGTCACCGGCACGGGCAGCCTTGATCGCAGCCTGAACCTGCTTGCCGATACGCGGACCCGCGGCGCGGGCGTTGACGGTGAGCTTCTTGGAGATTCCGAAACGCTCGAGGCTGTTGGGCTCGAACGCAACCAGGTCTACGGTCTTGACGTTCAGTTCTTCGCGCAGGATCCCAGAGAACTCCTTGAGTGCAGAGAACTGGTCGCTCACCACGGTGAGCTTCGCCAGAGGCAAGCGAACCCGCAGGCTGCGCGCTTTGCGAAGTCCCAAACCGGACGAGGCGATCTCGCGCACTCGGTCCATCACGGCGACGAGGTCGTCGTCGGCCGGAAACTGGGTGGAGTCCGGCCAGTCGGTCAGGTGCACACTGCGGCCGCCGGTGAGTCCTTGCCAGATCTCCTCGCCGATCAGCGGGATGAGCGGTGCGGCGACCCGGGTGACGGTTTCGAGCACGGTGTACAGCGTGTCGAAGGCGTCGGCGTTGTCTCCGGACCAGAAACGATCGCGACTACGACGCACGTACCAGTTGGTGAGCACCTCGGCGAAGTCGCGCAGCGCAGCGGCAGCCAGGGGGCTGTCGAGCGCCTCCAGGTTCTCCGTGACGCTCTCGACCATCGTGCGGGTCTTGGCAAGGAGGTAGCGATCAAGGACGTCGGTGGAGTCGGTCCGCCACGTGGCCTCGTATCCGCCGGCATTCGCGTAGAGAGTGAAGAAGTAGTACGTGCTCCACAGTGGAAGAAGGAACTGGCGCGTGCTTTCGCGGATACCCTCTTCCGTGACTACAAGGTTTCCACCGCGGATTACCGACGATGACATCAGGAACCAGCGCATCGCGTCAGCACCATCGCGGTTGAATACTTCGCGCACGTCGGGGTAGTTGCGGAGGCTCTTGGACATCTTCTGTCCGTCGCTACCGAGCACAATGCCGTGGCTGATGACGTTTTTGAACGCGGGGCGGTCGAAGAGCGCCGTTGAGAGCGTGTGCAGCGTGTAGAACCAGCCACGGGTCTGACCGATGTACTCCACGATGAAGTCAGCGGGGCTGTGGCTATCGAACCATTCCCGGTTCTCGAACGGGTAGTGCACCTGAGCGAACGGCATCGACCCGGAGTCGAACCACACGTCGAGAACGTCCTCGATGCGGCGCATCGTCGACTTTCCGGTGGGGTCATCGGGGTTCGGGCGTGTCAGCTCGTCGATGTACGGGCGGTGAAGGTCGGTGGGACGCACACCAAAGTCGGCTTCGAGCTCGTCGAGTGAGCCGTATACGTCGACACGGGGGTACTCAGGGTCGTCGCTCTTCCAGATCGGGATCGGCGAGCCCCAGTACCGGTTGCGCGAGATCGACCAGTCGCGGGCGTTGCCCACCCACTTGCCGAACTGGCCATCTTTGACGTTCGACGGCACCCAGTTGATCTCCTGGTTGAGTTCACCCATACGGTCGCGGAACTCGGGAACACGCACAAACCAGCTGGAGACAGCCTTGTAGATGAGCGGGTTGCGGCAGCGCCAGCAGTGCGGGTAGCTGTGCTCGTAACTGGCGACGCGCAGGAGGCGACCGTCGGCGCGGAGCTTCTGCACGAGCGGCTTATTCGCGTCGAAGACCTGCAATCCCGCAACATCCGTCACGATCGGAAGAAAACGCGCCCCGTCGTCAACGGACAGGATGACCGGGATGCCGGCCTTCGCCGTGACGATCTGGTCGTCTTCACCGTAGGCGGGAGCCTGGTGGACAACACCCGTGCCCTCGCCGGTGGCGACATAGTCGGCGACGAGGATCTGCCAGGCGTTTTGTGTGCCCCACTCCTCGGTGTCGGCGTAGTAGTCCCAGAGTCGGTCGTAGGTGACGCCGTCGAGGTCGGCACCCAGCACCGTGCGGCTGACCGCCGCGAGCGCGTCGGCACCGGACTCGTAGCCCAGGTCTTTGGCGTAGGCCGCGATGGTGTCTGTCGCGAGAAGATATTCGGAGACACCGTCCTCCGAACCATCACCCGCACCCAGCGGGCCACTCGGCACAACGGCGTACTCGATCGCGGGTCCCACGGCGAGGGCGAAGTTGGTCGGGAGTGTCCACGGGGTTGTTGTCCAGGCGAGTGCCTTGACGCCGGTGAGTCCCAGCACCTCGGCTTTGGCTCCATCGAGGGGGAACGTCACCGTGACGGTCTGGTCCTGGCGCATTTTGTAGACGTCGTCGTCCATACGCAGCTCGTGGTTCGACAGCGGAGTCTCGTCGTGCCAGCAGTAAGGCAACACGCGGAAGCCCTCATATGCGAGGCCCTTGGTGTGCAACTGCTTGAACGCCCAGATGACCGACTCCATGAAGTTCACATCGAGGGTTTTGTAGTCGTTTTCGAAGTCGACCCAACGTGCCTGGCGGGTGACATATTCTTCCCACTCGGAGGTGTACTCGAGCACGGATTCGCGAGCCTTCGCATTGAAGGTGGCGATTCCCATCTCCTCGATCTGGCGCTTCTCGGTGATCCCGAGCTGGCGCATGGCCTCAAGTTCGGCCGGCAGTCCGTGGGTGTCCCACCCGAACCGGCGGTGTACCTGCTTGCCGCGCATGGTCTGGAATCGGGGGAAGAGGTCTTTTGCGTACCCGGTCAGGAGGTGACCATAGTGCGGCAGCCCGTTGGCAAACGGCGGGCCGTCATAAAAGACCCACTCATCGGCGCCGTCGCGCTGGTCGATCGACGCCTGGAAAACACCATCGCGCTTCCAGAACGCGAGGATGCGTTCTTCGATAGAGGGAAAGTTCGGGGACGCAGCCACGCCGAAGGCGCTGCCGGAGCCGCTGGTTCCGGAGTCGGTGCCGTCAGAGTGCGTGCTCGAGTTGCGGGGGTATGACATGTCTCTCCAGGTCAAATGATCGTCTGGACGAGGACGCCATCCGATAAAACTCATCCGATGCCGCGGTACCACCCCGCTTGCCGTTTCCGGTCGATTTAACTCGAACGGAACGACCGCTTATTCGTTGGCTGTGACGGGCCAGACCCGCTCGGTTCTACTACACCGCCGACCCAATATGAAGGTAACCGGTGATTCTTCCGAAGACTCCCCGGTGATTGCCGGATCTATGTCGTTCCTGAGAGTTTAGCTCACCGACCGAATTGCCGCGAGCGCATGACCTCTGTGTAAATCCACAGCGCAAACT
>Ga0247735_1000486_pt1 | contig 15543 bp, 12 predicted proteins | sample UWRJL178409R2_FD_180934 | JGI IMG/M metagenome (GOLD analysis project Ga0247735, IMG submission 180934) | Plant litter microbial communities from Arlington Agricultural Research Station in Wisconsin, United States - UWRJ-L178-409R-2 | ecosystem: Environmental > Terrestrial > Plant litter >... | reverse complement strand
CGACTTCTTCGAGGTCATCGTCGTGAGCGACTACGACCTTGCTCGCGCGGAGGCCACGATCGCGTGGATCGAGGCGAAACACGGCGAGCAGGGCGGCCGATTCATCGCGGCGCAGATCGATGCGTCCGACCCCGACCACGTCGAGGCAGTCGCGCGGGAACACGCGGTTACCCACGTGATGAACGCCGTCGAACCCAAGTTCGTCCCCACGATTTTCGCCGGTGCGCTCGCCGCCGGTGCGGACTACCTCGACATGGCCATGAGCCTGTCCGAGCCGCACCCGACCGAGCCGCACTCCGAAACCGGCGTGAAGCTCGGCGATGACCAGTTCGCACAGGCACCCGACTGGGAGACCGCCGGTCGCCTCGCCCTCGTCGGCATGGGAGTCGAGCCCGGGCTCAGCGACGTGTTTGCGCGCTACGCGGCCGACCACCTGTTCAGTGAGATCGACGAGCTCGGCACCCGCGACGGCGCAAATCTCGTCGTGAGGGATGAAGCCGGTAACGAGATCTTCGCGCCATCCTTCTCGATCTGGACCACGATCGAGGAGTGCCTGAACCCGCCGGTGATCTGGGAGAAGGATCGCGGCTGGTACACAACCGCCCCGTTCAGCGAGCCGGAGATCTTCGTCTTCCCCGAGGGCATCGGCCCGGTCGAGTGCGTCAACGTCGAGCACGAAGAAGTGCTGCTGATGCCGCGCTGGGTCGACGCGAAGCGCGTGACCTTCAAGTACGGGCTCGGTGACGAGTTCATCGGCATTCTCAAGACCCTCAACCAGCTCGGCCTCGACAAGACGGAACCCGTGCGGGTCCGTTCAGCGAACGGTCCGGTCGAGGTTGCTCCCCGCGACGTCGTCGCTGCCGGGCTTCCCGATCCGGCAACCCTCGGCCCGCGGATGACCGGCAAGACCTGCGCCGGACTGTGGGTCACCGGCCTCGGCCTCGACTCCCACCCGCGCGAGGTCTACCTGTACCACGTGAGCGACAACGAGTGGACGATGGCCGAGTACGAGAGCCAGTGTGTGGTCTGGCAGACCGCGCTCAACCCCGTCATCGCCCTCGAACTTCTCGCACAGGGAACCTGGACCGGCACCGGTGTGCTCGGACCGGAGGCATTCGACGCGAAGCCGTTCCTCGACCTGATGGCCGCCCCGATCGCCGAGGGTGGCTACGGCCAGGCCTGGGGACTCGAGGATCGACTGGCGTAGGACTCGCACCGTGAAAATCGAAGCGGTCGAACTGCACCGGCTCGCGATGCCCCTCGTCCGTCCGTTCCAAACCTCGTTCGGAACGCAGGCCTCGAGGGACGTGCTGCTCGTCAGGGTGCGGACGAGCATCGGTGACGGCTGGGGAGAGTGCGTGGCGATGGCCGCCCCGGTCTACTCGAGCGAGTACGTCGAGGGCTGCGCCGCGGTGATCCGGGACTACCTCGCGCCGGCGCTGATCGCCGCCGACGATGTGAGCGCTGAGTCCGTCGCCGGCATCCTGCGGTTCGTCATCGGAAACCGCATGGCAAAGGCGGCGCTGGAGACCGCGGTGCTGGATGCCGAACTCCGGTTTATCGGGGTCAGTTTCGGTGAGTATTTCGGTGCGACTCGCGCCGAGGTCGACTGCGGTGTCTCGGTCGGAATCGCGCCGTCCATCGACGAGCTGCTCGACGAAGTGCAGTCCTACGTCGACGCCGGCTACCGGCGAATCAAGCTCAAGATCAAACCGGGGTGGGACCTCGAGCCGGTGCGCGCTGTCCGGGAACTGATCGGCGAGACGCTGCTGCAGGTCGACGCGAACACCGCCTACACCGAGGCCGACATCGATCACCTCGGCGCGCTCGACGAGTTCGGACTGCTGCTCATCGAGCAGCCGTTCGTCGAAGAAGACATCGCGACCCACGTTCTGCTCGCCCGCGCGATCTCCACGCCGGTGTGCCTCGACGAGTCGATCGTGAACGCCGAGATCGCGGTCGATGCGATCACGCGCGGAGCGACGAGCATCGTGAACATCAAGGCCGGCCGGGTGGGCGGCTACCTCGAAGCCGTCCGCAGCCACGACGTCTGCGCGGAACTCGAGATTCCGGTGTGGTGCGGCGGAATGCTCGAGACCGGGCTGGGGCGCGCCGCGAACGTCGCACTCGCCGCGCTCGAGAACTTCACGCTTCCCGGCGACACCTCGGCGTCAGACCGGTACTTCGCCGAAGACCTCACCGAGCCGTTTGTGCTCGTCGACGGCCGGCTGACCGTACCGACGGCACCGGGATCGGGCGTCGAACTGCGGCAGGAGCTCGTCGCGGGTCTCGCCACACGGCCGGTGCTCAGCATCCGCTCGAACTAGCGGATCCGCCACCAGTCGGCCTGAACCTGCGCGAGCATGATCACGAGGTTGAACGCGACCGCGACGACGATCACGGCGAGGGCGACGGCGATGGCGATGATTGCCGGATGCTTTTCGAACCAGTAGAGCAGCCCTGGGTGGCTGTCGAGCAGTTCGCTCGCGGACACCGATTCGCCCAGCTCGGTCAGCGGGATGTCGAGCATCTCGGCGACCGAACGCATCGCGGATTCCGACCAGAACTGGCCGCGCATCCGCAGCAGTTGCTTGCCGTTGCCGTCGCAGACGAATAATTGCGGAGCGGTATCGGAGCCGCTGCCACGATAGGTGTTGGCGAGGATGATCGCGTCGATTCTTTCTCTCGGTACCGATGTCCAGCGGCCGAAGAACCCGCGTTCGATGATCCCGTGCCGGCTGATCCAGAATCCGGTCTGAAGGTACGAGAAGAACGCGGCGAGGAAAATAGCGACGAGCGCGACCTGGCTGACCAGCACGACCAGCCACGGTCCGTCCGGTGCCGTGAGGAAATAGAGCGCGGTCGAAACGGGCACGAGAAAAGCGAGTATCCCTGCCACGGCCTGCCAGAACAGGGAGCGGTTGGGTCGCAGTCTTCGCGCATCCGGCGGGAGATCGCGAATTCGCATAATGAAAGATAACTTACGAGCCGGAATGTATTACAAGCTGTACCGCTGGGGCGTGGGAAAGTTGCCGACTCGCGACGGATTCCCGCCGAAATTCGGCCCGCCACCGGACGGGTCGGTGGTCGGTCGTACGCTGGGCAAATGATCCAGCAATCGACCGTGCCACGAACCTTCGATCGGGCCGCGGCCATCGCCGCGTCGATCACCGTGCTGCTGTGGGCATCGGCGTTTGTCGGCATCCGACTGGTCGCTGATTCGTTCTCGCCGGGCGCGCTGACTCTCGGTCGCCTGCTCGTCGGAAGCGTCGTCCTCGCGATTCTCGTGCTCATTCGGCGCCCGGCGTTTCCGCGCGGCCGGGACCTGCTGTTCATCGCGGCCTACGGCGTGCTGTGGTTTGCCGGCTACAACACCGCGCTCAACGCCGCGGAGCAGCTTCTGGATGCCGGAACGACGGCCGTCGTCGTCAACGTCGGCCCGATCCTGATCGCGATCCTGTCGGGCATCTTCCTGTCAGAGGGATTTCCGCGCCCGCTCGTAATCGGCAGCATCGTCGCGTTCGGCGGCGTCGTGGTCATTGCGCTCGGATCCGGCTCTTTCGCGGGCGGTTCCGTCGACCTCGGCGGGGTGTTGCTCGCCCTGCTCGCCGCCGTGCTCTATGCGCTCGGCGTGCTGTTCCAGAAGCCGGCGCTCAAGCGGGTCGACCCGGTGATGGCGACGGCGCTCGGCTGCGGCATCGGTGCCGTGGTTTCGCTGCCGTTTGCCCCGGCGCTGATCGGCGAACTCGCCGTCGCCGAGCCCGGCGCTGCCGCCGGCATCCTCTACCTCGGCATCTTCCCGACGGCGATTGCGTTCACAACCTGGGCATTCGCGCTCGGACGAATGGATGCCGGAAAGCTGAGCGCCACAACCTACCTCGTGCCAGCGATCGCGATCATTCTCGCGTGGATCGTTCTCAGTGAGCTTCCGACGGTGTTCGGCCTCGTCGGCGGTGCCATCTGCCTGCTCGGTGTTGCGCTCACCCGGCGCCGGCCTCGACCGTCGGTGGCGCCTGCCGACCTTCCCTAAAGTGGGGGAGTGAATCCGATCCGAACCGTCGTCAGCGCACCGGGCGCGGTGTACCTGCTCGCGACATCCCTCGTTGGACGCCTTCCCACCGCGATGGCCGCGCTCGCGATCGTGCAGCTCGTGCGCCTGCAGGGCGGAAGCTTCGAGCTCGCCGGAATCATGACCGCGGCGTACGTCGTCGCCGGTGCCGTCGGACAGCCGGCCCTCGGGCGCTGGATCGACAACGCCGGCCAGACGCTCGTCATGCTTGTCGCGGCCGTTGCCGGATCCGCCGGCTTCGTCGGAATCGCCGTTTTCAGTGCGGATGCCGCACCGATCGCGGTTGCCTGCGCCGCCATCGCCGGGTTGTTCACGCCGCCGCTCGAACCGGCCCTGCGCTCGCTCTGGCCGAGCATGGTCCCGGCCGGGGCACCGCTCAAGGCCGCCTTCAGCCTCGACGCCGGCGCCCAGGAACTCGTCTTCATCGCGGGCCCGCTGCTCACGGTGCTCGGCATCTCCGCGTTCGGAGCGACCGGCAACGTCCTGTTCGCCGCGGCGCTCGGACTCGGCGGGACACTCGCGTTCGCTGCCCACCGCCTGTCCCGGCAGGCACGTCCGATCGAGCGTTCCGCCGTTCCGCATTCGTCGCCGCTGGCGAGCGGGGCATTCCGCCGTGTTGTGCTGCTCCAGGTCGGTGTCGGCATCCCGCTCGGCATCCTCACCATCGCTGTCACCTCGTACGGCGAGACGAACGCGGTGCCGGAGTTCGCCGGGCTCGCCCTCGCCGCCAACGCGGTCGGCGCACTCATCGGAGCCACCGTCAGCGCTGTTCGACCCGCTCGCCGTGCGCCGGCCAGCCTGCTCGCACTCTTCGGCGCGCTGCTCGCGGTCGGGTACCTGCCGCTCGCCGCGCTGACCCTTCTTGGACCGCGGGCGCTGCCGGTGCCGGTCGTCCTCGTGTTCGCACTCGTCGCCGGGCTCATGCTTCCGCCGGTTCTCACCCAGGTGTTCGACTGGGTACACACGGCGACCAACCCGGCCTCCCTCACCGAGGCGAACGCCTGGGTGATCAGTGCGTTGAACGTCGGGATTGCCGCGGGGACGACCGGAAGCGGTTTTGTACTCGGCGCGGCCGGGGCATCCGCTCTTCCCGTAGTGGTCCTGGTTGGCAGTGCCCTCACGTTGGTCGCGTCGCTCCTTGTCCTGCCGGTCTTCCTGCGGCGAGCGGTCGTCCGCCCCTAGCGGTGAAGCGCGTGCTCGTAGCGATCGTTGAGTTCGTTCCAGCCGTAGTTCACCGACTCGTGCCCGACGACGCGGGGGATGTCCCGACCGTCCAGCCGTGCCGTGAGCACGGCGAAACACAGGTGCCAGCCGGCGGCCATCATCGCCGCCTGGTCGAGTTCGTCCGGTCCGAGCTTCTGCTCAATGGCGAGAATGGTTCCGGCATCGGATGCGGTGAGCATCCAGCGCACGGTCGTCGGGCCCCAGCGATGAACGAGCTCGTTCGGAGCGTCCGCCAGCAGCACTTCCGCGTCGTTCGGTTCGGCATCCGGCGTCTCGCGCGCCGTGGCCGCGCCGGTCCCGGTGAGCGGCCGGTCCGGCACAATCGGTGACCACTGTGCGAGCAGCTCCGGGTCGGTGATCCACTGCCAGGCGACGGCGGTCGGTTCGGTGAGCGGATGTTCGAGCACGAGGGTCGCGCCCGTCCCGTCCTCGTGGCGGGTGAGCCTGGCGACCAGCAACTCGTCGGTGGCAAGGTTGCGCAGTGAATCGGGCACGGGGACTCCTCACGTCATTGGGTGGGTGTCGCCAACGGTAGTCCAGCCCGTCGCGGTCGGCCACCGGTTGCGGCTCGTATCCGCGTGCGGTGCCGGGCGGGGAAACAGGCACATTCGCTTTCGCGCTAGTCGCTTAACTCAGAAACGCCCGCACAAAAGGCGGGCGTTTCTTACTGGCGGAGAATGGGGGATTCGAACCCCCGCACGTGGGGACGGCTTGCACCCAACCAACCGGTCCCGGAAACAGAAACGCCCGCACAAAAGGCGGGCGTTTCTTACTGGCGGAGAATGGGGGATTCGAACCCCCGAGGGCTTGCACCCAACCAACTTTCCAAGCTGGCGCCATAGGCCACTAGGCGAATTCTCCTGGTGATTGTCGCGCTTACGCGAACAGCCTCGATAAATCATACCGGTAGATTTCACGCGCGACGCCAAGTGGCCTCCGCGCGACGACTCGGCTACTGTTGACAACGGCTCCTCGCGTGGCGCCATCCAGGCCAACTCCCCCAGGACGGAAACGTAGCAAGGGTAACCGGGCTCTGTCGGGTGCGCGAGGGGCCGCTTACGTACCCGGGACATTCGGCCATGTTCTTCCCCGGATCGGGACTTAAGCCCCCTGCCACTGTTCAGGCTGCACCCCTAGGGTTGGTGCGTGGCACGAAGCATCTACATCACGTCAGCCGAGGGGCATTCGGGCAAGTCTTCAGTGGCACTGGGGGTGCTCGACACTCTCAGTCACGAAGTTGAACGGGTTGGCGTCTTCCGCCCGGTCGCTCGCTCCACCGATGAACGCGACTACGTGCTCGAACTCCTGCTCGCGCACGACGGCGTCGAGCTCGACTACGACGACTGCGTCGGCGTCACCTATGAAGAAGTCCACGACGACGCGGATGCTGCACTCTCGCGGATCGTCGAACGCTTCAAGGCGGTCGAAGCCCAGTGCGACGCCGTCGTCATCGTCGGCAGCGACTACACCGACGTCGGCAGCCCGACCGAACTCGGCTTCAACGCGCGCATCGCGGCCAACCTCGGCGCCCCCGTCCTGCTCGTCCTCACCGGCCGCAGCGTCGACGAGTCCCGCGGACGCACCGCCGACGAGATGCGCCAGATCGCCGACCTCACTCTTCCGGAACTCGCGAACGCCCACGCGACCGTTCTCGCGCTCGTCGCCAACCGCGCTGATGCAGACCACCTCGACGAGATCACCGCCGCGCTCTCGACGGATGGCGTGCTGGCGTTCGCGATTCCGGAAGACCCCTTCCTCGTGGCCCCGACCGTCGAGGGCATCATGTCCGCCGTCGACGGGCACGTGCTCCAGGGCGACCCGGCACTCTTGGCCCGCGAGGTCATGGGCGTCGTCATCGCCGCAATGTCGATGGAGAACGTGCTCCCGCGCCTGATCGAAGGCGGACTCGTGGTGATCCCCGGCGACCGCAGCGAAATGATCCTCGCGGCGCTCACCGCCCACGCTTCCGGAACGTTCCCGTCCCTCGCCGGCATCGTGCTCAACGGCGGATTCGAACTCTCTCCCGTCATGACCCGCCTCATCGCCGGCCTCGACGAGAGCCTCCCGCTCATCGTCACCGACCTCGGAACCTACCCGACCGCCCAGCGCATCGCCCAGACCCGTGGTCGCCTGGCCGCAGACTCGCAGCGCAAGTACGACACCGCACTCGCGCTGTTCGAAAAGCACGTCGACACGCGAATCCTGCTCGACGCCCTGAGCGTCGGAAAGTCGGATGCCGTCACGCCCCTGATGTTCGAGTACGGACTCATCGAGCGCGCGAGGTCCAACCGCAAACACATCGTGCTCCCCGAGGGTGACGACGACCGCATCCTGCGTGCCGCTGCGACGCTGCTCAGCCGCGATGTCGCCCAGTTGACGATCCTCGGTGACGAGAACGAAGTGCGGTCGCGTGCTGCCGGACTCGGCGTCGATCTCACGGCCGCCCGCATCCTGAGCCCGTTCGACCCGGAGCTGCGCGAACAGTTTGCCGCCGAGTACGCGCGAGTGCGCGCCCACAAGGGAATGACGGTGGAGGCCGCCCGCGATGTCGTGACGGATGTCTCGTACTTCGGAACGATGATGGTGCACCTCGGACTCGCCGACGGCATGGTGTCGGGAGCCGCCCACACCACGGCCCACACCATCAAGCCGGGGTTTGAAATTATCAAGACGATGACCGGCGTCTCGGTTGTCTCGAGCGTGTTCTTCATGGCGCTCTCCGACCGTGTGCTCGTCTACGGGGACTGCGCCGTTGTGCCAGACCCGACGTCCGAGCAGCTCGCCGACATCGCAATCTCGTCTGCGGGAACGGCCGACCAGTTCGGCATCGACCCGCGCGTGGCGATGCTGTCCTACTCGACCGGCGAATCCGGTGCGGGCGCGGATGTCGAGAAAGTGCGCGCGGCAACCGCCCTCGTGCACGAGCGTCGGCCCGACCTGTTCGTGGACGGCCCGATCCAGTACGACGCCGCAGCGGATGCCGCCGTCGGCGCATCGAAGATGCCCGGTTCGCAGGTGGCCGGCCGTGCGACCGTGTTCATCTTCCCCGACCTGAACACCGGCAACAACACCTACAAGGCTGTGCAGCGCAGCGCCGGAGCCGTCGCCGTCGGCCCGGTCCTGCAGGGACTCAACAAGCCGATCAACGACCTCTCCCGTGGTGCACTCGTGCGCGACATCGTCAACACCGTCGCGATCACCGCGATCCAGGCCCAGGGCGCCGCAGCACCCGTGGTCGCCACAGAAGGAACATCCGCATGAGCCTCGTCCTCGTCATCAACAGCGGCTCGTCGTCGCTCAAGTACCAGCTGATCGAACTCGTGGGGGAGCGCACGCTCGCCTCCGGAATGATCGACCGCATCGGTGAGTCGTCGAGTGTCGCGAAGCACACGACAGCGGATGAGAACCACGAGAAAGAGCTGCGGGTCGCCGACCACACCGAAGCGCTCGCCGTCGTGACGAAGGCGTTCGACGAGTGGGGCCCGTCGCTCACGACCTCGCCGCCCGCCGTGATCGGCCACCGCGTTGTGCACGGCGGAAGCGAGTTCGCCGAAGCGACCGTCATCACCGACGAGGTCATCGCAAGAATCGACGAGCTGTCAGCCCTCGCGCCGCTGCACAACCCGGCGAACCTCGCGGGCATCCGCGCCGGTGCTGCAACGTTCCCCGGAGTGCCGCAGGTCGCCGTCTTCGACACCGCATTCCACCAGACCCTCGCCGCAGATGCGTACACCTACGCGATCGACGCCGAACTCGCGAAGAAGCACGGTGTTCGTCGGTACGGCTTCCACGGCACGAGCCACAAGTTCGTGTCGGAGCAGGCGGCGAAGTTCCTCGATCGTCCACTCGGGCAGCTGAAGACGATCGTGCTTCATCTCGGAAACGGCGCCTCGGTCGCCGCAATCGACGGCGGCAAATCGATCGACACCTCGATGGGACTGACCCCGCTCGAGGGGCTCGTCATGGGTACCCGCTCCGGCGACCTCGACCCGGCCGTCCTGCTGCACCTCCACCGCGTTGCCGGCCTCGACTTCGACGAACTCGACGCGCTGCTCAATCGCAAGAGCGGGCTGCTCGGGCTCACCGGTTCCGGCGATATGCGCGATGTGCAGGCCGCCGCGGCAAAGGGCGACGAGGCTGCGGAAGCGGCGCTCGCCGTCTGGCGGCACCGGATTCGGCACTATATCGGCGCGTACATTGCGCAGCTCGGCGGACTGGATGCCCTGGTGTTCACCGCCGGAGTCGGCGAGAACAACGCGCTGCTTCGCCGCCGAGCGCTCGCCGGGCTGGAGTTTCTCGGCATCGAAGTCGACGACAATCGCAACGAGCTCCACTCCCGCGAAGCGCGGGCGATCTCGCCCGCCGGCGCGCGCGTTGCTGTGCTCGTGATCCCCACGAACGAGGAGCTCGAGATCGCGCGGCAGTCCTTCGCGGCTACGGTCTAATCGTTGGGTGATGCGCGCGCGACGAAGGGGCACGCGCATCGAAACCATCGCCAACGAGAGACACAGGATGGCTCGTGAGCACTGACCCGATCGTGCTCGAGGTTCGCCGGTCGCGAAAGCGATTTGTCGCCCACACGATCCAGACCTACGGTCCGCTCGTCGTCATCACCCTCATCGCGAGCATGCTGTTCGGCGACCTGCGTTCCCGCGTCATCAGCGTCACCATCGTCATCGTCGTGGCGGTCTCGCTGTCGACGGTCTACTTTCGCCGCGCGCGGGTGTTTCTCACGGCCGAGAAGCTCGGACTGCGCGGCTGGTTCGGCACCTGGTGGGTTCCGAGATCGGATCTCGCCCGCGCACTCCTGGTCGAGTCGCTCGAAGTCCGCAGCGGCAAACGTGGCCGCGAGCTGTTCCTGTTCGACCGGGCCGGTAAACGCCTGTCGCGACTGAGTGGTCGCGGCTGGGGCAATGCATCCATTCTTCGGATCGCCCAAGCCCTCGCAGTGCCGCTGGCCACGATCGACCGACGGATCTCGGTCAAAGAACTCAGCATCGCCGAACCGGCCGCCCTTCGCTGGTATGAGTACCGGCCGTACCTGCTCATCGGCGTCCTGCTCGTCGCCGTCGCGGCCGTCATCGCCGCCGCCATCGCCCTGGCCGGTTAGCCCCCAATCTCACTGCAAAACTCAGGCCCCACGGCCATCCCATCCCGCCTGGCGGGCCGGGAGCGGTCCACGGCCTGAGTTTTGCAGGAGGCGGGGAGGCCGTGTGCACTCGGCGGCACGGCTATCGGTGGTCGCGGCTATCCTTAGCTGGTGGTCACAGCCCTGTATCGCCGTTATCGGCCAGAGACGTTCGCCGAACTCATCGGTCAGTCGCAGGTGACCGATCCGCTGCGGACGGCGTTGCGCAACGACCGCGTCAATCACGCCTACCTGTTCAGCGGCCCGCGCGGCTGCGGCAAGACGACGTCCGCCCGCATCCTCGCTCGCTGCCTCAACTGCGCGGAGGGTCCGACCGACACCCCGTGCGGCGTCTGCCCGAGCTGTGTCGAGCTGTCGCGCGACGGTGGCGGCTCGCTCGACGTCGTCGAGATCGACGCCGCGAGCCACAACGGTGTCGACGACGCCCGCGACCTGCGCGAACGCGCGGTGTTCGCGCCGGCCCGCGACCGCTACAAGATCTTCATCCTCGACGAGGCCCACATGGTCACGCCGCAGGGCTTCAACGCCCTGCTCAAGATCGTGGAAGAGCCGCCGGAGCACATCAAGTTCATCTTCGCGACGACCGAGCCCGAGAAGGTCATCGGCACGATTCGCTCGCGCACCCACCACTACCCGTTCCGGCTGGTGCCGCCGGCCCAGATGCTCGAGTACACGCAGCAGCTGTGCGAGAGCGAGCACGTCGAGGTCGCTCCCGGAGTGCTTCCGCTCGTCGTCCGCGCCGGCGGAGGGTCCGTGCGCGACACCCTCTCGCTGCTCGACCAGCTGATCGCCGGGTCCGACTCCACTACCGTCGAGTACGAGCGCGCGGTTGCCCTGCTCGGCTACACGCACGGTGCGCTGCTCGCCGAGGTCGTCGACGCGATCGGTGAGCGGGATGCCGCCGCGGTGTTCGCGACCGTCGACCGCGTCATCCAGACCGGCCAGGATCCGCGCCGCTTCGTCGAAGACCTGCTCGAACGCCTGCGTGACCTCATCATCGTCTCCGCCACGAGCGACCACGCGGCCGCCGTGCTGCGCGGCATTCCGCAGGAAGAGCTCGCCCACATGGCGAAGCAGGCGACACTCTTCGGACCGGCCGAACTCTCGCGATCAGCGGATGTCGTCAACGCCGCTCTCACGGAGATGACGGGAGCTACGTCGCCGCGCCTGCACCTCGAACTCATGGTCGCCCGCATCCTCGTTCCCGCGAGCGACGACACCGAACGCGGTGCTCTTGCCCGCGTCGAACGGCTCGAGCGCCGCATCGGAGTCGAGGGCGCCGCCGCAATTCTTCCGGCCGCCGGACACACCGTGCCGACGATCGAACGCGCCGCGCCCGCTGCGGCTCCGGTTGCCGCAGCACCTCCCGCCGCGCCAGCCGCGTCGACTGCGCCAGCCGCCGCTCCGGTTGCACCGACGCCGGTCGCTGCTCCCGCCGCAACTGCTCCCGCCGCTGCCGCGCCGGCCGCCCCGCCCCGCCCGGTCGGTCCGATCACCTTCGCCCAGCTCAAGGATTCCTGGCCCGAGATTCTCGAGGCCGTCGAGAAGGCGAGCCGCAAGTCCTGGCTCGTCGTCTTCACCGCGACCGCGCGTGACCTGCGCGACGACGTTCTCACCCTGACCTTCTCGAGCCAGAACGACGTCGACGCCTTCAAGCAGTCGAGCCCGACCGGCGACAGCGTGAGCGAGCACCTTCGCACGGCGATCCTCGGTGTGCTCGGCCTGCGCGTCAAGTACATCGCCCGCGTGGACGCCACGCCGCCAGCCGCTCCGGCAGCAGCGCAGCCGACCGCCCCCGGGAAACCAGCCGCGGCATCCGCACCGAGCCTTCCGAAAATTCAGGCGGCCTCCGGGGGCTGGGCAGTCGCGCAGATCCCGCAGTCCGAAGAGCCGCCGGAAGACGACAGCCCGGCCGAGCCGGCCTGGGCATCGTCGCCGACCGCGAGCGCACCACAGGCTCCCGCAGCAGCACCGGCCGCGCCAGCCCCGCCCGTCGCAGTTGCGCCAGCGGCACCCGCGGCACCCGTGCGCGCCAAGTCGCAGCCGGCCCCCGGCGAAAACCAGCGCTACGGCGAAGCTGTCGTCCGCGAGATCCTGGGCGCGAGCTTCATCGAAGAGCAGCCACACGTCCAGCGTGTCATCCCCCGAGGCGAGTAGAGCGTGTACGAAGGCATAGTCCAGGAACTCATCGACGAACTGGGGCGCCTGCCCGGGATCGGACCGAAGTCCGCCCAGCGCATCGCGTTCCACATCGTGCAGACCGAGAGTTTCGACGTCACGCGGCTGTCCGAAGTGCTCGCCGAGGTGCGCGACAAGGTGCGCTTCTGCGAGATCTGCGGCAACGTCACCGAACAGCCGACCTGCCTGATCTGCCGCGACCCGCGCCGCTCGCACGCGAGCATTTGCGTCGTCGAAGAGGCGAAGGACGTCATCGCGATCGAGCGCACCCGCGAGTTCCGCGGGCTGTACCACGTGCTCGGTGGGGCGATCAGCCCGATCGACGGCGTCGGCCCGGACGACCTGCGCATTCGCCAGTTGCTCACGCGGCTCGCGGATGGCTCGGTCACCGAGGTCATCATCGCCACCGACCCGAACCTCGAGGGTGAGGCGACGGCGACCTACCTGACCCGCCTGCTCATCCAGCCGAACCTGCGGGTGACGCGACTGGCATCCGGTCTCCCGGTCGGTGGAGACCTCGAGTACGCCGACGAGGTAACCCTCGGTCGTGCCTTCGAGGGCCGCCGCCTGGCCCAGAGCTAGCCACAACCCCCGCGCAGTAACACGACGGAAACACGCGATAGGATCGCTCCGGACCCGTGCAAAGGCCCGCACCCCCAGATATTCCAGGAGTACCGAGTGAGCTTGATCGTGCAGAAGTACGGTGGATCTTCCGTTGCCGATGCCGAAGGACTCAAGCGAGTAGCGAAGCGCATCGTCGAGACGCGCAAGGCTGGCCACGAAGTCGTCGTCGTCGTGAGCGCCATGGGCGACACGACCGATGAGCTGCTCGACCTCGCCGAGCAGGTAGTCCCGCTTCCGACCGGTCGCGAACTCGACATGCTGCTGAGCGCCGGAGAGCGCATCTCGATGGCGCTGCTCGCCATGGCGATCAAGGGCCTCGGTGTCGACGCCCGCAGCTACACCGGCAGCCAGGCCGGAATGATCACCGACGCCCAGCACGGCTCGGCTCGAATCGTGGATGTCACCCCGGGGCGGGTGCGCGAAGCGCTCGACGAGGGAGCGGTCGCGATCGTAGCCGGCTTCCAGGGGTTCAACCGCGGAACCGGAGACATCACGACCCTCGGTCGCGGCGGGTCCGACACCACGGCTGTCGCGCTTGCAGCGGCGCTCAAGGCCGACGTCTGCGAGATCTACACCGACGTCGACGGCGTCTACACGGCCGACCCGCGCCAGGTTCCGACCGCGCGCAAGATCGACCGCATCACGAGCGAAGAGATGCTCGAACTGGCCGCGGCCGGTGCAAAAGTTTTGTACATCCGGGCGGTTGAATACGCCCGGCGTCACGGGGTAGTACTGCACGTGCGTTCGTCGTTCAACAACAACGAAGGCACGCTCGTGGTCAACCCGAAGGATGGAGAGAGCGTGGAAGAGCCAATCATCACCGGTGTCGCCGCCGACCTGAGCGAAGCGAAGATCACCGTCGTCGGTGTTCCGGACATTCCGGGTAAGGCCGCGCAGATCTTCACGATCGTCGCCAAGACGAACGCGAACATCGACATGGTCGTGCAGAACGTGTCGACGGCCGCCACCGGTCGCACCGACATCTCGTTCACCCTCGCCAAGTCCGACGCCCAGCGCGCCATCACCGCACTGACCGCCGAGCAGGATGACGTGGGATTCACGTCGCTCCAGCACGACGACCAGATCGGCAAGCTCGCCGTCGTCGGAGCCGGAATGCGCACGAGCGCCGGAGTCACCGCGAAGCTGTTCACCGCGCTCTTCGAAGCCGGAATCAACATCGAAATGATCTCCACAAGCGAGATCCGTATCTCGGTCGTCACGCGCGCCGACACGATCAACGACGCCGTTCGCGTCGTGCACCACGCCTTCGGCCTCGACGCCGAGGTCGAAGCGATCGTCCACGGCGGCACCGGCCGCTAACCCGGCGCTCGCCCAACTGCACGGCGCGCGGATGAAGTGGCAGCTTCTCGGGCGTCGCTGGCAGTGAGCAGACGCGAGATTCCGGCATCCGCTGGGCGCGCCGCCCTAGAATAAGAGCTTCGAACCAAGCCCCGGCAGCGCCCGAACACGGCAGCGCCAAACAAGCCGGGGTCTCACAAGCCAGCACGAACGAGTGGACCAGCAATGAGCAACACCAGCGGAGTACGTATCGGCGTCGTCGGCGCCACCGGACAGGTCGGCGCCGTTGTACGTCGCCTTCTCGAAGAGCGCGACTTCCCGATTGCCGAGATTCGCTTCTTCGCGTCGGCTCGCAGTGCCGGTACGACGCTTCCGTTCAAGGGCGAGGACATCGTCGTCGAAGACGCCTCGACCGCTGACCCCGCCGGTCTCGACATCGCGATCTTCTCCGCCGGTGCCACGACCTCGAAGGCCCAGGCCCCGCGCTTCGCCGAAGCCGGAGTACTCGTCATCGACAACTCGTCTGCGTACCGGATGGATCCCGACGTTCCGCTCGTCGTCAGCGAGGTCAACCCGCACGCGATCGCCGAAGCCCGCAAGGGAATCGTCGCGAACCCGAACTGCACCACGATGGCAGCGATGCCCGTTCTCAAGGTGCTGCACGCCGAAGCCGGCCTCGAGCGCCTCATCGTCTCGACCTACCAGGCGGTGTCCGGTGCCGGGCTCGTCGGAGGCGAAGAGCTGTACGCCCAGACGAAGGCCGCGATCGAACAGGACCCGCGCTCGCTCGTGCACGACGGCTCGTCCGTCGACTTCCCGGCCGCCGGAGCCTTCCCGAAGACGATCGCGTTCGACGTCATCCCGCAGGCGGGCAACTTCGTCGACGACGGGCTCTTCGAGACCGACGAAGAGAAGAAGCTGCGCAACGAGAGCCGCAAGATCCTCGCGCTGCCCGACCTGTTGGTGAGCGGCATCTGCGTGCGCGTGCCCGTGTTCAGCG
>Ga0247735_1000485_pt1 | contig 15553 bp, 22 predicted proteins | sample UWRJL178409R2_FD_180934 | JGI IMG/M metagenome (GOLD analysis project Ga0247735, IMG submission 180934) | Plant litter microbial communities from Arlington Agricultural Research Station in Wisconsin, United States - UWRJ-L178-409R-2 | ecosystem: Environmental > Terrestrial > Plant litter >... | reverse complement strand
GACAACAATCTACCGTTCCGATACTGCAGCTCAGGTTTTAGGTCCATCATCTAGCCTGACCCACACGAGCCAACCCAATCCTGCTACACCCTCTCGATCTTGGCCCAGGACAAGCACGTCGACCCAGACGCGTCGGGATGAGGATAGTGCGTCCGTGGAGTTCCCAGAGTCCGATTTCATTCCCCCACCCTCGTACCAGAACGCGGTCTCAAGCTCTGAATACTGCGACTCGGAGCTCGCGACGGGGCCTGCGTTGCCGTTAGGATCCTATTGCTGGAGCGACAGGATCGTGGAAATCGAATACCACAGATTCCAGCCTACACATTTTCGATATGGAAAGCGGGTTTGCATCGAGCATGACATCTTCGAAGAAAATCCTTTAGATTTTCTGAAGTATTCAACAAGGCAAGTAACCAATTAACGCGACCTGGATCGACTTTGAATAACCTATACATTTTCATCAGAAGCCGAGTATTCACTGCGACCAATGGTCAGAAATATGTTTGGTTGCATGACGAAAACCGACAACTACGAGTGCGCAAGAATGTCTTTACTCCAGAGATTTACGAATCTAATGACATAGACACATAGCTGGTTACAAACGACGAATTGCGAGCGCCTGTAGCGACCTTCTACACACGAGAAGAGGCAAACAGTGTCACGCAAACACCTACACCCTTCCTCGAAGTTCATTTCCTTGGGGTCGACATGATCGACTTGATATTTATGACTCTTTGTGGAGACTCTGAGATCCCGGAAATCGACACGGCATCCACCTCCTAGTCCAGGTTGTCCTACCTACAGCTCGAATTGATCCAATTCCAGTCGCTTTGCATATTTTGTGCGGTCCTCGGTATTGAAGATACTTTACGATAAGTCAACCCGTGCTCAACGGTGAGTGCCTATCTGGATGACTCCCTGTCTGCATGTGTCTGAATGGATGGACCGTACTAAAATGTGCATTGAATAATGGTTTGGCTAAATAGATATATCTTGGAGGGTCGTGATTTCATCGTATGCGTTACATATAGATAGTCCCAAGGCACAGGGCAATGCGCAGATGGAGTGACAGGGTGAATGAGGATGAAAACTGGTACACCTAAACCAGCCAGAACCTCCGTAATCAGCAACGAAAAGATTGTCCGGGGAGGATTCCGTGAAAGTGTCCTGAACTAGCAATGAAAGCAAGTATATGCGATGGTGATGAGACATGTAGGAAAGACAAAAGAAAGGGGGGTGAAAATGAATGAAGGAAAATAAAAGTACCACATAACGCAACAAATATAACCGCAAACCACTAAAAACAGGAGATGCCGATTTTCTCTTCTAAACTCGCCCGCCTACGCCGAGTAACCCAACACCTTTGTTACTCCATGTACGCGGGCGGCGCTGGACCAGGGGTCCGTACCTGACCAGGCAACGGTTCTTGATACAAACCACCATCCAAATGCACCAGTGGTACTTTCTCCCCAAGCATGTTCAACGGTCTGCCCTTTCCATCCGTTACGCTAGGCCTCGTGGCCGTTGAAGCACTTGGGCCTGCGCTTCCACCTGCCCCAGATCCTGACCCAGATGCAAAGGCAGCACCAAAGGCGGACGAGGAAGGACCTGGGCCAGCGATAACCGAGCTTCTCACTGGGCCCGGAGAACCGAGGATCGACGAGGTATCGGCATTGGTCACTTGAAGAATGCGCTGTTCTTGTATGCTGACTGGGCTACCGCTACGTGCGAAGGGATCTTCGTACTGCTGCTGAGGTTGAGGTTGAAGTGGATGTTGCTGATGTTGCTGCTGCTGATGATGATGTTGGGGTTGAAGTGGATGTTGTTGTTGCTGCTGCTGTCTCGACGCAGCCATTCCCAACCCCATTCCCGCGCCGGCGGCAGCGCCAGTGGCAGCAACAAGAGGAATGATCGCAGGCATTCCACTGCCCGAGGCCGACGCAGATCCGCTGGCAGTTCCACTAGAAGACGCGCCGCTCCATGGTCCAATCGTGTTCGTGCTGTACATCGATGGCGTCGAAGCGGTACTCACTACGCTCTGGTTGTGCACTAAGCCTTGACCTTGAACATAACCTGCAGACTGAAGTTGGCCAAGCTGATTTACACCTTGCGCCTGTCCAGCCTGACCGACACTCTGGCCTTGAGAAGGGGCGTAAGACTGCTGGGTCCAGTTCTGCAATGCAGGAGGATAAGTCGTCGTTGGAGGGTAGCCCATGCCTTGCGGTGCGTTAGATACGAGCGGACCGATCACATTAGTGGAGCCCGCAGTGGACGGCCGTGATATCGATGGACGTGATGAATGAGAGTTGGCAGCAGCAGCGGATGCAGCAAGCCCAGCGCCCATTCCTGCTAGGAGTGGTGTCTGAGAGGGGTTGCGGATGTGTTGTGGAGGCGGCGAGTATGTTCCAGTATCATTTCCGAGGCTAGCATTAGTAGTTGGTGGTGAATTTGGTGGCGACATTCCGGCAGGATGTGTGCTCTGCTGGCCTACCATGCCATAGTCATAGGGTTTCGGTTTATCGACGACCGGGTCTTTCTTCATAGGTACCACATAGTTGTTGTAGTCGTCCCCCTTGTTGAAGAAATCATCGAATCCTCTCTGCTTTTTACTGCGGGGTGATCAGCTACAGTACGAATCAAGAAAATGAGACATACATCAATTTCCATGTCAGGAATCCCAAAAGCGCAAGAGCCAATATGCCTCCAATGACTCCGCCAACAATAGGACCTACATTGCTGGTCTTCTTCGACGTGAGTTTATCACCCTGGAGAGTGCTTGAAGGTTGCGGTGTTGAAGTGACCGTGGTTGGGGGTACAACGGAGGTGGACGTGTAGGTAGATGTGAAAGTCGAACCATCGGAGGTGAGGACCGACTCGGAAGTGATCGTACTGGGGGGTGGGGTTGTAACAACAGTAGGTGGAGGAGTGGGTTTGTCCGTTGGTGGAGTGGTAATTTGAGTGCAAGAGGTGCTGAAGAATGTTGTCAGCCCTGTTATTGGCACACCCACTGGAACCGACACCGTAACGGGAACAGTCGTCACTGCACCTGGAACGGAATCAGTGTGCTGAGTGGATTGTGATAAACATCAACGCGCACCTGGCAGAGTGACCAGCGAGCTAGTTGCTGTTGGCACACATGTAGAAGCAGAAGAGAGAGGAGAGCACGTGCTAAAGATCGACGTGGACACTGACCCAGGCAGCGTCGACACTGACTGGGTGGTGCTCAGTGAGAACGATGTTGAGGTGAAGACATCGGTCCTAGTGAGTGTGGGCGTCGTTACACACGATGAGGACATTGTGTTCGCCGGTGAGCTCTGACCGCCTATTCAAGACCGCAGCTGAGCAGCAAAGTTCGTCGGAATGGCGCCCCGCAGGACCTGAAGACTCTTGGTTCAGGACAAGAAGTTGAAGAATCTCGACCACGGACAGCCTCAACCGCAAATGTCAAAAAATGGATGCAGCCCAACAAAGTCCGGCACAGCAAGCAAAGGAACGAGGCGTTCGGCGCATATTAGGTAAGCCCTCGTCCCTGGTTCGGCACTCCTATTTCCCATTTATTTTCACTTTCTAACGACTGATATATTTCTTGGAGAGGTCAATATTCAGATCTAAGAACCCTACAGTGATGTTTCAGCAACTCGGAGTAGTTTTGCGTAAGTGCAACAAATCTGTTCAGCCGCGACGGCTGGGAATTAGTAGATTGCTACCATATTCATCCAAGGAGTCAAGTACTATCCCATTAGCCAACTAGCCTCCCTTTTAACCAGAAAGACAACAGTTCTGCCTGTGGCGTGCGTTATTGGTCTGCCCACTGCTCCATTCCTACTTTCAGAGATTGATATGATTGCTCCATGGAAGGACAACCGGGCTAAGTGTGAAATATGTCTTACGGAGGTTGCAAATTTTCAGGGTTGCAAGAGGTTAAGGCTGAACATCACCAAGGATCCGCTCTCCAGACGCCATCTTTATCGGGTTTCAAAGTGGCATGAGCCTGGTTCACTCACAAGCAACATACGTTCCATGTCAGCTATTCACGTGTTTATGCGAAGGTCGAAGAAATATTGAGAGGCACAGCAATACACGAAACGGTGCAGTCGTCACTCACCGACGGCGAAAATGAAAGTCCGAAAAGGGGGAAATGTGGCGCACTGATTGAATTTGATGGTTAACCCAGGTCTCAGGAGCGCTCGAGTAAGCAGTGCTTGTTTACCAAATGCGCGGCATTCGTCGCCGTCTGGAAGCGCCACCTCCGGTAAGAAAAGTAGATTAACCTCTTTCACGATGCACTCGGAAAATGCCACTTTTGCTATTAAGCAAATCCCCCCATTACGCTTGGTCATATTTGGTTTTAATTTTGCACCTGTAAATGGTAATTGTTTAGCGCCCGTCTTGGCCGTTCGTTCAATGTTGTCGCATACTCGACATTTGAGAGGGGGTTTGCCGCAGAAGTTTGTTCTCTAATATACCCTCCAAGAGTCAAGGTGTTGGGGCAAACGTGAGAATTTCCAGATATCAGCTCGTTCTACCTGTTACTCGACTGTCTTCATATAGCACCCCGGACCCATTACGCCCTATAGCTACTCAAGTATCGAATTCAATTTCCTCAGTGCAAAATCGCATCACCCAAATTTGACTTCAGATCTGTCTCGATCTAGGGACACAGGGCGCCGAAACGAAAGTTGCATTGCATAAATTATAACTCACACAGGTGTATAAAATGGTGGTAGCTCGACGACGTTCGAAGGCGCCTCTGGTACTCGAATACCGCTATCTTCATGTCTAAAAACTCTCGATTCCAAGGTTGTCTGTGTGGTCTCGGTGGATAACTGTTGGACGGATGCCGATGGCGTTTGAGGCCTAGGACTGGAGTCGGTGCTCGATCCGCCTTCCACATTTCTGCCTCTCTTACCCTGCTCTCTCGTTAGCGGCTCCACCAAAGGCTGAACCTTTCGGCTCACGACAGGTTCCCTATCGTCAACCTGGGTGTATGGAATGAGGCCCTCTTCGACATTTGACGCGCACCACCTTTTCCTCTTCTTTACAACGAAAAGCACTAGGGAGACCAACAATATAAGGCCAAGGCCACCTAGGACTCCGCCGATTATGGGGCCAGGATTCGAAGACTTGGGTGAAACAACCCCTGCGGCTGATTCTGGTGAGTGTTGAACAATGATCGTATTGACAGCAAGAGGCGTGGTTGTGTTATCACCACGATATGTGATGGTTATATTATGGCGCGTAGGTGCAAGTCCAGTGATTTGAAAAAGCGTCTGGTGGTGGTTCGTTGGAGCTGTATCTGATTTCAAGGCTTTCAAGGTGAATTGGACTTCAGAACCACCGTCGATTTTGTATGTTCCGGAGGACTGTTTATTGGGGTAAATGGAGAGTGAAGGAGTGAGCCCAATCAGTGTTAGGCCGACGCCTAGTAAGCAAGATATCAGGTAATTGCTATAGAATCACTCTCAGTGTCCTCGTACCTTGGAACTCGAGATACGCATAGGCGCCCGTAACAGACGTCAACTTTGTCGATGCGGGAGGGCCAGAAATCCATCCTGGACTGTATTGAATACTTGGATCCGACTGGTCCAAGGCCACCGTCGCAGTTTCCAAAGAGACAGTCTCGGAGGGTATGTATGAGAGGTAGTCAAATAGAAATGGATTCCCATTTGTAGAGGTCGCGTTAACAGCAAGGACGTGGGGTCCGTCCCGAAAGTCTCCAGAACAGAACTGCCAGTTGTTTTGTTGGCGAGGATTAGGCACCTGGGACGATATGGGGGCTCCGTCCACCAAGCACTGGTAAGAGGGGTCTATGACTCCAGAGGTATTGGTTATGCTGTTTGATCCATAGACAACCATATGGGTACCTGTATGTTGGACTATGAGATCGATCGGCACTTCAGAGATACAAATCCTAGGCACACCACTGAAGTTATAGAAAAAACTGCCACTCGACTTCGTGCCATGGATGGTATGGCCCCAGGTCGTCCCAAAATTTCCCCAGCCATCTTCTGTTTGAGCGAAAGCATCTGCAAACCAGTCTCCAATATACTTGATACCTTTGTCGGTGTCGTCTACGCGTATTTGTGGAAGCAGTGGACCTGACATCTGTTAAGGTCACAGTAGGGTGGAACTTGGGGAACAAGAAGCGACAATGGGGACGCCGTTAGAGATATAGATGCGATTTCCGGTTGTCTAGTTTCGGCGGTGGCGATTTTCTTAGGGGTAATCATGAATTTACGTTAGGCAAAGTGGAGCTTATCATTCTAGTTTGCTAGGTCGAGCCCGAGTAAATCAAGGGTCTGAGCAACGCAGCAGTGCTTTCTACAAATCAGTGATAAGGTAAGTGTGAGGGATTACGTTACATACATGCACACGCAAAGAATGAAGTGGAAGTTGGGACTAGAAGTAATCGTTGCACTGCCAAGCGCTAAACATGCGCCTATACGTTGATTAGAGAAGATTAATACCTCATCAGTAAAAAACCATCACTTTTTGTAACCAACAAGTAGACCACGAGCGTAACGATTAGCAAGTCCCATATTATTAGAACGGGACATAAAAGCAGGAAATGAAAGATGTCGTACAGCATTCGGCGAGGTGATAATAGGAAAAGGAGCGTCGTATAATTGACAGAATGTAGCACATACTTAATGGTAACAATAATATATATATCCACGAGTCTGGAAACAAGGGGGTCATTAGAGTGTAGTAATGTATTTTCCAACCAGAAACGGCAAAGAAAGGCGCGTAAGTTCACGAAGAAGCAGTATGCGGATGCACTCAGTGACGGTGTTCGTCTGGAAGCATTTCTTCACAAAGATAATTGAGGGTATAAGGTTGATTCTGGCATGATATGACGTTGATGGGACAGTGGGCAGAGAAAAAGGTGCGTTCACCCCGTTCGTCAAGGCTGTCCAAGAGGAGATATGCGCTTGCCTACAGTCGGAGGGGATGGGGATGGTGGTGTAGCCAACACTTCCGACTTCACGCTGAAGACAGCCCGGCCTTCGATGATAGTTTCCGTTTGTCCTACATTCTTTAGGAATGAATCGTCAATTTCCTCTTCCCATACACCGCCTTCTTCATGAGTTTCGGCCGAATCATCCGCCCTCTGAGTGTTTGGTGTGTTGGATATGATGGTAGCAAGGATGGGTCGAGTTGCCGGGAGTGGAGGAATGTCTATGGTCGAGGTAGTCAAAGGTGGGCCAGGATCCGATTTACGCCTGATGTCTGCACCTTCTGGCCGCTGAGGATGACGTTTCTCCTTGCATTTCTCCTTGGTTTTACCTTTGTTGGCAGCAGCAGCGACGTCTGTAATGGATACACTTTTCCACAGCGTCTTTCCGGCACCTTTCACAAGCTTTCCAAGTGAGAATGATGAATCCTCAAGATCATCCGCACTGCTCCTTCTGGTATTTATCCTCTCATTATTCTCCTCTTCTTCCTGCTCTTCCCTCGCCTCAGCGGCAGCAGCACTAGCGAGGTAATAAGCGTGCCTAGCTGCCATGGCTTCCTCCAGAGCTCGGCGTTCCTCGAACTCCTCACGCGTCCACATCTGCTGAGCTGCCTTCCGCGCCTCCTGAATCTGCTGCTGTCCCTCAGCAGAATCATAGTGCCCTCGCCGTCGACGCACCAATTGACCGCGGGCTGCCATACCCAGGGGTGTATTGGATTTACGCCTACGAGGCGCAATCTCGGGTAGGGGTGCGAATCTCACGTTGAGGGAGGAGGTAGATGGACTGGGCTTTTGGCTGCTGACAAGTAAGGAAGATGTGGAAGCAGTAGATGTCGTTGCTGATGATGGGCGCGTATTGGCCCCTGATGAAGGCTCTGACCTTGGTGGTAGGAGGTCAGAATCTGTGAGAGGGTTGGATGATATTTCGGAGGATACAGCGGAGGCGACAGAGGACGACGCCTGGTCATGGATCGTATTAGGGATCTCCAGAGAGAGTTTGTTAGGTTCCTCCTGCAGTGCCGACTCCTGGTCGGGAATTTTCAAATCCAACGACATGGTAAATAATGAGAGTCGTCCGAGAGTCGCGTTGAAAAGAATTGCGCTGTTAGATAGCTGGTTGTAGGCAGAATGGGTGGCTGTCCGAGCTGCTCGCTGGCTGACGGCTTGGTTCCGGGGAATTGTTGAGTTTGGGCTAATATACTAGCTTTCGGTGTAAAGTCACTCTGAGGCCCAGCCAGCAAGACGCAGAACTTTGGCCCTCGACGTTGCTTTGACAAAGCTGCGGTAGTGGCTGAATATCAGAAGTACCTAAGGCCTAAACGCGAAACAGTCAATCTCCTTGGGTGAATTGGAAATTTGCAATCATTACCTCGGCCCCGGACACAGTTATCGTTGAGTATCGTAAATTAGTCGTGTTAGAGGGAAAACGCTGAAAGACGAGCCAGCAAAGGTCGTGGAACGGGAAAGAGATACAGTAGATGTCGAAAAATGTCCGAGTCCCCATGCACATTGACATGACTGATCAAAATGGATCGCTTACGGTGATTTCTGTGCCTGTATATTTTATTTGCTGCCGGCATATAACCGGCACCCGAGTCCCGCATCCGAAATATTTTCAAAAAATCAGAGATTGCTAGTGGACTAATAGTAATACACGGTTTGGAGATGACCAGGTTTCAAAAGAAATGCGAAAGCAAAATACGACAGTAGAGAAAGCGGAAAGGTATCATGGAGCCAAGGAGTAATCGACCGCTGGGCGTCTTGACTGGATCGCTGCGCGGTTGGTATGAGACCAAAGGGGCATATCCCATGGGATGAGCAATGACAAGCATATATCCCATGTGGGCGCCAAGTTGTCAATCAGGAGCGGGTCAATTCCAAGGTTGGTGATGCAGGATGCAGGTAGTGATGTAGTAGGCAGGCTAGTCGACCATGTGCGAGTGGGACAAATGCAGCGCATCGAGAATTCCACAGCTGGGATGGGCCACTGCTGAGGGACACCGCGGGGAGGACGAAGAAGTCGCAGCAGGATCGCTGGACGCCGCCGGCTCCCCTCCAGAGAAGGGATGGAGATGCAAAAGCAACGACTGTGTCAGTCCATGGGTACGGGTTCTAGAACACAGTAACCCCGTTCTGGGTGCCAGCATACTGGCTCTTCATGTCGTCGAGATCACCAGCATCATCCTGACTCTTATAGTCGTACTGCGAAAGACTTCCAAGATCGCTCTGTCCGGCAACAGAGGCAGATCCAAAGGACGACCTCCTGCGCAACCGATCACTCTGGGAGTAAGCGATGTTCGGGGCACCGGAGCCAGCTCCTGCAGCACCTCCCACAACACTGCTCGTATCGGTGACACTGCTACTGGGACCTATGTCTTGCGAGACGATAGAGGAGGCATAACTGTAGGTGCTCCTCTTCGCACCATTCTGGCCGCGCGGCACGCCAGCTCCGAAAGGACCTGGCGCATTGAACATAGGCAGTCCCGAGGAGTAGGTGGCTTGGGATCGAAGTGACTGGACATCGGATGGGATATACCCCAAAGCATCGTGTGTGCGGTAGAAACTTGCATCAAATCGGCTCGGTGTTCCAGAGCGGCCACGGGCTAACAGATTTAGATTAGACGCAGAAGTCGAGCTTAGTATACACAAGCTTACGATCTGAAGACATTGCGCTAGGCCCGGAGGGAAGATAATCGCGAGCGGTGGTCTCGTGTCTGCGGAACTGCTCCATAGAGTTGGCAAGTGTGCGACGGGGCTTGCTGAATTGGATCATGCTGGGCTGCAAATTGCTCAAAGGACCTTCAACTAGTGTCCCCTTTTCCTTGTAATGTGTCAGGAGGTAGTGCCAGAGCGGGTGCTACAGATTATTGGTCAGTTATCAAAGGATTCGAGACTGGGTATGACAACTTACCTTGCTCAAAACTTTCGGGTTCCCTAAGATGACAACCCCGTACTTAGCACGGGTCAGTGCGACATTCAACCGCCTGGGATCGTTCAAGAACCCAATCCCCTGATGCTCGTTGCTCCTAACACAGCTGAGGATGATGTAATCTTTCTCTCGGCCCTGGAATGCGTCGACGCTGGCGACTTCGATTTCTTTGTACAAATCCTTCTTCAAAGAACCGTTAAACTGCATGTAGTTGACGATGTAGGACCGTTGTCCTTCGTAAGGTGTAACGACACCAATCTGGCCTGGCATTACGCCCGACTTAAAGAACTTGGTCACAATCTTCTCGACATTCGACGCTTCAGTACGGTTGAGGAAGGAAGTACCGCTGCTCGAAATCTCTTCCTGACCAAGGTTCTGGTAGAAGAACATTGGCGTATCAGGGACGGGCCATGGGAAGTCGACATTCTTCCTCAAACGCTCAGGAGCCGTGACACCGTTTTGAAGTGTGCCTTCGTAGAACATGTTGGAAGGGAAGTCGGACAAGCACGGGTGCATTCGGTATTGGACTTGAAGGCGGATAGGTCTATTTCCCAGAACAACGAGGCGTTCGAAGAGAGACTGAGTGAGACCTGCACGGGCAGCCTTCTTGTTCATGATGACCGGTCCAAGTTGCTGGAAGCTGTTAGAACAAGAGTTGACCGAAATGACACGTCTAAAAGCCTACCTGATGGTCTCCAACAAGAACGACCTGCTTACAGCCCAGAACGAGAGGAATCATACATTCTGAGGTGTGAATGTCAGATTGGCGTTGATCATACAAAACAAGAAAACTTACCTGGCTCAGCTGCCTGTGTAGCTTCGTCGATCAGAACCGTCCTGAACTTCAACTTGCTCAACCTAGGATCACCAGCACCAACACAAGTGCAGCAAATGACATCCGCAGCACCCAAGATCTCCTTCTCGCATTGACGGATCAAAGTCTTATACTTTCTCTCATCGTTGCTGCTTAACTCCCCCTGTTCGTTCTTCAGCATAATGAGCTTCTGCAGCTCGATATGCGTGGTGCTGTTTGTGACCTGCTGGTGAAGAGTGAGGAACGAAATGCTGGAGTCGAGTGCTTCACGAGACTTGGCTGTCAGTCGAACGACTTTGAGTCCCGTGGAGTGGATCTTCTCTGTCAGCTGGTCGACAGCAACGTTGGAGGGAGCACAGACGAGAACTTGGCCGGGATTCATCTTTGCAAGATGGTAAACAATGGAGGCAGAGGTAACTGTTTTGCCAGTACCGGGTGGTCCTTGAATCAAGCTGATGGGCTTTTGCAGCACACTTTTGACCGCATACATTTGAGAATGATTGAGCTCTGGGAGGCCAGGAGCGGAGAATCGTTTCGGCATTTGTGTTCTGAGGACCTGAGGTTCCAGCTCATGTCCTAGCAGTTTGTGGTAGATGTACCCGCTGACGCTTTTCTCGTCAACAGCAAAGGTCTTCATGGCGAGTTGCATCCTATCGAAGCTGGTCGACTTCCACACGAAGTCAGCAGCAAAGTTGTGGGTGCAGTCGGCAGGGACGCCATCGGTACGGCGCAACTCCAATCCAATCTCATCAGATACGTCTGTGGTTGTATTAGATAGTGATTGGTCAGGCAAAGAAAAACATACTGTTAGGGATCTTGATAACATGTCCCACTCCCTCCCAAGCTTTATGCAATTCGCCCTGGTACCTCAACCTCAATTCGTCACCGACCGCCAAACGGACCTCTCCACTTTCCAACTTAGGCAAACAAAACCAAGCGACTCGCTTTTGATTGAGACCAATGTCCCAACGCACGGTGATGTCGGTCTGAGTCTGACTTTCCTTCAGCCTCTTGTCGTAGTCTGCCTCTATTTTCACAAGAGGGCCAAATATATTCTGATATTGGTAGGCGTCCTCGTAGCGGAGTAGAATGGGTTGGGGTTCGTCGTCAACGCCAGGCTTTTGGAGATCTTCAAGAGTTGCATTGGCATCCTCTCGCCAAAGGTCTTCGAGGCGATTGATCTGCGCGAAGGAGATCTGACGAGACCTGAGCTGTTCCGTCTCGCTGGGAGGTTTCACGAGCCACGAGAGGAAAGAGCGGTCGTCTATCAATGGTGCCCACAGTGATGCGTTCCATGAGATATCTTTGGAAATTGCTGCGCAAGGTTGGCTTGGTAAGATCTGTCAACATAAGTGGTTTTGCGAAGCTATAGCCACTCACCGGCAGAGTAACACCACCACAGTATCACTCTTAGCAGGAATAAAGCCGAGCATAAAAACGTTCTTGCTACCGCAGTTATAACATTCCGGAGTCGTCTCTCCGAGAGGACTCTCTGCGTGAAGAATGACTTCCTTGTGTTTAGCGCGCACAAGATGATTGACGATGTGAGAAGCGGACGTGTTTCCTCGAGAGTTGCAGAACCATTTGGAACATACGAGGCACTTGACTACAGATGCTGGCGAATGAATTCCGCAGTAACTAGACAAGTGAAGTGTCAAGAAAATTCTGTCGTGAAAATGATTATAAACAGACCTGCAAGCGTGAGGTGGTAGATCTACAGCCGACTCATCCTTCAAGTCGTCCAGCACGGCATCAAAATCTTCGTCTATGATATTGCGTGGCTGATTTTGATGATGGTGGCCATGTCCATTACCAGCCGAAGATCCGCCATTATATTCGGAGAGGGAGAGACTCGAAAGATCAACCGAGGAGGCGTTATCCTGCGTGTTGGCTGTGTAAACTGAAGAGGTATCGTCTACAATGCCCATGCCACCGTACGACGATGCTGAATCATACTGAAAGTTGTCGAACGAGTCCATTGTGGAAGTTTGAAGAGAAGAATGCAGCACACCTCTGGCTGATCAACCGCATACATGCCATAATCGGAACCGTAGTTGCTGACTCATCAGAGGAGCAACCGTGACTTGCGGCGCAACAGGTCTAGTGTTGCCGCGAGCTAGTTTGGAGCTACCTCGAGCGCATCGAATTTCATACTCCGATCAGCTCGAGCTGGCTCTCGCTCGAGCTTAGCTTGGAGCCTTGTCGAGCCATGCCCAAATTTGGATGAATCGGCACCCAACGGCAAGAGCCTGTCCAATGCAATGCCCATGGAGGCCGTATACGCAGAAAACAGTGAAAATACTATAAATTCTTACTACAGGCTCTATTATACATTAGAATTGTCAAACTCTACGTCAACAGGCTCCATACCCCGACCTTTATAAGAATCCTCTATATACTTCTCTAGTATATCAAGTTGTCCTGAGCACAATAGCGAATCAATATGATCTGTGTCGAGATCAAGGACAGAAAGCTCCTGGTCAGTGCAAACAAGATCACTGGTAAAGCTAAGCCGATCCAGTATTTTGTCGCTTGGAAGTCGTTGGTCGATTGCCTGAAGAATGTTTGCGCTTTGTGCCTGAGGAGGTAGAGGCAGACACGGTCTGTGGAGTATTCACAACAAAGGAAGTTGCAGTGGAGAGCGCCGTCCGGAAGGTTTGGGCCTCAACGCCGAGTGCCTGCGGGAAGGGGGCGTATTGTCCATGTGTCTCCTGGTTGAATAATTGACATTGATACTGTTGATTTTGCACAAAGGCATGATAGGAGTTCAAAGCGGTTGAAGAAAATGGCGGGTATTGATATGATGGTGCAGATAGATACATAGATTGAGGTAGATAGGAAGGTGGCAGTTGGTTTTCACGACACGTACAATTTTGAGAATTTGGGCAAGTGCACCCCCTTGTGGCATCGCAAGCTCTACGACTGCCTTCGCATCACCCTCGTTATATACAGCCCCTCTCCGTATGTTGACCCAATGACGACATCAAATATATTCAATGAATGAGCGCGCGCATTGCGCATTGGGATCGCATCGCGAGAACGCTGTTGATAAGCTAGTCAGTGGGGCCTCTAGAGTAATGAGCTCAGGTATTTACGAACCATCGGCGAGTACCAACGGCGGAGAGGAAGTGAGAGAGAGGGTAAGAGAGGACTGGCAGGACAGTTGGCAAAAAGGATGGTGGTGGTGACATGTTGGACAGAAAGGCGCGCACGGCGAATGAGCGGCAGGTGCATGGCATGCGACAGTTACCTCGCCCAAAACGGTCAGAGCAGCTCGAGTCGAGTCGAGCTCGAGTTCCCTTATTTAGTAACCTGTCAAGTTCGAGCCCAGCTTGGCTCGAGCTAACTCCAGCTCGCAGCAACACTAAACAGGTCTCTCCAAAACGTATTCATGTTCTCTATATCCGAATTGGCTTCAGAATGCTGCTAGTAATATTCAAAACCCATCTTCTTGGAAGCTAATTGCATTTTCTTCGAACTTATGGTGAAAGTGTCGCCACCGGTGCTTGGCAAAGCCACTGAACTTGATATAGAGTTGACTTGGATAACCCACCATCCACAGGCGCCATATTATGTTGCTAAGAGCCTCATACCTCGATTGACGTCTCCATGGACCCCTTCGTAGACGACTCGGTTGAGACCCATTTCTCACGCTCTCTTCGCCAACAAACTTCCCCAAGGATGAGGATAGTATCGGGCATCCCAATGCTTCTACATCTCATGATGATCATTCAGTACAGCATGTCATGAGGTTGCAGTACTTATTCTGGTAGGAGGTTTCCCGCTGTCTTATATATAATTATATTCGTGACGTTCTGTTAATTTTTTACGTGGTCTAGATATTAGATCTGTACCACGGCCAAGACCCTTCCTCGATCTAACTCTGCTTCTTCCCTAGTGATGTTATGATTGGGGATGAATCAAATACACACAGGTGCATCAGCTGAGGTTGGGAACTTTTACCTCTGGACAGCATATAAACAATCTTCCCAAATATTCATCCCAGTCGAACCATCGTTGGTCTATCGATATCTTGCCTCCACTTCCAACAACTAGGGATGGCCGACTTAGTTTACATCGACGATACCGACCCACGAATAGAATACAGCGGCTCATGGGCTCTGTACCCATATCGCACTGATGGTGCGGATTGGGGAAACTTTGGACCCAGCTGGAATACCAGTCTCCATGTCACGACCTCCAGTGGAAGTCTATCGTACGCCTTTCGAGGTATGTTTCCATCTGGATGGCTTCGAAAGTATGAAACGCTGAAAGAGATTAGGTACAAGCGTATTTTTTGGTATCACCAACAAAGTTACCAACATTTCAGGCATTGTCGATCCTACAGTCCAGTGCTTTGTGGACGGAACTCTGATTAAGAATATACCGTATTACCCCTACACCGTCAACAAATGGACGATCTGTTTCGCCGAAAATCTCGTAGATCGCCCACATATTTTCACAGCTAAAACAACCACAGTCGAGCAACCCTTCTTAATCGATTACATCTCGTACCATCCATCTTCGGACGTTCCTCTGGATAATGAGACAGTGCTCTTCTACCCAGCGAATCCGATATTCCACTACAATCCTACGATAGCTTGGTCAACAACGAACCGCGCTACAGTATCTCTGGACTTTCAAGGTAAGCACGTCGAAATTATTAGTTGTTGCCAATGATCTGGCCCGAATGTTGATTGTTTATCAGGCATAAAATTATCATGGTCATCACAAAAAATGTAGATTTCTCGGAAGGGAGTCAGAAATCATGACATTGTTGAGAAGTAGTAACGAGACGCGATAATACATTACGGGGGCAAGAATAATTCCCGTGGCCTTACGAGGTCGTGGACCA
>Ga0247735_1000484_pt1 | contig 15554 bp, 15 predicted proteins | sample UWRJL178409R2_FD_180934 | JGI IMG/M metagenome (GOLD analysis project Ga0247735, IMG submission 180934) | Plant litter microbial communities from Arlington Agricultural Research Station in Wisconsin, United States - UWRJ-L178-409R-2 | ecosystem: Environmental > Terrestrial > Plant litter >... | reverse complement strand
GACAGTGGGGAGATGAAGGCGAGATGAGGTCCCTGATTAAACGAATCATGTTGCCACTTGTTTGGCAGCGACCTAGATCACATGTGTCGATAAGATTAGACATCGAACACACCTATGGCAACTACCTGAAGCCTTCAAAGACAGGCAATAGCCTAATAGGCTCAACACATCCAGCCAGGGCTTTGCCTATCACAGGGAACTTCCTGTGGGCGCTTTTTTGTGCTGCAGGGGGTGCTGGATAGCCATCATTGGGGTTGGGGGTGAGTAAACATATGTAAACAGTGTCTAGGTTGTGTCTGGGATGGGTGCTCACTGTGGGCGGGGGGTGGGAATGCTTGTTGTCGGGGTAGGGCAGTTGAGTGGATTATGTAATCATAAAAAAAACATGAAAAAAAGGCATTAAATCCGATAAATCATGAAAATATTCCTAGCAGTTCCAGATTCTCGATAGCGTAAAATTTGGCGCGGGGGCAGGCTTTTTGGTAGGGGGAAACAGGCGTATTCTATTATTAGATTGTCAGATGAGCGCCGGACGAGCGCTTGTCAGCTAAAATAGTACACGTGTCATAGCTGTCAATTCAATTCGGCTCGATTTCCGGGTACATGCTCAGCGCTTGGGCGCCTTTCGGGCACCTCGGCAGTGTTCAAATGCGCGCTTCCGCCCTTCGCTTTTACCATTTTTACTTCGGGTGCTTTCGGGAATCTTCGGATGCATGCCTTTAACTTCCGTTTTTGTTTCCTGGCCATTCATCAGCTGCTTGGTGAGTTGACATCGTGATATGGCTATTTGAGTACTGTAACACATGCTTCATGATGCTGAATCTCTTCTTAGCTAAACAGCCTAAACTGACATGACCGTTCCTATGTCAAAGGGTTTGAAAGCAAAATTCATTATATTTTGTATCTACCGACAAGTCTAACTACAATTATTGTGTGTATACTACATACTACGAGACCCCGAGAATGAGGGTTCATGAGGACAGCAGACGAGTCCTCGTTGAAGGGTTCGTGTACCTGCCAACTGCTGGATCCCAGTCTCGTGTGTTGTTGGTCTCGAAGTGGTGATTCAAACGGTAGTGACTGGGTATGGTGGGTTGAAACCGGTCCAGCAGCGATGTGTATGGTGATGGCTTGCCACGTTCGATGTAGCATGCTACGTTCAAATAGCCGGGGCGTTTGTCGCGATCGAGGTGGCACACAATGGCTATGGAGACCTGCTATATTTGCAGTTATTCGTGATGCTTGGGGTCGGCTGACAACGGCGTACATACTGCACCTGGGCGGGTGCTTATGCCATTCCGAGTCCCCTAGAAGCCCTTCCAACCTCTCTTCTCAATTCTCGTAAGTAGGCGCTGGGCGTTCACTGCTTCTCTGGACATTGGTCCTTTCGTAGTGGTGTGTCGTGTCTGTGTCAGCCAGAGTGGGTGGAGGATGGGGGAGGTATGGATAACCCAATTGACTTGCATGGGTAGTGGCGCCACGTTCACATTTATACGAGAGGGGAGAAGGGACATGGCGGCTCATTTGCGTCGTCCTTGAGCGCCCGCAAAAGCTGAAAACCCCCCTAGACCTCTCGCTGAGGTGGGTTGATTCCGAGAGCTCGTCGAATGTTCGACGAGTGCCCTAGGGTACCTGTATGAGGGGTGGCACGTGGCTACTCGTCTTCATCAACCGTAAGCGCCTGCGATAGTCGAAATCCACCCCAAACGTGAGTGGCAGCTCGTCGGGTGGTGGCGCTGGCCTCACATCCTTACGAGAAGGGAGGAAGCACGCAGTGGTATGTCGTCGTTGTCCGCGAGCGCCTGCGATAGTCGAAATCCACCCCACACGTCAATGGTGAAGTGGGGTGGTACTGGCAGCTTGTCGAACGCTCGACGAGTGCCAGCAGGTACCTATAAGGGAAGTAATCGTTAGTAGTGCATATAATCTAATATAAAACTCATTAATTACCTTTTTAAAGGCTTCCAGGGCCCGGGACCGACGCAGGAGTGGACGAGAGAGGTAGTGGTGGTGGTAGAAGACGAAGATCAACAATGGCAACATCGTTGATGGACGCTTGTGGCTATGCGGCTTATCCGGCTGTGGTTAGCCATCTGCTGGGCTGGATTCGCTAATTTGGCGATAAGGTGTGTCGGCCCAGAGCGAGTGGTGGAGATAGGGGTGGTGGTCCATGTCGCGAGGGGGTGGTAACCGCCTATTGACTAGTGGCGCCACCCTCACATCCGGGCGAGAGGGGAAGAGGTGCACAGTGGCTGGTCTTCGTCGTCTGGGAGCGCCTGCGAAACCGAAGGCCTACTCCAGACCTGTCAATGAGGTGGGGTAGGGCTGCCGACTCGTTGAATGATCGACGAGTCGAGGGGACCTGTGGACTAGGGTGACTATCGGTAAGGCTTGTATTACGTCATAAAAACATAGTACTCACCTGTATTAGGGGCATTGAGAGCAATGAGGGACGCGAGAGAGGACGGGAGAGGTGGTAGTAGTTGAGGACGAAGATCAACGATGTCGAACCATCGTTGATGGAGGTGTGTGGCTGTGCGGTCCGGCTTTCCGGCTGGTCCGAAACGCCCGGGCATCGTTCGAAACGGCGTCGCGAGTCTTCATTGAATAAAATAAACTGTATTAGAATGCTAGTATAATTGAAGAGTGTTCTTACAATAAATTAATGGAGTGAACGGGGCCAGATTGAGTTGAGTTGAGCACTAGTAGAGGCTACCCTCATGCATCAAATATGGGCAGTTGCCCATTCCATGCCATACATCCAGACAGGCAGTTCCCCACCACCTACCCTGTGGGAAGAATACTGCAATTGCCGGGTGCTCGGATGATGGTTGTGATGGGCGGCATTGATGGCAGCTGTCATCATTGCCAAATCAGGTGCTGGTCACTGTTGGATGCTCGCGCTCTCTACTGCGCCTTCTCGAGCACTGTTCGGGGGTGGTGGTGACCGTACATCCCGCTCCTATGGTATGGATAGACCCATCTGGGTAGTTTTGCACGTGCCAGGGGGGGCGGGATGGGGCGTATTCAGAAATCCGGTAGTGGCAGGACTCCGGGACCCCATAACCCCCCTGAGCGCCCATGATGTCATCGAGCGCCCATTCTATTTCAACGTTAAATTCAGGGTTCTGACAGCTTCTGTCAGTCTATCCATGCCAACGGCTAACCAGCACCCGGAATCAACCTCCATTGGCTCGTGCGCAGCCTCATAGCTATCTAATGAAGTACTTCTCATAGCCGTCGGTGGGTGTTCATGGGTGAATTGAACACATTCATGTCAGACGTAGAATTACCACCAGGGCCTTAGGGTTTTGGTAGTCACTTATAACCACAATGTTCGAGAGAGGGGGGGTGTATTGGCAACGCGTTAACTACAACAAATGATTACTCGACTACTTAAGAAGCCCTGTCAAGGCAACAAGAAGATCCTCCACTGCAGTCTCCCATCCGTTCGTATCTTCCGTGTCCTTGACTTTGAGGCCCCAAAAGAAGAGTGCTGCAGCAACACTCAGAATTCCATTCTTCCCGGGCTTGCGAATTACGTCCCAGTTCCCACTGGTCTCTGCGAAAGCCACCTCACCGGATGGACTCACACGCCAATCAGGCTGAAGCGAGGCCCACCACAATTTGTACGAGGTTTCAAAGCGGTCGACGGAAGAGATTGCTGGGCGATAAAACGCAGAGCGAGCACGCTGTATCCAATCATGAACAACAGGAGGACGGTGAGAGGAACCAAGCACCGTTGGTTTCAGATTGGTCTCCTTGTGCTCAAATAGCACCCACATATCGACGACATTGGTCCATCTGTCTCCGAGGTCGCCTGCTGTGAGCATTTTGACGGCGGACTTGAGCCATGCGGGATCACCAGATGACAAGGATGGCAGCGTCAACGGCTCTCCTGTTGCTGGGGGTGAGGGTACAGATGCGGATTGCTGCTTCCGACCTTTTCTAAGCTTGGCCACTACTGCAGCGGGCGCGTCTTTGCCGCTCTCCACAATCGTACCACGACGGAGCCTCTTAGCAACAAAGCTACCATTCTCATTACTTAAAACGGGATAGCCTAGTTTCTTGCGCTTGAGCAAGGTAGGTGGGCTCTCAGGAGCAGTGGGGGCGGCGGTTGCAACCGAGGGAGCAGTTGTTGCAGCAGAGGACAGAGCCGTTGCAGAAGTCGTTTCCACAGCGGAAACAATTGCAATGGGGGCAGGAACTTCGTTGAGAACAGGGGTTTCGGCAGGTGCAGAGTTGTTGGCATCAGGGACGAGTTCCTCCTCACGAAGGACTGGGGAGAGAGGAAGGTCGAAGGATGAATGGAACATGGGTGAGGGTGGAGGTGTGATACCCATAGCATCGTCGACATCACCCTGTCCTCCCATTATACCATCAGCACCATCCTCCAGTCCTCCTAATACGCCATTGGCACCAGGCTCCTCGTCCACATTCGCCGTCTTCTCTGTCGCGATAGACGGAGCTGTTGTAGAGCTGGGTTGATCCTCGACGTGGGCATCTTTAGACACACCGAGGGTCGTAGTAGCGGAAGTAGAGGTGAATGGAGTAGAGGTCCCAGAAGTAGGCAGAGCTGATGAGCCAGAGGTGGGCGGAATGGACAATTCACAGATGGGGGTAGCTACAGCTGACTCCGAGTCGATGCTGTCGACATTGACATCGACACCTTCGAAGTCGAACTTGATCATCGCCTCGTAGCCTAGAGATATCGCGAGGCCTCGTGCACGACATTCATCAGGAGCTGGAGTTTTTTGAGGTTATATCCCAGATACAAAGAACAATACGACTTACAATAGCAGTTCTTCAAAAAATTCCCGAACGTTGGCACAGTGTATGACTTGTATCGATTGCGCTCGAATCGTCCAAAATTCATTTTCACGTCTCCAGTCGTTGTTCCCGAATGGATACTGAGGGTCTAATGAGTTATGTTGCTAATTATGAGAGACAAAGACGTACCTGATTACCTGGAGCCGGCCTTGTTGAGCAGGTTCAGGTCCTCCTACAATGAGTGAAGCGACCATCCCGGTCGCCTCTCTAATGAGATCGAGGATGGGTAATGCGAAACGGGTGAGGCCTTGAATGCATCTGAGGATGGTTTAGCTGAGGAAGCTATCGAATTAAAAGAACACATACTGTTGGCGATCCTCTGGCAACGTTGACACTGGGCCATTGATATCTTGCTTATACAGGGCTAAGGCCGCGATGTGAGAGTCCTTTGCGTACTGGGTCCACTCGTCCCGTTCTTCCTGGGGAAGTTTATTGAACTCTGTCCTCGCAATTCGATCACGGACCGATGCCGCATCTTGAGTTCGGTGCTCGGTGCTGTTGGCGATGGCGTTAATCTCCTTGCGATAGGCCAAACGCCAACAATTGACGGCGGTCTTCTGACGAGGCGGCTTGTAGTTCTTTTTCGTAAGTTTGAAGAGCAGGGCACGATACGGATTATGCTCGCCCGTATCCTTGGGGTTGATGTCGTGGTCCTTCATATATTGGTATGCCATCCAACGTTTGATTTGCTAGTGACGGGTCAATAACCTCCAAAACAAACAAGGCAAAACTCACGCCTTGGCGATAATCAACAAGCTCAGCGGCCTTCTCTCGACGAAGCTTCTCTGCTAGGTAATCGTCCACGGGCATATCATTTGGGTCCAACGGCGGCTCATCTGGGCAGATGGCGTCATCATCAACAGATGCAAGGTGCTCTGCCGTCGGCTCCTCGTTGTGGGGTAAGTCGACCGGATACCGTTTGAAGTATCGACGACTAATAGTTGACAGTGTATCCCTAGCGTACCCGCTGGCAACAGCCTCTGCGTACGCACGTTTCTCTCCCTTGAGAAACTCAACCCTGCTACCGACGAATGCTCCAGGATTCACCATCATCTACTGGTAGAGGTGAGCAACGTGATATCGTCCGCATGATCTATGCTCACTTTCTTTGCTGATGCAGTCGGTTCTATGCACGATGAGTTGGAATGGGTGCGCGCGATTGGCCTGAGTCGAATTATGGGAGCCTGGGGGAATTTCAAAGGTAAAAACCATTACTTATGAAGAACAAGTGCTGACCCGACATTCAGCTCAATGCAGGTTCTGCCGATCGACTTGTACATGGATCGACATTAATTCACGGCGTCTTCGGCAACATAGATGCCTCGCAATCGCCAATATCTAGCTCAGATTCAACACGGCGCCCACTGGTTCGTCCGGTGCGATCCTGAGCTCACGGACAGTCTTCGCTTCGTCCAAGCAGAGAAGAGTTTCAAGAGTGGCGTGTCACATATGAGGTACGAACATATTTGGTTTCTCCCCCTTCCGATGTGTTATTCTGATGAATAAACTCGATTACCAACGGGCTGGTCTTTCCCTAGATTCAGAAACAGATAAAATGTGCCAGCCTCAGAGGATACTCTGAACATTCTGGTCCCAAAGTCTCGATAATATTCAACTATGCAACTGCCGAAAAATACCCCACCCCCTACTCCAACTACCGAAAGAGCCAGCCGCCCTCTCGATGGCACACCAGAGCGCGACCACTCGTCGGGTGAGTTCATTAGCCCTTTATACTACCGAAAGACTTAGCCAATGCCTCTGTAGCTGCTTTACTTCCTCCTGCTATGTTACTTGCAGATGAAAGGCCACGCAGGACCATCTTCTCGATGATCTCGCCGTTGACCAACTTCCCTGCTCGTACCGGAGGTGATGCCGATGCCATGTATGGGGACGGTAGGGATGATCCCAGTCTTCCTGCTGTTGTCAATGACTACGATCCACCAGCGCCCAGTGGTATGTGTCATGGTATTTCCCGGCATGAACATTACTCATGCCAGACGCAGTGACTTCCGCCCCTCGTCAGCGAATGCGGATCCACAGGGGCGAGTCATTTTATTTCTCGAGATCTACAATAAATTAATCTTTATTTTCAGTCTATCCGGTGGGTGACCTGGAGGTGAATACATCAAGGCTAGTCCCCCCACCCCCAAGCACTCTCCGTGAGCCGATGCCTCGTCTTGGAATGAGGGCTGAATACATCGTCCAGCTGATCGGACCAGTTGTAGGAATTCAAACTCGCTGGTAAGCTATTTAATTATTATCCTGAGGCCGAAAGGGTAATCACTATTGCATAGGCTGCTTCCACACGTTCAGTCTACTCCCGATGACGCGTCCACCTTTTCGAGCTGGTCGTTGGCTGCCCGTCACTACCGTATACACTACGCAGCAAATATGGTGGTCGTCGTGCCTAGAACGACGGCTCCAATTCAAATGCCGTCTGGGCCTGCTACGTCTGCTAGGCCTGCTACACCTACGGGCAGCAGTCGCAACCCAATCGAAGTTAGCTCCGTTTCTCCCAAAAAGAAACGCAAAGCGATCAAAGTTAACTACGCGCCTGTCAAAAAGGGACGCGTTGGTAAAACCGCCTCAGCCCGAACCAGGATTAACAAGTCCCTGAAACGACCGAGTCCTACACCATCCTCACCCAGTCCTCCCAGGCAACGTCGCCGACGTCACTTACCCCAGCAATCTGGATCTCCTCCTGCCACTAATGGCATACCCATTGGCAACACGGCAATAACATCTGCTGCTAGTTCCGAACCCATTGAGATCTCATCAGACTCGGATTTGTCAAACAGCGAGGTCCCTGTAGTCACTCGCGGACGAGGTGGTGGGCTCCCAAGCGTCCTTACTCCTGTTCCAATGGACGATGCCTCATCAGAATCGGAGGCCGAGCTACCTGCTCCTGCATTCATGTTTCGCACCCTCGCTGGAGCATCACCGGACGACATGTACGATTCGGATTCCCCTTCAGAGGCAATTCCCTTGATTGCCGTGACTCTTCCACCCGCTCTTCAGCTCTCGCCCTATGTACCGGCATCTGGACTCGTTCGGACGCTAGCAGGTGCGTCTCCGGATGATATGTACGACTCAGATTCCTCTTCAGCAGCAACTCCCTCGATCGCCGTGGCCCTTGTAGCTGCTGTTAATCACTCGCCCGGATCCATTGAAACTGCTGACGAGGATGAGGAACGCAACGCCGTTGATACAGTTGTTGGTGTCGACCCTACACCCCTGTCTACTCAAGGCATGCAGGCCACGACATCTCCTCCCAATCGAGGTACCCGCAGAGATCTTACCCCTGCGGGCTTCCCACTCACTCAATCCACTGCTCACCGTCAATTTCTCACCCCAACCTTGCCTCGAACCCCACGAGGCTACACCACACCGGGTGCCATTAGTCGTTCCATCAACTCTCCGAACAATTCCCCTTCTCCCTTCGCTCATCTCTCACAAGCTGAGTTGGATAGCCTCCTGATGGACCAACTCGACTCTCTCCAATAGATATATACATACTAGATACATCTACAACAACCCCGTTTGATTAACCCTGACGATATGCCTCCATGTTGACCTTATTTATCAGCCGTTATGATATATGCCTATGCCTTATGCCAATATATTCATGCCTTCAAACTACCGCATGTAGCGTAATTCAGAAAATAATGAAGCAAGAGATTCATGGACCTCGATAATCTATGGGTATCTTGCAACCCTTAATGGTGAAATTTGCGCAGGATATACACTGAACCCCTTTGAGACACAATCAGACGTGTTCTGTACTTCCAATAATCCTTTCATTCCCCCCTTCCGGCGTTACTACCCTACTTCAAGGCCATGATCGCCTGATACTCCACCTCATCTTCCAGTTTACTAGCCGCTTGAGCAATTTTCGCCTTGATGTTTCGGCTGGATCCCAGTGTCTCAGTAATTAGATGCATTAGGGACTATTATTTGGTCATAACTCACCGGTACTGCCACGATTGCACATTGAGAATGTTTCGGTTGGCCCGTCGGTATCGCGCCTGTGCCTTGCGATGCCGCTCTTTGCGCAGTTGCACGGTTTCGGGTGAAATCACACTGTCCCCATGTCTCCGGAGATCATGTCAGTGTGAGTTGTGCATTTGATGAGTAGAATTGCTACCTGTGAGCTCGCTCGCGTGCCTTCCTACGCTCGGATTCGAGATTCCTAAGCGATATTATTCAAGTACTGAAATTTTGGATAAGAGATTTGGATAAAGCCAAGACTCACTGGGCGTAGGACTCCCGTCTTTTCAGAAGCCGTCTATCATCTAGAAGAGACTTTGCAGACATATGGCAGAGGTTCTATACTGGTGCAGGAGGTGGTGGTTGCTCAGAAACCTGCTCGGGTCATAAGGGTTAGATAATGAATTGATGTCCGAAGTCCATAGATGGCAATTGGACGACTTAAATCAATCGCCTGCGAGAATAGCTAAAAATAGAAAGCCCGAAATCACCTCTTGCACATTTCGAGGTTTGAGATATGGATTACTAGCAGTCCTGTATGGTCTATTAGAGCCGGATAATGGTATAGAACTGGTCAAAATTGTCAAACATATACACCATTCGTACTATTCAACGAATATGGTAAACTGTTCAACTACCATGTTATCTGTTCGAGTCGAGATCTTTGAAATACCATACTCATAGTATACTGAATGTATAATATACTTACCTCCCTTGCTTTACTTAAGATTTCGTTAGAAGATATGTCTCATTTGAATAACATCATAAGACGGGCACCAGATCTGTACTCGTGAGCGAGATATGGTAGGATTGGCGTACATTGAGTATACGACGATCACCTTTCAAGAGGCAGTGCTAACGGTCTTCCAGTCGCAAATGAAAATCTCAGCCCCATTAGTCCCTTGAGCTCCTCTGTTTTCAATATTGAATCAATGGGGGATAGTCTCAGTGTGTTCATTGCTGTACAGACATATTTGCTCTTCGAACATATGTAGCGGTGATAGCCCAATTTCCCAACACGACGACACCCTCTCCTGCTTTGCCAAAACTTCCTCCTCCAAAGGCTTGCCAGGAATTGTTTCGATGAGGTCTCAGTTTCTTCATTGCGTACAGACATATTTACTCTTTGAACATAGGTAGTAGCAATATGTTCTCAACCCAACAAAACAGCGCTGTAGTCCTCGGCAGAATACCGCATCTCACCCTCACCCACTTGTACATTAGAGTAGACCGCAATTCCCAAGCCCGATCAAGATGGTTGAACCGGGGAGAAACTCAATCGCAATTTTGCATTTCCTCAACCAGATGCCCACCCTTCGATGGGTTGTAGGAATCAAGGGCAAGGTTGAGCGGAGATGCTTTTCGGAAAGACACGGGCGCGCCTACCACTGACTAAGTTTCTCAACGTACTAGCGCAGTTTTGGCGCCTAGGTTGTCATGACGCCTGCGAAACGTTAGGAGATCGTTGGGGTATGTTCAGAAGGCTCTCGAAAACATACCAGTAGTAAGAACCGATGTGAGTTGACCTCCTCTAGCACACGTGCATTAGAGGTCGTGTTGTCGATGTTTTTAGGCTGAGGATGGCCACCACCTACAGCAATGGATATGTTGCTTTCCCTTACGCGGAGTGCAGAAAAAGCGGCGACTGCTCAGAGGCTCACAGCCTCAAAATCAAGCAATTTGGCGTCCTCCGCTTGGCCGTGAGACGCCTATAGTTACACCGGGCTTGTCGCGATAGGCATTGGGGTGCTGGGGGTTGCAGTAAGAAACAGAGGGGAGGGAAAAACAAACGCACTGACCATCTCCCAAATTCTCTATCTCCATAGCTCCAAGGCCGCAGAAACCGATGGGTTCCAGAGCTATGTTTCTTCTTCGGTAGGCATGTGATCCCAGTCTAGGCGGTTGTGCTCGGAGGACAATTGGAGCTGTCCGAGCAGGTTACATGGAGGTCCAGGCTGGGGCAGTCCATTCTCGTTAGCCATGGTTGGTTGGGGGGGCCGAAAGGGCTGGAGTCGAATCCGGCGAGGTGAGGACAGGTTGAAGATATCAATAAGGTCACTGACCTTATAAGACGCGTCGCCGACTTTTCAGGCTGACTGCAAGTCAAAGCTTGGATCGGCAGGCTTTGATCCCCGGGCCGGACCAGTGATGATCTACGTGAGGAGAGTCAGCAAGCATTTGAGAGGCGTTCGAACTTGGTGAAGGGGTGGATATGAAAAAAAAAGGACCTGTACGCTAGCACACTCAAAGGTCCCTCACTGCGTAGTCCTCAGGCGATGCTTCAAGTCTGATCGTTTCGCTTGGTGAGATTCGCTCCCAATGAATAGACTTTGAAGAGGATCGACGTACCATGGAAGTTGGTTGAGGACCCGGCCTAGGAAGGCGGATTCACGTCCAGTAGTAATTCCCTAGTTCCTCTGCTAGGGAATAGGAACAAAAGTGTACGCGAGGGCGAAGAATTAGGGAATAGGAAAGAGAGAGTGAACGCGAGGACGAATCTTAGTTGATTTGAGGTTTTGGGAAAGTATTTCCCACGACTTTCTATCAACAACAAACACCTGGCGAAAATGGAAGGTAGACCGGCCAAACGTGCTCGAATGACAGCGCAGAGCACCTACCAAGACTCCATTCCCCTCGGCAACAAATACGACATCGTCTACGCTAGAGAGGAATCAACGTCCCTCCGTTCAGAACCTCCAGCGCCCATTCCGCAGACAAACACCGACTCATGGGCAACCACACTTTCCTGGTCCCCACCTGACGACCCCTCCTTTTCTCTTGATCCCGATGGCCAGTGGTACGATGAAGTGGTCGATTCCAATGCCATGGATGATACCCCACCTAAGGTATCGACTGCGAAGAAAAAGATAGCCCGGAGCACGGTTTCAGTGAGTACTGATCTTATCTCGAAGAAGGGACAATCTTGACTAACATGTTACTTGAAGAAACGTCCACACGTTACGTGGATGAACGTGCATCGCCAGTCGTATCTTGAAGAAATGACGCGCTGGTGTGGCCGTGGAGAGTTCAGGACGGTTGAACAGTGCCCAGACTGTATCGCTCGAGGTATCGCTCAGCCGGCTTCTGCGGAATATCGGTGCCGCGAGTGTTTCCAGCCAGACCTAACATGCCGTTCATGTTGTCTCAAGAGGCATAGGGTTCATCCATTTCATCGACTGGAGGTTCGTCCATCCTATCAGCCATGATGCGCCCTTTCTAACGCGCGTTGTCAGCAATGGACTGATGGCGTGTTCGTGAAGGTTACCTTGAAGTCACTCGGGTTGAAGGTACAGCTCAATCATGGCAGTATGTTCTGCGCCAACCCTGTCCCCTGCCACGCCAATATGTTGGTCTTACACACGAACGGCATTCACGAAGTTGCAATCCAGTATTGCGGCTGTCATCGCCAGATCCCACACCACCTTCAGCTGCTTCGCCGACAGTTTTACCCCGCTTCCCAGGTCGTAATGAAGACATGTGCGACCTTTGAACTCCTCCGCACGCTACATCTACTTGCGCTTACCACTAAGGCATCCACCTACGACTTCTATCGCGCGTTGGAGAAGCTTACAACTAATACTGGAATCAGCATCCCCAAGTCCCGCTATCGAGCATTGATGCGAATGGTGCTTCAATGGCGACATCTCAAGATGTTGAAGTGGGCAGGGAGATCAACTGTCGATGACGGAGTTCGCCAAACACAGCCAGGGGACCTTGCAATCCGTTGCCCCTCCTGTCCTCGTCCGGGAGTCAATCTTCCCTCTGATTGGGAGAAGGCACCCGCTCACCTGAGGTATGCAAATTTGAGGTCGTCTCCAGCTTTATGAAAACTAACCAGGGCCTTAGATTCCTGTACATGACTATCATTTGTATGGATGCCAATTTTCGGTTGAAGAACAACTTAGTGTCCAACTATTCTCAAGATCCCGGCCTCGGAACTGGATGGGCGTATATGGTGGCGAGGGCTGGCTACGAGAAGTATGTGCTGAGCCATGCTAGTGATGATGACGTGCGTCGGACTTCTTCCCATTCCTCTGCTCTGCATTAACTAACGCCTTGGTGTAGATTCGGACGTGTGTCAGTTTTCAAGCTCTGGCCCTGGCCAATACGAAGAATACTGTTGGGGTGCGGTTTACTGGCACAGCGATGGGATCCTGTGGCCGCTCGGAGATGATTATGCCGCTCGGAGTAGGAAATCTTCAGAAAGGTGAAAGGTGCGTAACATCTGGAATAGTACTCTTAAACCTCGTCTGATTACCCATCTTCGTCAGATATGCGAACATGGACTACGTGTTCGCCTCTGTACTGCAAGGAATTGCAGTCTCGTTGGTGATCATCAGCTACGACATTGCTTGTCAGTGGTTCATCAACCTTCACAAACGTATCAATGTCGACTGGCCAGCGTCCCTCCGACCATCTCCTTTGACAACCCTCATCCCAGCAATCCCAAAACTCCACGAGCCTATGCATCAGCGCACAAAACATCAAGGTTATTCCTTCAACTACATCCCTGGCGCTGGACTGACCGACGGCGAATGCCCAGAACGAATCTGGGCACCTCATAATGCCCTCGCAAACTCAACAAAAACGCAGGGTCCCGGCTCGCGTCAGGATGTTCTAGACGACCACTTTGGTTTCTGGAACTGGCTCAAATACATTGGTCAAGGGAAGACACTCGTACGGCGCTACAAAGCTGCCGTGGCGGATCGAAACCAGCAAACTGAGGCTCATCGCAGTTTGACCGAGCATTTGGAAAAGGCTTTGGTGCGCAAGTGGGAAAAATTGTGCTGCGAGTGGGAGAACGAGGTTTACCCGAAGACTAAAGCAAGCCCATATGAGTCCGAGACAATAGGTATGTGTGTTTCTTACTGTTATCGTAAGGTCTGCAGTTCTAAATATATTCGCCAGCAATCTCTGAAGCACAGGTAAAGAAAGACCTGGCAGCCGACGAGGAGACACGCCTGTTGTCTGGTGGGACTTCTCTGCACGCAACAACGGCCTCAGCCTTTCTAGTCCTAGGGCTTGAGCTTGAGGAAGCCCAGTAAGTTCTAAGAACACCCCTTAATGACTTTGAACCTGACATAATCATAAGACGTCGTCTATTTCGTGTAGCCAAAAGAACCACGGATAGTGCTACCACTCGACAGGAGGGTACACTCATAGAGCAACGTAACCTCCTCCGTTCACGTATTCGATCATGGGAGCAACTGGCCTCTGTGTACATGCTGGGTCTCCTGCAATATCAAGTGGATCTAGCACGTCGCCAACCTCCGGTCCCTGTCTCGGGACATCCAGAAGATACGGACCTGTGGCTTCCCTCACGAGTGGCCACTGATGCTCGGGCGGTTGTGTGTCAGGAGGGACTGGCTGAGATGGAAGATAAGCTTCGGACGGCTCAATGTGAAGATGCGCTCGAGGCCGTTCGACATATTCTGAAGATCAAGACACGCATGATTGCCTTCAAGAATCGTAATATCCGTGGGCAAAGGCAAGGGACACGGTCGAGGGCCGTTATCGATCGTGTTCATGAGCGAGCCCGTGTTGCTGCTGGGAAATATCGAGCGGCTCGGATTGCAAAACTCAACCTCGTTGGGCCTGGCGACTGGGAAAAGTCGCTACAAGTGCTAAACGACTCTGATATCACTGGTTATCAGGACGCAAATCGTCTTCACCCACGTCAACCGCGCCGCGGCGTCTTGGAGGATGAGTTGGTTGAACAAGGAGTCGACATGGAGATAGAAAAGGAGGTTGAGGGACCAGACAACCTTCTCTTTCCTGACATCCGCACACGCCGCGATGGCACAGGTGAAACTCGGCGTGTCCTGTCGTGGATATGGTCGGCAAAGCGTGTTGGTGAGGGGGAGGAGGGGGAGGACAACATTCTCCGTGTTGAGTGGTCGAAGAGTCGTTCCCGCGTCCATCGTGCCAGCGAAGAGGTTCTGCGTCTCAAGGAGGAAATGCGGCGAGTATTGGAGACATTGCACTCGGAGGAAGCTGATTGGATCAGTCGAAAGAGTCTTCGGTTGAACATCACCAAGGACCTTGCCGAAGGAATCAGCGCCCTCTGCATCGGACAGGCATCAATAAAGCGCTCTCTTGCCGCACACTTTCAGGAGCTCTGGAAGGCACCTCTCGCAGACGAAGAGTCGGAGTCAGATGTTCCAGGGGCTATTCAGGAGCCAGCGGATGCAGACGATGATGACGAAGACGAAGGTGACACTGAGGATGGGATTGGAGGAGTGCCAGAGACTTTGGGTATGAACCAAGAAGAGGAGGATGAAGGCGAGACTCACGCGTAAATGTAACATGCCTGTCCACCCACCGTGTGCCTACAGTGACTTCAAACACCTTGACGATAACTCAGCTTTCACGCCCCCATCTGCTGGTGCCAATCGCAGACTGAGGCGGTGGAAAGGGGGGACCAGCAGCAGTGAGAAAGATTGCGTACATACACTGGGTCTCAAGATACATACGTAGATTAGTATTCGACTATACACGGACTCTTATAACTACCACGGACACAGATAGGTATTTGTAAGTAGTTGTACGTAGAAAAATAAGAGAATTTTGGTACCCCAAACCCTTTCACCTAGTACAGGTCACGTCAGTTCGATTTTCAAAGTCCCAATATGGTAATTCTTACAAATTTGAGCGGCTAAGGCTACAGGCCTGCTTTTGTGTGTGGATTTAGTGTTGAATGGTGTTCTGTGGCAACTGTATGAGCCCATAGAACCAAT
>Ga0247735_1000482_pt1 | contig 15618 bp, 16 predicted proteins | sample UWRJL178409R2_FD_180934 | JGI IMG/M metagenome (GOLD analysis project Ga0247735, IMG submission 180934) | Plant litter microbial communities from Arlington Agricultural Research Station in Wisconsin, United States - UWRJ-L178-409R-2 | ecosystem: Environmental > Terrestrial > Plant litter >... | reverse complement strand
TCAAAGCAGTGCCATCAATTGAACCGTCGAATACTTTTCCGCTTGGGTTCCAGCCTAGGTAGTAAGCAGTGAAGCTTGATTCTTGAGTAAGCATGTCGCCATCACCAACGACAATATCGTTCGTTTTAAGTTCAGTAACACCGGCAGCGTCAAAAGCAGCTGGGCGGTTTGCATACTGGTTAAACGTATCGAAGTATTTATTTGAGAGTTCGGTTTGTTGGTCTGAAACTTGTTTCTGGTATTTCGCGTACTCAGTTTGTGCAAGCTCTTTATCGGTTTGTTGGTTGCTATTAGCAAGTACAATTGCAACGAATGAACCAATGGTTCCTACGAGCATAAATGCGGCAATGATCCATATGCCAATACGTTGTGTTTTAGTTGCAGCCATTAGATTACTCTCCCTTTAGTAGCTTCCAGTACGCGTGAAATCACGCCATCAATGACAGCCGTTACTTCTTCGTTTGTCAGTGTCTTATTATACGATACTAGCTTAATTCTTACTGTGTTGTTTTTCTCGTCGCTTCCCTCTGCTTGATAAATACCAAGCGGTTCAACGGAAGTTATCAAATCACTTTCGCTTAAAGCATTTGTCGCTTCATTCACAATAGTTTGGAATGAAACATCTGCAGGTGTTTGGAACGTGATATCACGTTCAGTACTTGGGTATCGACTCAAAGCTTGGTATAGGTACCCAACTTGAGAAACCGCTTCATGTAATGCACGTGGGTTAATTTCAAACCCAGCAGTATATTCAGGGAGCTTAAAGGTTTTTTGGACCGCTTTACGGTATTCACCAACAACACCAAGGTATACACCAGACTTAGCGTCAAACACAGCCGCGCTTCGGGCAGGTTCGAACGGAGCTGCAGTTGCGTCGCCATCAGTTAACGTTTCATAACGAAGTGTTAAGCCAAGGATGTCAGTGACATATTCAAGGTAGTTCTTTGCATCGTAGTACGCGTCGCCTTTTGTTTTAGCACGGGCAATAACAAGTGCAATGCTGTCGAACTCAACAGGTACGCCTTCTTCGGTTTGACCCGCAGATTTTCGGTGCACTTTATTACATTCAAACACGGCAAATTCATCGTAGCCTGCTTTACGGTTCGGGTTAACAAGTGTCAACAAGTTTGGCGTTAGGCTTTGGCGGTAGTATTGAAGTTCAGGGCTGATGCTATTCGTAATGCGGTACGCATCTTCTGGGTTTTGGCCAACCTTCTTTAAAATGTCACCGTGGACAAAGCTGTACGTAAGTACTTCGTTTGCACCAGCACGCACAAGGAGTGAACGAACTTGAGCTCGCAGTGAGTCAAAGCTACTCGGGCGGGTTGCAATGAAGTCGCGGCGAGGCAACGTTGCGTTAATAGTATCGAACCCAGCCAAGCGACCAACTTCTTCAATGATGTCTTCAGCAATGTGAATATCTTCGCGCCAGTATGGAACGGTAACGGTTGCATCGAGTTCATCAAAGCTAATACCAAAGCCAACATTTTGCAGCAACTCAACAATATCGCTCGCACTAAAGTGTGTACCAAGTGTCTCGTTAATGTGACGTTCGCTTACCTTCACAGTAATTTGCTCGCGTACACCAGGATACGCTTCAACAATGTCGCTCGAAACAGTTGCGCCAGTATATTCAGTTAATTGATTGACCGCTTCAGCAAGTACAGGACCAGCAAGTGGCGCCGGCACACCTTTAGTGAAGCGAGTAATTGCTTCAGAGAAAATACCGTGTCGCATTTGCGTAGAGCGCAGGTGATAAAGGTCAAACGTCGCAACTTCAAGCAAAACGTTCTTCGTATTTTCATCAACAATAGTATTTGCACCGCCCATTGCACCGGCAAGGCCAATAGCAACATCACCAGCGGCGATAACAATATCAGCAGGGTCCATGGTAATTTCTTTGCCATCAAGCAGCGTTAACTTTTCATCAGCACGAGCTGAACGAACACGAATACTAAAGTCATCGCCTGCAAGGGCTTTGAACTTATCGTAGTCGTAGGTGTGTGATGGTTGACCAGTTAAGAGCATGAGGTAATTCGACACATCAACAGATGCACTAATTGGGCGAACGCCACTGCGCGCTAAGTATGTTTGTAGCTGTACTGGTGATTGAGCTTTTTCATCAACACCCGTAAGAACAATTGACGTAAATCGGTCAGATAGCGTCGTGTCTTCGATAATAACTTCAGGCGCTTCAAGCGAATTGTCTGCGTTAAAGTGTGGAACGATATTATTCAACCAATCAGGTGTATTAAATGGCTTGCCTTGGATACCCGCAACTTCACGCGCAAACCCAATAACACCAAAGGCGTCAGGACGGTGAGTTAAGGATTTATTTTCGACTTCAAGTAAGTAGTCATCGAGTTCGTATAGTTCAGCAAAGTTCGTGCCAGGTGCGCAATCTTTATCAATAACTAAAATACCGGTATGGTCATCAAACAAATCAAGTTCTTTAGCGCTCGCAAGCATACCGTTACTATCAACGCCACGAAGTGGACGAACACTCAAAACAAACGGCTCAGCATCGTTAAACGTTTCAGGCACAGTACTTTGTGGCGGCAACCAAGCGACCATAATACCAGCGCGAACATTTGGCGCGCCGCATACAACTTGCACGAGGCCGTTTTCGTCGCGGGCAACATTTTGCGCAACGCCACCATCGTCAATTTTCGTAACGTTCAGGTGGTCAGTGCCTTCAATAGGCGCGCATTCAACAACCTTCGCGACAATGACATCATTATACTTCGCACCGATGTGCTCAATACCTTCAATTTCAACAAGACGCGCACCAATAAGGGTTGCAAGCTCATCAACCGGCATGTCAATGTCGGTGAACTTTTTGAGCCAATTTACAGAGATAATCATGATTCAAACTTTCTTAAAAATGCCAATTTACCAGATTCAAAGTGACGCAAGTCTTCAATGCCATACTTCAGCATCACAAGGCGCTCAACACCACCACCCCAGGCGAAGCCGCGGTACTGGGTTGGGTCAATACCTGCAGCTTCGAGTACATTCGGGTGAATCATTCCACAGCCAAGCATTTCAAGCCACTCGCCTGGTTTGCCACCGATAGCAGCAGGTTTTTCAATGAGGAATTCCAAACCAGGTTCGGTGAATGGGAAATACGCGGGTTGGGTTTTTACGCGCAGTGTTTGGCCATAGTACGTTTCAAAGAAACTTCGAAGTGTCCCGAGCATTTGGCCAAGGTTTGCAGTTTTACTTACGAATACACCTTCAACTTGGTAGAACGTGTGTTCGTGTGTTGCATCAACATCTTCGTTGCGGAAAACACGGCCGTAGCTCACTGCAGCAATTTCGCCACCAGCTTCGAGCTTTTCTTTACCTTCAATTAAGATACGGTTTTGCATTGTTGAAGTGTGTGCAGGAGGAATAAAGCCTTCTTCAGTACGGAACGTGTCGTACCCATCGCGAGCCGGGTGGTCTTCTGGGAAGTTTAATGTACCGAACATGTGGTGGTCGTCGTCAATTTGGCGAGATTCAACAGCGTCAAAGCCCATACGGGTAAAGATATCGATAACGTTTTCAAGTTCTTTTGTAAGCGGGTGTTGTGTCCCCTGCTCAGTTGGAAGCAACTCTGGCTTCTTGCCGTTTACAGACCAAGGGGCTGTAACATCGAGGGCTACAACGTCTGCAGATTCGAGTTGTTCTTGACGAGATTCAACTGCAGCCTCAACCGCAACCTTTACTTCGTTTACTTGGCGGCCAAAAGCACCACGCTCCTCAGGTGGAAGGGTAGCAATAGCACCGTACATTTCTTTAAATTCAGGTGCTTTTAAAACTTCACGTGGCGAGTCGCTCGCAGCAACTTGCTGTAGCAAACTTTGAAGAACACCCTGGACATCGTATGTAGACATAATTAATACCCATTATACGCTACCGCTAGCGTGTAAGCGAGTAATTCAGACTATGAATTAATAGAAATAACGAGCAGCCATATCGCCGCGATAATAACTGCAGCAATAATAACAATCCACACCCAGCCAAATTTTGAAGTTAAGCTTGTGTTTTCTATGTATGCAGAGTCATCAACGCCATCAGGCAAATCAGCCTGCTTTGCTTTTTCGCGTGCACGGTCTTGTAGCTCTTGTGCGAGCTTTTCTTGAAGTTGCGAACGTGTGTCGCTTTGTTTTACGTATAATCCCATGTTTCTATCATATCACTATGTGCAGTTCTTAAGTGTTGACTCGAATTGTTTATGGTATACTGATGGCATATTTACCATAAGGAGGGAAATACATATGGCAACTAAGAAGGCCGCTTCTACTAAAAAGAAAGCTCCGGTGAAAACTAGCACTTCATCGTCAGCAAAAACGACTGTTAAGACTGTCAAAACCGTCTCTGTATCTGCAGCTGCATCACAGACCGGACTTAGTTCTCACATCGTTACATCACTACGTTCAGCAAAACTTTGGCGTGCATTAGCCGCAGAGTTCATTGGTACATTCCTACTTGCTGCAGTAATCATCGCTGGTCAAGGTCAGCCAATCTTCGTGCTATTCGCACTTGTTGGTATCGTACTATTGATTGGTGCAATCTCTGGTTCACACGTTAACCCAGCTATCACTATTGGTGCTTGGGCTACTCGTCGTATCGGATGGCTCCGTGCAGTTGGTTACATTCTTGCACAATTCCTAGGTGCAGCTGTTGCTTACGTTGTTTTCAACGCATTCATCGGTGGTGCCGGTGCAGTTTCAGAACAACAACAACTTTACGGCCAAACTGCTCCAACTTTGTTTGCTGCAGTTGACGTTGCTAATATTGCTGGAAAAGAATGGTACATCTTCTTCTCTGAGCTTCTTGGTACTGCAATCCTTGGTTTCGCAGTTGCTAGCGCAACTCGAACTATCGACCGCCTTACCGGCGCATTCACAATTGGTCTTGGTATCTTCACAGCGTTGATGATTACCGTTACTGTTGCTGGATACGTTTCTGGAAGCGCAATCATTAACCCTGCTGTTGCACTTGCACTGCAAGCTTACACACCTGTTGTATGGGCTTACGCAGTATACGCACTTGCACCAGTTATCGGTGGTGTTCTTGGCTTCATCGTGCACGACTTGGTTCGTACAAAAGAAGTTATCTAGTTTAACCACTAGAACAATTAAAACCCCGCTTGCTAGAGCGGGGTTTTAAATTGACAATTTATAATAAATATTATAATATAGATATTGCAATTCGCTTCCCATTCATTGGATGTGCGAATAGCGCACCCCACAAGCAGAGAGAAAACTTATGACTCAACTTATCAGAGCCGTTCGATACGGTGATTCACTGACCATCATCACTCACGTGTTTTCAGTCGATTCGCACTATGCGTCGCTGGAACGCGAGAAGGCCACGGCGCAGTTTCCGCTGTTCATCCTCAGCGAGAACGAGACGAAAGATGAATTCGTCGAAGAATTCAAAAAGTCGGTGGATGCGTTCCCTGCCCAGGACGCGCTGGACATGTATATCATTCAGCGAGGAAGCTCGCTGTACTTCGGCCTCAAGCAGGTCGAGATGCAGTTCATCGCCACCGTCACGGAAGCCTTCCAGTGGACTCAGGACGTCGCCATCGACTATCCGATTTCCGAACAGTTCTCCTACCAGAGCGAAGTTGCCGCGTTCAAGTATCCGCTTGTCACGCCTGAGCAAATCGTGACGAACATCCTGGCCGGCGAGCTGTTCCCCACCAAGATGAGCCTGGAACTGTACAACGCCCACGTCGTTCAGGCGCGAAGCGTCAAGTCGTAAGGTGCACGGGGTGGTGAGGTTACTTGCCACCCCCGCACCAACCTATTCTTTCTGCTTGTATACAACTCCTTAACGGGAGTTATTTTTTTATTCTTCGTCTTGTTGTGGCTTATCAATTAGCAGCGGTTCAATGCTTTTATTATTCCCGGCAATCTTCGTCACGTCAGTATCAATTTTACCGAGTTCTTTATGTGCATTATTATAGTGCCCCACGGTTGTACCAAGAGATTTACCGAGCTTACCCATGTAATCATCAAAGGTCGCTATATGGCGCCCTAGCTTACCAACTTGAATTTGAATATCTTTAGCCTGCTCTTCAATTTGCAAGCTACGCAGGCCTTGTAGAACGGTTTGAAGATAAGCCATGAAGCTGGTTGGGCTGACAATAATAACTTTCTTCTCGCGGAAGCCGTATTCAATAAGGTCACGAGCACTTGAGCCTGTTCCAACATCACCAATTAATAAATCGTAATACAACGATTCACTTGGAATAAACATGAAAGCAAATTCCATCGTGTTTTCCGCTGGGCGAATATATTTTGCCGTTTCATCAATACGTCCCTTAAGGTCGTTACGGACTTTCTTCAACCACTCTTCACGCTCGGGCTTTGTTTTTGATGACACCATGCGGTTGTAGTTCTCAAGGCTAAACTTACTATCAATTGCGAGAATCTGGCCTTTATCTAAAAACACGACAGCATCGGCTATAGTACCGTCGTTAAAACCGTACTGCATTTTGAAGTTTTTGGTTGGCAAAATATTCGCCAGTACTGATTCAAGATAATACTCACCAAACACACCACGCTGCTTTGGGTTTTGCAACACGTTTTGGAGTGTCTTTAGTTCATCGGCAACATCAACCACTCGCCTGTTTGTTTCATCAAGCTTCGTGAGGCGCTGCGAAACGTCGTTAACCAGCTTCATGCTTTGGCCAAGTTGCTGTTGCATAGAGGTTTGCATATTTGTTGCGTTGCGTTCGAGCTTGTCGCCCAGTACTGTTTGCAGATTCGTAATAGTACGGTTCAATTCCGTCACATCAGCTTTAATAAGTTCAACGCTACTGCCAGATTTCATATCACGCAGGCGCTGTGAAATAACAAAGAGCCCAGCGCCTAAACCGCCAATAACAATAATAAGTAAGATAACCACAACCATTTCCATGGTTTCAGTATACTACAGTGCAAGGAGAAGGCGGATAGCCACTGCTGTCACGACGGCCGCAATGACTGCACCAGGGAACCATACAATACGCGCAGTTAAACCGAAGAGGACGTATGTCGCAGCATAGAATGCAACTGCCCATAGAAGCGCTTCGTACCAAGCAAGGCCACTAAGGTATTGGCCAAGGACCCATAATACTGCTGCAGAGGCAACAGCAATGATAATTGGACGCGGCTGTAATGTACGAACTAATGCAAATGCACCGAGAATAGCAACAATAACCGTTGCGATACTACCAGCAACACCGCTTCCATCAACACACATAGCTGCATTCGCTAAGTCGCGACATGCCATTGGTTCAATAATATAACTGGTAATTAGTGCCGTAAGGAGCCACCAAATTAAACCGAGGACTGCCCCGATAAAGACTATTCTAACTCTCGCCCACCACGGTTTTACGACTACTGTTCGTTCGTCTACTATGACTTTTGCCATGTCCGTGTATCTCCCTATTCTGATTGTTCGTTCTTGGTTGGTTACTGTACCATAATGCGCCGATGAGCGCAATTCCCACCCCTGCTATAACGTCGAATGGCGTATGGACCAAAGCGACCACTCGGCCGACACATACCAGCACTACTAATACCGCTAAAACAATAGATAGCTTCTTCATGCGAGTTTCGAACCAGACTGCAGCTGCGATAGCCGTTACAAACAACGCGTGGTCAGATGGAAAGCCTGGATTGTCGAGGTATGAGGCACCTGGGTTTACGCCAAGCAGTTCAAACGGGCGAAGGTCTGATGGCTGGTAGATAGTTGCCAAGAACTTGGCCAGTAAGTAAGCAGTGAGACCGGCCATAAGAATGCGCGAGTAGGCTTTGAATCGTTGGCCCTTTGGCACTTTGAATAATAACGCCCAGGCACCAATTAAGATGACGACAATAACGAGGTAATCGGCAATAAGGTGGACGAAGAAGTTTTCAGCCATATGCTTATATTATAGTACTGCTTTAGATTAATAAGCTAGAGTAGTATCCATATTGTATGACGAGTTTCGGAACATAATAGCGTTTTAAGCAACTCTGAATATTATCGGAAAAGTTATTGAAAAAAATATTTTTAAGCGTAAAGTAAAAAATATAAAAACATATACAGTTTACGTAAAGAGTAGGCCAATATGCGTGAAAATCAGTATGCGACTTCTACCGGAATGAATACTATTAGTTAAATGACCGGATTAGGGACTTGGTCGAAGTACCTAAAGTTTTACCTTTTATCGAAAGGAGAAAGCATGAGTTTAACGATACTCGAAACTGTCACAAACGCATCAGTGCGCGACAAAGAAAAGCTCAAAAACTATGCAGTTGATAATGCATCCGCTGGTATACCCTGGCTAGACTGAGCTAGCTAAAAGCTACTAGAATCATTAGTAGTATAGGCGATGTATGGTAGGGCAGACCGTAAGGAAACATAGGCTACCCTACCAAACTTTTTGATATTTTAATTACTTTGAAAAAATCTAAAGGACAGAGAATGACTACTCTTTTGGAACTAGTAATAAAAGCCACAAAAATACTTGAAGAAAAATCCATGATTAATGAAGAGTTGTTAATTAATCTTGTCCAGGCTCTGATTAAGTCAGAATCGAAACCCGGAGGCCCATACCTAGTAAATAAAGACTGTGACCTAATTTTAAACACACGTATTCTTAAACTATTTGTGCTACTTAACAAGCCACTTCCTAATGTGGAGCGTTACATAGAAACACAGCTTAGTGTACTGCCGAACAGTTCAACAGTTGAAGTAAAGAGAATATTCAATGAAATTACTGCTTTTCGAAAATCTCGTTCCATATCAGAAACAAGCAACAAAAAAAATGTAGATAGGTACATTTTCTATGAACTCTTTCTGAACACGCTATCGCCCGAAGTTTATACGTACGCACGTGAATTCGGTAACAAAATCATTAAAGTTGATATGGACGGTGAAATCACCGACTTCGCTAAGCTTTTCCACGATGGACTTAGTAGCGAGTCGGCATTCACGAAGAATGCCTTGCACGAACTTGGTAATGCAAACTTTATGACATGGGTAGCTTACTCTATATACGACTCAGTTATAGATGAGGACATAGAGCCTGGGGCGTTATCGGGAGCGAATATCATTATTAGGCATGCAACAGAAATATATCGTTCAGTTCTGATTGATTTTAATATAGTTCTCGATAGACTCCAGCGGGTCGACTCAGCTAATTCCTGGGAAACAAAACATTGCAGATTTTCTTATATAAACGAGAACATCAAGCTGCCCCCCATACCAAACGAAAAAAATATGGAAGCTTTACTCAAAGATCGAGCTATTGCGCATATTATTGGACCGCTAGCGATTGCATCTCGCAGTAATATAGGCACTGCAACTTTACAAACAATAGAAGAAGCACTTGAACACTACTGTATTGCTCGACAACTCAACGATGATCTACATGACTGGGTCGAAGATTTTCATAAAGGTAGGATCACTTTCGTTCTAGCCAGATTGTTGCGTGAATCTAAAATACACAGTGAAATCCATGACGAGAAGAGTCTTGTTGATAATTTAAAAAAAATATTTTACGAAAAAGAATTAATATCACTCTGTAAATTGATCGAGTGTCATACTGAAAAATCTATAACACTTCTTGCTAAATCTGGATTCGAAGACGGAAACAATCAATTTATTAAAAAGTTTATTAAACCTATTGAGCACTCCGCCATGCGCGCACGCCAAACACACAAATCTAATCAAATAACTACACGTGATATTACTTTTTAATATTTTAAAAAGTCATGACCGTTTTTCTAACGATTATCATTTACCTCTGTTATAATAAAGGTCATGCTAGAAACGAAAACAAGTATTGAAAAAGTTTTAATTGAGAAATATGGGATCATAAATCGCTCGATTAAAACCCGAGAAATCGATATCAATGAGAGTATCGGTGAGCTTTCTTATCTCACTCATAGTTACTACAGATATTACGGCAAATTTCCATCAAAACTTGCTAGCACCTTCCTTGACGACTACTCTAATCCGGATACTGTCTTACTAGATAACTATTCCGGTAGTGGTACATCACTAGTAGAAGCGAGCTTAAGAGGGATTAGGTCCTATGGTGTAGACATCAATCCAACCGCGGTCCTTGCTTCAAATGTCAAAACTTATAAATACAGCCAAAAGAACCTCTTGAGACAATGGAGTTACTTGTCGGAAGATATTCATAAGGCTATTCAAATAAATGAAGACTTTAAAATTCCAACTTGGAATTCTTTATATAAATGGTTTGCCGAAGACGTAGCAAAGACTCTATCCATCATACAAAATACGCTTGAAGTCTTTAAATTTGACGACCGTCAGAGTGAAGAATTTTTTAAGTTAGCCTTTTATTCGATTATTCGACGCGTGTCACGAGCTTATGATGGCGAAGTTCGTCCGCACATCAATAAAACAAAAAAACAGCGCAATCCTGTCGAAGCTTTTTCAAAAAAAGTAAAGGAGATGATCGACATTGCTGGACTATTTGAACTTGCTAATACTCAAAACCCTCAGTCTAAGACTTTCTTGGCTAGTAATAATAACCTAGATGAAATCGAGGAACTGAAAGATGCAGGAATTAACCTTGTTCTTTCTCACCCACCTTATTTAAATTGTTTCGACTACCTACCGGTTTACTCACTTGAATTGAACTGGGCCGAGTCTGACAAAAACCAGTGGAATGGATATAACCTAGCAGAGCTTAAAAAAATGGAAACCAAAAGCTGGCCTGCTACAAATGAAAAAATTATGTACGGTTTCTTTGATGGCATAGAAAATGCGTATAAACAAGTATACGATTTACTGCCCAAGGGTGGCATTTGTGGAATAGTGATGGGCGATTCAACTATTAGAGGTGAATTAATTCGCGTACATCTGATAGTTGCTGCAATATGCGAGAAAATGGGTTTCGAGCTCATTGAAATCGTTTACAGAACCACTAACTACTCAACAGGAAAATATTCATACAAACATCGCGCAGATTATCACGGCGCTGATGAAGCAAAACGGGATGGAATATTAGTACTTAAAAAGAAGTAATTTCTTTAACTATCAACTTACCATTATTGTAATGGAAATCTACGTACGTTCCGAGATTTAAATCGTAAAATAGTTTATTTTCAAACTTACCCAATAGCCGAGCCAGAGTATCTCGTATTTGCGGATTAACAATAAATTCACTTTTTCTAATAAGGTTCATTATTTTGCCAAGGCCGTATTCAACCTCAAACATCCTAAAAGCCTCTACGATAATTTCATCAGGTACGATTATATTGTGATCAATACAAGTTGTTATAACCTTTCTTGATTTCTCTTCCCAGTGTGAGGCTTCGGTAAGAACCAGAATGGACGTTACGCTTTTTTCGTCTTCTGCTAAATCATCTCGTCCCCATTTACCATCAACCATTTTTCGTACATCCATAGCAACTAGCGATGCCTGTTTTGCCTTTTCAATTGTTTGAGGTCCAGTAAGACAATCAAACAAACTCCAAGCCGATGTGTCATTTTGAATGGTTTCGAGATTGATATATTTACATATTCTCATGATACCTTTGATATCTCTCAGGTTCTCGGATGGACTAACTATATGTAGCGTACCCTCTTCAGTTACAACAATGCGAATAGCCCCTTTTATAGGAACTGTAAAACTTTTATTACCTTGATTTGAAGAAACGACAACACTTACAAAATCAGAAGATATTTCAGAAACGGTCATCTTAAGCTCAATTGTCTTATTAATCCATTTTCTTTTAAAGCTCATAGATATAATATCTCCAGCATTCAAAGAACGTAGACCATTACGAGTACTTGAATCTTTAGTAACTTCTACACCAACTTTTTTACATTCAATAAATCCAAACGGTTTATGTTCAGCCAGCATCGCATGGCTTTCATAAAAACCGAACTCAACCTTATGCCCCGCGCCTGTAGCACCTACCATTTTTGGCTCATATATAATTCTTTTCGCCAATTCAGGGTCGGAATAAATTTTTGCCATTACGACCAACTCGAGCATATCCCCAACCTTACGACCAATTTGATGCCCCATTAAATTAAAGGCTTCAGTGTGTTTGAAAAGATCAGACAAGTAAGAGAAACTTCTGATACGCTGTTCGGTTTGTATGTCATTTTCGTTCATTAACACTAAGTATACATCGTAAAATTGCTAATAACAGATTATTGTGATGTAATTCAGTATTTTTTTCTTAACAAACACTAAAAACAAAAAGGTCAACTTCGACACTCAGTCAACACACTGGCCTATCTTTTCGTAGTTATGTGTACATTAATTAGTTGAATATATGCCCATTTTATGTTTAAAGCGTAAAATGTAAATACTACATTCGGTATAGCATTTTCACGTAACTTGTGCTATAATAGAAACATTGCATCCGAATGGATACCTCACTATTGTCTCAAGCCGCTCAGTCGCGAGCCCAAACGGCACACAAGTAGTTGGAAAGGTTTTCGCTGTTCGTCTGCAGCGACAACATACCAATTCATAACCCCTGAAAGGGATTACTATTTATGGCATATCGCCCTAGCAACAACTCATCAACTCAACCCCGTGGCGCCCGCCCTGGACACCGTTCATTCGGCGGCCAATCTTCAGGCGGCGGTAACCGACGTCCACAAGGCGGCGGTGGTGGAAACCGACGTGGTGCGTACATTCACCCAAGCAAGTTCATCAACAAAGCTGTAGCTGCTGTTGACGAAGTTGTATACGAACACAAGCATAACTTCGCAGACTTCCCTTTTAACGCAGCCCTACACGCTAACGTTGCAAAACGTGGCTACACTGCGCCAAGCCCAATCCAAGACCAAGCGATTCCCCTCATTATTGAAGGCCGCGACGTTATTGGTTTAGCAAACACTGGTACTGGTAAAACAGCAGCCTTCTTGCTTCCTATCATTAACTCACTCACAACACACAGCCCACGTGCTTCAGTGCTTATCATGGCTCCAACTCGTGAACTTGCTGTTCAAATTGAAGAAGAGTTCCGTGCCTTTTCACAAGGTATGCAACTTTACGACGCAATTTGTGTTGGTGGTACGAGCATTGACCGTCAAATCCGCGACCTTCGTCGTGGTGCACACGTAATCATCGGTACACCAGGTCGTCTTAAGGACCTCATCAATCGTCGTGAACTAAACCTAAGCAACGTTACGACTCTTGTTCTTGACGAAGCTGACCGTATGCTCGACATGGGATTCATCAACGACATCCGTTCAATCGTTTCTCAAACTCCTGAAAACCGTCAAACACTATTCTTTAGCGCGACTATCACCCCTACAATTAAAACTCTTGTAGACACATTCCTAAACAACCCAGCTGAAGTACAAGTACGTACAGCTGACACTAGCGAACGTGTAGACCAGAACATTATTGAAGCTGATACTAAAGAAGGTCGTCTTGATATCCTTACTGACATGCTTAACGATGCAGAATTCGAAAAAGTTCTTGTATTCGGTGAAACTAAGTTTGGTGTTCAACGTCTTTCAGACCACCTCGAACGAAGTGGCCACTCATCTGTTGCCATTCACGGTAACAAATCACAGTCACAACGCCAACGTGCTTTGAAGACTTTCAAAGATGGTAAAGCTCGTATCCTTGTTGCAACTGACGTTGCTGCTCGTGGTCTAGACATCCCTAACGTGAGTCACGTTATTAACTACGACCAACCTGCGACTTACGAAGACTACGTTCACCGTATCGGCCGTACAGGTCGTGGTGGCGCAAGCGGTAAGGCACTTACCTTCGTTCCAACACAGAACCGTCGTTAGTTTACGACAGCGCTAATTTCATTAGCAACAAATTTAACGTACCGGCCCACAACTTCGTGGCCGGTCGTTATTTTTTTAGCCACAATATTTGAATTACGTTTTGCAAGAATACGAATATTTGAACCAATAACAACCGGGTCAAGGCTACCGTACAAAATAGTTATAGGTAGTTTTAATTTTTCCGCATCAATCATTGAGGTTTGGTTAACAATGCTACTCTCTAGAGCAGCGAAGTAGGCACCAACATTTCCTGCATTTATATCGAACGCGCTATTAGCAAGTTTTAACTTCACAATAAGCGGCGATAACGATTCAAGTGTTTGCGGGTATTTCTTCGCTCGTCGATACAAGTCTTTTAATATCTCATCTCGTTGCAATAAACGGCGCTTTTCTTCTGTCTGCCTGTAAAACGGCGGGCTACATAAAATTAATTTCTTAATACGAAACTTATAGCGCTTCGCAACTTCAACAGCTACCAACGCACCTAAAGAATGCCCGACAATAATTGGTGGCTGTACAATGCCCAATTTCAAAAGTGTTGCACTTACCGACCGCGCCTGGCTTTTTGCATCGTACTTACCCCAGCTTGGTCGCGGTGACTTTCCAAACCCAAGTAGGTCAATGCCAATCACTCGCACGTTCTTTGGTAGTAGTGGAATCAATGTGTTCCAAGCTTTCGCCGAGTTACCAATACCGTGTATTAAAATGAAAGTTGCTTTTGGTTTTTTTGGTGAAAGAAATTCAGTCACATGCAGTGTGTACGGAATTTTCAGCCATTTGTGAAGTGCGGTGTCCATGTATCTATCATAACAAACTTACAAATCTGATATAGTTAATGGTAATGTCACGCGAAAATATAGAGTTCCAAAAACATATCCAAAAAAAGAAGAAAATAACATTCTTCGATACGGTCGTTATCGCTGCTTCTTTCTTATACCCGCTTAGTAGCATCCCGCAGGCAATTCAAATCTTCCACGGCTCAACGGATGGCGTATCTATCTATTCGTGGGTAAGTTTTGCTGTCTTCGCTTCAATCTTCTTTATATACGGCCTCAAGCACCGCATCACCCCAATGATTATCACCAACAGCCTATGGATTGTGATGGATAGTATTGTGATTGTTGGCCTGCTTTTAAATAGCTAGCTTTCAACAAGCGCGAGTATGTTGCCGGATGGATCTTTAAACCAAGCAATATTAGGGCCTTGATGAAATTCTTTACCACGAAGTACACCGCGCTCGTCTTGCGGCGCCGGCATGTCAGGGTATCGCTCAAACGTAATACCGTGCGCATTCACTAAATGGTCGATAGCAACATCAATGTCTTCAACGACAAAATTTAAAACAGTAAACTCTGCCGGAACATGGTTTGGCTTTTCGTACATAAACAGTTGGCCGCCACCAGGCAGCGCAAGCATTAACCCCATACTGTCGTTCTTTACCGGCAGTTCAAGCGTATCAACGTAAAAGGTTCGGGCTTCTTCCAGGCTCGATACAGATATTCCACTAAACGATGAAATTGCTGTAAGCATATACTTATTATACTCCCCTTTTTATTGAGCGTATATCCAGGCGCGTAAGTAGGCACGCGAGTTACCGTCATCAATAAACTGGTCAGTTTGACGGTCGAGGGCTTGTACAGCGGCGTTCTTGTCGCTGAGTGCGAGGTACATTAACAAGTAATCACCGAGTGCAACGTTGTAGTTGTTTGGCTTATCTTGTTTTGAAAGCTTGTCTTTAATTCCTGCGCCGTCACTTTTAAACGTTTCCATAACAGGGCTCATTGGAATAAGTTGAATAGCCAACTTTGTATTTGATTCATCACTAAAGAATGTTGAGTACGTACG
>Ga0247735_1000480_pt1 | contig 15639 bp, 12 predicted proteins | sample UWRJL178409R2_FD_180934 | JGI IMG/M metagenome (GOLD analysis project Ga0247735, IMG submission 180934) | Plant litter microbial communities from Arlington Agricultural Research Station in Wisconsin, United States - UWRJ-L178-409R-2 | ecosystem: Environmental > Terrestrial > Plant litter >... | reverse complement strand
GAGCTGCTCGCAGGAACCGGTCTGGCGATCGCGGCGGGACTGAACGCCTATATCCCACTGTTGGTGCTCGGGCTGGCGGGGCGCTTTGTGCCGTTCATCGAGCTGCCCGCCTCATGGGAGTGGCTCAGCAACGACTGGGTGCTTATTATTCTCGGGGTTCTCGCCGTCATCGAGTTTATTGCCGACAAGATCCCCGCCGTGGACACGGTGAACGACTGGATCCAGACCCTCGTACGGCCTGCCTCTGGCGGCATCGTGTTTGGGACGGGCGCCGCAACAACCACCGACGCGATCGCTGATCCGTCCGGGTTTTTCGCGGATGGCCAGTGGACGTCGATCGCTATCGGTGCGCTGCTCGCGCTCGGGGTTCACGCGCTCAAAGCATCCATTCGTCCCGCGCTCAACGCGATGACCGGTGGAATTGCCGCACCCGTTGCCAGTGCAGCGGAGGACGTCGGGAGTGTGCTGCTGTCGCTGCTCGCGCTGCTGCTGCCGGTGTTTGTCGCCGTGGCGCTCATCGGGATCATCGTGGGCGCTATTCTGCTGGTGCGACGGCTCGCGGCGCGTCGACGGGTTCGCGCCTAAGTCGCGTCCCGCTCGCACCTAAATCGCGTTGAGTTCGCCGTTGGGCCCGGGCCGTCGCGGTCCCTACCATCCGGATACAACACAACGGCCGGCCCCCGAAGGGACCGGCCGCTGAGTTTCGGTACTGCGTTAGCTACCGGATGTTGCTGTGGTGATTAGGAGTTGCTGGAGAGCTTCTCGCGGAGCGCTGCAAGCGACTCGTCGTCGGCAAGCGTGCCGGCTCCGGTCGACTCGCTCGAGAAGGAGGAACCGGACGGAGCAGGAGTAGAGGGGTTCTCTTCTTCTGCAGCTGCCGCGGCGACCTGCTTCTTGTGCGCTTCCCAGCGAGCCTGGGCTGCAGCGTAGTCCTGCTCCCACTTCTCGCGCTGGGTCTCGAAGCCTTCGCGCCACTCGTTGGTCTCCGGGTCGAATCCCTCGGGGTACTTGTAGTTTCCCGCGTCGTCGTACTCGGTGAGCATTCCGTAGAGTGCCGGGTCGAACTCGGTGCCCTCGGGGTCAACACCCTCGTTAGCCTGCTTGAGGCTGAGCGAGATGCGGCGACGCTCGAGGTCGATGTCGATGACCTTCACGAAGACCTCGTCACCAACCGAGACAACCTGCTCGGCGAGCTCAACGTGCTTGCCGGACAGCTCGGAGATGTGAACAAGTCCCTCGATGCCCTCGGCAACGCGAACGAACGCGCCGAACGGTACGAGCTTCGTGACCTTACCCGGGGCAACCTGACCGATTGCGTGGGTACGGGCGAAGACCTGCCACGGGTCTTCCTGCGTCGCCTTGAGCGACAGGGAGACGCGCTCGCGCTCGAGGTCGACCTCGAGGATCTCGACGGTGACCTCCTGGCCAACCTCGACAACTTCGGAGGCGTGCTCGATGTGCTTCCAGGACAGCTCCGAAACGTGAACCAGTCCGTCAACGCCGCCGAGGTCCACGAACGCACCGAAGTTGACGATCGAGGAGACAACACCCTTGCGGACCTGTCCCTTGTGGAGGTTGTTGAGGAACGTGGTGCGGCTTTCGCTCTGCGTCTGCTCAAGCAGGGCACGGCGAGAAAGCACAACGTTGTTGCGGTTCTTGTCGAGCTCGAGGATCTTCGCTTCGATCTCCTGGCCGAGGTACGGCGTCAGGTCACGAACACGGCGAAGCTCGATGAGCGACGCGGGAAGGAATCCACGGAGTCCGATGTCAACGATGAGTCCACCCTTGACGACCTCGATCACGGAACCGGTGACAACGCCATCGGCTTCCTTGATCTTCTCTACATCGCCCCATGCACGCTCGTACTGAGCGCGCTTCTTGGAGAGGATGAGACGGCCTTCTTTGTCTTCCTTCTGGAGAACAAGAGCCTCAACACTGTCGCCGACCTGAACAACTTCGCTCGGGTCAACGTCGTGCTTGATGGAAAGTTCGCGGGAGGGGATTACACCCTCGGTCTTGTAGCCGACGTCGAGGAGAACCTCGTCGCGGTCGATCTTTACAACGATTCCCTCGATGAGGTCTCCGTCGTTGAAGAACTTCAGCGTCTTTTCGACCGCGGCGAGAAAGTCTTCAGCAGATCCGATGTCATTGATGGCGACCTGCTTGGGTGCCTTCGCGGTCGTTACGTTTGTCATGTAGTTAGTGCTCCAGTATGGACATAGCTAAGGCCACGAGCGAGTAGTGCAGGTGAGTTTCGCCAGTGGCAGGCGGATGTGAGTCGCTGAGTGCGACCATTCATCTTAGCGGCTACCTCCTACGGGATGCCACACCTGTGCTGTGTCGGAGAAATTCTCTGACACACTTCCCCGTCGCGCCTCCGCAGCAGCGGAAGACACCGCCTAGGTGGTCAGGTTCGCGCCGCCACGGTACCGAGTGCCGGGATGAGCCGACGGGAGACGTGCCGAGCCCGATCCGAAGAGGTGCTCGCGCAGAGTGGATGACTCGTACGACGTCCGGTACAGACCGCGCTTCTGAAGCTCGGGCACAACGTACGTGACGAAGTCCTCCACGGTGCCCGGGGTGACGAACTGGCGCAGGTTGAACCCGTCGATTCCGGTCTCGGCGACCCAGCCCTCGATGGCGTCAGCAATTTCCTCGCCCGTGCCGAGCGCGAAGAACGGACCGCGGTCGAATCGCGTGATCTGTTTCAAGGCGTCGGCGACGGTCGCGCCGGGCGCGTAGCGGGCAGTAGTCGCGGCATCGTGGCTGGTGCCCGAGGCGGCAATAATGTCCGCGATGCGGGTGGTGGGTGGATGCGCGGCGAAGTCGATGCCGCTCCCTCCACCGGCGTGCGCGAGGTATCCCTCGGCGCTCGCGAGCCGTTCGTACTCCTCCGCTTTCCGCACGGCATCCGCATGGGTTTTGCCGGGGATAAGAACGGCGCTGCCCAGGGTGCGCACGGAGTCACGTCCGCGCCCTCCCTCCTCGGCACGGCGGTGGATGTCGGCGATATTTGTGGCGAAGGCGGCGAGCGATGATCCTCCGACGAAGACGGCTTCCGCGTGTTTGGCCGCGAAAGCGCGACCGGTCTCGGAACTTCCGGCCTGAAAAAGCACGGGCGTGCGTTGGAGAGACGGCTCGGACAGGTGTGGACCGGCGACACGGAAGTACTCCCCCTCGTGGTCGATCCGTCGGACGTGCGCGGGATCGGTGTACATTCCGCCGGCAGCGTCGCGCACCACAGCGTTGTCATCCCACGATCCCTCCCACAGTTTGTAGAGAACGTCGAGGTACTCGTGGGCGCGGTCATAGCGCTGGCCGTGATCGAGTTCGTCGTCGAGACCGAAATTGCGCGCCGCGTTAGGTAGGTACGACGTAACGATGTTCCACCCGAAGCGGCCCTTCGTGAGGTGGTCCAGCGTGCTGGCCCGGCGGGCAAACGCGAACGGAGGTTCGTAGGTGGTGGAGAACGTCGCCACAAAACCGAGGTGGCTCGTCACAGCGGCCATCAGCGGGATAACGAGTAGCGGGTCGTTGTTGGGAATCTGCACCGCTTCACGAAGTGCGGTGTCGGGTGAGTCCCGATACCCGTCGTATGCCCCAATCACGTCCGCGAGGAAGACGGAGTCAAAGAGCCCTTCCTCGAGCAGTTTCGCCTGCGACTGCCAGAACTCGAGGTCGGTGTAGCGGTGCCGGGTGTTTTCCGGTGCCTTCCAGAGTCCGTGGGAGATGTGCCCCACGGTGTTCATTTCGAAGAGGTTGAAGCTCAGTTCTCGAGTCACCGGGAGTCCTTATCCGTGTGTTGCGTTGCGTCCGAGAAGCGCGGCCTTGAGGGTGTCGAGACCCACACCGCCGAGGTCGAGCGCCTGGCGGTGGAACTCCTTGATATCGAACGAAGCGCCGGCACGCGCGGCATAGTCGTCACGCAGCTGTTCCCAGATGCGCTGGCCGACCTTGTACGACGGGGCCTGGCCGGGCCAGCCGAGGTAGCGGTTCACTTCGAAGCGCACAAACGGAGCGCTCATGTTGACATTTTTCGCCATAAATTCGAACGCGTACTCGGCCGTCCAGGGGCCACTTCCGTCGGGCAGCTTCTTGCCAAGGTGCACACCAATGTCGAGAACAACCCGCGCCGCGCGCATCCGCTGGCCATCAAGCATCCCCAGCCGGTCGCCCGGGTTGTTGAGGTAGCCAAGGTCTTGCATCAGACGTTCCGCGTAGAGCGCCCAGCCTTCGGCGTGCCCTGACGTGCCCGCGAGCTGTCGGCGCCACGTGTTGAGCTTCGAGCGGTTGAAGACCGCCTGCCCGATCTGGAGGTGGTGACCCGGGACACCCTCGTGAAACACGGTGGTCTTCTCCCGCCACGTGTTGAACTCGGTGACGCCCTCTGGCACAGACCACCACATACGACCGGGGCGAGAGAAGTCATCGCTCGGACCCGTGTAGTAAATGCCGCCCTCCTGGGTCGGGGCAATCATGCACTCGATGGCGCGCACCGGGTCGGGGATATCGAAGTGGGATTGGGACAACTCGGCAACAGCGGTGTTCGTGAGCTCCTGCATCCATTCGCGGAGCGCCTCCGTACCGTGCAATGTGAGGGCGGGGTCGGCGTCGAGGATCGCCACCGCTTCCTCCACCGTCGCACCGGGAGAAATTTCAGACGCGATGCGAGTCTGTTCGTCGACCATCCGCGCGAGCTCTTCGATGCCCCACTCATAGGTCTCGTCGAGGTCGATCTCAGCGCCGAGGAACCGACGAGACTGCAGGGCATACAGTTCGCGTCCCACTCCGTCTTGCTCGCTTGCCACCGGGGCGAGCTCGCCGGACAGGAACTCGGACAACTTGCCGAACGCGGCGGCCGACACTTCCGCACCGCGGCGAAGGTCGGCGTTGAGCGACGCGGGTAGTTCGCGCCCGGATTCGAGCGCCGCACCCGCAGTGAAGTCCGCGAAGAACCCTGTCGACTCCGCATGTTTGCGCACCTGGTTCGCGACCTCGAGAACCTGGCGGCGGGCAGGCACCGTGCCATCGCTGATACCCAAACGCAGGGTCTCGATGTAGCCGTCGACGGCGCCGGGAACGTTTCCGAGCCGTTCCGCAATCGTTGACCAATCGGATTCGGTTGCGTGCGGCATGATGTCGAATGTCTCGCGGATGCTCTGGGCAGGAGAAGCGATGACGTTGAGGTCGCGCTTCCACAGACCAGCCTCGGATGACTGGACGTCGAGGGTGAGGTCGCTGCGCAGATCCGTTTTTGTGACCCAGTCGACGTCGTCGGAAACCTCGGTCGCATCGAGCTGCGCGATCACTTTTTTCGCCGCATCGATGTACTGGGTGTGCCCGGCCGGGGACAGGTCGCCGAACTCGCCGGTGCGACCGGGGATCCCGATAAAGATGGCCACGTCGGGATCGAGATCGGCGAGTGTGGTCACCCACTGCTCCGCGATGGCGTCAATCGCCGTGGGGGTGCGTGGTTCGGGTTCGACCTGTCCGGATGTCGCGTTCGAGGAAGTCATAAGGCCAGCGTAAAACACACGACCGACTTCGCCGGGTTGGCTCACACGAAGACCGCCCGGAGGTCAGGCGAAGAGCGCGTAGACCTCGGTGGGGGTTGCCGCCGAACGAAGCGCTTCTGCGCGCGTCGGGTCGAGCAGAACACTCGCGAGCTGGCTGATCAGGGCGATGTAGTGGCGCCCCCGCGCCGCGACGCCGAACACCACCGTGACGCGTTCACCGTTCCAGTCGACGCCCTCAGGAAAACGCAGAAGCACCAGCGCGTCGCTCACCACGTCGTTTTTGGCCGTGACGGTGCCGTGGGGCATCGCGATGCCCTCGCCGACATAGGTCGACACGGATTCTTCGCGTTCCAGCATCGCCTCCACGTAGGGCTCCCACACCGCACCCGCGGCAACGAGCGCCGCCCCGGCCTGCCGAACCGCGTCGCGCCAATCGGTCGCGTGCGCATCGAGGTGCACGGAACTCACCGGCATCAGTTCCTGAAGCCGGTCGAGGGTGAGGTCCATCATCGTTGTGCCGTCCTTGGTGATTCAGTGGATAAACGCGGGGCGCTGCTGGAATGGCAGCGGACAATCAGTGCGCTGCTTCGTCCCAATTCGACCCGATCCCGATCTGCACGCTGAGTGGAACCCGAAGGTCGGCCGCGTGCCCCATCCGATCGGTGACGATGGTGGTCAGCGCGTCGAGTTCGCCGTCGGCAACTTCGAAAACCAACTCGTCGTGCACCTGCATCAGCATGCGCGAGCCCAGAGCCTGGCTCTGCAGGTCGTCGGCGATGCCCATCATCGCGACCTTGAGGATGTCGGCCGCTGACCCTTGGATGGGCGCGTTCAGTGCGGCGCGCTCGGCGTTCTCGCGCAAAACGCGGTTGCTCGACGCCAGATCGCCGAAGGGACGACGACGGCCGAAGATCGTTTCGGTGTAACCGTCGGTGCGGGCCTGCTCCACCACGTTGCGGAGGTACTCGCGTACGGCTCCGAACCGCGCGAAATAGTCGGTCATCAGTTTTTTCGCCTCGGGAGTACCGATACGCAGCTGTTTGCTCAGGCCGAACGCGCTCAGGCCGTAGGCGAGTCCGTACGACATGGCCTTGACCTTGGTGCGCATGATGGGTGTGACATCGGCGGTGTCCACACCAAAGATTCGTGCGCCGACGAAGCGGTGCAGGTCTTCGCCCTCGTTGAACGCCAGGATGAGGCCCTCGTCGCCGGAGAGGTGCGCCATGATGCGCATTTCGATCTGCGAGTAGTCGGCGGTGAGCAGTGTGGTGAATTCGGGCCCGCTCTGGAACGCCGAACGGATCTCACGACCGATGGCCGTTTTCACCGGGATGTTCTGCAGGTTGGGGTCGTTCGAGGAGATACGGCCGGTGCTGGTGCCCGTCTGGTCGTATGTGGTGTGGATGCGCTGGTCGTCAGCGATTCCGCGCTCCAACGTCTCGATGATCTGTCGGAGCTTGCTCGCGTCGCGGTGCTGGAGCAGGAGCCCGAGGAAGGGATGCGGGGCTGAATCCTGCAGGTCGGTGAGGGACGCGGCATCCGTCGAGAACCCGGTTTTGTTTGCCCGTGTTTTGGGCATCCCGAGCTCTTCGAACAGAACCTGCTGGAGCTGCTTGGGCGAACCAAGGTTGACCTCGTGGCCGATCTCGGCGTAGGCACGGGTGGTCAGATCAGCGGCAGTCTCGGCGAGCGTCGTCGAGAGGCGGGTCAGCACCTCCGTGTTGACCGAAATGCCCGTCGTCTCCATCTCGGCGAGGACAGGAACAAGCGGAAGCTCGATGGTGTCGAGCACCCGGCGGGATCCAGTGTCGAGTTTCTCCGCGAGGTACTCCGACAACCGCAGTACGTACCAGGCCTCGGTGGCGGGGCTCGCGCCCTCAGTGTCGGGGACCAGTTGGTTGGGATCGGACTGCGGAAGCGTCTCGGCGAGGTGCGAGTAGATCTGAGCGGCGAGATCCTCACCCTTGCCGCCGGGCTTGAGGAGCCACGCGGCGAGGGTGGTGTCGAACGCGATTCCGCGAAGCTCTAGACCCGCTCGCGCCAGGGCTTTGAGCTCGCGCTTGGAATCGTGCAGGTACTTGGGCGACTCACTTCGCAGCCAGGATTCGAGCGCGACGTAGTCGGGACGGCCAGCAGCCCATGGCACGTACGCGGAATCGGTGGCGCTGGCGATCCCCACACCGTGCACGTCGCCGCCCACCATCTCGACACGAAGGCCCAAGGGTTTGGTTCCCTTGGCCGAGACCGTGTCGAGCCACTTCCCCAGTTCTTCATCAACCAGGGTGCGCACAATCGGTACGAGGGACCCGGCAGCCGGCTCGTCAGGCGTGAAGGCCTCCTCGACTGCACCATCGGCGGCAGCGATCTTGAGTACACGCTCAAGCAGGGTGCGGAACTGCAGTTTGTCGAAGACTTCGCGCACGGCAGCCATGTTGAACGGGCTGCGCTCGAGGTCGGCGGGGCCAACCGGCAGCTCGACGTCGGTGAGCAGGTGGTTGAGCTTGCGGTTACGCACCGCACGGTCAGACTGTTCGCGGAGCTTCTCCCCCACAACACCCTTGATCTCATCGGCGTGCTCGAGTACACCGGCGAGACTGCCGTACTGCGTGATCCACTTGACGGCGGTTTTTTCGCCGACCTTGTCGATGCCGATGAGGTTGTCACTGGTCTCTCCGACCAGGGCGGCGACGTCGGGGTACTGGTGGGGTTCGATGCCGTAGCGCTCAAACACGGTGTCGCGGTCATACCGCTTGAGCTCGGAGACACCGCGCGCGTTCGGGTACAGCAGCGTGACGTTGTCGTCGATCATTTGGATCGCGTCACGGTCACCCGAGACGACGTACACGTTGAATCCCTGCCGCGATCCCTCGTGGGCGAGCGTCGCAAGGATGTCGTCCGCCTCGTAGTCCTCTTTGGTGATCGTGGTGATGTTCATGGCGGCGAGGGCCTCTTCGAGGAGGGGAATCTGGCCGATGAACTCGGAGGGGGTCTCCCCGCGTGTTCCCTTGTACTCCGGGTACTCCCGAGTGCGGAACGAGTAGCGCGAGATGTCAAACGCCACGGCGAGGTGGGTGGGCTTCTCGTTGGCGAGGAGGTTGAGCATCATGGAGATGAACCCGTGGATGGCGTTGGTGTGTTGCCCCTCCCGGTTCATAAAACTGTCTACGGGAAGGGCGTAAAACGCCCGAAACGCGAGCGAATGGCCATCAATGACCATGAGGGTAGGCTTTTCGATATCCGACACAGGGCAAGCCTATCCGGGGCCGCCCACAGGCCCGAGCCCAGCTTGCAAGGAACCCGATGACAACATTCCCCGAGAACCTCGATCCCGAGCTGGTAGAACGACTGGTGACGTCCGGTGGCGGTGCCCTTGCTCGCAAGATGGGTATTGAGTTTCTCGAGCTGTCAGCTGATCACTCCGTCGCCACGATGCCCGTCGAAGGCAACACGCAGGTCGTCGGAATTCTTCATGGCGGTGCGCACGTGGTGCTCGGCGAGTCGCTGGGCTCGGTGTCCTCCGCCATTCATGCCGGACCGGGTCGGATCGCCGTGGGAATTGAAATCAACGCCTCGCACAGTCGGTCAGCGGCGTCAGGAACAGTAACGGCGACGTGCACAGCGATTTCCCTCGGGCGAACACTTGCCACCCACGAAATTGTGGTGCGTGACGAGACTGGGCGCCGTTTGTCGACCGTCCGGATGACGAACTTCCTCAAGGACGCGTAACCACACAACCGTCACGGCCGTCGCAATCGGGACGGTTACGGGGCAGGCGTGGTCCAGGTGGCAAAAAATGCCGACAGGCTGGCGGATGCTCCGCGCTCAAACGTCTTGAATGGCTGTGCGGCCGGGTCGCAGAGCCGACCGTCGGGGAGCAGCACAATGATGGGGAATGGCGCCGTCTTCGCGAGCGACGTGCCTGCGGCTGCGCGCCAGTGGCCGCCCGTGGCGCGCACAATGGCTTCGCCAACAAAGCATCCGAGGCTGAACAACACCTCAGCGACCTGCGGCACCGTGACGTTGTTCGCGCGAAGGCTCTCGATAACTGAGTCAAAGTAGGCGATGCTGTCGGCCGAGAAGTCGAGCTGGACGCCCTGACCGCCGGCCTGCTCGGCGATGTCCGCGGCGAAACGTGAGGCGTTCGCCGGAATGAGCTCGTAGGGCAGCTGGAGCTGCACCTCGTCGAGGCGCACCGGAGGTTACTTCTTCGCGGAGAGCTGCTCGATGATCGCCTGGGCGACATCGTGCATGGTCAGACGGCGGTCCATGGACGCCTTCTGGATCCAGCGGAACGCTTCAGGCTCGGTGAGGCCCATCTTCTCGTTGAGCAGGCCCTTGGCACGGTCAACGAGTTTGCGGGTCTCAAAGCGCTCAACGAGGTCAGCGACCTCAGCTTCGAGCGTGATGATCTGCGCGTAACGGCTGAGAGCGATCTCGATCGCAGGAAGAAGGTCGTTCGGAGTGAAGGGCTTCACTACGTAGGCCAGGGCGCCGGCCTCGCTCGCACGTTCGACCAGTTCTTTCTGGCTGAACGCGGTTAGGAGCACAACGGGCGCAATGTGGTTCTTCGTCAGACGCTCTGCGGCGGAAATTCCGTCGAGCTGGGGCATCTTGACGTCCATGATGACGAGGTCGGGCCGAAGCTCGGTGGCCAACGCCACGGCGGTCTCGCCATCGCCGGCCTCGCCGACGACCTCAAAGCCGTTGTCGCGGAGGGTCTCAACGATGTCGAGACGGATCAGCGATTCATCCTCTGCGACGACGACGCGACGGGGGGATGCCGGGGGGTTCTCTTGCTCACTCACGTGACAACCATACGGTATTGTTTCTGGAGTTGTGGCGAGCCGAATTGGCGGAATGGTAGACGCGGAGCACTCAAAATGCTTTGTTCGAGAGGACGTGTGGGTTCGAGTCCCACATTCGGCACAACGTAAGACACCGGCCCGCCCACTCCCCCGCATGTATTGCCCGGGCGTGGCGGGCCGGTGAACATCCCCTCCGGGTGCCTCTTGACAGCACAAGCGACAATGGTTCTAAACGATTGCCAATGTGGGCCGGATCGAACGGCCCCTGGCCTGACGTGGTGGCCATTCTGTGGGGAGGATCACACCATGGCGAAATTCCATCTCGAGTTCGATGATGTGCCAACGTATGCGGCGCTTGTGTACCGGCTGCAGTCGATCACGCACCATCTCGACAAGGCGTACGGCACCGAGGGCGAAATCATTTACGCCGAGCGGGCCGATATCGAAACAGTGTTGAGCGACGGTGCCGTAGGGCGCTGGCAGATCAGCACACCGGCAACAGCACAAGGATTTGATTGACGAATGACGCGTAAAGCCTCCCCTCGGATGACCGGGGGCAGGCTCATCCTCACGGTGCTAGCTGTTCTTCTTGTTGGCGCCGGAGGGTGGTGGGGAACCTCGTATACCGAGGACACTTCCACCACAGGCGGAAGCGACACCTCGACAGGGGTGGTGGCTCCGCCCGCGGGCACGGTGACGTATTCCGACCAGACGGCTGTCGAGGTGCTCGCGACACTCCCGGTCAAGGGCAAATCGCCGCGCACCGGGTATGACCGCGACGGCGGGTTCGGCACCGCCTGGCTCGATGTTGATGGGAATGGATGCGACACTCGCAACGACATCCTCGCCCGCGATCTTCTCAACATCACGCTGGATGGCACGTGCACTGTTCTCACGGGCACCGTTCAGGAGCCGTACACGGGCAGCTCGCTGGACTTTGTGCGCGGACAAGACACCTCGTCGCTTCTGCAGATTGACCACGTTGTGGCGCTGTCCAACGCCTGGCAGACGGGTGCGCAGCAAATCTCCGCCGAGCAGCGGGTGCGGCTGGCGAACGATCCGCTGAACCTGCTCGCGGTCGACGGACCCAGCAACTCACAAAAGGGTGATGGCGACGCGGCGACCTGGCTGCCCAAGGCCAAGGAGTACCGCTGCGCTTACATCGCGCGGCAGGTGTCGGTGAAAGCCGCCTACAGTCTCTGGGTGACGCCGGCCGAGGAGGCCGCGATGGCCGGGATCCTTGCCACGTGCCCGGAACAGCCCGCCCTGCTGTCGACGCTGGCCGTCGCGCAATAAACGCGCGCTAACCGTCGCGCAATAAACGCCCGCTGCAGAACTACGCTCCGCTCCCGTCGTCCAACACGCCAAGCGGGTCGCGTAGCGCTAGCTCGAGCGCCATCTGAACCTGCTCCTGCGCAAACGTGGTGCCGTGGAACGACGCCGAAACATGCAGCGCGTCCGCAAGTCCCAGCACCACCAGCACAATGTCCTCCGCACGTTCCGGCCGAATCAGGCAGGCACAGAGACGTCCCTCGGGCGGTGCCTTCCAGTCGAGGCTGTCCAACGCCCGGCTATCGCCGAGGTTGTTGACCACAAGTCGCGCCCGCGGTTCGGCACTGATTTCGCGGGGAAAACGCTCCTGCGGCCCAAAGAGCTCGCGGCCGATCACCGTCGCCAGCAGCGCGCGGGCGGGGCGCGTGGAGTTGACCGCTGACCTGATGGCGCGGGACACCTGTTGCGGGTCCCCTGGGTCACTGATGCGAAGCCGCAGGGTGGAGAAAAAGTTACCGGAAACATCGCCGCGTTCGGGATCGAGATAGCGGCGGAGGTTCACCACAACGGCTACGTCGCTCGCGAGGGGCACACCCGTCCGGGCGAAGGCGCGATGCAGCAGGGCACTGAGCACAGCCGAAAACGTCGCGGGTTCACGGCGAGCCCGCGCCCAGTCGCGCAGCCGGGTGATCGCGGTGCGGGGGGCGGATGCCGCGGCGACCACCACATCGGGATGCCACAGCATCTTCTGCCTCGAGATCGGCCGGGGCACGGCCGGAGTGGATCGCGCTGCCGGGGAGGGACGCTCTGCCGAAGACGGACTCTGTGTCCGCTCGGTTGAGCCCCGCCGAGGTGTCGAGGCCGAGGCGCGCAGGACCGTGAGGAGGGGGAATCGGAGCTCAGCATCCGAAGGCAGCGATGACGATCGCAGCGCCGCCGTCCGCTGTGCCGCGGGCCGTCGCTCCGGGACCGGCGAAGTCGCGTTCGGCAGCATCCCGTTCCGCGGAGTCGCGGCCACACCACCGGTCGCCAGGGCGAGCACGTCCGACATCCGGCGGAGAAACTCGACACCATCACCGAGGGCCTGGTCGGCCACCTGGATCACGTAGTCGCCACAGAGCACAAATCGCACCGGATGCTCGGTGTCAACCCGCCAGATCTGGCGGGCCGCAATAGCGAGGATCGCCTCCGGAGTCTCCGGTGGAATGCTCACCACCATTTCCGCACACCACTCCGCGGGCTCGTGGTGGTTGATACTCCAGTTTTTGCCGTCCTCAGCGAAGCCGAAACCCAGGCGGGGGTCGCGGCCATCTCCGAGGCGCTGGCGCAGAGCATCCACCAGATTCAGCGCATCGGGAGCAACGATTGGACCCACCACACCCACGATGACCTGACCACGAACGAGGCGATCACGCCGGGCCATCGGGACGATGCGTTCAGCACTGGCGGGCACCTGGCGCAGAACCGGGGCGGTCACGAACGGTGAGAAATCAATCGCGGTGGGCAGGGTCGATTATGAGCTCGCATGGGGGCGTGTCCTGTCAGGTCTTCGGGTGTCCTGGATTCGCCGCACGGCCACTAGGGATGGCCGCGCGACGGCCTCACTGTGCCGGGGTAAGCGGCGAGGCGAGGATTTGAGAGGAACTTACCGCCGATTGGCCCGGGAGACCAAGGCTCGGACCAGGGCTTGACCGCGCTGCCCCGATGTGGTTTCTTGAGGAACACTCTCGGAGGTTGCCACGGACGCAGGAACGCAAAAACGGGGCGCGCACCGGGAAAAATCCCAGCACCCGCCCCGTTCGACCGAGTTGGATTTAGTCGATCTGCTCAGGGTTCGGAGCGTTCTGAGCGTCACCGATGCGGTGGACGCGCAGGTCGTTCGTCGAACCGCTGACTCCGGGAGGGGAACCGGAGATGACAACGACGGTGTCGCCGACAACTGCCAGTCCCTCGCGCAGCAGGATGTCGTCGACCTGGTGGAACATCTGGTCGGTGTGCTCGACGCGGTCAACCACATACGACTCGATGCCCCAGATCATGGACATACGACGGCGGATCGCCGGGTCAGGCGTGAACGCCTTCATCGGGATCTTGAAACGCAGGCGCGACATACGACGTGCAGCGTCACCAGACTCGGTGAAGACACACACGAACTTCGCGTCAACAAACGACGCAACCTCGGCGGCGGCGAGCGTGATGGCTCCACCCTGGGTACGCGGCTTGGTGCCGAGTTCCGGGATGCGCTCCAGTCCGTGCTCCTCCGTCGACGTGACGATGCGAGCCATGGTCTGAACGGTGATGACCGGGTACAGGCCAACACTGGTTTCGCCCGAGAGCATTACCGCGTCAGCACCGTCGAGAACGGCGTTGGCGACGTCAGACGTCTCCGCGCGCGTCGGAACGGGGCTGTTGATCATGGATTCGAGCATCTGCGTGGCAACGATGACCGGCTTCGCCATACGGCGGGCCAGCTCGATCGCACGCTTCTGAACGATCGGCACGGCTTCGAGCGGAAGCTCGACTCCGAGGTCACCACGGGCGACCATGATCGAGTCGAATGCGGCGATGATCGCCTCGAGGTTGTCGACAGCCTGCGGCTTCTCGATCTTGGCGATGACGGGAAGCTTGCGCCCCTCTTCAGCCATGATCTCGTGCACACGGACGATGTCCGTGGCGTCGCGGACAAAGGACAGCGCGATCAGGTCGGCGCCGAGGCGGAGGCCCCAACGCAGGTCTGCTTCGTCCTTCTCGGACAGTGCGGGCACGTTGACCGCAACGCCGGGAAGGTTGATGCCCTTGTTGTTGGACACGGGTCCGGCAACGATGACCTTGGTGGTCACAACGGTGTCGTCAGCTTCAACGACCTCGACCTTGACCTTGCCATCGTCGATCAGAAGGAAGTCGCCGGGGGCGACGTCCTGGGGAAGACCCTTGAACGTGGTGCCGCAGATGTCGCGGTTACCAATGATGTCCTCGGTGGTGATCTTGAAGATGTCGCCGACCGCGAGGTCGTACGGGCCGCCCTCGAACTTGCCGAGACGGATCTTCGGGCCCTGGAGATCGACCAGAACGGCCACAGCGCGTCCCGAGTCGTCTGCTGCCTTGCGAATGTTCTTGTAAACCTCTTCATGCACGTCATACGATCCGTGGCTGAGGTTCATACGAGCGACATCGACACCTGCATCGATGATTGCCCTGATGTTTTCGTAGCTCGACGTGGCTGGGCCTAGCGTCGCAACTATCTTGGCGCGTCTCATGACTTCCTTCTTGTGGTGGTGGTGCAGTGGTGGAGCAGTGGTGGTGAGGCGTAAAAACCCCCACCCACCATGTTCCGAACGCGACCAAACATCCTAGATTGCGATGGCGTGGTCGGTCGGTTTGACCGGGAAAGGCAATTGCGTCTCCCCCTCAAGATACCGATCAACGGCCGAGGCCGCTGCACGGCCCTCCGCGATCGCCCAGACGATCAGTGACTGGCCACGGCCTGCGTCACCGGCGACGAAGACCCCGGCCTCGCTGGTCTGGTAGTCGCCGTCGCGCTCGACGTTGCCGCGGTCGTCGAACGGCACACGCAGCTGGGGGTCGAGTGTTCCGGATTCCGGACCGGTGAAACCGAGTGCAAGAAGCACCAGGTCAGCCGGGATCTCCCGCTCGGTGCCCGCCTTGGGCACACGACGTCCGTCGAGGTATTCGGTTTCGGCAACGCGAATCGCGCGCACCTCGCCGGCCTCGTTGGACAAGAACTCGATGGTGGAGGCGAGGAACATCCGCTCGCCACCCTCCTCGTGGGCGCTAGCGACCTCGAACAGGGTCGGCTGCATCGGCCAGGGCTGGTGCGACTGGCGCTCGGTCGCCGGCTGCTTGCCGATGGCGAGGTTGGTCACCGACAGCGCGTGCTGGCGGTGCGCGGTGCCGATGCAGTCGGCTCCGGTGTCTCCACCGCCGAGAACAACAACGTGCTTGCCCTCTGCCTTGATCTGCTCGGAGACGTGGTCTCCGGCGCCGACGCGGTTCTGCTGCACGAGGTAGTCCATGGCGAAGTGCAC
>Ga0247735_1000479_pt1 | contig 15646 bp, 19 predicted proteins | sample UWRJL178409R2_FD_180934 | JGI IMG/M metagenome (GOLD analysis project Ga0247735, IMG submission 180934) | Plant litter microbial communities from Arlington Agricultural Research Station in Wisconsin, United States - UWRJ-L178-409R-2 | ecosystem: Environmental > Terrestrial > Plant litter >... | reverse complement strand
CTATTCCTATGACTCATGCATGGATTCATTCACCAAGGGTCAAGCAGACAGGATGAAAGAGGCTGCAAGGGCATTCAGGCGTCCGGGGAGCAAGACAATGACAAGCAGAACGCCGAGTGCAACGGCTTCGACGGCTACAGACGCGCCGACGACAGTTGTGGCGGCCGCAACTGAAGTTACCGCAACAGCTACTTCGAAGGCATCTATCGCAGACTCATAGTTGTTCCGACCGCTGCACCTACCGATCTCTAGATGTCCAGGACGAATTGTGACATGCCCAATATTGAAACTTGATTCGTCGCTCATCAGAATGTGTTCTGACGTTAGGGAGATTTCAATGAACTTGGTGCCCCAAGACAACAACGACCCTCCGAGATATCTTCGAACTAAGACTATCAAAAAAACCAAAAAAAAAAGTGTCGCGTTAACATTTTAGAGGGATCCTCGTGCCGATACTGGAAAATACCAGAGACCTGTCTTCAGGCTGTGATCCCTCGCTGGGTGTATCAGCCAAGACTCTTGGTTCTCGCTGATGAGATATCCGGATGACACCTCATTGAGACGTGAAGGTAGCCCACCACACACAACATAATCCTTTTCAGGATATGACATTGATCCTTATATTCATTCGATGCGTTGCTCATCGATTTCATGATTAGAGATCTGCGAGACGTGAACCCTGCGGCCGACCAGAACAGCGTATTTCGGATCGCACACGTGTAGGCCGTGTGCTTTACTGTCCTATTCGAAAGACTCTATTGCAGAGCAATGGTTCGCTCTGAAGGCTGGTGTCTGACGCCAGTGCCGTGAATGCATCTGGGATGTGTAGGTGGGTGCCACTGCTATTTTAATCCGTCGCGTCGCTGATAAGTTTTCCAGGAGGTTGAAGCTTGCCTGTTCGAGAAAAATATCCCCCCACCCACTGTCTTGATACTCAATTGAACTGTCGATTGTTGCACAGTACAATGATGTATAATTTTATTCGCCAGCTTGGTATATTCGTTGCCTTTAACAGAGGTCGTAGACCAGTGGACGCGCCTACCAATCGCAAGGTGGCGGCTCAGTGGTGCTATTTCACACACACCACGTTTCACTTGATTGAAAGTACACATGGACATGCTGCAAAGCACGCGCAAAGCTGTCTGGAAACATGTTTCTACAGTCTGAATTCATCCTTGCACCTTCAACTCGGGCTCTTTCTCACTCCTCGTTATTCCTATCCAGGCGGCTCTCACTTTCTCCTTGGGACCCATGCAACCGCCGGGAGCTCGAGCACCCGGCGACGAATCTGGTGGACTCCTTGTACAAGATTTTAGAGAGGCAACACTGAGTAAACTCTCACTTATCTGACGAGACTGGTGCTATAATCATCTTCAACCATAGGCACTGGCCACGGTGGACAGGGTGGAAGTAGCGGAGGCATTGGCTGCAACAATGTCGCGCTCAGTGGTAATGGAAACAATGTTGGTTAGTCTTTTATCTTCTTCATATCTAAAAACCTTCTCATTATTGCATCCTACGGAATAGCTGGCAGAGATCAGCACATTCATTACTCCTCTAGAGAAGGTACACCACATCGTTATATACCTTTCAGCTCCATCTAACAACTGAATACGATAAATCAGGCGCGGACCGCCTTTACGAGCATGCATCACCTGCCGCTCTCCCTGATACAAAAGCCTGGATTAGTCAACCAAGGTGCATGGAAGATACTCGTGTAGAACTCAACCAGGCGTTGGATGACTGGGAGAAGAAGGACATCGATGCTGCCACCATGATGTGGATGTATGGAGGTGCTGGAACTGGAAAGACGGCCCTGCTCCTCACATTTGCGGATCTCTGTAAACGATATGGACGTGCTATTGCGGCGTTCTTTGCCTCGAACCGGATCGCCAACTGCAGCGACGGCGATCGAATCGTTGCCACACTGGCCGTTCAACTCATGCAGAGTTTTCCATCCACCCGGTACTATATTGACAAGGCAATACGTGAAGACCCCCTTCTTTTCTCCAAGGGACGACAAGTACAGATGAAAGCATTATTCGTAGAGCCAATCCAGCGGATCACCACGATGACTCGCCTCCTCAAAACCGTCACATTCGGGTACATGTCGTACCCCACTCTCGTTGTCATTGACGGCCTTGACGAAATCACCGGCAAGGACGTCCAGAGCGACATTATCAGGATCATCGGCGACATAATGAAAGATATCCGCCTACCCCTTCGCTTCCTCGTTGCTAGTCGGCCAGAACCGCACATTGTGGATGCCGTCAAGGGTCTCCAGTCGCGTTTTGCTGGGCGCGTGTCGCAGATCGACCTCAGCGAAGACGCTATGGCGCGGCGCGACATCGAAGTCTACCTGAGGAAGAAGTTTGCGGAGGCTCGCACTATGCATCCTGAAGTACTACCTGACTGGCCTGGAGCCGATATCATCTCGCAGCTGGCCGATAAAGCGTCGGGACACTTTATCTATGCAACAACCGTGATGGCCTACATTATCACCCGACATCGTTGTCCTGACGAGCGTCTGAGCATCATCCGTGGTCTCCTCCAGGCACCTCCCGGCGATACGCCCTTCGCCCAACTTGACTTCCTGTATACTCATATCACCGCTAATGCAAATAGCCCACACGACGTTCTGAAGGTGCTGGGACAGCTCCTCATTGCCCGTGACATGTCTAGCAACGATGATATCCTTGGCTTGCCTGCCAACTCGAGCTCTCCAAAGCGCCTTGAGGCCATTCTTGGCCTGAAGCCTGGCGATATTCGCCGCATTCTCACTGATATGCATTCCCTCCTCAAGATTGGGAACAATCAGGAAGACATCAGAATTCTACACGCCTCGTTCCCCGACTTTCTCCTTGATCCTTTGAGGTCAAAGGGCTTTTCTGTTAATTTGGAAGAAGCTCGTATCGAGTTGGGATTAGGATACATTCGAGCCATCTGCAACTCCTCTTGTACGTGTGATCACAGCTTTAAAACACTATTCTGATCTTTGTGCTTTATTTGCGGTTCAGTTGCAACCGTCATGGGCTTCAAGCAAGCCGGAACATTCAAACAACAACTATCAGTCATGGGCACAGCTGTCAAGTACTGCACAGAAGCTAGACTAAGCGGACGTCTTTCCGAAGAATTGAAAAGCGCGGACATTATTGGTCAGTATGGGTTATTTGTCCACTCGATGCCTTGGAAGAGACACCCTGCTACCTTGACTGCAAAGGAGATTTATGCACTTTTGACGGTATTTTGCTAAATCACCTACTCACTTTGCATTGAAATGAATCGATATGTTTCCAGGAGAATGGATGTCCCGGCTTCCATAGATCTGACTTTGATGCAAAATTGAAAGCCTTTTGGAGTGCTTACACCTGGGAGGTTGTACTGGATTCCGACGCTGCTCACACTGGACTGCACATATGGTATGTCAGGTTGATTTCACCTTGTGTACTTCAACTCATTCATTTGGTAGTTTGCGTGATCGTTTTTCATACTGTGAGCAAAATTTAGAGGTACAAGATATTACAGCGTGGACCCGACATACTCTGACAGAATTGGAACAGTTCTTAGCCAGATTATCCAATGACAAGGTTTCGGGCCTATCCAAACATAATTGTCATGACCATTGTGTTCAGCTCAAGGGTCCTGGTAACAACGACCCTCTGATTCGCTTCTACATTCAGGAGGGTCCTTATGTCGAGGGTGGAACCATTGGGTTCAAGTAAGACAGTTCGTCTCGCATCTTACTTCGCCTGATTTCTGCTTGAATTCGGAATAGGTTCTATGATGGAAGTCACACCCTGAATTTCGAAAAGGTGTACACAGTAAAAGTTCCTCAAGTATACCGCCCTGGAGAAGAAGGGGAGGCGCAGGCATGGGAGATGCTTGCATCTGCTGTTGCTAGTGTGCATCATTCAAGTAGTTGATTTTCCGTTGTAGATCAATGGTATACCATCACATTTTCAAGTATGGTACCTCTTTTCTTCTCCGACCTTGCCTGGGAAGAGGTGTTTGAGTATCTCTTTAATAATTTGCAAGCTCTCTGTCCAAGTTTATATGTATCCTGCCGTTGTACCAAAAGAATTGAAATGACTCGCTTTAGTTCGAGATTGATATGACACGCTTTCAATGTTCAATCAACGGTACTATAATCTCCTTACAAGGGTTACCGTTAATTTGACAAGGATGTGATGAAGTTTCTATGTAGGAGGTAAATATTCGCGGGCGTCAATTTAGGTGCCAGGGCTCAAGATATTTATAAACGTTTCAAGGCCGCGTCCAACCTCGGACCCTTCTTCAATTATATAGATATTTTCAACCATAGCCACCAGTAACATAACAACCTTTGCCCACCGAAGGGGAGTTTGCGGAATAAATAAATAAAAATATAACAACCTTTGAACTAAGATTACAATCTCGAATGGACATCAGAAAGGCCCAAGCCGACAGATACAGCAACCGTATCCGTATTCAAAACTTGCCCACAATATTTGCTCATCGAAACAAGATAATGTTATCGCACAACCTCCATCACATCCGCCAATCGCATGGATGTAGCATCGTGACGAAAAGGTGTCAGAGCTATTTCTACACCGTGCAATTTGATCTTCAGCTGCGAGTATCAGACCTGGAGGTGCACCTGTCAACATCAAAGTTATTCGGTAGAGATTACTACGCACCCTGCCTTCCGGCTCGAGAGCGTGTATGAACACGCTCGAAGAGACGTCGAGGTACCAGTTGTGGCCAGCGCATGAGAGTCGAAGTCAACCTTCAACGTGAGGGCAGGTGTTTTTGAGGTATCGTGTGCCAGCAGTTGGCTCGGAGCGTAATTGTCGATGTCGATGCGGGACGAGACTACGAGCGACTGCCTAGGCTTCAATCACAAGAACTCAGAGAGAGGTGTATAGGTGTAAGCACTCCACAGAAGTCGAATCATCTGGGTAACCTGCCAAAAAGACTCGGGTGATTAAAAATCTTTAACGACAGTGGTGTATATGCTTACCCACTGTCACTGGGGACTGCCGAAACACGAAGCTAGTTCAGTTACCAGCAACCGCGCGTTGAGGCAGCAGATTGGTGGCCATTCGAGTTTCCCGCGAGCCAAACCGAAAGCTGAATTTGTGAATTATTCCACACCAATCCTTCGAAATATCGACAGTCGTTATCCAGGCACCGTCGGCTCAACGGCGTCGGATAAGAATGAGATGCTGAACGAGGCTGACGAGGACATGTCATGAGTCGAGCTTAGTTTGAATGGGCTTGGTGCGTCGTTTCACTAACTTGTTGTGTGATAGGCGGAAGTGGGTCGACTTCGTGCGAATGGGCGTTGGAGCCAAAGCGGTTTGCGGGAGATCTGAAATGTGGTTCATCAGAAGGGATAGATGCAATAACTTGAAAAAATTTACCCTTTGCATTACAGAGCATGACAACAAGAAGTTGTAGTCGATTTGACAGAAGGGACGCCGACAACCTCTTTAGGACTGCAAATATATGCTAGCCTTCTTGCTGGAATGTTTGAAGGCGGTCGTGGTACGAGTAAGGGCATAGTAGCGGGACACGGGTCTTGAAAATGGTGTGTCAAGACCAGTACAGAGCGCCTGGAGGAAGGGAGGTCCATGTTCGGTCGTTTGAAGAGCTTCGAACTAAATGCCACATGCAACATAATAATGTCGGCCAGTGAGGCAGAAAGATGGCGAGAGGACGAGAAAGGCGTTATGGGTAACTATGTAAGTTCGCGAATTAGAAGAGGTCAATCGTCAGATTGTTGTTCGGACCAGAGGGGAAAAGAATGTGACTGACCTTTACTACACTTTCCCCAGTCAACGTAAGAGCCTTAGCCTCATCCCCTAGGTCGGCCCAACTTCTCGGTGCCAATTGGCTGCATACAGGATGCGAAGGTCTCCAGGAGCATCTGCAGTGATGGAGCAGAAGCCCACAAAAACCAGGATGGATATTAAGGAGGGCCTGAAAAGGCGTCCATGGCGGATTGGAAGGTGGATTTACTCTGGGTGCGAGGGATAGATGACATGGGCTGGTGATACATTGGAGGTATTTGAGCCACGAGCAGAAGATGGTGACCGGGCAGTGTATGGCTGGGAAAGTCAAGGGAACGTCAGCGGGAACTGGAGAGTATAAGAGAGTCAGATCGGGCTCAGCGACGAGGATAGGGCTTTGAAATAGGACTGACCTATGCCCCAATACAGTAGCCAGAGTACAAGAAGTTGTCCGCACTTTCTCTATCCAAGATTGGCGCGCCTTCAAATTTGGGCTGGGAGCCACGATTGTGTATGGGTGAATGAAGGGCTCGAAGAAGGGTGATGCATTCTCTGCTAATAATTTGGTGACTTTCGAGTAGAAGCAGTCAGATCGGGTTCGGCAAGGTGAAAAGCGACGGGACTGACCCAGTCAACGATAGATGCGTTATTCTACGCCAAACATCGCGATATGCCTCGTTCATACGCTATTGAACATCGGCTTTCTGAGACTGGTTGAGGAACGCGTCGGCCAGTAACGCGAACGTGGATGCGTTTTTAGGTGTTTGGTGCTGGGCATGGAGCGTCACGGGTAAGAGCACCCAGCAGAGGTAGAGAAAGAGCACGTGTTGGATGTGGGCAGCCGAGCGTGCTCTATTCAATTCCCACGCCTGGTCGCCCAGTTCTTCAAGAATTTGAAACGCTTCACAGGTCTTCCCCCAAGTTCATGCCCACACTGGGAGCAATGTCACACACGCAGCGCACTCAACTGACCTTTCCCCACAAATCTTTATCTTGAACGTTGATCATCTCCTCTCTAAGCTGGGCGCTAACCACGACTCTTACACTTTATCGACCGCGCAGAATCACAGCAGGGCTCAGTTCTCGATTCTCTAGGAACCCAACGATGTTTTCACCGTGTCTTTTCTACTTCTCTTTCTCTTTTACTGGGTTGCCCCGGATTGTTACAGCTGTACCCTTTCTCCGAGAGCAAGTTTACTGAACAGTCCGAGCAGGTCCTTAGTAAGTGCTCGGTCTTTTCATAGGATTAACGCTTCTAATTGTAATACCCAATAGGTGACTCGAGTATCACCCGAGGTAAAAACAGAGTTGCATGCACGCCTATTTGAAGCTCGGAGAGTCCTGCAAGAACGGGATTTCACACAAGATACATTTGTGCTCAGCTTTCTTTTAACATGGTCACAATATAAAACATTCGAACGCGGCTTTGTTCCGTAAGTGTGGCTTTTCGACGATTGAAATGACACCCATCCTAACAATGTTGACTTCAAGGACGCGACGCCTCCTGGATTTTGGTGAACATGACGAGAATACATCACCCAGACCAATTTTACGTGGTGGATCCGGAAGGTACGTCTGGCGTACCACGTTTAGCCTCACATGCTAACTTGGCTCTGCTCGTTTTCAGTCCTCTTGGACATTGAATGAAGAACATTCACAATTTCGGCGACGCTGCGATGCTGCATGACTACACCTTCACGTACAGCGTCCCTCGTTTAGGTTGCTGGCTGAACCTTTCCCAGCGTTAATGCAACCACAAAGCCTCTCGGCGCTACCTCCATCTCCTTAGCTTATTACTGCGAACCATAAGCTCGATGAGGTGATGATCCGACATCAACATACCACCAGCACTGGTAGAATTTCAACATGGGGCTGAACCTTGAAAATCTTCACCCATGAAGTCGGACATTGGGTTTGTTCCATACCTTTGAGGTATTTGCACTCTCCCCACTTAATCGCTTGGCACTGACCAATGGCTCAGGCTGTGATAACGATCGAGCGATAACGTCGCCGATACTCCTCAAGCTTCTGGTTCGCCTGGTCCTCCTCATTGGTACAGTTCTCTCGGACGACCCGGGACGGGACATGCAGAACCCTCAGAACATCGGCAACGCTGAACTTCAACTGAACGTCTGCATCTCTCGTGCGTACGACAGAGCGATTCATCAACATTTCCAGCCGACGCATTCTCCCAGCTTCAACGCAAGCCCACCCCCGGCGCTTCCTCCATCTTCTCAACTTACTACCGCGAACCCAGGTCAATGGAATGCCAATTCGCTACACCCTCGTCACTGGCGGATCAACACTTGTTCACGTCGCTGATTTTTGGAAATTTGAAGTTTAGCAGAGTATTGATGGAGGGGTAGACAACCTACCTACGGCCCTGTGCCAGACTGTCGATATTGTATACTCTGTCATTGATGTAGGCGATGATTTCAAGCTGCTACATGCATCGTTCTCCGACTTTCTCTTGGATCACTCAAGATCAATGGACTTCATTATTGATGTCGCAGGATCTCGCATGATGCTGGGATTGGCATATATTCGAGTGAACTGTAACCCGTCTTGTACGTGAAAATACAGCTTCATATCTGTATTCTGACTTTTATGCGATGGTCGCGGTTCACTTCCCCAGTTGCGACCCTCATTGAGTCAAAGCAAGCCGGGACATTCAAACCAGATTTATCGGTCATGGCTTTCGCTATTCAGTACTGTACAGAAGCTGGGCTCGGCAGACAGCTTTCAAGAGAACTACGAAGTGCTGGCATGTTTGGTCAATATGAGCTATTCGTAGCGCTCTGCACCTCGGAAAATCCACCCTGCGACCTTGACTCTGTAGAAGAACTATGCAATTTTGACAGTACGTGTGTTTCGCATATGCATTCCGCACTGAACAGGACCAACATGCTTTCAGAAAGGGATGGTCCGGTCCCCATGCATTAGCCCGTGATAGAGGATAAAAGTGGCGGTATGTGGGATCGGGTTTGTGGACTGGAAGGGGTCAAATGTCAGACTGGCATTCAGAAATGAGGGACAAATGTATGTGACTGGCCTCTATCACTCTACCCAGCTGATTCTTGCGCAAGCCAGACTGAGGAACCCTACAGCGTTAATTTTGGGTATGTGGTGTTTCTGTTCCATTCCTACGGCCTATATGACTAAAAGTTCTTTTCAGACAAAACCACACTCGATGCTACCTCGCGTATCCTCGTCTTTGAGGCTCTTAAGGGGCGAGCCAGACCACCATTGTCCCAGATTGAGCACCAAACTTCTTTGCCCTCAAACAAAGACAGGTCATCCGGCAAGGTCGCAGAGACTGGCGTTGTCAAGATATTTCTTCAAAAATACATTCTATTCTATACGAACACTCTATGGCAGAGTAGAACAGAATTGTGAGATAACAACATGGCTCATTCTTGAAACCGACTTGAACGAGCGGCAAAACATATTTCAAGAGAGACAGGTTTATAGCTTGTACGAATGGATGCGCGCGAGAGACGTTACATTGTGAAAATGTCCTGAACAGCCAACGACTTTCAGTCATGAACGAACGAGAAGCCATTGGCATTTTTACCTCGAGCGGTTCCAATAAACATTGTAGCGACCTGCGCGTCGAAGCACCTAAGCACGACATGCGAGTGCATCGTAAGCGCCAGCACCGAAGACTAATGCACTGAATCGAAACTCGCAGATTATATCGACAATTCGGGACATCCAACATCAAACCTTCGTAATGTCGAAGATCCACCCATTTGTGTAGGTGCCATTGGCTCGACGACGTTGGTTGAACGCGGAGGGAGAGTGTTGGATGTCGTTCGACGTGAATCAGGATATGCGACAGTGGCGTGATTCAGGTTGACGGTACTTGCACCTTGCGGCTATTTCAAGTTGAGTTCGAATGGCGCTGTGGTTGGGGGCTTGGAGGCCCATTGACAGAGCCCCATTTTCCAAAACGAGCGCGTCGAGCTTGGTCTGAATGGGCTTGGTGCGTCGCTTCGCGGATAGCTGACTAGAATTGTTAAATGAGCTTTCGATGGGCAGAAGTAGGCCTATGCTAGGGCTTTTGCGCGAATGGGCGCTGTGATGACAGCGGTTTGCAGGAGAACTAGAAGGTAGCCGGTCAGAGGGGATAAAGGTATATGCGATAAATAAAGTACCGTGTGCAGTACCGTGCACGCCTGGACTTCTTGACTGGTTTCCGATAGACGGGACGCCGACTACTTCCTCACGACTGTACCCCAGAGCGAATATATGCAACCCTGCCTAACGCTGAGCATGTGTGTGGAGGGACCGCGTGCTGGGATGCTTTAAGACAGTCGTAGTATGAGTATGAGCAAATCATTGGCGACATTGTGGTAGGATACGAGCGTCGAGACTTGCGCAGAGTGGTCAGAGGAAGGAGGACCATCTTCGCTCGTTTGAAGGTGCTTCAAACCAAATTCCACATAACGAAATGGAGGATCTGCTATGGCATCAAATGGCTGCCGGTGCGTGCATATTCGTCTGGGATAATGGCAAGATAGGCAGTGAGGCAGAGAGCAAGAGAGGTGGTACCTGGGATCGGGACTAGCAGAGGTCCATTGTCAGATATGGCGTTCAGAAATGAGGGTGAATGTGACTGACCTGCCCGAACCAGAGTACGAGATTCTTCGCCTGCAATGTCGGTCCGACCTCTCCAGCCAATCGCACGTATGGCTGCGATGCAGGTGGGGGGGTCTCCAGACGTACGCGCGGTGATGGAACAGAGAAACTCGAAGAGCCAAGACACATATGGATGGGTGGTTATTGAGGAGGCTCAACCAGGCAGAAGGAGGGGACGGTAGGTGGATGGATGGACATTGAGGAAGGCTCAAAAGGCTATGGAAGCGGATGGGTTAAGGCTTAGAAACGAGACCAGCCTATGCCTCAATACACTGGCGCTAGCCAGAGAATGAGAAGTTATCTGCACTTTCTCTTCCAAGAATAGCTGGCCTCCAAGGGAGTTTGGGCCGGAGTTTGACGCCAGAAGAAAGATGTTCGGCCGTGAGGCGGACATTTGGTAGATCGAGTGCTAAAAAGGCTGAGGATGGTAGAAAGCAACAAGCTGCTGCGCCTGCAGAAGCGGTCTCACGTGTGCTTGAGAAGTCGTTTGGACCTCTCTCCACAACGCTCACCATTGGCATCATAGAGTCCATCATCCATTACTACTCACTGGTAAAGCTTTAAAGGCCCAAGCTAAAGGACTACATTTCGATCGTTCTTCAACTGCTTGCTCTATCTGTCTATCTCAGGAATCAACCCCTTCTCATGCGCCCCTCCATTGGATTTGAAATGCAAATGTAATTCGACGATAAGTGGTGGATCGTGAGCTAAATCCGACCGAAAGTTAACCACTGGTCGTTGTATTCTGGACGACCTGCCAATTTTGGACTCTAGACGCCTCCACTTATTTATTGGGCATATGTTTTCAGGCTCGTGGCGTTGGCGCCGTCTCATGGTGTGCTACACGACGCAAGGCTTTGCACGGAGGCTCCTCCTTCGAGCATCGAGCACCATCTAACTCGGACCTCACACAAGTCCCGGGTTGTCTTGCTTTCTAAGTCTCGTAAGCAGTCATGCGTATTCTTGCTACTGAGTTGTTGTTTTTTCAACGCGAAGTTCTTATGGATGTGTTCAACTCGTGCATGTCCTCACGGCAACCCATGCCTTGCATCGCACAGTGATCAGGAAGTCTGCGGCCGGTAGCAGGTCAATAACTGAGTTGACGACACCCTGCATCCTATGTCGGTTTTCCGACAACTGGTACTTGTGAACCCTCATACCATTCATTTGGATGGGGTGATGATCCGAACGTCAAACGTTTTCATTCGTCCATCCCACACCAATTGTCAGAATACGGACAAAACTGGATCCAGGCTGTGCCCAGCTGTTATAGCTGTACTACTATTCCAATAATGTTTTCCCTCACGTCTGCAGCCTCATTATGTATTCCCTTTCCAGCACGTGTACTGAAGATGTAAGATTGTCTGGAGGGATTGGATTTGTCTATCAGGCGCCCGCAAGTTGTCTTCTTACTTCCATGGCCTCGGCTCCCAACGTTCTTGCTGACGATGAGCGTCTTCAACCATGCCCAGAATGCCATCGTTCAAGGCAACGTCACTGCTGCGCAAGTCTATGGAGATCAGACCATCTATAATGCCGACGTTGTGAATGTTTCTAATCTTCAGCATGGGTCTCCGTTGAAAGGTGCGCCTGTTATGTCCGCAATAACAACAACTCTCTTTCTGATTAAAGAGGACGGACGACGTAGGCAAAGATCTCCTCCACCAACATACTTCTCCTGCTGCCCTCTTAGACTCCAGAGCGCGGCGAGATCCACCAAGGTGCATGGAAGGCACTCGCGAAGCTATCATCCAAGAGATCCTAGACTGGTTAAAGAAAGTAACCAAGTCATCATCCATCTTGTGGCTCCGCGGACCCGCTGGTCATGGCAAAACTGCGCTGGAGTTCACCATTGCGGAAATCTGCAGGCAGGAAGGACTCTTGATTGGATCGTTCTTTTTTTCAAACCGAATCGCCAACTGCAGTGATGGTGGCGCCCTCTTCACTACATTGGCCACTCAGCTCATGCAAGCTCTCCCCTCGACAGCGCGTCATATCGACAAAGCAATTCGCCATGATCCTCACATCTTCGAAAAGGCGTTGGAAACGCAAACGAAAGCGCTCATTTTTGAACCTATCAAACGCGTAGCGACGATGGCTCGTGTTATCAACATCGTGACATTCGGAATGAAGTCGTACCCGACGCTCATCGTCATCGATGGTCTTGACGAATGTGCCGGCATTGACGTTCAGGATGAGATTATTAGGATTATTGGTGACCTCGTCCAAAACCTCCGCCTTCCTCTAAAATTCCTCATCGCTAGCCGACCAGAACCAAATCTCTGCGAGGCTTTCGAGAAACTTCAGTCAAAACTGCCGAAAGACTCCTTTTCGACGCTGATTCTTACGGAGGATGCACTGTCAAGACGCGACATCCAAATTTATTTCGAGAGGAAATTTTCGGAGCTCCGGGCTCGTCATAGGTACCTCCCAGCAGAGTGGCCAGGCCCAGATATTATCTTACGGCTTGTGGACAAGGCCTCTGGGCAGTTTGTCTATGCAACAACAATCGTCATATACATTTCCTCACCAGATGATCGACCGGATGACCGCCTCGACATCATCTTGAAACTTTTGGACACACCAGTTGGCGATGCTCCTTATGCCCCTCTTGACCAGCTCTATACACTCATAGTCCACTCGGTGCCGGCAAAGCATCGTGGTAGCGTTCTGCAAATTCTCGGCCAGCTCATCGTCGTCAGGGAATTGGATGGTCAACGGGACATCATCGGCGGGCTATCCAAATCTTCGAGGACTGAACAAATTCTTGACCTGCGGAACGGCGACATAAAGAGACTGCTGCGTACGCTGCACTCTGTCATCGATGTAGACGAAGACCTCAAGCTGCTACATGCATCATTCTCCGACTTTCTTTTGGATCCCTTAAGATCAGTGGACTTCTTTGTTGATCTTGTGGAATCTCGGAAAATGCTAGGATTAGCGTACATTCAAGCAATCTGCAACCCTTGTAGGTGAAATTAGAAGCTCAAGGCACTATTCCGACTTTCATATTGTGTTTTCGGTTCATGTCCTCAGTTGCGAGTCTCATCAGCTTTGAGCGAGCCAGAACATTCGAAGAACATCTACCAGCCATGGATTCTGCTGTCAAGTACTGTACAGAAGTTGGGCTGAGCGGCCAACTTTCGAAAGAATTGGAAAGTGCGAACGTCATCGGTCAATTTGAGTCATTTTTGCGCTTGACGCCCTGGAAGAGGCACCCTGCCACCCTGACTCTGAAGACGATCTATCCACTGTTGATGGTATGTGTTTTTCATCCATGTACTTCGAATTGCACTGGGCCAACATGGTTTCAGAAGAGCGGATATCCTAATCTTCAAGAATCAGTCATTGATGCAAGACTGAGAGCCTTTTGGGATGCCTACACCTGGGAGGTTGTACCAAACTCCAACTTGAAAATGACTGCTCGTCCCAGACTGAACATACGGTATGTCGATTTGATCTAGCTTTATGCATCCACACTCATTATCTGGTAGTTTATTTGATCCTGATCCACACTTTGCCCGAACATTGGAGGTACGAGATATAATTGCCTAGACCCGATGTGCTCTAACAATTTGGAGCAGTTTTTGGATAGAATATCCAACCACAAGGTTTCAGTCCTATCTACACACAGTCGCCATGAGAATCACATTGAGCTCAAGGGTCCTAATGAAGACGACCCTGTGATTTGCTTTGACATTAGGAAGGGTACGGTCGAAGGTGAAAATATTGCATTCAGGTAGGACAGTCCCTCTTTGACCTCACTTCTCCTAATTTTCTTTATAAATACCAAACAGTTTCTTCAATGGAAGTCATCAGTCATGGCCACCATATAATGTAGAAGTGCCCCACCTGTACAGTCCTGGAGAAACAGGGGAGGCACAAGCATGGGGGGTTCTTGCATCTGCTTGTCACCAATGCAAGTGGTTGAGGTAGTGTATGAGTCTCTTGATGTAGATTGACAGTAGCATGGCTTGAATATGATTTGAATAGGCTTCGTGCGTCGCTTCGCGGATAATTGACCCGAGCCGCTGAATGAGCGCTTGTAGAAGTAGGCCCAAGCCTTGGCCAGGGTCTTTACGCGAATGGGCGTTGGAATCACAGCGGTTTGCGAGGGTTCTAAAAGGCGGTTTGTTAGAATGAACGAGGTATATGCGATAAAGAATGTACCATTTGTATTATACGATAATGCAGACTTGAAGTCGATCGAAGAGTGGGACACCGACTCCCTCACGACTGCAAATATATGTGCCGTTGCCTAACGTTTAACGCGTGTAAACGGCGATGCTGCTGGAATTTTTGAAGGCGGTCGCGGTAGGAGTAGGGGGGAGTGGTACGACACGAGCCATGACGTCCGTAAAGGTCAAGGGGGCTCGGAAATTTGTGCGTCGAAGAGCGCAGACTGCTGAGAGGAACGGGGGTACATGTTCAGCCGTTTGAAGATGCTTTTAACCAAGTGACGAATTTCAATGTGGTCAGCTATGGGTTCAAGTGACTGCTGGTGTATGCATATTCATCTGGGTTTGAGAATTGGCAGAGGCTGGTGATGGCGACGCCGGCCAGTGAGGTGAGAACATGAAGAGTGGACATGAAGCAGGATCGAGTTCGTGGACTGGAAAAGATCAACTGTGAGAATGGCGTTCAGAAATGATGGACAGTGGGTATAACTAACTTTATTTAGGTGTCCTCAGTCAGAGTACACGGTGGATGATTTCCAACCACAGCCACCAGAAACGAATGAATATGGAAAAGGAGTGATCGCCTTTGTTCCCGAGAATCAAGATAAGCAGTCCTCAAGCTCTTAAACGTCGACTCGACGGATGCACGTCATACGCCCATACAGAGCTGGCTATGATATCGACATGTGTGCTTATCGAAACGAGACAACGATATCGCATTATCACCAAACCAGTCAATCGCACCAACCCGAGTATCAAAATTAAAGGGCGTCTAAGCTATTTGTACGCCGTACACTTCGAATTTCAGCTTCATGTGTCGGGCCTGGAGGCACGTTGATCAATATCGAAATCATTCAGGTAGAGATTGATGCGCACCCTGGATATCTCGTGACGCGTGCGTCGCGTCTATGTGGAGGTAACGGTATTGGACTGGGCGGTGAAGAGTCGACGACTTGGAAGCCGTCTCGTCTCCAGGGCGTAGGGCCGATGGGGATGCCGGCGGATGACCCCCTAAGGCAACCCAAAGGTCCTACTCTACCGTGTCCCTCCTACACT
>Ga0247735_1000478_pt1 | contig 15648 bp, 11 predicted proteins | sample UWRJL178409R2_FD_180934 | JGI IMG/M metagenome (GOLD analysis project Ga0247735, IMG submission 180934) | Plant litter microbial communities from Arlington Agricultural Research Station in Wisconsin, United States - UWRJ-L178-409R-2 | ecosystem: Environmental > Terrestrial > Plant litter >... | reverse complement strand
GCGAGCTCGCCAAGCAAGATGCTTTCCAGCGCAAGCGGGCCGGCCGGCGGGGCGTAGGTCGATCGCTCCGAAGCCGTGTTCAACATGGTCTGTCTCCTTACCAAGCCCTGGTACAGTGCTCTCACCTTGGCGCGGATACGAGTTAAGGCATGTAAAGGCGTGCGATCTTCCGTTAGCACCTGAGCTGCTTTGAACTTTAGAGGATGTCGCGTGCTCGATGGCGCGGATGACGCAATATCTCCGATGATCATCGTGCGACCGAGCGGGCCAGTCATTTTCGCGTCCGAGGGGTGGAGAACGATGCCGGCGTAGCGCCGATGATCAGGGCGCTCAAACGGCCCGGTGCTGCTTCATAGCGAATGTGCGTTGCTCGCCGACATCGTGCTGGCAGCGCCGGAGACTGTGTTCCAGGACAAGCCGCAATTCGAGTTCGGCATCGTACCCGGTGATCGTGCCCACGCCTGTGGCCGCATGTCATCGGCTCGATCCGTAGCCGGTCTTTCCTGCTGACCCGGCAAGTGCTCGATGCGAGACTGCCAAGGACTGGGGGGCGTCGGTGCAATCATGCCCGCGGGTCGCCTCCTCACGCGGGCGCTCGAGATTGGAGATGGCATCGCCACCCTCCCGCCGCTGACCAGCCGCTACATCCGTATAGCGCCGACGTAAGGTCTACGCCGGCTGATCGAAGCCGATCGTGGCTATGGTCTGGCGCTGGAAGGCATCAGTGCTGCTAATGTTGCCCGGAGCATGGCGGCGCAGGGCTGACGCTCGGATAAACCGGCGCAAGGCGCCGAGCAGCCGTTGTACTGGCCGGCAACGCCACGGTTTATGAACTCGCGGACCGGAGCGTTCGGCAACCGGTCCGACGGCCAACGATAAGTCAAGGAGTCGGCAACAATACGACTCTCGTGACGCCACGCCGGACTGGCGCCTCGGCATCCGCTGGACGTCGGTTCACTCGCAGTATCGCGAGATCGGGCATCACGTTGTTCGGTGACCCGCCGTCTACTTTGCCCGGATTGACCGAGAGGGTCGCGCTTGCCAGCTCGGATAACTCCAGCGTCAGCGCGGCGGCCGCCACGATTGCGTTGTGACCGTCGCTCGGATTCCGATCGGCATGAGCGCTGTTTCCGAGCACTACGAAGGAAAAATTGCCGCTCCCGCTTCTCGCGCCCGCAAGCATGCCATCCGCGTGCGCGGGCTCATAGGTGAACGCAGCGTGCTTGCCCTTGGCGCACGCTGCCAAAAGCGATGCCGAAGATAACGAGCCGGTCTCCTCATCCGAGTTCAAAGAACCTGATAGCCCAGGCGCTCACCGACCACGGGTTCGATCGCGCTCAGTGCTGCCAGCATGACCGCCAATTCACCCTCCATGTCATCCGCGCCCGGCGCATTCAGGATGCCAATTGGGGAGGGCGGGCTGTTTGGAAAGGGCGATCTGCTCCGAAGGCCGTGTCCACACTGTATGGGAGCGTGCGGGCGCACGGTTACGAGCGCACCTGCGCCTCCAAAGGTTGCAAGCGTGCTCGCTCATTCGCCGACGCCTCAAGGCTCGTCAGAAGCGGCATCATGGGGCGACGACACGGCGCGAGGCATAGGCCTTGGTCAGCCGATATAGAAATGTGCGGGAGTCATAGAGCGATTTCACCCGCACGCGCTCGTCCAACCCGTGAACGCCATTGCCATCCGGATCGACGAACAGGCCAGTTGCACCATATGTCGGTATGCCGGCGGCCGTCAGGAAGCGACCGTCCGTAGCGCCCGGGGTGACCGACGGGATGACGGGCACTCCTGGCCAGATCTCGCCGGCGATCGTCTCAATCGGTCCGAGTACGACGGGTGACAAGACAGGCGCCGATCCTAAAGGCGGAACAGGCGACCCCAGCGATACATCGATTGTCGGGTCAGCCAGCACACGAACCAGCGTCTGCTTGATTTCCTCGAGCGTCTGACCGGGCAGCACCCTGCAGTTGACGTTCGCTTCGGCACGTTGCGCCATAGCATTCCGGCCGTGGCCGGCCGTCATCGTCGTTGCGACGCAGGTGGTTCGGATCATGGCATTCCACCTCGGATCAGCCCGCGCCACCCGGTCGATAATCGCCGGATCGTTCGATCCATTCCCCAATGTCCGTAGATCCTCGCTGACCGGCTTTGGGTAGAAGGCGGCCGATCTCGAGAAATACTGCCGAGTAACGTCGCTGATACGCGGGTCGAAGCGAAAGCCGCCAAGTCGCGTCAGAGCCGCCGACATCCGGGTGATGACGTTATCCTCGCCGGGGCGGGAGCTATGCGCTCCAGGTCCGGTCGCCACCAATGTATAGTCCTGATAGGCTTTCTGCCCAGCCTCGACGCCGAAGCTACGCGGCCGACCCTGATCATCGAGCGCGCCGGACCCACCTTCGTTGATCGCAAAAGCCGCCTTCAGCGTCTCCGGCCTATGCTTGAGCAGATATTTCACACCGCGCATCCGGCCGCCGGACTCTTCGCCGCATGTCAGTGCGACACGGATCGTCGAGCGCGGCTGAAACTTTTCCCGTTTCAGGCGCACCAGCGTATCAATGAGGATTGCCGCCATCGCCTTGTCGTCGATAGCGCCTCGAGCGTGAAAATAGCCGTCCTCTTCCACGAGCTTAAACGGATCGCGCTTCCAGTCCGCCGGCTTCGCATCCACCGTATCGATGTGGGCGAGCAGCAGCACCGCAGCTGCCGAGGGATCGCTACCTGGAAGGCTCGCAACTAAATTGCCGTCTTTTGACAGATCAGGCGGGATGATGATCTCCGCCGATCCTGGCCCATAGCCCGCTGCAAGCAAGCGGGCCCGGGCAATCTCAGAGACGGCGGTACAGCTGCCGCTTGCCGCAGTGGAATTGGTCTCGACCATCGCGCGGTAAAGAGAACGAAATTCCTCGATGTGATCGGGCGGCGGAGTTGCAGCAGTCAGCCCAAGGCACACGCAACCAAGAAATTGCTTTTTTGCGTGCATAAACCGCAGACGTCGCATCATGTCCTCCCGCTACATGATCTCAGTCTATCGCCGGAGACTGCCGTTAGCGAGCATAAAATGTACTATTGATGTAATGGATACAACCTCGATGATTGTGGTGATTACCGTGTCAGCGAACCGGGCTGGGACGAACTGGCGTCTGCTGGCGAATAGGCCTGAGCCGAACTAGACAGATGCTCTTTCATGAGAACATGCGCCCGCTCTGCGCGGCCACGATCCAGCGCGTCCATGATCGCAAGATGCTCCTCGATCGATTCGGTGACCCGCTCGGGACCGTGCGTCCAATGGTAATTCAGGAAAGAGCGGAGCTGATTTTGACGCTGTACCGCCCCAAGCAGGTAGCGATTGCCCGAGCAGCGCGCGAGCTGTTCATGAAAGTCCGAGTTCATCCGGTAGAATTCGACCGCCAAGGTGTCGCGCCACCGACGCTTAGCAAATTGCAGATGCTGCTCGCGCGAGCGCTCCATCCACTTGCGATCAAGCTCAAATGTCGCCTCTAAGATACCTGCAGGCTCGATAATGCGACGATAGGCGTAGCTGTCCTCCTGCGCCCGAGCTGAATCGATCGAACTGGTGAAAAGCCATCCATTCCCTGGCTTTCGTTCCACGAGGCCGATGTCGGCGAGTTGCTGCAAAACGCGCACCAAGTTCGCCCTCTTGGAAGCGAACATCCTCAGCATCTCCTGCTGGGTTGTTGCCTCCGGAAGCGTGCCGTCGTTGCGAGCTCGTGCGATGGCCACGAAAAGCCGCTCGTCCTCGTCATCCTGCGCAGTCGTCAGATCCTCGCTGGGGGGCGCGTCGACGGGCTGCACGAGTACAAAGCCACGATTGGCACGAGCCTCCACGGTTCCTTGCTGCGCAAGAAGCTTCAAGGCTCCGCGGATCGGCGTACGGGAAACACCGAAGGTCTGACACAAATCCAGCTCGACGAGATGATGCCCCGGTCCGGCACGCTGAGCGTGCAGCATTCGCACGATCTTCGCGGCCAGGTCGGCCTGGAGGCGACTAGGTCCTCCATCAGCCGTCTCACTGAAGCTCGCCGCCATGTCTGCACTCCCGTTTGGCTGTGAACACTGCATTTAAGCGCGCACCGGGACAAAGCCAACGCCTTCAAAAAAACTGACGTCTTCAAACATCATTTTGTCTTTCTGATTGCGAAAGAACAGTGATACGAGCTGACGCGTGAAGAAAGCTGCTCCTCTCCGCTGGTCACTCGTTACGACGGCGCTTGGCGCCTTCGCCATAGCGTGCCTCGGCGCCACCGCCGCCTCGGCGCAAGCCACGCTGCGCGTGCGCCTGAACTCCGATATTCTTTCAACCAATCCCGGCATGCAGCGCGATGAGAACACGGACGCCGTGATGCTCCACGTAGTCGAAGGTCTCGTGGCATCCACCGAGAACGGCGGCACTGCGCCGATGCTGGCGCGCTCTTGGAAGGTTTCGGCGGATGGCCGAACCTATCGCTTCTTCCTTCGCCCAAACATCACCTTCCACAACGGCGCAGCCCTCACATCGCGCGAGGTCGCTTGGTCGCTGCGGCGTTATCTGGCGGATGGCAGCCGCTGGCGCTGCAAGGCCGAGTTCGGTCCCAAAGGCTTCACACAAGTAACGAATATTCGACCGATTGATCGCCTCACACTGGATCTCGTGCTGACAAAACCAGCTCCCTTCCTGCTTCCCACACTCGCCCGGGCCGACTGCGGCGGCACCGGCATACTCCACCCGGCCTCGCTATCGCCTGATGGGTCTTGGCGCGGTCCGATTGGAACCGGGCCTTTCCGATTGGCCGATTGGAAGCGCAACCAGTACGTCGATCTCGCCCGCTTCACGGGATACCACTCACGGACGGAGCCGATGAACGGGAACGGTGGCGGAAAACGCCCGCTCGTTGATCGTATCAGATTCATGGTGATTCCCGACGGGTCTTCTGCGCGCGCGGCCCTGTCGCGCGATAGCATCGACGTTCTCGATAACCTGGCCGCAAATGAACTCGCAGGCCTCAAGAATACGCGCGGCATCACCCTGCTTCGAACGCCGACGGTGGATCTGTACGGCCTCCTTCTCCAAACCCGAGACCCTCTGCTCGCGGACCGGCGTTTGCGCCGGGCGATCGCGCTTAGCATCGATGTTTCCGCGCTCACCAGAGTGGCGACACGCGGTACGGCAATCGCGAACAGCTCGCCGGTCCCGAGTGCGAGCCCCTATTTTGGGCCCGTCGAGCGTGTCCGGGTGGTTCGAGATCTCCGTGAGGCTCGCGCGCTGGCGCGGGCGTCAGGCTATCGTGGCGAAACGATCAGTCTGGTGACCAACCGGCGGTATCCGCAGGCTTTCGACGCGGCGATCATACTCCAAGCGATGGCCCGGGAAGCCGGCATCAAGTTTGAAATCTCCACGCTCGACTGGGCGACCCAGTTGGCCCGCTATTCACGTGGCGATTATCAGACCATGATCTTCGGTTACTCGGCGCGCTTGGACCCCGCTCTGACGCTCGATCCCATCATCGGCAGCAAGGATGTGGATCCTCGCCGTCTTTGGGAGCGCCCCGCGGCGCGCGCGCTGCTGCGTCGCGCAGTCGATGAGCCAGACAGAAAGAAGCGCCAGGCTTTGTTCGATGCCCTCGACCGCGGGTTCCGGCATGATGTGCCGGCTGTCATCTTGTTCAACACGGCAAGGACCACTGCGCTTAGCGATCGCGTCACTGGTTTCAGAGGCTGGCCAGCAGGACTGCCCCGTCTGTGGAACGTTGCCGTTAAAGGAAGCCATTGATGCTCGGATATATCGTCCGGCGGGCGCTTTTGGCCGTGCCTACCCTTTTGATCGTAACGATTTTGGTGTTCCTTCTTGTCAGAGCTATTCCAGGCGACCCCGCTCAGGTTTTGCTGGGGGAGGGTGCGCCACCAGCCGCGCTGGCGGCAATGCGCACTCAACTCGGCCTCGATCAGCCATTGATCGCGCAATATTGGCTTTGGCTTCGACAAGCCGTTTCCGGGGACCTTGGGCATTCAATCGTAACCGGAGAGGCGGTCGTGCCGCTGATTCTGTCCCGGTTCCAGCTCACCGCCACGATTGTGCTTACCGCGGTGCTGCTGGCGACGGTAATTGCGACCACGGGCGGTTTGATAGCGGCATGGCGTCGTAACGGTCACATCGATCTGGCTATCTCATCAACCGCGAGCCTGATTCTTGCCGTTCCAAGTTTCTGGCTTGGCCTGATCTTGCTGCTCGTTTTCGGCGTTCAGCTTCGCTGGCTTCCCGTTGTAGGCTATGTTCCCCTGTCTGAGGGCTGGTCCGCAGCGCTGGCATTCCTGATCCTGCCCATCGCCACCCTGACCATCTCGGAAAGCGGTGTGCTCACTCGGATGATGCGATCGAGTGCCGTCGACGTTCTTCGCCTTGACTACGTGACGCACGCCCGAGCGAAAGGGTTGTCCGAGCGCGCGGTCCTCACTCAGCACGTGTTCCCGAACGCTTTCGCGCCAACACTTACGCTCGTCGGCCTCACGCTAGGTCACCTTCTCGGCGGCATCGCGGTCGTCGAGACGGTGTTTACGCTACCGGGGCTGGGCAGGCTTATGGTCGACGCGATACTCGCGCGCGATTATCCGGTGGTCCAAGGCTGCCTTCTTTTCACCGCCTTGATTTACGTGGGCGTGAATCTCGCCGTCGATCTACTTTATCCACTCTTCGATCCGCGGGTTGCAGCATGAGGCGCGGGGTCGGTGCGTGGCTCGGATCGGCAATCCTCGTGATGCTCGCAGGCGTGCTCCTCCTTGGAGCTTTCTGGACGCCGTATGATCCGCTCGCGATCGATTTGGGCCATGTTTTAGCCGCGCCTGACGCGAGGCATTGGTTCGGCACGGATGAGTTCGGCCGAGATGTCGCCTCCCGTGCCATGCTCGGTGCGCGCATAAGCCTTACAATCGCCTTCGAAACGACCTGCCTCGCGATCGTGCTTGGCAGCGCCCTCGGTGTTCTGTCCGGGTTCGTGCGAGGTTGGCTTGACCGGATTATCATGACCATAGCCGATGCGGTGCTCGCCTTTCCCGCGATGCTCTTGGCACTCGCCCTCGTGGCGGTGTTTGGGGGGAGCGGGCAAGCAATCGTGCTGGCGCTTGGTATCGCCTATCTCCCCGCAACGGTACGCGTCGTCCGCGCAGCCGTGCTGTCGATCCGGGAGAAGGAATATGTCGAGGCTGCCCGCGTCGCGGGCGATGGGCCGCTGCGGATCATGCTCCGCCATGTTCTGCCCAACGCGCTCGGGCCGATCGTCATCCTTTCCACGAGCCTTTTTGGATGGGTGATCCTGTACGAAAGCGCGCTCAGCTTTCTGGGCGTCGGCGTTCCGCCGCCTGCGCCGACGTGGGGAAACATGCTTTCGTCGGCACGACCCTACCTCGAGATCGCTTCCTGGCTAAGCCTCGCACCAGGACTCTGCATTGTAATCACCCTGCTCGGCGTGAACTTGGCCGGCGATGCCTTGCGCGACCATTTCGATCCGGGAGAGCGCCGATGATCGTCGCAGCCACGCCGCTCGTGTTGGTACGAGGATTGCAGATCGTCCTGGAAGGAAAGGCGGCTACCCCGCTGCTCCACGATCTGTCCTTCGATCTCAATCCCGGTGAGAGACTTGCCATCGTCGGGGAGTCGGGAAGCGGCAAGACCTTGGCTGCGCGCGCACTGCTCGGACTATTGTCGCCTGGCGTTCGGCGCGTCGCCGGCACCATGACCTTCGATGGGGTGGCCCTTGAAACCGCGAGCGAAGCAACGCTTCGTTCTATTCGCGGTGCGGGCATCGGAATGGTGTTTCAAGAACCGATGGCGTCGCTCAACCCCGCGCTGAAGATCGGTCGCCAGCTATGCGAAGGGTTGCGGCTTCATCGGCAGGTGAGCGCCTCTGAAGCTCGCATGCATGCGATTGCGATGCTGGAGCGGGTAAGGATGACCGATCCAGCCGGCTGCCTCGATCGCTTTCCGCACCAATTCTCCGGGGGCATGCGGCAGAGGATCATGCTGGCGTCCGTACTCCTTTTGCGCCCGCGCCTGCTGATTGCGGATGAACCAACAACGGCGCTGGATACACTCAGCCAGCGCGAAGTGCTCGAACTGATGATGGAGTTGACCCGGGAGGCGGGAACGGCACTCCTGCTCATCACGCATGACCTCGGCTTGGTTGCCCAATACACCGACAGAGTCGTGGTGATGGAAAAGGGGCACTTGATCGAGCAGGGCTCAACCGCCGACGTCCTTCACCACCCTGCTCAGCCCTACACCGCAAAGTTGGTTGGTTCGCTGCCGCGCCGCGATCCGGCCCGACCAGACGTTCCTGTCGACGCAACAGAGTTGCTGACTTTGGACAAGGTCAGCGTGTGTTATCCCGGGAAGGGGGGACTTCTTCGCCGCGGGACACCGCGCACCGTCCTCGACGGCGTCAGCCTCCAGGTACGAAGCGGCGAGATCGTCGCTCTTGTCGGTTCGAGTGGCTCTGGCAAAACGACGCTCAGCCGCGCCGCGCTTGGGCTCGTGCGTCCCAGCGAAGGCATCGTTGCTTTTGACAGCGCGAATGTCGCTTCCATGGGGAAGGGCGCACTTCGGAGCTTTCGGAGAGACGCGCAGCTTGTTTTCCAAGATCCTTTTTCATCCCTCGACCCGCGCCTGCACGTGCACCAGATAGTCGGAGCAACCCTGAAGCACGTTCCCAACCTGGGCGCATCCGAGCGCCGGGCTCGCGTCGACCAAGCGCTCGATGAGGTCGGTCTCGCCGGCTACGGCATGCGCTTGCCTCACCAAATGTCGGGAGGTCAGCGCCAGCGTGTAGCCATCGCGCGTGCAATCGTGACGAGGCCCCGTCTGGTGGTCGCCGACGAGCCTGTCTCCGCGCTCGACCTAACGGTCCAGCTTCAGGTCCTTGAGCTTTTTCAGCGCCTGCAGCGCGAATATGGTTTCGCGTGTCTCTTCGTAACGCATGATCTCTCCGTCGTTCATCAGGTGGCCGATCGGGTGGTCGTGCTCCACCAAGGGGCCATCGTGGAGGAGGGAACGGTCCATGCGGTCTTGGGGGCACCTCAACACGATTATACGCGTGCGTTGATAGCCGCGACGCCCGCATTGGCCCTCACAACCAACGGCGGAATGCATTTCTAGTTTACATAGAACAATATCACCTTATTGTGATCCGTAGTACACGACAAATGCGTCGCAGTCTCATTGCGGGCAATCGTGGCACAGACGGTCACAAAGGGGATTGGGACATGATGCATCGCGTTGTTCGGGGACTGTTGACGTCGGCCAGTAGCGCGGCAGTCACGCTGCTGGCTGTGAGTCAGGCTCATGCGCAGGCTCAGGAGCGCTCAAATACGCACAGCGCTGCCGCAACAAGCCAGGACGATCAACCTGCGGAAGCTGGACAGACCGACCGCCCAAAGCTTGAGGATATTGTCGTTACCGGCGAGCGCGCCAACCGCTACGGCGCGGACACCGTTCAGGCCGGTAGTTTTCGCGGCGCGCGCGCGATCGACACGCCGCTGACGGTCAGCGTCATCCCGCGCGAGGTCATTGATGTACAGCAGGCTAAAACCCTGCAGGACGTCCTACAGAATACGGCGGGCGTCACGGCATCCCAGACCGCGCCGACAGTGTACAGCAATCTGGCCATTCGCGGGATCAACGTTGAAAACCGTGGAAATTACCGGCTGAATGGCTCTCTGCCGATCATAAATCTCGTCTCATTGCCGCTCGAAGATAAAGATCGCGTCGAGGCGTTGAAGGGCGCGTCTGCCCTCTATTATGGTTTCACGACACCGTCCGGTATCATCAATCTCACCATGAAGCGCCCCACCAAGGATCTGCTTCTTGCGATGGACGTAAGCGGCGACACGAACGGTACGATCGGCGGCCACGTCGATTTCGGTGGCACTTGGGGCATTTTCGGTGCGAGGATCAACGGCGTGATCGAACGCCCTGACTCCGGGATCGATCACACGCGCGGGCGCCGTTCCTTGATCTCGGGCGCCTTCGATCTCAAACCTGCCGACAATCTGACGATTACGTTTGATGCCGAACATATCTACAAACGAGTCAACGAACCTGGCATCTATCGATTCATTCTTAAGCCTGCCTCAACGGCTGCCAATCCATATCCTTCCTTGAACGTACCGTCATTGATTGATCCGAGCACGAACTTCGGACCTGATTGGGCGTTCAACCGTGCCGAAGAGACGAATTTGTTGGGAGCTGTGAACTGGCGAATTTCCCCAGCCTGGGCGTTGACCCTCAGCGGCGGTACCTCGACGCTTAATAGGGACCGACATTTCACGACAATCGACCCCAACAACCCCAACACGGCCGTCCCCAACGGCCCAATCGGTGAGTATCCGCTCTCTGTTGGTTATCAGCCGGATTATCGAGCGCGTAATCGCAACCTTAGAGCCGAATTGGCGGGAACGTTCCAGACAGGACCCTTTGTTCACGAGTTGCTGTTGGGAGCTTCGCAGAACCTCCGTAAGCAAGATTCCTCTGCAACGGTCCAAGCTCAGTGCCTCTACTCGGCAACAGATCGAAGTCTCGTCGGCAGCACCTTCGCGACCACCGCGGTGGCCGGAACGGTGCGATCGATCTGCAAGCAGAACATCACCAGTCCGCACGACATTCCCCAGCTGGGAGAGCCACTTCCGACGTACACGTCGACCGAGATCAACGACATCGGCTACTATGTCTTCGATCGGGTCAAGTTTGGTGAGTGGCTCCAGGTTCTGGGTGGCGCACGCAAATCCGATTATACCGAGAAGAACACGACGCTCGGCACGACAACCTTCAAGGCCAAGCCATGGTCGTTTTCCTACGGGGCGGTCGTGAAGCCGCGCGAATGGGTAAGCGTCTACGGCACGTATATCGAGGGTCTTGAAGCGACGCCGGGTGCGCCAACCACGGCTGTGAACGCTGGCGCTCAGTTGCCGGCAACCGAGAGCAAGCAACATGAGGCCGGTATTAAGATTCAGCCGAGAAAGGGCCTGCTGCTGCAAACGGCTTATTTCAACATCGAACGCGCCTCAACGTACGTGAACGGTGCCAACGTGTACGTTCAGGACGGCAAGGCGCGTTATAAAGGCGTCGAGATCAGTCTCACCGGCGACATAACGCGCCTCCTGTCGATCTACACGAGTGCAGTATTCCTGAATGCCAAGCAAGTATCTGGAGCGCCGTCATCAACATCGGCAAGCGGCGTCTTTTCGCCGACCGTCGTCGGGCGTTTGATCGATAACACGCCCAAGCGCACGTTCAGTCTTTCTGGGAACTATCGCCTGACGGCTTTTGGCTTGGACGGCGCCAGCCTTAACGGTGGCGTGTTCTATACAGGGCGCCGCGCTGTGAATGCGCTCAACCAAGCCTTCGTCCCCGGCTATACCCTCATCAACATCGGCGCGGGCTACGAGCTCGATGTTGCCAATCATCCGGTGACATTCCGCGTGAATGCGGAGAACATCACGGGCAAGCGCTACTGGGTCTCAACCGGATCAGACCTGCTGGCACAGGGCGCGCCAAGCACGGTCAAGTTCGCGCTGGGCACGCGTTTCTAAAAGAAAGGCACCGGACGATGGTCCGGTGCCTTTCAACTACAACGAGAACCGGGATTAGGCCACTCGTTGCCGGGCCCCAGGAGCCGCTCGAACGAGCTCGCCGCAGCAAACACCAACACGCGCCAAGGCGTCACCTGGGATCAAGACCGCATCGCTGCTGATCGCTCCAACCGTCTGAACAACACGGAAGTCCTCCAGGCTCCTGTTGCTGATCAGAAGTGGTGAAACCAAGGCAGACGGATGCGATGAGACTGGCCGGACGATCGTCTCACGAATCGTCCTGATATGGTCGCGTTGCACGTGGACCTGCGGGCCACCATCGAACACATCGACATGCGCCTCATAGCGGAAGTCTTCGTCCATGAGCATGGCCATCGCCCTAGCGCTGACCTCATGCGCCCGCCCAATCGCGAGCCGGGCATCATCGGGAAGCAGAGCAGTGTAGATCGGCTGCTTGGGCATCAAGTCGGCAATAAAGCCTGCTCCTTGTACGGCGCTCAACCGGTCGGCCGCGTCAAAAGGCATGTCAAAGAAGCGGGCGCCGATTGCGTTCCAAAATGGACTTCGGCCCGCCGCATCCTGCCACCCGCGCATCTCTGCCATGACACGCGGAGCAAAGAGATCGGGAAAGGCCCCGATCAACATATAACGGGCTCGGGCGAGAAGACGCCCAGCCGGGCTTCCCGCATCTCTGGCAGCACGGCCAGCGTCCCGATCTCGGTAGCGCCGGTGTAATCGTTGCTGAGGGTCAGCAGCTCAACCTCCAAGCGCCTGCCGAGATCGATCGATCGCTGGATAAGCCGCGTGAGCTTGTAGGAGAAAAAGCCGTGTGCTGTTCCGACGGTGGGATACACGCCCGAAAGGCCGAGCACGCGCCCTTCGCCTTCGAGGACGAGAATGAACTGTGCGTCGTCGCATTTGCCGCCGGCGAAGGTGAGGATAGAGTTTTCTACCTTGCGAGCGATCGTATTTGGGTCGGCTGGAAGTGTGGTCATTCCAGGCCCAAGCGCTCGAGCCAGCGCAACGAGCGCATCCACATCGTTCCGGTCGACGGGGCGGACCAACCAGCGGTGGCCGACGCTCATCGAACCCTCCGCGCAACCAGGGTCGGCCAAGCGCGATTACCCGAGTTGATGTTAACGCTGCGGTTGAGCACGAGTTCGTCGTCCTCGAAGTCAACGACGACGGTGTCGCGGAAAGCCGTTTCGACGAAATGCCAGGTCATCTCGAGCGTGGTGTCGCTAAGCCAGCGAGCGCCGGCGACCACTGGCCCTGAAATACAATACCCATGATGGAGCGTAGAGCCGGGCATATCGGTCGTCGTCTCACGCCAACCTTCAAACGCGGCCGTAATATCGTGTGATCCACGACGATCGTGAAGCATAAGAGTAACGGTAGCGCCAGTGGTTTCGAATGACAGGCGCGAGATGCCAAGATCGTTCTGATCGACGATCCAGGTTGAGCGGTCGATCTCAATCTCACGCGCCGATGCCGAAGGGGTGACTTTTGGTGGCTGACTCCAAGCCTCAAGCCGCCGCCGCAACGTCTCGTCCGAAGCCGGGTCACAATTTGATCGAAAAGCCCCGGGAAAGTGGCGGCGAAGATGCGGAAGGAGCACGGAACTGTCTTCCATCGCGCCGGTGATCGCCAATACCACGCCCTGCTCAGGCCAGATCGCTACCATCTGAACGAACACGCCTAGCGCCGCGTAATAACCGTCGCCGACGACCCAATGGTGCCCGTATCGCTCGGAACCCTGGGGCTGGGTAGCCGCGTCAATCCATTCCGCGGGCAAGATCTGCTGCCCGGCCCAGACCCCCCGCTGCGCATGCAAGATGCCAAATTTAAGCGCGTCGGGAAGTGTTAGATCGATACCATTCCCGCCAGGATTGAAGCCGTCGGGACCAATATCCCAGCGTTCGCTTGTGATCCCCAGCGGCTGGAAAAGCCGGGGCCGAAGATAGTCATGGATTGTCTTACCAGTCACCCGCGTGACAATGGCCGACAGCATGTAGCTGGCAGCGCTCGAATAGACGTGCACCGTGCCAGGATCATGTTCGACCGGAATTCGGAAAAACTCAGCGACCCAACTGCTCTCAATGCCGCGCCAAAGCGCTCCAGACACTTCCACGGCGTGGCCGGTGCGCATTGAAAGCAGATGTTCAACCGTAAGGAATCGGGTCCGAGGATCCGCAGCGGCTGCTTCCGTCGGGAAGAAATCAGCGACCCGGGCGTCCAAGGACAAACGCCCTTCTTCGACGAGAAACCCGATCGCGCAGCCCGTTATGCTCTTCGTCACCGAATGCATCATCCGCAGTCGGTCTGCGCGATATGGCCAGTGCCAGCCCTCGGCGACGACCGCTCCCGAGCGCCACAGCATGAACCCATGAAGTTCGAGTCCTGCACGCTCAACATCGTCGAGGAATGCCCCAACCGTACGCGCATCAACACCAAAGGCTGAGGGGGCACCACGACGAAGGCCGTCGGCCGGTGTTTTCGAGTTCGAGCGACTCAGGACGTCGGACGGCATCGTGTCATTCTCTTTCCCTCCGGGTCACTCGCCCGTGCCTATTTGGGCAGCCGGTGAGCGTCAACGTTTTTGTATTTCTAGACATAATAACGCAATGTGGTAGGGACTCGCCGTCGAAAGGCGGGAGCGGCGATGCGTTCTCGTGACGCTGCAGGAGATGCTGCCCATGCTTAAGCCCATCATGCCGGTCTATAATCCGGCTCCCATTGCTCCAGTTCGGGGTGAGGGTGTGTGGTTGTTCGAACAGAACGGCGCCGCGTGGCTCGATTGTATCGGTGGGGTTGCGTCGAACGCCCTTGGGCACTGCCATCGCGTCCTGGTCCAAGCGCTATCAGCGCAAGCAGAGAAACTCTGGCATGTCTCCAACCTGCTCCAGGTTCCGGGTCAGGCAGCGCTCGCCGAGCGCCTGATCAGCACCACCTTCGCCGACACGGCGTTCTTCTGCAACACCGGCACCGAAGCGGTCGAGTGCGCCATCAAGACCGCGCGCCGCTTCCATAACCGTAACGGTGCCCCAGAGCGGGTCGATATCGTCGGCTTCAGCGGCTCTTTTCACGGCCGCACGTATGCCGCGATCAACGCCTCTGGCAACGCCGCCTATCTTGACGGCTTTGGCCCTGCCATGGCGGGCTTCAAGCATGTTGATCTCGACAACGCTGAAGACGTTCGCGCCGCTATCCTGGCACCTACAACTGCGGCTGTCATCGTCGAACCAGTACAAGGCGAGGGCGGTGCGCGCGCTCTGCGCGAGGACGATCTTCGACGACTGCGGGAGCTTACCACCGGCGCTGGTGTGCTGCTCATTTACGATGAGGTTCAAAGCGGGATGGGCCGCACGGGGCGTCTGTTCGCCCATCAGTGGTTCGAGGGAGTTGAACCCGATATCATGGCTATCGCGAAGGCGCTTGGCTCCGGCTTTCCGGTGGGTGCGTGCCTTTCCACCGCAGTTGCGGCATCAGGCATGTCGACTGGCGCACACGGCTCCACATTTGGCGGCAACCCGCTGGCCATGGCGGTCGCGAGTGCGGCCTTCGATTTCATCGCCAACCCCGAGACCCTCGCCCACGTCCGATTGGTCGCAGCGCGCCTTCGCGATGGCCTTGCCGCCTTGGCAAGCCGGTATCCGGACATCATCCTTGAGCTTAGGGGAAAGGGTTTGCTTATCGGGGCACGGCTTCGCTCCGAAAACCGGGCGTTCATGGCCGCGGCACGCGATCAACGTCTTCTCATCGCTGGCGGCGGCGACAATTGCATCCGGCTTCTTCCCCCGCTGACGATCACCACAGACGAAGCCGACGAAGTTCTCGCGCGGCTGGAAGCTACATGCGCCGCGATGGCCACCCGCATCTCCGATGCTGCCTGAGGAGCCGGACGTGACCGCTCATCACCTTATTTCTCGAAACCCTGCCTCTGGAGCAACGGTCTGGAGGGGGCCTGTCGCAGATGAAGCTACCGTCGCCGCTGCAGTTGGCGCAGCTCGCGCCGCGTTTCCGGGATGGACGAAAGAGTACGACTTCCGTTTGGCCGTGGTAACGGCCTTC
>Ga0247735_1000475_pt1 | contig 15665 bp, 9 predicted proteins | sample UWRJL178409R2_FD_180934 | JGI IMG/M metagenome (GOLD analysis project Ga0247735, IMG submission 180934) | Plant litter microbial communities from Arlington Agricultural Research Station in Wisconsin, United States - UWRJ-L178-409R-2 | ecosystem: Environmental > Terrestrial > Plant litter >... | reverse complement strand
CCGACAGTATCTGCATGTAGCGGGCGAGGATCACGAGCTCGGCGCCGGTGTTCTCGATCAGCGCCTGGATCTGTTGTTCCTGCTGCCTCTTGGTGGCCGCCGTCACCGGCAGATGATGGAACGGCACATCGTCGACCAGCGCTGGCTGCAGCGCCTCGCGCGGATGGTTCGAGACCACGGCGGCGATGTCCATCTGGAGGTCGCCCATCCGCCGACGATACAGGAGGTCCACCAGGCAGTGATCGAATTTGGAGACGAGGATCAGCACCCGTCGCCGCTCGGCGCTCGCGCGCATCTGCCAGTTGATCGCGAACAGCTCGGCGAGCGGCGCGAAGGCCTCGCGCATCGCGGTGAACGGCGTGCGGCCGTCGAGCGAGAATTCGACGCGCATGAAGAAGCGGCCGGTCTCGGCATCGTCGAATTGCTGCGCCTCGATGATATTGCCGCCGCTATCGGTCAGAAAACCTGAGATCGCCGCGACGATACCGGGACGGTCGATGCAGGACAGGGTGAGCAGATAGGAGTCCCGCATCACGTCCGCTCCAGAATCCGGAAGCCCAGTTCCGATTTGTTGAAGTCGAAATCGCCGGCGGCCACTGCCTCGATCCACCTGGCGGTGCGGTCGAGCCCGCCGAACGGAAAGAGATGAATGCCCATCGGCTGGAGTTGCTGAAACCGCGCCGTGGCCGCGAGATCGCGGATGATCGGGTCGGGCGCGGCTTCGGTGAGCAGTCGCGCGATCGACGCACCGCGCGACGCGATGATCTTCGCCGAAGCGCCGACACCGCAAAGGGCGGCGTAGCGCATCAGGGTGCGGATACCTGCGGGACCGGCAAGGCCGATCCGCATCTTGACCGATTCATGGCGCCCGCGGAAATCCTCCATCCACCCGAGGATCGGCGCTGAATCGAAGCAGAATTGGGTGATCACGCCGGCGGTCATGCCCTGTGCCGTGATCGCGGCGATCTTTGCGTCGAGCGTGCCGACGAGTCGTGCAGAGTCGATCGCCGGGTGGCCCTCGGGATAGCCGCCGACCCAGATATGGCGAAGCGCCGGATGACCGAAGGCCGGGCTGTCGATGAGCGCTGCGCTATCGTTGAACGGTCCGGTTGCCTGCTTGATATCGCCGCTGATGACCAGCAGCTGCTCCACTCCGGTATCGGCAAGCCGGCTGGTCAATTGACGAAGATGCGCCTCGCTGTGCACCATGCGCGCGGCGATATGCGGGATCGGCGTGAAGCCCCCTTCGTGCAGCCGCCGCGCGGCGGCGACGCGGGCATCGTCATCGTCCTGGGGCAGCCAGGTGATCGAGACCTGGGTGCCGGGATCGAGCCGTGCGAGCACCGCATCGATCGCCTTGCCATCCCGGGCGGCGACTTCGAACGAAGCCGCCCTGGCGATGTCGACGATGCGGTTTCGCACCGTCGACAAGGCATCGGGCACCGGGGCGGACAGCTCGGGTAGACGCTCTATCATCACCGAGGCGATCAGTAGCGGTAATGGTCGGGCTTGAACGGGCCTTCCACCGGCACGCCGATATAGCCAGCCTGCTTGTCGGTCAGCTTGGACAGCTTCACGCCCAGCTTGTCGAGGTGAAGCGCGGCGACCTTCTCGTCGAGATGCTTCGGCAGAACGTACACGTCGTTCTTGTAGTTCTCGCCCTTGGTGAAGAGCTCGATCTGCGCCAGCGTCTGGTTGGTGAAGCTTGCCGACATCACGAACGAGGGATGGCCCGTCGCGCAGCCCAGGTTCACCAAACGCCCCTTGGCGAGCACGATGATCTGCTTGCCGTCCGGGAACTTCACCAGATCGGTGCCAGGCTTAACTTCGGTCCACTCGTAATTGCTGAGCGCCGCGATCTGGATCTCGCTGTCGAAATGGCCGATGTTGCATACGATCGACATCGGTTTCATCGCCTTCATGTGATCGGCGGTGATGACGTCGGCATTGCCGGTCGCCGTCACGAAGATGTCCGAGCGGGTGACCGCCTCTTCCATCGTCACGACTTCGAAGCCCTCCATCGCCGCCTGCAGCGCGCAGATCGGGTCGACTTCGGTCACCATCACGCGTGCGCCGCCATTGCGGAGCGACTGGGCCGAGCCCTTGCCCACGTCACCGAAGCCCGCAACGGTCGCGACCTTGCCGGCGAGCATCACGTCGGTGGCGCGACGGATCGCGTCGACCAGCGATTCCTTGCAGCCATAGAGGTTGTCGAACTTCGACTTGGTCACGCTGTCGTTCACGTTGATCGCCGGGAAGGGTAGCTCGCCCTTCTTCGCGATCTCGTACAGGCGGTGAACGCCGGTGGTGGTCTCTTCCGAAACGCCCTTCAGGTTCTTGACCGTCTCGGTCAGGTAACCGGGATATTTGGCGAGGAACGCCTTCAGCGCGCGCTGGAATTCGACTTCTTCCTCGTTCTCCGGCTCGCCCAGCGTATGGCCGGCCTCGATTTTCGCGCCCCAGAGCGCGAACATGGTGGCATCGCCGCCATCGTCGAGGATGATGTTGGCGGTGGTGCCGCCCCCGTTTTCTTTGGCAGTGTCGGCGCCCCAGTTGAAGATGTCGCCGACATAGTCCCAGTAATCGGCCAGGGTCTCGCCCTTCACCGCGAACACCGGCACGCCGGTCGCGGCGATCGCGGCGGCGGCATGGTCCTGGGTCGAGAAGATGTTGCAGGTCGCCCAGCGGACATCGGCGCCGAGCGCGGTCAGCGTCTCGATCAGCACCGCGGTCTGGATCGTCATGTGCAGCGAGCCGGTGATGCGCGCGCCCTTCAGCGGCTGCGCCGCGCCGAACTCCTCGCGGAGCGACATGAGACCGGGCATCTCGGTCTCGGCGATGTTGATTTCCTTGCGACCGAAATCGGCGAGGCCGATGTCTGCAATGACATAGTCCCGGGTGACAGGCGTGGGCGCGGTATCGAGGGTGAGGGTCATGATGAGGTCCGTGACATGAAAGGGAGGAAGCCGGTCAGGCGATGGCGGCCTTGAGATCGTCGATCAGGTCGGTCCGCTCCCAGGGGAACAGATCGCCCTCGGCCGCGCGGCCAAAATGGCCATAGGCAGCGGTCTTGCGATAGATCGGCTTGTTCAGGCTCAGATAGGTGCGGATGGCCCGCGGGGTGAGCCCGCCGAGCTTCGCAATGCTGCCGATGGCTGCTTCGAGTACCCGGTCGCCGACAGTGCCGGTGCCGTGCGTGTCGACGTAAAGCGACAGGGGCTTCGACACGCCGATCGCATAGGCAAGCTGGATCGTGCAGCGCGTGGCGAGGCCGGCAGCGACGATGTTCTTGGCGAGATAGCGCGTAATGTACGCCGCCGAGCGATCGACCTTGGTCGGATCCTTGCCGCTGAACGCCCCGCCGCCATGCGGCGCAGCCCCGCCATAGGTGTCGACGATGATCTTGCGGCCGGTCAGACCGGCGTCGCCGTCCGGCCCACCGATCTCGAAGCTACCGGTCGGATTGATGTGATATTCGGTCGCATCGGACAACAAGGCGGCCGGCAATATATCGGCCACGACCGAGCGAACATAGGTCTTGAGCTCCGCTTCCTTCGCGCCGTTGTCATATCCCGGCGCATGCTGGGTCGACACGACGATCGCGGTCGCGGCTACGGCCTTGCCTGTCTCGTCGAACCGCAACGTCACCTGGCTCTTGGCGTCGGGTTCGAGGAAACGCGCAGCGCCGGAGTGGCGGTCGGCGGCCATGCGCTCGAGGATCTTGTGGCTGTAATAGAGCGTCGCCGGCATCAGGTCGGGCGTCTCGTCGCAGGCGAAGCCGAACATGATGCCCTGGTCGCCCGCGCCCTCGTCCTTGTCGCCGCTTGCATCCACGCCTTGCGCGATATGCGCCGACTGGGCGTGCAGCTTGTTGTAAAAGGTCAGTGTCTCCCAGTGGAAACCCTCCTGTTCATAACCGATCTCGCGCACTGTGTTACGCACCGTCCGTTCGATCTCATCGAGGGCGCCGGGGGCCCATTGGCCATCCTCATAGACACCCTTGCAGCGGATCTCGCCCGCCAGCACGACCAGCTGAGTCGTCGTCAGCGTCTCGCACCCGATCCGCGCCTCGGGATCCTTGGACAGGAACAGATCGACGATCGCATCGCTGATCTGGTCGGAGACCTTGTCGGGATGGCCTTCGGAAACGGATTCGGAGGTGAACAGGAAATCACTGCGGGCCATGAGGCTCCCCTTTTGCTCAAGAATGGTGACAGCGCGCGGAGGTGGACGTCAGTCCGCGCGGCCGGTGCGGACGATGACGTAGCTTTCGTCGTTGAACCAAAGCTCGCCATTCTTTCGAAGCACCTTCCGCGTCGCTTCGAGATAGGCTGAGTTGCTCATGGCCTCGGACAGGCGCTCATCGTCGATCTGGGCGACATAGGTCGCGGCGTTCCACGCAGCGAGCAGCGTCGAGGTGCCGATCGACGCGCGCTCACTGTCGAGCTCGTCGGGCAGGGTGTGCATCTCGTACCTGAAGAGCGCTTCCGAGGTCGGGAGGGCGTCGAACCGGAAGTCGGCCGCCTCATCGCCCATCGCCTTGCGCGTCGCATCGAGCAGGGCGTGGCGCGACATGGTGAACGGGTCTTCGGCGGGCCAGACCAGCTGGATGATGTCGAGCCCCGGATCGTTGCCGGCCGAATGGATGCCGAGGAGCCGGCCGTGCTGCCGCAGGGCGCGCGCGAGCGGGGCCAGCACGCGCTTGGCCTTGAACTCGGTCGAGGCGCTGAGACGGAAGGGCTGGCTGGCAACCACCAGGTCGTAGCTCGCGACCGGCTGATCCTTTTTGGGGATCACGTCTTCCAGCATGAAGGCGCAATCCTCACGGTAGAGGATCAGCGTCGCTGGAGTCTCGGGGAGCAGGCTGCCGGTCTTTTCCGAGACGCGGGTGCGCCAGTTCTCGGCAAGGAAGGGCTGGAGCTCGAGTATCTGTCGCTCGAACTCCGCGGTGGTGCTGCCTTTCAGGGGTACGGCCTTCCAGGTCATGCGCTCACGGGCTTCGGGCTTGGCGGGCACAAGGTGCGGCGCCTCGGCATAGGAGATGTTGGTGAGGGCGAGCACCGTTTCCGGATGCTCGAAGAACCGGTCCGGCATCTTGTCGAGCGTGAGGCGGACGTCCTCCAGGCTGATCTCCTTGCCGGCGATCAGGAACGGAAAGCGCGGGAACGCTTCGTGCATTGAGCGCATCACTCGGGCGAGCACCGTGCCGTCGCCCATGCCGGCGTCGAAGAAGCGCACCGCCGGCGGAACCGGTTTCAGCTTCTTGAGTTCGCGGGCGACGCGTTCGGCGACGACCCACTTCTCCGAGCAGGTGTTGACGAACATCAGATATTTCTGCCGATTGTCGTAGAAGCGGAAATTCGGCTCCGGCGATCCCTCCGCAACTGCTGGTACGTCCGTAACCTTGTCGATGCGCTGCAGGTCGTCGCTTTTCATCGCCTTCGCCCTCTTCCCATTTGGCGGGCTAGTTCTGTGCTAGCCGGGCCGTCTGCCGGGCGAGATGTTCCGGAGCGGTGGCCGTCGTAAACCACATTCGATCCCACCGGGTCGTGGGACCTGGCCCACCCGCGGCCTCATGTCTGTCGGGTCGGACCCAGGTCGAAGGGGGAAGCGAGCGGCTGGATCTTATCTAAAAATGCCGAAATGTGATGCGATGGTGGGTGTACGCGGCTCGGCCAGGCGGCCTGGCATGGCGTCGGGACGAGATTGGCACATTGCTCAGGGCGCCGATTCTCTCCGCCGTGGTGCCATGGGCTGAGCCGACCTTGGAAATCCTCGACGGTTGCGTTCAATACGCGCCGCTTGGTCGGCGCTAGAAATCCAGACGCCGCTCTGCGCAGGATAAGGGAAGCTGGGGGCGCGGCGCGGGGATGTTCGGATAGGCTCTTGGAGCGGCGATGACCGATTACCCGCGCATCTTCACCCAGGCGATCGATCGCCTGCATGTCGAAGGCCGATATCGCGTCTTCATCGACATCCTGCGCAACAAGGGTGCGTTCCCGGGCGCGCGCTGCTTTGCCGGGCATAACGGGCCGAAGCCGATCACGGTGTGGTGTTCGAACGACTATCTCGCCATGGGCCAGCATCCGGCAGTGATCGCCGCGATGGAAGAGGCGCTGCACGATGTCGGCGCGGGCTCGGGCGGCACGCGCAATATCGGCGGCAACACGCATTACCATGTCGACCTGGAGGGCGAGCTCGCCGATCTCCACGGCAAGGAAGGCGCGCTGCTGTTCACCTCGGGCTATGTCTCGAACGAGGCGACGCTCGCCACCCTGGCCAAGATCCTGCCGGGCTGCATCATCTTCTCGGACGAGATCAACCACGCCTCGATGATCGCGGGCATCCGCAATTCGGGCTGCGAGAAATACGTCTTCCGCCACAACGATCTCGATCATCTGGAAGAGCTGCTCGCCGCGGTCGACCCGGCGGCGCCGAAGTTGATCGCGTTCGAGAGCGTCTATTCGATGGAGGGCGACGTCGCCCCGATCGCCGCGATCTGCGATCTCGCGGACAAGTACAGCGCGCTGACCTATCTCGACGAAGTCCATGCAGTCGGCATGTACGGCGCGCGCGGCGGCGGCATCTCGGAGCGCGACGGCGTCGCCGACCGGCTGACCATCATCGAGGGCACGCTCGGCAAGGCGTTCGGGGTGATGGGCGGCTATATCACCGCCGACCAGACGATCATCGACGTGATCCGCTCCTATGCGCCGGGTTTCATCTTCACCACCTCGCTGTCGCCCGTGCTGGTCGCCGGCGCGCTGGCGAGCGTGCGCCACCTCAAGGCCTCGGGCGTCGAGCGCGAGGGCCAGCAGGCCGCCGCGACATTGCTCAAGACGATGATGGCCGAGGCTGGCCTGCCGGTGATGAACTCGACCACGCACATCGTGCCGCTGATGGTCGGCGATCCGGTCAAGGCCAAGAAGATCAGCGACATCCTGCTCGCCGAATATGGCGTGTACGTCCAGCCAATCAATTACCCGACCGTGCCGCGCGGTACCGAGCGACTGCGCTTCACCCCCGGCCCCGCGCATGACGAAGCGATGATGCGCGAGCTGACCGGGGCGCTGGTCGAGATCTGGAGCCGGCTGGACCTGCGCAAGGCCGCCTGACACAGGTCTCTATGCGGGGTCAGGCGACAGGGCCTGCCGGGAATAGCCATGGGCTCCCGTCCGCATCATGCGCTTGGCGCCAGCGCGGGCGCGCGCCAAAACCTGCTTGTCACCCCCGTCCATGGCCGCCTACAGACACGCCGCGACCGCAGTCGGCGTAAGGTGAACAGGGTGGCATGCGGGCGTACGCGTGAGCGATAGCGATCTCATCACGGCGTTCATGACGCATCAAGGCCGGCTCAAGCGGTTCATCAGCATTCGTTGCGGCAACGAGAATGTCGATGATCTGGTCCACGAATTGTGGCTGAAAGCCCGGGCTGTGGACTCGCCGATCGAGAAGCCCCTGGCCTATCTCTATCGTATGGCCGACCGCCTGGTCCTCGACAGCCGGCGTGGGGCATCCCGGGGCCGCTCGCGAGACAGCGACTGGGCCTATGTTCATGAGCGGCTGAGCGAGGCCGTCGAGCACCCGATCGCGGAGCGTAGTTTGATCGCCCGTGAAGGCCTGATCGCGGCAAGCGCTGCGTTGACGAGCGTCAGCGCCCGGGCGGCGCGCATTTTTCGGCGCTATCGGATCGATGGCATGGAACAACGGGCGATCGCGGACGAACTCGGCGTCAGCGTGAGCACGGTGGAGAAGGATCTCCGCAAGGCGTACGACGCCCTGTTGTCTCTTCGGGAGCGCCTCGATGAGGAATGACACGAGCCACGGCGTCCTGGATGCGAGGAGAGGTCGATGAACGGCGCGGCCGCGAACGCAAGGCAGGAAGCGATCGACTGGGCCGTCCGCGCCCAGGACCCCTCGTTCGTTGCGTGGGAGGCGCTGGAGCGCTGGTTGCAGGCCGACCCGAGCCATGCGCTGCTCTATGATCAGGTCACGATCGCGGTGCAGGAAGCGGCAGAGGCGCTCGACCGCGGCATGCCACAGGCGCCGGTCGTCGCGGCACCATTGACGCAGCGCCGGTACCGTTGGGTTCCCCTCGCGATGGCGGCCAGTCTGGTTGCTGCGATTGGGGGCGGGGTCTGGCACTATGAAACGCCTCGCGGTCCGGCGCTCTATGCGCTCTCGACCCCGGCCGGCGCGCGGCGCTCTGTCCAGCTCGGCGCGGCGGTGCGGATGGAGCTCAATGGCGACACCAGCATCACGCTCGACCATCATGACGACCGCTTTGCCCGGCTCGACCGGGGACAGGCGCTATTCACCGTAACCCATGATCCTCGGCGCCCCTTCCGGCTGCAGAGCGGTGACATCGTGGTCACTGATATCGGCACTATCTTCGATGTCGAGCAGGGGGCGGATGGCACGCGCGTCTCGGTTGCCGATGGCGAGGTGCGTATCGCCACCGCCACTGGATCGGCTACCGTCGCAGCAGGCCACGCGGTGCTGATACCGGTTGGCGCGGCGACGGTGGTGCAGCGCTCGCTGGACCGGAACAGCATCGGTGCCTGGCGCCGGGACCGGATCGATTTCGCTGACGTCTCCCTTGCCGACCTCGCCCGGCGTCTTCACCGCGCGACCGGCGCGACGATTGAGGTCGCGCCCGATATTGCCGGAAAAAGAGTCTCGGGCAGCATCGCGATCGGAGCGGATCGGGCCGCGACGTTACGCGACCTAGGGCCGATGCTCGGCGCGTCAGTCTCTCCTCGCGGCAAGGGCTGGATCTGGAGCAGGAGCGATGGTGCGCTGCCATCCTAGCGTCACTGTCCTGGCATGTATGGCCGTTTGCTGGTCCGATGCTGCGCTGGCCGCTCCCCGTTACCGCGTCGATCTGCCATCGATTCCGTTGACGGACGCCATTGCGCGCATCAGCGCGCGCGCTGGCGTCAGCATCGTGACATCCGACCCGGGCCTTCTCGCGAAAAAGGGGCGGGCACTCCATCTGGCCGGGACCGTCGCCGAAATTCTGTCGGCGCTGCTCCAGGCGACGGGTGCCCGCGCGGAGCAGGTCGGCCCGTCCAGCTGGCGGATCGTTGCGCAGCCTCGGCCGGATCCACCCCGACTGAGGAGGCCCCCCGTGGTCGCCGCTCCTGCGGTGGCGGACATCGTGGTGACCGGCAGCAAGCGCGGCACCGTCCTGTCGCACTATCCGGCAAGCGTCACCGTCATCGACGGTGCATTGCCCGGCGCCTTCGGCGGGGCGCCCAATACGGACGCCATCGCGCGCATTGCGCCAAGCCTGCAATCGACCCATCTGGGGCCGGGCCGCAACAAACTGTTCCTGCGCGGCATCTCGGACAGCAGTTTCAACGGATCAGGGGCTGTTCTGGTCGGACTCTATGTGAACGATCTGCGCCTGACCTATAATGCCCCGGACCCGGACCTGCGGCTCTACGATGTCGACCGGGTCGAGATCCTGGAAGGGCCCCAGGGCACGCTTTACGGCGCGGGATCGATGGCGGGTCTGATCCGCATAACCCCCCGGGCGCCTGACCTCGCGCATACCGCCGGCCAAGCCTGGATCGGCGGCGCGTCCGTTGCCCATGGCGGGCTCGGCGGGGACATCGGCGGCACCGCCAATCTGCCCCTTTTCGGTGGCCATGCGGCGCTGCGGGTCGTCGGCTATGGTGCCGTTGACGGCGGGTATATCGATGACCGCGCTCGAAACCTCGACAATGTCAACCGCTCGAGCACGGTCGGCGGCCGGGCGACCCTGCGAATCGCGCTTGGGGGCCAATGGCTGCTTGACCTTAGGGTGATCGGCCAGGATATCCGGAACGACGATGCGCAATATGCCCAGCGAGGCATGCCGCTGCTGAGCCGATCGAGCGTGGGCGCGCAGCCATCGTTCAATCGCATACGCGCCGAACAGGTAACTCTGTCCGGCGCGATCGGGGCGCTCGACGTCACCTCGACCACGGGGGCGGTCACGCAACGACTGGGCCAGGTGTTTCTGCCGACCGACGGCAATGCCGGTAGCATCTATCGCCAGCGCGATGGGATTCAGCTCCTGTCGCAGGAGCTGAAACTTTCCCGCCGGGGCAAGGGCGGTGTCGATTGGCTGGCAGGCGTTTCCGCCTTGAAGAGCGTGTCGGACCAGACCCGCACGGCATCAGTCGCCGGTTTCGCCAGGTCGCTTGGCCGCGCGCACAACGATATCACTGAAGTGACCGCGTTTGGAGAGCTGACGGCGCCTCTTGCTACGACGCTGACGGTGACCGCTGGCGCGCGATTTTCGGCGGTACGGCATGCGGGGCGTGCCAGCGGTGCGCAGGAGCGAACGGCTGCCCCGGACCTGTCACGCGCTGAGCTGGCCTTGCGGGGAACGCGACACGAATATTTTGCGGTCCCGTCGCTTGCGCTGGCATGGTCAGTGAACCCTGGCTGGCTGGTCTATGCCCGTTTCAGCGGAGGCTATCGCCCGGGCGGGCAAACCGCGAGTGACATGATCGAGCGCTTCGACGCGGACCGGATGACCACGATCGAGACGGGCGTGCGGTTGCTCCCGCACGGGGCACAGGGAATATCTGCCCAACTTTCGGCCGCGAGCAGCGATTGGCGGCACATCCAGGCTGACGTGCTGACGGCGAGCGGTTTGCCCATCACCCGCAACATCGGTGACGGTGTGGTCCGCTCCCTCACCGCAAGTGCCGAGTGGAAACCCAATGACGCCGTGCGCGCGCGGATCGCGGGAACGCTGGCACAGGGGTCTGTCCGCGGCTTCGACATGGCGGTCGGACACATCACTCGCACGCCGCTGCCCAATATCGCCCGCGACACCGTTGCGGCGTCAGTTGATTATGGTCATGCGATCGACGCACGCCACCGGGTCACGCTGGGCTTGTCCGTCAATCATGTGGGGCCTTCCGTGCTGGGCAGCGGCCATGAACTGTCGCGTATCCGGCAAGGCGGCTACTGGCTTCTGGCGAGCGGCACCGACCTCCTGTTCGGGCGGGACAGCGTCTCGATCGACATCGATAATCTGCTCGATTCGGCTGCCAATAGTTTCGCCTTTGGCGTCCCCTCCTTCAGCTTCGGGAGCGACCAGCTCACGCCGCTGCGTCCTCGGACCGTCCGCCTGGGCCTGCACCACCGCTTCTGATCGCGGTTTTACGGTTCATCCCAAACCATGGCGTCGAACGTGCAGAAGGACCCCGCCCAAAGGGGGCGCGGCCACAGCATCGGGGACTGAGTCATGGGGAAAAAGACGCTTGCCGTCGGGCACGCACCGCGTCGTGGCGGACCTGCACATCAACTTCGCGTCAGCACATGCCTCAGCGGAACAGCAGCAGCGCTCCTGATCGGTGTCGTTCCGGCCACTGCACGGCCCGTGCCAGCCATGACGCTGAGCCCTGTCGCTTCCGTGGAGACAAGGTCTCGCGCCGTGGCGGCGGCGCAGACGCTCCCGGTCGATCTCACGATCCACCGTGACACTGCTCGCCGCGCGCCAAGCCCGGCAGCCAGGCCATTCGGGCTGAGGGTGGGCGGAACGCCCGACGCCCGTAAGCCGATCACGGCGCCTGTCCATGATCTGACCGCGTTGCCGCCCGCCCGCGCCGTCACCATGATCTCGGGAGACGATGTCGTGATCGACGCTGGCGACGTCTCGACCACCGGCGACGGGGTCGCCGGCATCGACACGGTTGCGACCCGGAGCACGACCATCAGCGCGGACAAGGTGGCGACAGCCGGTGCACGGGCCGCCGGCGTCCATGCTTCCGGTAACGGTCCGATCACCATCGACGTCGGCTCGGTGACGACGACGGGCGATCATGCCGATGGCATTTACGCGCTTACCGGGGCTGGTTCCGTCACGATCAGCGCGAACAGCGTGAGCACGAGCGGCTTCCTGTCCGACGGGATCCGTGCCGCCAGCTATAGCGGGGATGTCACCGTCGATGTCGGGACCGTTACCGGCGGCGTTGGCACCGGCATCGACGTGCGGGCGGGCTATGGCGACCATGGCACGGCGACGATCACCGCCGGGACGATCGTCACCGATGGCGCCGGCATTGTCGCGCTGGCGGGGGATGCCATCAAGATCGATGTCGACAGCGTCACGACGCATTCCGGAACCGAGGATGCCGGTACGCAGCTCGGCCAGGCGATCAGGGCGGTGGGGCACGGCGATATCGACATCCGCGCCGGCACCGTCGCGACGACGGGCTATTGGGCCGAGGGGATCACCGCGGTGTCGTCCGCGTCCGGGGACGGTCGGCCAGCCGGTAATATCACGATCGATGCGGGCAGCGTCGCTACTACCGGCTTCAAGTCGAACGGCATTTATGCCAACAGCACCGGCTATCTCGACGGCGGCAGCCAGCTCGTCAGCATCAAGGCAGGGTCGGTGTCGACGGTCGGCGACCTGGCGAGCGGCATCTATGCCGTAGGCCCGAACGTGACAATCGCCGCGAACGGCGCGATCTCGACGCGAGGGGATCTCGCAACGGGGATTTATGCCGCGTCGCTTGGCGGCGATACCAATGTCACCGCAGGCGACATTTCCACCAGCGGCTTTCTCTCCTCGGGCGTGCGGGCCTTCAGCGCAGGTGGCAAGGTCACGATTACGACTAGTGGCGCGATCCATACCGCGGGCACCAACAGCTATGGCGTGCTTGCCTTCGGGTCGGCCGACCTGACCGTCACCAACAGCGGAAGCGTGAGCACCGAGGGCGCATTTGGCCGCGGAATCTATGCGATTACCGGCACCGGGGCCATCAGCGTCTCCAACAGCGGGACCATCTCCACCTCGGGCCTGCTGGCGGAAGGGATCCGTGCGGTCACCGGGACGCAGGGTGTTTCCGTCACATCGACCGGCAAGATCGTCACGACCGGCGACTATTCCGCCGGGATCATTGCGGGTCGCGACCGCAGCCGTCGCGGCGACCGGGAAATGGCAGCGGTTGGCGCCAGCCCTTTGGTCACGGTTTCCGCAGCCGATGTCGAGACCAGCGGAAAAGGCAGCAACGGCGTGGTCGCGGTCAATTATGCCTTGGGCGGCACCACCGTCGTCAATGTCGACAAGGTGACTTCGATGGGCGAGTTCTCGATCGGAATCGCCTCGGCGACATTCGGGGACATCGCGATCACCGCGGGGCAGGTGCGAAGTGCCGGGCAGGCCATTTTCGCGCAGACGGCCGGCGACCACACCCAGACGATCACGATCACCGGCTCGGCGGTTTCGACGGGGAACACCGCGATCCAGGCCTCGCAGAGCTATGGCCGATCGATCGTCAATATCGCGAAGAATGCCCAGGTGATCGGCGGCGGCCATCGCGATCCTGTCTATGGCGGCGGCGGCGACGGGATCCTGCTCGACATTTTCGGCGGGACGGCAACGGTGAACAATGCCGGCACCATCTCGACTGCCGCCAATGGCTATGCGATCGAAGCGTCGGCCGCCCGTAACGACGCTGGCGAGGCGACAAGCCAGATCACCATCAACAATACAGGCACGATCCTCGGCGCCGTGCGGTTGAGCGCCGGCGCGGACACGATGAACAATGGCGGCGTGATGGTCGCGACGAAGGACAGCGATTTCGGCGGCGGGGGCGACCGTTTTGTCAACACCGGCACGCTGATGATCGCGCCAGGCTCGGCGCCAGGTCGGGTGGCCTTCGACAACCTCGCGATCTTCCGCAATCAGGGCGGCCTTATCGACTTCCGCAATGGCGCTGCCGGTGACGTCCTGCGCCTGTCGGGTGACTTTGTCGGTTCGTCGGGATCGATGCTCGCGATCGATGTGTCCGGCGGGAAGGCGGATCGCCTCGAAGTGGTCGGGCCGGCGACCGGAAAGACCTCGATCCTGTTGAAGATCGCGGACAAGGAAGCTGGACTGCTCCTGGCACCGGTTACCCTCGTTACCGCCGGTAAAGGTAGCGCAACCGACGCCTTTTCCATCGCCAATGCCGATATCGGCCTCGTCCATTATGGCATTCGCTATGATGCCGGTGCCGGAAGCTACGGTCTTGCGTCCGGGGCGGGGGCGAGCGTCTACCGAATGCTCACCATTCCCCGGGCCGCCGAAGCATTATGGCATCGGGCCGGAGACGCGTGGGACGCCCAAATGGGTGACAAGCGTGATCGCCGCGGTGTCGGCGGTGACGGGTTCGGAAGCCGCGTGTGGGGCCAGGCATATGCCGGGGTCGAGACTCAGGACGCGCAGCGCAGCCTGGACAGCAACCGCATCGACACCGGCTTCCGGCAGGATTTCTTCGGTGCCCAGATCGGTTACGACGTTGCGGGAACGACGAGCGACACCGGGGGCACGCTCTTCGGCCTGACCGGGAGCTATCTATCGTCCCGTCTCAATGGCCGCGGCAATGCGGACCGAACCAGGATCGATGCAGTTCAGCTCGGCGCTTACGCGAGCTTCCTGACGGGGCCGGTTTTCGCGAATGTGCTTGCCCAATATGGCCATGACAGGATCAGGACGAGCAATGCGACGCTCGGTTACTCGGACAGGCTCGACGGCGACAGCTACGGCGCGACGCTGCAGCTTGGCGCGCGATTCGGCGCGGACACGTTCTATCTCGAGCCGAGCGCCTCGCTTGCCTATGTCAGGAGCAGCATCGACGATCTGCATGCCCTGGGTCAGGTGATCGATTTCGACTCCCGCAATGGTCTGCGCGGGAAATTGGGTGCACGCCTCGGCTCGACGCTCGACATGCCGCGCGGCGGAAAGGCAATTGTCTACCTCCGCATGAACTATGTGCATGAGTTCAAGGGCGAGAACGGCCTGGTGTTCCTCTCCGGCGGCGCAAGCCAGTCCGTATCCGGCGCGCGCAACGCCGACTATGGGCATGGCGCGCTCGGCGTGAACATCCTTTCGGCTGGGCGGGTCTCCGGCTTTTTCGAGGGTGATGCCGACTTTGGCGGCGGCACACGTGGCGGCGGCGGTCGCGTCGGCCTTTCCTTCAAGCTCTGACCTCGAGACCCCGGGGGAGGCCGCCGCGCCTCTCCCGGCATGATCATCTATCGGAAGACGCTATGACTGATACGACTCCAGCAGAAATCGGTGCGGACCATGGGCAGGCAGCGCCCACTGGCCAGGCCTTCGCTCCGGGCGAGGGACCGGCCAGCGCCGCCGCGGGGACGACCAACATCAGCGTCTCCCGCGGCCTCAACGCGTGGTTGCGCAGTCATGACACAAGCTTCGCCTTTACCTCCTATCAGACGGGTCAATTGTTCCTGGTGGGATCGCATCCCGGCGGTACCGTCTCGTTCAACCAGCAGGATTTCCAGCGCGCCATGGGCGTTTGCTGGATGCCGGGGAGACTCTATCTCGGCTCGCTGTTCCAGCTCTGGCGCCTGGAGAATATGCTGAAGCCCGGGGAGATCGGCAACCAGGCGTTCGACACAGTGCTGGTGCCGCGGAACGCCCAGACAACCGGGGACGTGGACATCCATGAAGTCGGTATCGACAGTGAGGGGCGGGTGCTTTTCGTCAACACCAAATATAGCTGCCTCTGCGCGCTGGACCTCACGCACAGCTTTCGACCAGTGTGGACGCCGCCGTTCATCTCCAAGCTGGCGCCGGAGGATCGGTGCCATCTGAACGGGCTGGCAATGGACAAGGGCAAGCCCCGCTTCATGACGGCGGTAAGCCGCTC
>Ga0247735_1000474_pt1 | contig 15693 bp, 19 predicted proteins | sample UWRJL178409R2_FD_180934 | JGI IMG/M metagenome (GOLD analysis project Ga0247735, IMG submission 180934) | Plant litter microbial communities from Arlington Agricultural Research Station in Wisconsin, United States - UWRJ-L178-409R-2 | ecosystem: Environmental > Terrestrial > Plant litter >... | reverse complement strand
AGGAACCCGGGGGCGGCCGGTCGGTCGGTATCGGCCACTCGCTCGGTAAGGGACAGGCCCGGACCGGAGCCTTCGGGACCTGTGGGGAGCGCTCTGCCGCAAAGCGGCGGCGGGCCGCGTCGAAAATGTCGTCCGGCCGGCCGCCGCCTTCACGGAACCCCAGATCATAGGCGCGCTGGCCGGCGGCTCTATCACGTGCGTTCGAAATTGGTCGCGCCTCCCATCCGGCATGGGCGGCGTACCATCCGGCGGCATAGGCGACTGCCTCGTCCCATCCGTGACCGTGTTGATCGCGGGCGCGCAGGATCGCGGCGTTCCGCAGGTCACTGCCGTCGGCGGCCAATTGACGTTCCGTGAAGGCGAAATTGGCGGATGTGCGCAGCCGCTCAACGTCGATGCTGATGGCCTCGTGGAGTGCTCGCATCGCACCCACGCGTTCGCGTGTTCGGGCCATCCGCGCGTCGAGCGGCGCCTCGATTGGATGATCCGGATAGCGCTGCCACGCGTGCGCAATGGCTTCAGCATGCGCGGTTGAGCGCCCTCGGCCGACCCAGCATGCCGGGTCGGCGGGATTGAAGGTATCGGACATCTCATGTCTCCTCCCGCGCGGTCGTGGATCACCACGGGAATTCGGTAAGCTCAGCGATCGTCGGACCATCGGAGTCGAACAGGACGTGGTCGCATCCGAGTTTCCGTGCGAACGCGAGGATTGGCGGCAGCTCGGCAGGAAGGCTCTTTGCGGGTTCGCCTTCGACGGGTCGGGTCGGGATGAACCAGCCATAATAGGTCGAGGAGACCGCCAGCGGTTGCTCGGTGGCTGAGAGCTTCGCCCAGCCGTCGAGCAGTTCGCCCGTGCTGCAGCGAACATGAGCCGTGCTGAGTACCAGATATTTGCCGAATTCCATGGGGAATACTCCGGTCGCCTTTGGATCAGGCGGCTTGCGCGAGCAGTGGCGGAGCGGTCACATCGCCGGAGGCGCAGGTGCGGTCGATCACCGGATACGGATAGGATTGGACCCGGGCGGCTGCGATGCGCGCGGCCCGAGTGAGCGGGAAAACATAGACGTGATTGCCGGGATGCCGTCGGCGACGCAGGAAGCCGCGGTGCTCGAGATCGGCAATCCAGGCGGCGCAGTCCTGGGCCAACGTTGGCTCGCGCGCACCGGCCTTGAGGAGTTGTTCGACTGCGTAGCGCTGGCCCGATTCGCCATTGCGGATCTTGGACAAAGCGCGTGAGGAAAGCGGGCGTCCGTTGGGCAAAATGAGATCGTGTCGGGGCGTGGATCGGCCGACATAGCGGCTGCCCATGATCGCATAGAGGCCGCCAACATGGCCCGGAAGATAGAGACGCCCGTCACTATCGGTGCGCCGGACAGGATCAGCATAGGAGATCACCGACAGGATGGATGGGCGTTCCCGGCGAAGGTAGCGGAACGCTCGGGACACCAGGTAGCTCTCGCCATTGCCGCCGACATCGTCCAGCAGGACGAGACGCCCGAGATCGCAGGCGGAAGAAGGATCGGTGAGACCGGCGCTCTTGGGCACCGAGGCATTGTTGATAGGCACGGCAAACGCGCAGACGCCGACCAGTTGCGAGCTGCCGCCCTTGCCATTGCGGAAAAGGCCGACCGCAAGGCGGCAAACCGGCATGGTTCCGGCATAATGGTGGGCTTCCACGAACGGCGCGGCCTGCCGCCTGGTGTCGATGACATCGACAGCAAGCGTGCGCGGGTCAATGATGCTGGCGGCGGGCACGAACCGCGCACGGCGGTCGCGCCAGCGCTGGCTGCGCTGGGTCAACATGATCAATCTCCTAAAATCCGCCGCGCCCTTCTCCCTCCCCTATCGGAGGAGCCGGGCAGATGGCCGGCATAGACGGCGACCGCCGCCCAATAGGCGGCCAACGGTGGCTTCCGGGACTGCCAGCTGTGCTCGGCTCGAAGGCGCGCATCGCACCGCAGGTCGAGCAGGATCGCGCGCAGCAATGACCGTGTGCCCGGATCGAGCAAGCGCAGGCGGCTGACCGAAGGAAGGGCGGCCATGGGATTGCGCCGCGGGTCACGCCTGTCCCCGGTCTCGCGCGCCGCGTCGCTCATCGCATCTTCTGCGCGCGGTCACGCCATTCGGCGACGGCCTGATCCAGCGGGATCAGATCATGGGCATCGAGGCAGTAGCGCTGAAACTCCGCATTGTGGGTCAGCGACAAATTCTGGAGTTCGTTGGCGACCGTCCAGAGGAAGATGTCCGCCGCCGAGTGCGGGTCGACCGGCTCCCACTTCGCGAGATCGTCGCCTTCCGCGCCGCAGTCCTGACATGTCTGGCAGTCGAAAATGCCGGACAGGTACCAGGACTGGGTATCGACATCCCACCGGGCCGTGGCGTCACGGGAGATGTCATCGGCACCGCATTTCGGGCAGCGCGGGATGATGGATGGCGAGCCGGATGGTGGCGTGTCCGGATCATCCGGCGGCTGCCGCAGGATGACGATGGCGCACGTCAGATCGGGAACACGCGTATTCGAGTAGGTGCTCTGGTCGGCGAGGTTGCGAGCGGCCGCATGGACATCGGCGTCATCGTCGATCGACAGGTTGAACTGCTCGACCGCAAAAGGCTCGCCATCGCTGAGATATTCGATGCGCACGGCATAAGCACGCGCGCCAGTCAGGCTGGTCGTGTTCATTGCATTCTCCAGGGAAGCCGGCGACTAGGCCGGAGATTGGGCGACGGGGTTCGCGTCCGGTGCGCTTCGCCCGCGCGGATCACAGGGGCATCACGTGACCAGGTTGGTCAGTCTGACCATGTAATGGTTCGCGGCACAGCAATCGGCGCGCAGGTAGTCACCGCATGCGTCGACGATGCGATCCCAGATGTGCGAGGGCATGTCCGAGTCGCTCCCTTCACCGTTCAGGCTCGGGTCGACGAGGACGACGACATCCGACCATTCGTCCATCGCGCCGTCTCGATGCCAGGTGAATTTGGCCGGAGCATCCTCGAGCCAGTGCTGAAATGCCGGATCGGCGAAAAATTCCGGAGCGTTGATGACAACACCCCGGCACGATTGCACATGCATGGCCAAGTCCTTTCGTATGATCGGAGGTCGGGTGCGGTCGGTTGCATAAGGACGCCCGACCAACGGTATTCGCCGGCGTTGAGCCGAGCCGTGTTCAGTTGGCGCGTTCGAGGAGCTTGCGGGCCTTGCCCTCGAGTTCGAGCCGGTCATCTTGATGGGCCTTGCCTCGTGCGACGGCGGTGATGCCCTGGACGAAATCGTAGAGCGATTCCGGCGGATGGCCTTCCTCGTCGAAGACCGTCGCGATGATCCGGGTTGTGTCGGTCTTCGAGAAACCTCGAGTTCGCAGGAAGGTCGAGCGATCGTCGTCGGTCCGCGCGACGATGCGCTCACGCGCGGTCTTGATGCCGCTGACGAAATGGGCCGGCGAGGAGTCGGCGAAGTGGGTCAGGGCCGGCGCTGCCTGGCTGGCGAAACGATTGGCCGCGAATTTCGAGTGGCGGATGTTGATCTCCTCGAAATTTTCGACACCCCAGAGGTTCCGGTTCATGCAGACTGCTCGAAGGTAAAAAGTTGCTATTCCCAGCGTCTTGGAGCCAACTTCCGAGTTCCAACAATAGAAGCCGCGGAAAAACAGATCGGGCTCGCCGTTCGGAAGCTTGCCGGCCTCGATTGGATGGGTGTCGTCGACGAGAAAGAGGAACACGTCGCGGTCGCTTGCATAGAGCGTCGTGGTCTCGTTCGAGATATCGATATGCGGGTTATAATACATGGTCGACCAGTCGAGAACGCCGGGGACCTTCCACCGGGTGTCCCCGATGCCGTTGCCGGCAATGCCCATCACGGCTGCGACCAACTCATGATCCCAGATGCGGCCATAATCCGGACCCGTCACGGCGCGCAGTTCGGTGCGGCCATCGTCCGTTTCCAGCAGCTTCACCTGCTCGTCGCGATGCGAGATGAGGCCATGCTGAAGGTTGATCCCGGCGAGCGCGGCGGGGATGTCGCGCAGGTAGGACGCAGGCGCGCCGACCAGGCTGCAGAGTTGGCCGAACGACCAGTTGGTTGGCGCCACGGGCCCGCCACGGCCGGGCACGATCAGGCTGAGGCGCTCGGGATCATCCGCGCGGGCCCGAACCTGGACGGCGCGGCTCTCGACCACGCGGGTCGTCGCGGATTCGGCGCGAGCGCGCACCCGATCGTACAGGTCCGGCAACGAGAGGTAGCGCTCGTCGTCGGGGCGCGAGAACCATTCGGAGGAGACGCGGCCGATGTTGCAGCCGCGGCTGATGTCGACCTTGTAGCCAGCCGGTGCGGGTCGGCTGACGGGGGTGTGCATGTTCATGGAGGCTCTCCTCAGGAGGGGCGAGATCTGGCATTCGGATCTCACCCGCTGACCTCCCCCACCCCTCCTTCGGTCGGGAGCGGGTGATGCGCCCGAGGGGCGTCAATCAAGATCCCGCGGCCGGGCGCAGCCGGTTCGAAATGCGGCAAGGCGCGTCGGTCCATCGAAGTGTTCTCCCGCACAGGCCGAGGGGGCATGCCCAATTTGTCTTGCGCGTAGGCAAGCAGGTGGCGGTCGCCATGGAGTTCGACAAAGGGACCGCTACGCCTGCTCGGACGTCGACATCGGGCTCCGCCCGCTGCCCGACAGGTTGGGTGTGCGGCCTCCAGGACCGGGTCGCGGGGCCATTGGCGTCCGCATCCACGATTGCGTGTTGCTGTCCCGGCGACGATGAAGGCGATGATCGTCACGCGGCCGCCTGGGGAAGCCATTCGTAGAGCAGGTCCGCGTCGGGGTCGTGTTCCTGGCCGACCGCTACACGGACATAGCGACCGTCGCAGGCGAAGGCGCTCGCGCGCGGGAACTCCAGATAGACCTTGCCCTCGAAGATCAGATCGCCCGAGCGCACGGAGATGATGGTCCGCGTGGTCCCGAGCGCCCGGTGCCCCGTCGGGGCATCGATCAACTTCAGCTGATCGCCGGGCTTGACGCGCTTCTTGAACGCGGCGAGCGAGACGACCGCGTCGACGGGGTTCTTACGTCCGCGGCGGTTGGCCAAGGCTGCCCAATAGGCCCTGCCGATCCGGACATCGGCATAGAAGCTCGTCGAAAAATAGTCCTGAAGCGCGTTCGAGCGACTGAAGCCGAAACGCTCCATCTCGTCGCGCACGGAGATGATGAACGTGTTTTGCGCATCGCGATCTGTCAGATCGGCGGGACAGTCCAACACCTCCGCGGTGATCTTGCGTCCCATGCTGAACCTCTCGGTCCGAGTGGCGAAGCGCATATCGGGGAAATGATCGCGGAGGTGTTGATCGATCCGAGCAGCAAGCGCAGGCGTCGCTTCCTTCGGCTCGTAAAGATCACCCTGATAGTGGAAATTGCCGCGGCAATCGGGGTGGGTCTGGCTGTAGAGGCGCGCGGGCGCGCCCGGCGCGGCGGCGTCGGTCATCGTGGGTCTCCAGGAAAGAGCGGGCGCGGCGCGAACATCTCGAAGCGCCGGCCGCGTCAGGTCAGATGGATCCGCTCGCGGCAGACGGTGCGATGGCCTTTGCGAGCGCCGCACCGGTGGTCTCGAGCGCGACATGGTCCGAAAAAACGGCGCACCAGCCGCCGCCGAATGCGTCGATCACCTGGCGCGAGCAGCTTGTGCTCCACGCGAAGCCGATTGGGCCGCCCGCGAGGGCGGCCGCGCAACAACGCTGTATCAGAGCGGCGATTGCTAAGGGCTCGAGGGTGACCTCAGCCGAGATAATGGCGCGCCAATTCGCGGAGCCGTCCTCGGGCCCGCCGGCGAGGTCGGCGCCGAAGTCGGGATAATCCCGATCGCTGAAAAGATCGCGAAACCCGGACCAGCGCTCCTCGTCGTCGGGTGGGAACAGGGCCATGAACCCGGGGCCGGGCGGGTTCGGTTCGACGCCGGCGCACAGATCGAAGCTGAGCAAAAACGCTTCCTGCAGCAGTGCCCATTCCGCGGCCGAGCAGTAGAATGCGAAGCAGGTCTTGACGAAGACGTCAGCCATCGGCCTGCTCCTCGTTCGAGGGCGCCGGAGGTGTCTCCAGGGCCAGGGTGCGGTTATCGTAGAGCGGCTCTGTCGCCGGGTCCCAGGTGCCGGGCGGCCAGATACGGCCATTATAGCTGGCACGGGCAATCGGCCTGCCATCGACAAGGATCGATCCATCCGGAAACCCGCTAGCGCCGAGCCCTGAAGCGTCGCGCCGCTCGCAATATCGGCGAGAGGCATCGGCGAGGTCGTCCACGACAAGGTCGGGATATCCACGTTGGCGCAGGATCATCGGCCCCGCTGGGGCGTCGTGTTCGAGGATCGTCAAAGGCGGGACCGCGAACTGCGCCGAGGCGAAGTGCGCTTCGATTGCCGCGATCGACCCCAGGGACCGGGCCTCTGCGTGGGTGATCACGACAAGGTCGTCATCGGTGGCGGTGAACGATATCGGCTCGTCCGTGCCGTCGTAGACAAGTCGCTCAGCGTTCCATGCGCCGGGATATGACCCGCACCAGCGGACGAAGGGCAGATGGTGCTCGAGACAGAATCGCTCCAGCTGCTCGAAATGCCCCCAGGACACCTCGCCTTCGCTGAACTCGACCGGCGCGTCGGGAGGAATGTGTTGGGGGTCGAAATCATCGCCATCGTCATGGCGAAGAGCCTCGGCGGCGAGAACCGCCAGAAGCTCGGGGAGCAGTGCGCGGGGAAGCGCACCGCCAACGCGAATGGTTACGGGGACACGGTCGGCCATTAGGCCCTCCTGTCATGATGCGAATTGGGATCGGGGCGCGTCGGGCCGCGGGCTAGGCCGAGGCTGCGCCGATCAGGTGCCGGAGCTTGGCCCATGCGGCGTCCTCACCGGCGCGCACGCCGAGATTGAGGCCGCGCCCATACAGGCGGTAGGCAATGGCGGCCATCTGAGGGTTGGAGGACGCAGGAATGAAGTCGAGGAAAGTGCCTTCGTCATCCTGCAGCTCGAGCATGGCGTCGCGCCGCGCGATTGACAGTAGTGCGACCGCGCGGCCGAGCCAAGTGCTTCAAGGTCCGCATTGAAGCTGTCGATGAACATGGCCGTGATGACCGGATCTGGTGTGGACATGCGGTGTCTCCTTGCCTGTGGACCGGTTGGCCATCCTCCGATCACCGCATTCCCAGCCCCCCTCTCCCATCGGCACGAACTCCAGATTGGTCGGCAAAAACCAATCTGTGATTCATGGTTCTCTTCATCACTACCGGCGTTACCGCGGTCCCGCGCGTTGGGAGCCGGCCGGCGGCGTCGTTCATCGTCGGATGACAATCAGCGTGCGCGCGGCTCAAGCAACGCCGCGACACGGCGAGATATCGGCGGCCCGTCTTCATGCCACAGCAGCGCAGTCTCAATCTTATCGGCAAAGCCGGTGATCGGTCGCGCTACCAGCGTGTCGATGCCAAGCCTGATTAGCGATGCCGGCGCGAGGACAACGCCATAGCCGGCCGCAGCCATGGTCGCAGCACTGACGAAATCGCCGGTCCTGATAACTTCGAGCAGCGCGAACCCGCCCAGCGTCGCAAGCCGATCGAGCTTTTCCAAAAGGCCGACCCGTTCATTGAACTGCGGTAGCAAGAAGGTCTGAGAGGCAAGCGCCTCAGCCGGTATTGCCGGCAAAGCGGCCAGCGCGTGCGCGCGATCGAGGAACAGCAGCAGCGATTCGCTATGGACGGTGACGGCATTGACCCCGATCGGATACGTCGCACGCGGTCGAACGAGAGCCAGATCAAGGCGGCGTTCAGCGACTGCGGCGATCTGCTCCGGCGTTTCCGCCTGGCGTAGCGACAGTCGCACGGACGGCATTGCCTGGCGCACCTGTGTCAGTAGTCGGGATAGCACACCACTCGGGACGGCCGAGAAGATGTAGCCCAGCGTGGCCGGTCCGGCATCGCCGCGTGCCAACGCCCGTCCAGCGGCCTCCACCCGGACGAGGCGGTCCAGCACATCGTGCGCCTCGATCAGGAAATGGCGTCCGACCTCGGTGAGTTGAACCGCCGCGCGCCTGTTGCGGATAAAAAGGGCGCGCCGATGATATCCTCCAGGCGCCGCATCTGCACCGATGCGGACGACTGGGCGAGGCCAGCGCGCTCTGCCGCCCGGCCAAAATGTCTCTCATCCGCAATGAAGACGAACAGTTGCAGGAGTTTAGGATCGAGCACGTGGCATCTGATCACATAGAGCGATCAAATGCCACAGTTTGTGTGCTTGAACCGTCGTATTGCCGCCCTAAGCACCGCCTCGAACGATGGAGGATGCAATGGCTGGAATGTGACGGTTCGATTGGGCGGACCCGCTGCTTCTCGATGATCAGCTGACCGACGACGAACGAATGATCCGCGACACCGCCCGCGCCTATGCGCAGGATCGGCTCGCGCCGCGCGTGATCGAGGCTTTCGCTCATGAACACACAGATCCCGAAATCTTCCGCGAGATGGGTGGCCTGGGTTTGCTCGGCCCCACCATCCCGGAAGAATATGGCGGCGTTGGCGCTAGCTATGTGGCGTACGGACTCGTCGCGCGCGAGGTGGAGCGGGTCGACTCGGGCTATCGCTCGATGATGAGCGTGCAGTCCAGTCTCGTGATGTTCCCGATCTACGCGTATGTATCCGAGGAACAACGTCGCAAATACCTTCCTCGGCTCGTCAGCGGCGAATGGATTGGATGCTTTGGACTGACCGAACCCGACGCCGGCTCCGATCCAGGCAGCATGACGACGCGCGCGAGAAAGAGCGATGGCGGCTATGTGTTGTCCGGCACCAAAACCTGGATCAGCAACGCGCCGATCGCTGACGTGTTCGTCCGCCCAAACCGTCGTTCGGGCGGATCGCTTCCGTCAGAGAACGTTAACCATGCCGCCATCGGCAAGCAGCGAAGTCGCGGTAATGAAGCTGGCAAGCGGACTGGCCAAGAACACGGCGGCATTGGCGACTTCGGATGGTTCGCCCGCGCGATCGAGCGCGATCGAGCGCGATCGAGCGCGATCGAGCGCGATCGAGCGCGATCTTCCATGGCATGTCTGCCAAATCAATATCCTTCGTCATCGGCGTACGGATGAAGCCGGGGTGGAGAACGTTGACGCGGATGCCGTGCGGCGCCAGCGCATCGGCCATGGCATAGCCCATCAGCATGACCGCACCCTTCGACGCGGAATAGGCGACGCTGACGCCGGACCCTCGCAATCCGCCAATAGAGGAAACCAACACGATCGCACCCTGGTTGCCACGGTTGATCATGGCGCGGCTGGCCGCTTGCGCGATAAGAAAGCTGCCCTTGATGTTGACGGAAAGTATCGCGTCGAATTCGTCCTCGCTTATATCTAGGAGCTCACCGTTCTGCAGGATACCGGCAAAGGTAATGAGCGTGGTCACGCCACCGAATGCCTGCGCGGCGCCGATGGCGCGATCGACGTCGGCAGCGCGCGTTACGTCGGTCTCGACGAATATCGCCTCGACACCCTTGGCGCGGATTAAGTCGACCGTCGTTTCACCGTCCTTCGGCCCGGGTTGCCGGTCGGCAACGATAATCGCGCGCGCGCCCTCTTCTGCCAGACGCACGCATGTCTCGCGCCCCAGTCCGCTGCCCCCGCCCGTGACGATGGCGACACTGCCCTCTGCTAACTTCACCGCAAATTCCTTTTCGTAGTGGTCAAGCTTCGAGCGAGATCGGGATCCCATCGAACCTGCCGGCCTTGTAATCCTGGATCGCGGCGGCGATTTCGGTCTCGCTGTTCATGATGAAAGGACCGCTCGCGACGATCGGTTCGTCGATGGGTTCGGCATTCGCGAACAACAACGACGCACCTTGGGCGCCGGACGTCACCTTGATCGCGTCACCGGTATTGTTGAACATCGCAAGCTTGCCGGCGGCGACCTTGGTCCCGTCAAGCAGGACAGCTCCTGCTATGACATAGAACAACACGGTGCGGCCCTGCGGCGCGGGTAAGACAATCGTTCGCTCCGGTCGCACCTCTACTGTTGACATGAACAGGTCGGTGAGCGACGTGATGGGTCCGCTATGCGAGCCGAATTGCCCCGACACGAGCGACAGTACGGCATCGTCGCCCAGTTCCACTCCCGTAACGGCATCGGCGGCGATGCCGACATAACGCGGCGCGGTCATCTTGAGATGTGCCGGAAGGTTGACCCACAGCTGCAGGATTTCGATCGGCCCGCCGTCACGCCGGAATGCAGGCGGCGAGACCTCGGCGTGGATCAGCCCGGAACCGGCCGTCATCCACTGCACGCCGCCGGCATCGATAATGCTCTCATGCCCGCCCGTGTCATGATGAGCGAGTGATCCTGACCGGATGAACGTCACGGTTTCAAAGCCGCGGTGCGGGTGCGGTCCGAAAGGTAGCCCGCGATTGTTCGGCGCGTAGACCTGTGGTCCGTGATGCGCGAGCAGCAGAAAAGGCGTCAACCGATCGCGCAGCGATGCCGGAATGACCTGATGCGTATGTAAACTTCCGACATCATCGCGAATGGCCTGATGGATTTCATCGAGTCTGCGGTGCGTCATGCCACGCCTCCTTAAGCCGCCAGTTTCGCGGCGGTCATGGCGACCCGTGTGCCCAGGTAGCGCGCTGCGGCGATCTCGTCCTCGTCCACCACACGCTTGCCGTCCCCGCCCGCGAGTGTCGTCGCGCCATAGGGCGAGCCACCTAACACCTTGTCGATGCGCGTCTGCGGCGCGAAGCCGTAATCGAGTCCGACGATCGTCATGCCGAAATGAAGAAGATTGGTGAGGATCGAAAACAGCGTCGTTTCCTGCCCGCCATGCTGGCTGGCGGTGGACGTAAAGGCCGCGCCAACCTTTCCAACCAGCGCGCCACTCACCCACAGACCACCGGCTTGATCAAGAAAGCTGGCCATCTGCGATGCCATCCGCCCGAACCGGGTGCTAACGCCGATCACGACGGCATCATAGTCGGCAAGGTCCGCAACCTGTGCGACCGGGGCCGCCTGATCGAGCTTGAAGCCGCTATTTTTAGCGACATCGTCGGGGACAATTTCCGGTACGCGACGAACGTCGGCGATGGCACCTGTCGCCCGAGCCCCCTCAGCGACGGCTTGGGCCATCGTCTCGATATGGCCATAGGAAGAATGATACAGCACCAGAACCTTGGTCACACGAGCCTCCGTCCAATTCAGTTTCGAACATCACTTCTACACCATCTGATTTCCGTGATAATGGAATAAGTCGAAGGACACTCTTTCCATGAAGCGTGAAATACCGGATTTTGAAGCTTGGGCGGTCTTCGCCGCCGTCGCGCAGCACGGCTCGTTCACAGGCGCGGCCGTTGCGTTAGGTTTATCGGGCGCGACCGTATCCAAAACGATCAGCCGGCTCGAGGCGCGGATCGGGGCGACGCTCCTGCAACGGACCACGCGCAGCCTGTCGCTGACGCCGATCGGGCAGACGCTGGTCGGTCGTGCCGCAGCGTTGCTGAGTGATGCCGAAGAGGTGGAAGACGTCGCGCGCGATCAGGCGGCGGGGCCGAGAGGGCTGGTCAGGATCGCGGCGCCGATGAGCTTCGGGCTGGCGCATATCGCTCCCTTGCTCCCCGATCTGGCCGACGCATTTCCTGGCGTGTCGATCATGCTGGATCTGAGCGACGCGCCATCCGATCTGGTGACCAGCGGGATTGATATCGCGGTGCGGATCGGCTGGTTGCCGGATTCGCGGCTCAAAGTTCGCAAACTACGCGAGATCCACACCGGCATCGTCGCATCCCCAGGCTATCTGATGACTGCCGGCACCCCGGAGCATCCGGAGGCTCTGTCCGGACACGCGACCCTCGCCTACGCCAACTTGAAATCACATGATCGCTGGACGTTGTACCGCGGCACGGAGGAAGTGACGGTGACGGTTCATAACCGCTTCGTCACAAACAGCGGCGACGCCATGCTGCCGCTTTTGCGCGCCGGCAAGGCGATCGCCTTGATGCCCGATTTCCTCGTTGCCGACGATCTGCGCGACGGGACGCTCACCAGGGTCCTGCCGGACTGGTGCTACCGCCCTGCTGGGCTCTATATTGTCGCGCCCACGTCCGGGCCGAGACCGACCCGCGTGACCGCGGTGCTGGAATTTCTGTCCCGGCGGCTCGAGGACACGTGCTAACCCGTCATACCGGACAAGCCTACGTTAAAGGCGAAAGCCTCCTTGACGGGACCCCCGAGGACGTCTGGCCGGGATACGCCACGGAGACGGATTGCGTACAAATCCGCAGCAAGAGGGCCAGCATTGCCCGTCTACCTTGCGATTATCACTGTCACAGGCTAAGTTTCGGTCACCGAAAATAGAGTTGCAGGTTGGTAGTTCCTGCGCCCGTCAGCGGGTTCTTCCCAGCCACGGCGTCAACCCAATTCGTTGGGAAGGCGCTGCTGTGGGTTTCGCGCCTTCCCGGCTGATGCCGAGGAATCACGATGTTTGTACTCTCGATAGCTGCTCTGGTATTCACGACGCTATTTGCTGGCGCCGCACTTTACATAAGCCTCGTCGAACACCCCGCGCGTCTTGGATTGGACGATGGTCCTCTGCTCGCGCAATGGCAGCCCAGCTACAAGCGAGCGTTGCCGATCCAGTCCGGATTGGCGATCGCAGGGGAATTGGCGGGTCTGATCATCGGCTACCATTCGGCCGATTGGCGCTGGTTCGCCGGAAGCGCCTTGTTGCTCGCCAATTGGCCGTTCACGTTGCTCGTCATCATGCCTGTCAACAAGCCCCTGATGGCCATGCAGGTATCGGAAGCCGGTCCGCAAAGCCGGGCGATGCTGCTGCGATGGGGCTCGCTCCACAACGTACGAAGCGTGCTCGGCGCCGCCGCGGCACTGACCTTTGCGTGGGCATTGGCAGGCGCAGGCTAACCATTGCCTTCTCCCGGTTCGCCGACCGGAGTCTGGGGATGACTGCGGCGGCGGGGTGAAGTCCTCCGCGGCACAAATCCTTCGTCAGCACCGTATCTGCCGCCGCCAATACTACGCCGCCAAATAGCTGTTGCATCGGGCCACGGTCGTTGCAGCGGCCGCATTTCAAAACATCGGGTGTCCATTATTCGACGCGGCGGGCACCGGCTGGATCACGTCCCAATGCTCGGCGAGCTTTCCATTGGCGAGGCGGTAGATGTCAATGACGGAGGTGCCACGATCGCCGTCTCCATTGACGACATGCACATGAAGCGCGGCAAAGTCGCCGTCGACGATGATGCGCTTTAGGTCGTGCCCGACGCCCGGCTCGGCGAACATCGGCACCAAAATGTCGATCGCCGCGTCGCGGCCGTCGGCCGCCATCGGGTTATGCTGAATGTAGGAGGGCTCGACATATTTCTCGAAAGCCTCCTTTACCCTGTGCTGTGTGTAGAACAGATCGATGAAGTCCGTGACAATAGAGCGGTTGCTTTCAGTTCTGGCGGAGTCGGTCACGGCTGATTCCTAGTTGCGCGGTGCGGCTGCGGACCGGGGAGCTCGGATTGCGGTTACGTTAGGGCTTGTAGTCGCGGACGCCCTGGCCGGTTTCGAGATCGATCGGCACCGAGACATGGTCGTGGATGATCAGCCATCGCCCATCCTGCTTGCGATAGCCGAGCGTCTCTCGCGTCCAAAGATCGACATCCTTTCCGGCGACCTTACCCGAGAAGCGGGTGAGACCGGTCGAGAAGGCGACGTCGCCGGCTTGATGAACACGCACGTCGTGGAACTCGAACCGCGGATTCTCGTCGAACATCGCGAAGAACTTTTCCCAATTATCGCGAAACGCGTCCCAGCCCTCGAAGATGAAAGGCGGCATCACGTCGAACCCGAGATATTCAGAACCGGGAAAGTAGGTCGCCATGGTGCGGTCCAGGTCGCCCGATTGCACCGCCGCACGCCATTCATCCTTCAGCGCGCGAATCTGCTGCTCGTCATCAGTCATCATGTCCTCCATTGTGGTCTGACCTTGGGTTGTCCCGATTTTGCGAAAAGCACGCGTCGCGCCGTTTTCGATGCTGCCGGCGGCCTGCCAGAGGTCGCGGTCAGCGAAGGCGTCCTCAAGGTGGCGGCGCTCATCGCCGGCGGCGAGGCTGAGATTGCCGCAGACGAGGAGGCCACCCGGCGCGAGCAACTCGCGCAACCTGTCGATCATTGTGCGGGTCGGACCCAGGCCATCGAAGAAGACGAGGTCAAAGGGTCCGTCGAGCTGCGGCAGCACGGTCGCGAAATCACCGGCATGGACCGTGACGCGATCGGCGACACCGGCATCGACCATATTGGCTCGGGCGAGCGCGACATGGTCGGGATCGCGCTCGATGGTGTCGACCCGCGTCGTCGGCGTTGCCGAGGCGAGCACTGCGGCGGTGTAGCCGATTGCGGTGCCCAACTCGAGAATGCGCGCCGCCCCTTCGCGCCGGACTAAAGCCAGCAACCCGGCACCATCCTCGAACGTATATGCGTCGCAGCGATGGTTACGGCGATGGACCCGCGTCTCGGCCTGAAGATCGTCGAAGCGCGCGGCGTCGCTGCGGATGCGGTCAGCGTCGCTCATGACATGTACCTATCGAGCCAGTCGAGCATCGGCTTTGGGCGCCGCTGGAATTCGAGGTAGCCGTCCCAGCGCGCCGACGTGCCCTCAATCCAGAGCAGCTGCTTCTCGGCGACCGGCATCGCATCATAGGTCACCTGGACATCGGCGGGCGTCGTCATTAGGTCGTCGCGGACCTGCCAGATGAAGCTTGGGATATGGACGCTGCGTGCCCAGTCGTTAGGCGACATCTGATCGAGCGTGATGCTGGCGGCCAATTGGATCTCGCGATCCATCGCGTCGACATGCTCGCCCAACCCCTGCATTTCTAGTTCGCGAGTGATGACAGAGCGCACCGACAACGGCTGGCATAACAGCATACAGCGCACCGGGTCGAAATGCTTCGGTTGCGTGTGAAGCGCGTAGAGCGTCGCGTTCGCGCCGTTGCAGCGCGAGAACAGCGCGAGCGTCATCTCCTTTAAATCTTCACGCGTATTGGCGTAGATCAGCGAACCGATCACGTCGCGCGCCTCGTAGCGCCCGCCGCTGTTGAGCCCGCCGTTCGCGGCGGCGCTCAGCCCGTAATTGCGCTTGTCATAGGTCAGCACGTTGTAGCCGGCGTCGTGGAGCAACCGATAGTCTCCAGTATAGTCGACTTCGAAAGTGTTGCCGCCGGCCTTGCCGAACGAGCGCCACGGTTCGAGATGGCTGGGACAGCCATAGCGGTTGAAGCTCATCGGGTGATTGACGATCACAAGCCGCTTCGATCCGGAGCACGGCACGAACCATGCTTCGAGCGGCACGCCGTCCTGTGAGGGGAAAGTTACGTCCTCATATTCGAGACCGATATCGGCCGGTGTTCGAAGCACGGGCGAGCGCATCGGATGACTCCAGCCTTCGGCGAATTTCTTGAGTTTTTGGGTGACATCGTCGTTGGGCGCCGCGTCCGCAGCATCGGTATCCATGTTTCTCTCCCGATCCGGTAGGTAGGCCCACCGGATTTGGGTATGCGCTTGCATATTGAAAATGACGGATTACGATTGCCGACCATGCAGAATATGGATGGTCCTGGATTTGGTCACATCGATATGCGCGGGCTGCGCTTTCTCGCTGCGGTGCTGGAACAGCGGAACATCACTCGTGCGGGCAA
>Ga0247735_1000473_pt1 | contig 15700 bp, 24 predicted proteins | sample UWRJL178409R2_FD_180934 | JGI IMG/M metagenome (GOLD analysis project Ga0247735, IMG submission 180934) | Plant litter microbial communities from Arlington Agricultural Research Station in Wisconsin, United States - UWRJ-L178-409R-2 | ecosystem: Environmental > Terrestrial > Plant litter >... | reverse complement strand
CGTTCTTTCCATGACTGCAAATAATTGATTGCTGACGATTACTAGGATGGCAAAGTCTGTTTGTCTCTTCTTGGAACATGGCAAGGGCCGGGCTGGGTGTCCGGTCGTTCGACGCTGCTTCAAGTAAGTCCATCATGTTTAAGTGACTGCCGGTGGAAGAATTTACATGGGTTATCAGGTTCTCATATCGATTCAGTCCATGATCCTCTGTGATGAGCCGTACTTGAATGAACCCGCGTGGTCAAACAGCAACGGGAGCCCCCAGTCAAAAGCTTGTGAGTGCGAATTCTAGGATCGCGTGGAAAATGGACTGAAACACTATTCAGATTCTGCCAACGTACGGCGAATGGTGGTCAAGACCGCGGTAATTATTTTGTGTCATATATGACCGACCAATGCGTTTATACTCATTTCATAGATGCTTGGAAATCTGAAAGCACCCCCCGAACCTTTTGCCGAGATCATCCAGACCCACTTCCGTATCAAGGCTCGATCGATCTCTACTCAATTGGATGAATGGCTACGGCAGGACGATGGCAAAGGGACCTTGCCTGACGGTGGTGTGTATTCTGGAGGTGGCAGGTCAGACGCTTCAGGCAGTAACAATGGTCTTGCGAAGGACGTAGAAGAGTTGAAGAAAGTGCTGAAGGACCTTGAGAAGGGCCTTTGAACTATCACTTCACGATCCTGCAGATCTATATTGATAATAGTGGCTCCCTTATTTAAATCCAAGCTAATTTGCCATTCAAGTTGACGGAATTCTCTTATGACATATGTTGAGCGTTTCGGAGGATGGCATTTGGCTCTGGAAGTCGTCGGCTAGAGAAGTGTACAGCAGACATGTGATTCCACTGATTCGCACAACGTCAGGCTAAAGCCAGCCCCGCCTTTACTACCGACATTCCAACACAAACAAATGCATTTACCTCTCTCTTTCGCTCTACATCTAACCACGGCTCATATCTCTCGACCTGATCCGTTTCTCCATACACGGCTAACAACATGAGCAATTCAGCAATTCATTCGATTGCAGGAGCTGCAGGGGGCATTGTCGCGATGACTGCGACCTAGTAAGATCTTTTGGCAGTGGCTCCGTACGCAAACTAACCCAGAAGTTCAGTCCTTTGATCTTCTTGTCAACACGAGCAGCAGTGGAGACAAAGAACGAACCCAAGGCACGTACATAACCTATAGAACTCGCGTTTCATGCTGAATGAATACTGTCATATATAGTCGACCTATCAGGCCATCCTCGATATCATCAAGCGTGAAGGTGTGCTAGGCCTATACAGTGGGCTCAACTCCAGTTTGCTGGGGATAGCGGTCACGAATGGGTGCGTCATCTCGCTACATGACGAGACGCGTATTTACGCTTTCCTCCGAATAGGGTTTACTATTACTTCTACGAACGATCAAGAGAGTTCATCTTGCATTCAAGATCGGGCAGCAAAGCCCTAAGCACTCTAGAGTCTATGTTGACTGGACTTATTGCTGGTAAGAACATTGTACGTGTGTACGCTTGGTTTCTTGACGTCCCATTAGGATCTGCAACCACCATAATCAGCAATCCTGTCTGGGTGATCCAGACCTCTCAGGCTGTCCAGACAATGGGAACGGATCCAAGCCGCCCTGTAATCACGAAAAAACTTGGGTTTTTCGAAACTATTCAGAATATTCTCGCGAAAGATGGTGTTGGGTGAGTTATGCGCTTTGCATATTGGCCAGGTATTAACTCAAGTTGCAGCGCATTCTGGCGTGGAATTGGACCTGCTTTGATCTTGGTCATGAATCCCATAATCCAATACACCGCCTTCGAACAATTGAAGAATTTGTTGATACAGAAGCGAACGGAAAGGCTCAGGGCAGCAGCAGGGGCAGCCGCCGCCGTTGCAGTCCTCTCTGACTTGGATTTCTTCTTGCTCGGAGCAGTGTCTAAGCTTGGTGAATTATTTTTATACCTCTTTTATCCAAAAGTCTAACCAAGATAATTATAGTTGCTACAAGTATAACTTACCCTTACATGTGAGCCCTTGTGTTGCGGGAGCTAGATGATTTACTGACATTGTACAAGTGTTGTGAAGAGCCGTCTGCACGCAGGTTCCGCAAGTGCACTAAAATACAAGTCATCCCTCGATGGCCTCCTGACGATTATCAGAGAGGAAGGAATCGAGGGACTATACAGAGGCATTGGGAGCAAAGTCACCCAGAGTGTTCTGACTGCCGCAATCTTGTTCGCGGGTCAGAAACGAATATATGAAATCACAAAGAAGGTGAGCAAGGTCGACTTTGTCTCTAAGGATCATGACTAACCTTCGTTAGGCTATTGCACCCCTTGCGAAATGAGCCATGCCTCTTAGTGTTACACTCGTTACCGATAGTGCTAGATATCCATGAAGAGGTTTCCGTTTCGTATTTATTGTATCAATACCGTACATAATTGAGATTGAGACAAAAGACCTTATTATATTCATCTGTCACTGGTCTGCATATATCCTGCAGGCACCTGCCTGCTGCACATTTGGTAAAGCACAGAGCCTGGAGGATGCTTTCCGTACGCGTGCCTGGCGCTTCCTTTCCGTATTTGGAAGCTGTGCGGCGAAAGCCTCAGAAATCACTTTGTGACCGCACAGCTGTCTGAGCAACAGCAAGCTCAGGTTTCGCCAGTCTCACTTCCTGGTATTCAGTAGTCGCTTTGAGTGGCATACCAACAGTGAATTTACGGCCTCATCAACATGATGGAAGAAGACAACAGGACACCAACCCAAAACTCTGTGCCAGACTCCGAGTCTCTCCAGGACGCGTCCCACGACGACATCGAACCCAGTACTCGAGAAGAGGAACCTACTACGGAGGGGGTGGTGGTAGAGCAGGAATATCCTTTGGAGGACGTTCCTATTGCAAACTCGGTCGCAGTCTCTCTGGACGAAAGGGCTGCGGAAGCGGTGGTAGGTGAAGCGTCGCTGCCAGATGTGTTGAGGAATGGAGAAGTCCACACCAATGGCGAATCGATTGTAGCACCTCCAACTCCCCCAAAGAAGGAGGAACGACCAGAAGAAAACCTCCCTCGACCTCCCAATCCAAATCCCAGATTCTCCACGGATACACGAATGGACTCTCGTGCACAATCTCCATCGCTTTCTGTTGGGAGCAGCGCGTCTCCGAGCACTCACAAACGTTCAATGACGATTTCCAAGGGCCATAGCGTTTCTGTGGTTCTCATTTCCTCGGCTTTAGAAATCATCGCGTCCTCCAAAGAGGCGAAGCGCTCTGTCCCACTTCGCGACAGTACACAGCGAGCGCTGGAATTGATCCGTTCAAACGAAGGTGGAGATCGTCCAAGGGAGATTTTTGAGCCGTTGCGGCTGGCCTGCGAAACCAGGAACGAGAAGCTTATGATTGCAAGTTTGGACTGTATATCAAAGCTCATATCTTACTCGTTTTTCGAGGACGACGGAACTAGCGTTCATGCACTCCCATCACCCCCACCTTCACCTCAGCCAGGAAAAGGACCTGGGCCATCTTCTTCGGCACCTCCTCTACCCTCCCTGGTCGACCTTGTCGCTCACACTATAACCGCCTGCCACACTGAAACGACTCCAGACACGGTATCACTGCAGATAGTTAAGGCCCTGCTTTCCCTCGTCCTGTCCTCATCAATTCTTGTGCACCATTCCTCTCTTCTGAAGGCTGTTCGGACGGTCTACAACATCTTCCTACTTAGCACCGACCCAGTCAACCAAATGGTAGCCCAAGGTGGTCTAACTCAAATGGTGCATCATGTATTCACCCGGTGTCGACGAGGTGCCACACTCAAGGCGCCTTCTGAAACATTTCCTACCAATGGCGAAAGTCTGCCTTCTTCAAATCGAGAGTCATTCGCCCAATTACGACCTGACTTCGAACAACAGCCTTCTGTGAATGGAAGCAACGATGACGCCGCGTCAACTACGGTGTCAGAGAAGGCTGACGAGGAAGGCAGTGAAAAATCCGAAAGGCCGCCTCTCACCTTGTAAGTTGTTCGCCCCACTTTCGAGCATTACTGAAAGATATCGCATTACAGGCAAAGCTTCGAAGCAAGAAACCCTCTCGATTCTCTACCGGAAGGGGGACATGATACACATCAATTGACTCTCGATGACTTATTTGTCAAGGATGCCTTCCTCGTCTTCAGAGCGTTATGCAAGTTGACAATGAAGCCTCTCAACACGGAAAGGTTCGTAGCTTCCTATCTCTGCGCATCTCCTCTCATTCACACTCATACAGCGAGCGAGACCTCAAATCACACCCAATGCGCTCGAAGCTTCTTTCCCTGCAGCTCGTTCTTACTGTCCTCAACTCACACATGGCCTTATTTGTCGATCCTGCCGCCATCATTTACTCCAGTTCAAGTCACGAGGCGACGAGCTTTGTACAAGCCGTCAACCAGTACCTCTGCTTGTGCTTGAGTCGGAATGCAGTTAGTCCTGTGCCCCAGGTATTCGAGGTCAGCGTGGAAATCTTTTGGCGGGTGCTCGCAGGAATGCGTACCAAGCTCAAGGTATGATTTAGAATAAATTGCTTCTCCATTGGGCTCTCACTAAGTCATACCGCAGAAAGAGATTGAGGTTCTTCTGCATGAGATCTTCATCCCGATCTTAGAGATGAGGACATCGACACTGAAGCAGAAAGCTGTTATTCTCGGTATGATGTCAAGGCTTTGTCAAGACCCTCAGGCTTTGGTCGAGTTATACCTCAACTATGATTGTGATAGTGAAGCCGCGGATAACATCTATGAGCAGTATGTTCCTTCCTTTCATCCATCCCATTAGGCTTGAACTCGTGTTAATTGTCCTTGAAGCTTGATGAACATTATTTCAAAATTTGGCACCGCAACTTCGTCTTCCAACCAACAGAGAGCACCCGAGCCGCCAAGTCCAGCCCTCAGCCCAACTCCCAAGAATCAAGGGAATGCTCAGATTACATGGAATGTCTCTGGACTGAGTGTTCCTGGAACTATGGACACGTCTACAATGGGCCTTTCTGAAAGCCAACTACGCAGGCAAGGTTTGGAGTGCCTCGTAGCTGTGCTGAGATCGCTTGTGACGTGGGGAACGGGGTCTATCAAGGCAACTGAGGAACCTGCTCCCTTATTATCAGCCCGCTCCCATACGGAGGAAAAGCGAGAAAATGGTATGGGTACTCCCGATGGCGCTCTCGACAGACTATCTGTGAGCGGTGCTAGCGTAGAAGCCTTTCGACAGGCGACACCAGATATCGTAGACGACCCTACAAGGTTTGAGAGTGCGAAGCAGAAGAAGACAACTTTGTTGGAGGGCATCAAGAAGTTCAACTACAAACCCAAACGTGTAAGCTCGTCGAACTATCAGAGAAGTGTCTTGCTAAGTCGTACCAACCAGGGTGTTGAATTCCTCATCGAGACCGGGTTTATCAAAAGTAAGGCCCCACAAGACGTAGCTGAGTTCCTCCTCAACACCGATGGCCTCAGCAAAGCGATGATTGGAGAGTATCTCGGTGAAGGGTACGTTGGTTTCTTTAACGATCCGCATTTGTTGCTCATCTCTATACAGGGATGATTACAACGTATCGATAATGCACGCCTTCGTAGACTTTCTAGAGTTCCGAGAGATACCCTTCGTGGATGCTCTACGATTATTCCTCCAGTCTTTCCGTCTACCAGGAGAATCTCAAAAAATCGATCGATTTATGCTCAAATTTGCTGAGCGTTATATTGATGGAAACACCAAAACGCCATTCGCAAGCGCAGGTCAGTAACAGAAAATAAAGTCGTTAATTATTTACTCAATTCCACCGAACAGAGTGTGCCTATGTTCTCGCATACTCGGTTGTTATGCTTAATACGGACGCGCACAATCCGCAAATCAAGAAACGCATGACCAAGGCCGACTTTGTCAAGAACAATCGGGGTATCAATAACGGAGGAGATCTTCCGGAAGAAATCTTATCATCAATTTTCGACGAGATCACCAGTAACGAGATTCGTATGAAAGATGAAGTTGAAGCTGGCCTCGCAACGCTCTCCACTGGACCTGGGTTCGCCAATGCCATAGCAAGTGTCGGTCGTGATCTGCAGAAGGAGGCGTACGTCATGCAGTCAAATGGAATGGCGAACAAGACGGAGGTACGGCAGTTATTCCCTGGTTCTTTAAACTTAGCTAACTGTGGCTTAGGCCCTTTTCCGTACGATGATGCGTACTCAAAGAAAAGGATCAAAGGGTGGCGATCAGTTCTTCAGTGCCACGAACTTTGTGCATGTCCGTCCAATGTTCGAAGTGGCCTGGATACCATTCTTGGCTGGTATATCTGGACCTCTTCAGGAGACCGACGATCTCGAAGTTGTGGAGCTCTGTTTGGATGGCTTCAAAAATGCCATCCGAATAGTTTCCTTCTTTGACCTGGAACTCCAGCGCAACGCATTTGTGACCACTCTTGCCAAATTCACCTTCCTGAATAATCTGGGAGAAATGAAGACCAAAAACATGGAGGCCATCAAGACCCTACTGGATGTTGCTGTCAACGAAGGCAATAATCTCAAGGGTTCATGGCACGAGGTCCTGACATGTGTTAGCCAGCTTGAACACATGCAGCTTATTAGTAATGGGATGGATGTCGTCGAATCAGGGAAGAAGGGGTCAGTCGATCATCTATCCAGGTTTTTCCGATCTGGCTAACATATCTCCAGGCGTTCGCGGAAAGTCCCCACCGAAGAATTAGCAAATGAAAGTCGGTCAACGCATATCACTGTTGCAGCGGATATGGTTTTCTCTCTCAGCCACTTCCTCTCCGGCGTTCGTATTGTTCGCCTTTTTGCTCATAGTTAACGCTGAATGCCGTTTCTTAGACCGCTATTGTTGACTTCGTTCAAGCTTTATGTGATGTTTCGTGGGATGAAATCCAGTCTTCCGGTTTATCACAGCACCCTAGATTGTTCAGCTTGCAGAAATTGGTGGATATTTCTTATTATAACATGACACGTATCCGTCTGGAGTGGTCGAATCTCTGGGATATCTTGGGCGAGCACTTCAATCTGGTAGGTTGTAGCCTTTGACCATGTAATGAATACTCACAAGTATTTCAGGTATGCTGTCACAACAACCCTCATGTAGCAAGCTTTGCTTTGGACTCGCTTCGCCAACTCGCCATGCGCTTTTTGGAAAAGGAGGAGCTAACGCACTTCAAGTTCCAGAAAGACTTCCTAAAGCCTTTCGAATACACCATGGTGCACAATCAAAACCCCGACATTCGTGATCTGGTTGGTGTTTTTTAAAATCTACATTACCTGCGTTTCTCTTACCCGGTCCGACAGGTTCTTCAATGTCTGCAGCAGATGATACAACTCCGGGCTCAAAACCTCCGATCTGGTTGGAGAACAATGTTTGGTGTCTTCTCAGCGGCTTCCAAGGTTTTAACAGGTCCGTCACTGTCCTTCTCGTCGACAAACAGACTCTAACATTGGAACAGAACGTATAGCCAACTCCGCGTTTGAGGTCGTCACGAGGTTGAATCGAGACCATTTCCCAGCCATTGTTCAATATGGTGCTTTCGCTGATCTCACAGTTTGCATTACGGAGTTCTGCAAGGTCAGCAAGTACCAGAAAATCAGCTTATTGGCCATTGCTATGCTCCGTGGTGTTATACCCGTCATGCTGAAGTGTCCAGAATGCGCATTGAATTCCGAACCTTCCGGTGCAGAGCAACCTATGGATGACAGCATGATCAGATATTGGTTCCCTGTACTTTTCGGCTTTTACGATATCATCATGAATGGCGAAGATCTAGAAGTCCGACGTCTGTGAGTACCCCCTTTTTCGATTCAAACCTTAATTTGACTCCCTGTTCAGAGCTCTGGATTCTCTCTTCTCCACTCTCAAGACATACGGCGCGTCATATCCTGTCGAATTCTGGGATACCGTCTGCCAAGAACTCCTCTTCCCCATTTTTGCAGTCTTGAAGTCAAGTCAAGATCTTTCTCGCTTCAATACACAAGAAGATATGAGTGTCTGGCTATCAACAACCATGATCCAGGCCCTGCGTGACCTGATCGACCTCTATACTTTCTACTTCGACATCTTGGAGAGGTTCTTGGATGGTTTATTAGACCTGCTTTGTGTTTGCATATGCCAAGGTGAGCATGCATTTCAGAGCCCTTTACCTAGATGCTGACTTCTTCCAGAAAATGACACCCTGGCACGGATTGGTACATCCTGTTTACAACAGCTTCTCGAAAATAATGTCTCGAAACTCAGTCCATCACGTTGGGAGCGGGTCACGACAACATTTGTCCGGCTCTTCAGAACAACTACGCCCTATCAACTGTTTGATGAGAGCCTGCGCGTCGAGATTGACAATCCATCTGAAGCTGCGGATACACCAGGTACGCATTTTCTAGTGTTCTGACTGCTTCTATTGATGACAACCTCAGAATCGAACGGGACGGCTATATTGCCTGCACCACTCTCTCCCAACAACGAACAACCCAAACCTGATCCAAAAGCATCTCTCACAGATCGTCGCCGCATCTTCAAACAGATAATCGTCAAATGTGTTCTTCAATTGCTCCTAATAGAAACAACCAATGACCTTCTGCGAAGCAACGATGTCTACAACACGATCCCTCCATCACAACTTCTCCGCATGATGAGCGTTTTAGACCAGAGCTATCAGTTTGCTAGGTCTTTCAATGAGGACAAAGACCTGCGGACTGGGCTGTGGAAAGTCGGTGCGTGGTTACCTTCGACCCTTGTGGGATCCATTTGCCTAACATTTTTGTAGGTTTCATGAAGCATCTGCCTAATTTGTTGAAGCAGGAATCCAGTAGTGCGGCTACGTTGGTCCATGTCCTGCTCCGCATGTATCATGACATGCGGCCCGAACACCAAGCGGCACGTCCTCAGATTGCTGAGCGACTGGTCCCGTGAGTGAAGATCAAACACAAGACAAACACTTGCTGACGACTATTTCATCAGCCTCGGTGTTGGCGTACTCCGAGACTTCAATAAACTCAAGGCTGATAGTCAGAGTAAGAACATTCTGGCTTGGACACCAGTAGTGGCCGAGATCCTCGAAGGATACTGTCGGTTTGACCGCCAAGATGTGAGCAACGAAACCCCTGCAATGCGAAACTCCTTGCTGACTCCCATGCAGTTTGCGCAATATCTCTCTGTGATCTACCCACTAGCCACAGAGCTGTTATCAAGAGATGTTGCGGCTGAAATTCGGCAACCTCTGAAAACATACTTCGAGAGGGTTGGTTACGTCAAGCGTATTGTAGACATAGAGTCGTAATTCGGGGTCGGTGGCGTTACAGCCCTTTGCATAAGTTCGTGAAAGTTTGACATTTCCGAAAATTGTCACGTGACAAGGTGCCTGAACCAAACAAAGGACATGTTGCGCGCGTCGCTCTCAGCGCTCACTACCATGTACCCTCGCCGCACCCCCCCTATCATTGCTGCTGTTACGGATAAGTATCTTACATATGAGTTCACCCAAGTATGCTAAAGGCGTGGTCAAAATTTTAGTTGCTCCCCTAAGAAACTTTTTCTTCGAACACATTGGGTAATACTAGTTAATTGGTGATTAGCCTACCGCACTCTTATCCAGTGCGACAATTTCATAAAAATTAGTACTTAGCTGTCATTTGCCCTTCCCTTAACATTCTCTCCTAGGCTGCCTGTTGAAACTGACTTTCGAGCGAGGAAGAAGCACTCAACTAATTATGAGGATTGAGACATAAATATCACAGATATTACAACACTTTTCTGAAGATCATCAAGGTAGGAAAGTTTTTCAGGGAGTGTAGTGAGGAATGGAATGACGTTGTCCAACAGAGTGGCTATCCAGCAAGAGTTTACTAAATTGAACCACCGAATTCAAGCCCTCAAGTTCTCAATGGTTATTGATGACCTCATACACCAGGCTAATGAAGGCAGCGTACAACACATGTATCTCATACATTGCCTTTCTATCTATGTAGTGTCAATATATAACCCGTTCCTTGAAGTTATCCGTGATCTGAGGCGCCAGAGCAAATCTATTTTTATCTCCTTTGTTTGGTTCAAGCGCCTCGTCATGTGACAAATTTTGGAAATGTTGAACTTTCACGAACTTATGCAAAGGGCTGTAGTTATTGCTGTACTATTTATGAGGAATGTCCATGGAATAATATTCATAGAGAAGATAACATCCTAATAACCAGTATAACCTTGATAAGACTGACCCCAACCAGGACTCTGACCATTCAGTCCTAAATATTGCCATGAGTGACCCTCAAACAGCAACCTTGAGTTTACTCACCTGAATTGTTGTCCTCGTTTGCGAAAGTACCAGACTTCATCTGAGCGAATACGTTTGCAGGGGTAGCATTATTGTTTTGATTGGAAGGTAGAGGTGGCGGCGGCGATGCCATTCCACCAGGATTAGCAAACGGAGATTGGTTCATGTGAGGGTTGAATCCAGTAGGTTCTAGATGACAGTTAATATATCACTTGTGGAAGGGAAAGCACCAGGACGTACGACTCTGTAGTTGTCCAAAGCCACCCGTGTTGCCTTGGAACGAAGGTAGTGTGTTAAAGTTACCAAAAGCACCCGTGGGTTGCGCCATAAGTGGTGAAGGGTTGTGGAAACCTGTTGGCTGCGACTGCAAAAAGGGAGGGGAGAGCTGGTTCTGGAAAGGCGATGGCGAATTGTTGGGCTTTGTGGGTATGAAGCCGCTGAAGCCTGTTTGAGTTGGTATCAAAGGCTGCAATAGGCTTTGGTTCGCGGGGACAGGGGCGAAAGGACCTCTCGGGCCATTGTAGGCTTGAACAGGAGGCGAAAGCATCGGCTGGTTCACGATCTGCCCCATAGGTACAGGCGACGGGCCCATGCCCATCCCGGTACGGAAGCTGGCTAGTGGTTGGATCTGGGCTGGCTGTGGCGGAGGTGGGGTAGGCTGAGAAGGGGTTGAGGTCTTGCGAAGCTCGGCCAAGCGTGCTAGTTGCGTGAAAATATCTGCTTCTGTCGTATTGGCCAAGTTTGAGTTTGAATTGGGTGGCGGCGCTGATGCCGAGGGTGCAGGAGGCGTCGGCTGAGGAGGTGCAGCAGTAACAGTCGGTGTGGGTACGGGCTTGGCCATGGGTGGTGCAGAAGGCACTCGAGGGGCCGGCGTTGACGAGGCTGATTTGATTGGCTTCGTCGAGCTAGGCCTGTTCGTCCAAGCGTCGTCATCGAATCCACTGACAACTGGTGGCGCAGCAGAGCTGGGTCGAGGAGGTAGCGCTGCCGCCTGAGAACTGGCAGGGCTAGAAACTTGTGGTGAGCCCGTACGCTGGATGTGACCCGAGGCACTTGAGATAGCACCAAGGTCAACACTGGAGAGAGGGAGGCTCTTGCTGGGTTGAGGACGACCACGCCTTGGCTTCAAAACACCACCAGGTCCAGCAAACAAGTTAGGGGCGGGGCTTCTTGACGTGCCATTCTCCTGTGCTTGCAGCTGCCTGGCCAATTCTTCGTCCTTACGCACTTGATCCTGAAGGTGAGAACTTGGCTTATGCAGATTCTCAGTTGGTTTCCGTTTCTCGATGGCTTTCTTAACACGGATAATATCTCCCTCACGTAGACCAAGCGAGCGCATAGTACCTTCGGTAATATCACCGAGGATCGTTTCGTCGATCTTGTCTTTCTCGAAAGATGCCGCATACCGTGTGCAATCATCCAAATCGCAGCCTGCAGAGAGGAAGAAATCAAACCAATCAATCTTCGGGGCTTTCTTGGGGGCAGGCGGATTCCTTTGGGAAGCATTTCTTGTCAACGCCAGAGGTACATCGTCGTCCGAGATATGAGTTCCATTTGAGGGGCGCCTTTTCTTGTCGAGGAATTTCTCCACGTATCGCATATCCTCCGTAGACATCTTCTCGGATGGCACTTCGACGATAACGCCATTGACCTTGTGAAGACGTAGCTTGCCGTCTTTGAAGCCCAAGAAAGCCGCTTCCACGCGGAATTGGCCACTGCGGTCATGCCAAACGCGTGTTTGGTCTGCGGGTGGACCTACATGCCAGATGGTTTGAGCTCTGGAATTAGAGGAACTGAGTTATGAGCACATACGATTCACATCCGTAGAAGGTCGAGAATTGCTTGAGTTACTTGAGACTGACGCACGAGGTTCTGGCTTTGAAGGTGGACTCCTAAAGAATGGACGTAAAACAACGCTGCGGAATAATTGATGGAAAGAACGTACGCAATTGGTGGTGAAGCAGCACGAGCAGCAGCAGCAGCCTCTTTCTTCTTCTGGCGTTCAGCACGTTCAGCCTCTGCAGCAATCGCAGCTTCCTTTGCTTTCCGCTGCGCCTCAGCTTTCCGTGCAGCTGCGGCCTCCTTCTCTCTACGCTCAGCTTCGTGACGTTCCTGTTCTTCTCTTTCGGCCTCTTGCTGCTTTGCAAGTTCTGCGGCCCTTCTTGCTTCTGCTGCACGGTCGACTGTAGGACCGTTGGCAGATGCTCCTGCCCCAGAAGCGACAGGCTAACAGTACTTTAGTATTGGTGTGGAGGAGCACGATGATGGAGCCTACCTCCAGATAAGATGCGGGAACAACTCCTTCCACGCCTTTCGCGTTTCTGCATTTCCACCACTCCTCTCCGTCCTTCTCGAGAATAGTCAACTTTTCACCTTCCTTTACGGTAAGTTCGTCCTCCCCATCGGCGTTAAAGTCATAGAGAGCGGAAGCCATTTCTGCTCCTGAGGGAGATGCTTGAGGAGGTGCTTGAGGAGTCGCTCGGGGAGGTGGGACATAGTGCTGTTCTTCCTCTTCCTCTTGTTCCTCCTCTTCATCTTCGACTTCTACAGGAGGGGGTATAATAACAGGAGACGATTGGGAGAAATGAACGGAGGCTTTCTTGGGAAGTGACGGTTCCGGGGAGAGCTCACGCTTGGGAGGAGGCGGACTAGATGATAGTGCCTTTGACGAGTGTAACTTGCTCATGATGGCATCTGCATTATCCTTGGAACCTGTATGGAAATGAAGGCTGATGGGAGTAGAACCACCAATGTCAATACGAATATGCTTTGATTTCTCAGAAGAGACTGCAGAAACGTCTTTCGTCTGCCATTTCTGAACGGGGGTCTGGGCAAAGTCAATTACTTTGAGGGAAGATCAAACGCGGATGGACACACTTTGTCGGATTCGCTTGCAAAGAAAACGGCACCATTTCCGACTCCCAGAGTGCCTTTCTTCTTCTTGCCCTTCTTGTCGATTTCGGAAACGGCCCAGGTTTCAATGCCGTCGGAGGTGAGCTTTGCGGAAGCAACTCTGTCTGCAGGGTCGACATAAACGCTAGTAGGCCGTGGGGGCTGCAACACGATCAACATAATATCGCGCCCGCTGAGGAAGCAAACTCACATCATCTGGTACCACTATTCGAGCGGGAGCTGGGGTCGGTGCCGCAGCCTCTTCTTCGAATACCTCGACGTAGTTCCCCGGAACGTAGCCTGCCTTCCCTTCTTCCTTCGAGTCTTGGACAAGAATCCAGTCCTCTTCAGTGTCGAAAACAAGCAAGACGTCATCCTCGTGTACGCTGATTTCTCCAGGAGCAGCTGCTTCGTAGTCGTAAACTGCTTTGACGATTGAACTGTGCTCTGCCTATTGAAAGGTGAGAAACATTGGGCAGCGCGGATCCTCGAGAACCAACCTGCTCGACGTAGGCCGCCGGGACCAAGCCTATTGGACTTTCTGTATCTTGGGTAGTACCCTTGATCTTGACTCTCCACCAGCTAAGTAATATGAGCAAGAAATACCCATGCGAATACTAAGATGAAGCATACTCTTCGTCTACCCTTTCCACGAGTAAGAGCAGCTGTTCCTCCTTGATGGCAATTTCGTCCTCGGACTGGGGCTCATAGCTATAAGATGCCTTGAGTACGGCCAAGTATTTCTCTGGTTCTTCTGTAGCCATAGGTGTAGGTGAAGAGAAAAGAGTCAGCGACTGTGCGGACAGTCAGTGGATGTCACAACTAAAGCTGCTCTATGCGGTCGGGAGCGCCGTAATAGCGTGTGATCTGATCACAATGGACCTGGTACAGCAGTGCTCAATTATCTTTTGCACAAGATCGCCAGTGATCGCCGCCGAATCCATTCTTTCCTTGACTCGTTGTCCCGGGCCCGAGCACAGAATTTGTACTTGGAGTGTGCTATATAACCCCGTTGCTTGATCTCTGATCATCGTCTTCTTTTCCACACCACCATGAGTAGACTCAACCCTGGCGCCTACTCTTTCGTACCCGGCCAACGGTTCACAGCTCCTACACAGCAGCAACCACCACCACCCCCACCACTAGAAAGGCCAGAGCAGACAGAAGCTCCCCGTCCTGCTCCAACAATCTCTCTCAATATCGGCGGGGCTAAACCCACACCAGTAGCTCCACCACCACCTCAGGCTGCACCTCCTGCCGACTATGTTCCACCTCTTAAAAAGGCAGATGAACCTCCCAAGAATGTAGCTGCCAAAGTTGTGAAGCCAGACGCTTCAGCTCCATCCAAAACTTTCTCAACAGAGAAGGCCAAGACAGATACCTCTGTCATCGCGCAAGAGGTCAAAGCTGTCGCTGATAAAGCTGTCCTGGATGATCTTTATGGTCATAGTGCGTATTTTTATTATTATGAACACGTAACCTACTAACCACCTGGACTAGCCAAGGAGCACCTCAACATTGTTTTCATCGGTCACGTCGATGCCGGCAAAAGTACTATGGGTGGTAATCTCCTCTTCATCACAGGGATGGTCGATAAACGAACGATGGAGAAATACGAGAAGGAAGCCAAGGAGGCAGGACGTGAATCGTGGTATCTCAGCTGGGCCCTCGATTCAACACCGCAGGAAAGGTCCAAAGGAAAAACAGTGGAAGTCGGGCGCGCTTATTTCGAGACTGATCAACGACGCTATACCATCCTCGACGCACCAGGACACAAAACCTTCGTTCCCTCCATGATCTCTGGTGCTGCTCAGGCCGATGTCGCCATCCTAGTTATCTCTGCCCGTAAGGGTGAATTTGAAACCGGTTTTGAGAAAGGTGGACAGACGCGCGAGCACATCATGTTGGTCAAGACAGCTGGTGTCACTAAACTTGTCGTCGCGATCAACAAGATGGACGATCCAACCGTCGTTTGGGAGAAAGCCCGTTACGATGAAATCAAAGACAAGCTAACGCCATTCATCAAGAACGCTGGTTTCAACCCTAAGACTGATGTCACTTTCATCCCCGTCTCCGCGTACACTGGCGTTAATCTGAAGGAGAGAATACCAAAATCAGTGTGCAAATGGCACGAGTAAGTATCTATCCCTATCTCTGGAGCCTTTTATTTCTAACTCAAGACCTACAAAGAGGACCATCCTTCCTAGAACACCTTGACGCCATGCCCATGGTTGATCGTAAAATCAACGGACCTCTCATGATGCCCATATCTGAAAAATACAAGGATATGGGTACCATCGTGGTGGGGAAGATCGAGTCAGGTCACATCAAGAAAGGGGACAGTCTTATTCTCATGCCCAATAAAGTCGCAGTCGAAGTGGCTGCTATTCACACAGAGCTGGAGGAGGAAGTTGAACGTGCATTCAGCGGCGACAACGTCCGAATTCGACTGCGTGGTGTCGAAGACGAAGACGTCAGCCCTGGGTTCGTGCTCAGTAGCCCGTCGAAGCCTATCCAC
>Ga0247735_1000469_pt1 | contig 15800 bp, 15 predicted proteins | sample UWRJL178409R2_FD_180934 | JGI IMG/M metagenome (GOLD analysis project Ga0247735, IMG submission 180934) | Plant litter microbial communities from Arlington Agricultural Research Station in Wisconsin, United States - UWRJ-L178-409R-2 | ecosystem: Environmental > Terrestrial > Plant litter >... | reverse complement strand
TGATCGGGAGGGATGGTGGGCCCGGCAGGACTCGAACCCGCAACCTAGCCGTTATGAGCGGCCAGCTCTAACCATTGAGCTACAGGCCCCACCGATTGCCCCCGTTAGCGGATGCGAAGGCGCGGTGGCAAGGTATGGCTCATGCCGCCGCGGCGATCAGCGCGTCGAGCGATGCCGGACGGATTGCGCGCCGCTCCAGCTCGGCGAGCACCGCCTGCCACCAGCCATGAAAGCGCGCGAGATCGGCGGCGTCGCGCACATACGGCGTGTGGCCCGGCGCAAGCGAGGGCGAGTGGAACGCGAAGTTGAGCACGCGCACCCCCTCGCCCACCGCGACCGCGATCGCCTCCAGCGCGTCGGCGAGCGGCATGTCCTCGGGCGTGAGCGCGACGCGCGAAACGAGGCGCAGCCGCGCCGCCAGCCCACGCCCCTTCGGCACCTTGCCGAGCGCGTCGTACAGCCGCGCACCGCCGCGCCGCAGCCCGCCGGTGAAGACCGTTGTCAGCGGCAGTTCGACGATCGCCTTTTCCGGCCCGCAGCGGAATGCGGCATTGCCGATCGCGCCGAAATCCGGCCCACCATCGGCGGTGTAGCGATAGCGCGCGCGCATCGAGCTATCGAGCCGATAGCCGCGCGCCGCGAGCAGCCGCAGCGTCGCCGGGCCAATGCCATAGCGACCCGCACGATACGCCACCGGCCGCCGCCCGAACGCCGCTTCGATCGCATGGGTCAGCGTGTCGAGCTTCGCCGCCTCGGTCGCCTCGGGCAGATTGCCGGCGTAGCTGTTGGCCGGCGTTAGGGGTTCATCGAACGGCGGATTGACCCACGCGTGCAATTGCGTCCCCACCGCCGAAACCCCATCCGCCAGCACGCCGCGCAGGATGTCGACGGCCCGCGCATCGGTCGCGATCGGATAATCGACCATATAGGTGAGCGGTACGCCATGATCGGCGAAGCGGCGGTGCGCCTCGGGGAGCGCCGTCACCGATGCGAGCGTATGGCCGGTGCGCGCGAGCGGCGCGGTCCAGTCGAACTCCTCCTCGGTATCGACGAACACGGTGAAGCGCGTGCCGAAATCGTCCGGCCACGCGACCAGATCATCGGCGTGTGGCGGCTCCGGCCGAAACCCGGGCGGGTGCGCGCGCGCCACGGTCTAGTTTGAAAAAGCCTGTTCCATTCCGGCACTTACGGCGGCGGGCAGCCGCAAAGTCAAGGCCGAGTCGCCAAGCGTCAGCGATCCGCCGAGTTCGCCCGCCAGATTGCGCGCCAACCGCAGCGCGAAGCCCGTGCCGAGCAACGGCGCACCGACCTGCTCGGCCTCGGCCTCGGCATCGATCCGCAACAGCCCCTCGGCGGCATACGCGGCGAGCGCGCGCGGGCGATCGAACACGATCACCGCCTGCATATCCTCGATCCGCGCGGTAACGCCGATCCGCTCGCCGGCCTCGGTCGAGGCGACCAACGTGGCGAGCAACCGCCCGATCAGCCGCTCGACCGCGCGGTCGTCACCGGCGATGACGATGTCGGGCGCGGCGCGGCAGTCGATGGTCGCCGAGCGCAAATCGGCAAGCGGCGCGAGATCGCCGACGACGCGCCCGAGCAGCGGCGCCAGCGGCACCGCATCGTCCCGCAGATCCAGCGCGCGCGTGTCGATGCGCGCCGCCATGTCGATATCGTCGATCGCGCCGAGCAGCGCATGGACCTGATCGCGGATCGCCCCGGCGCGCCCGCGGTAAACCGGCGGCACCGGCCCCAGCATCTCGGATTCGATCATCTCGGCGAACCCGGCGATGGCGTTCGCTGGCGTGCGCAGTTCGTGGACGAGCTGGCGCAACGCGTCGGGTCCGACGCGGCCACGGTCGCGCGACAATTCGGCGCTTTCCTCCGCGCGCGGCCGGCGCGCCGAACCGCGATAGCCGGTGAAGCGCCCGCTCGCCCGGTCGAACACCGGCGCCGCGCTGATCCGCCACTGCCCAGCCGCATCCGAGCTGCCAGCGACGACGAGCCGCGCATTGGCGAACGCCGAACGCCGACGGAACGCACCGGACGCGACCCCATCGATCGCCGCGCCCTCGCCCACGTGATCGAGCGACAGCCCGATCAGCGGCGCGCGCGACACGCCCTCGATCCAGCGGATCATGCCGCTGGCGTCGGTCTCGAACTGGAAACCGCGCGCCTCGACGGGCGACAGCGCCAACATTTCGGCCTCGATCGGCACGCCATTTTCGTCGCGCTCGCGGTGGAACGCGTCGAGCCGCGCGACCAGATCGGCGATCTCGAACGTCCCGTCGGCGGCGGGTGCGGGCGGCGCGTTCTGCTGGCGCAGCGCCTCGGCGACGACCGGCAGGCCCTGCGCGATGCTGGCGATCGACGCGAACGAGGATTCCGGCACGGGCACGGGCTCGATCGCCGGCTCCGCGTCAGCGGCGACCAGCACCGGATTGTCCCCGGGATCGGCCGTGGCGAGCGCCTCGATCGACGCACCCAGCACGAAATCGACGCTGCCGAACGCCGCCAGCGCACGCAGCACGCCGGCCGGCAGATCGCGGCGATGGCGCAGCACCGAGCGCCCGACCGAAGACAGTCCGGGCAGCAACCCGATCCAGTCCTGCTCCGCAAGCTGCGCGGTACGCAGCACCGGCGCGGCGACCGCAGTGTCATCCTCGCTGAACACCCGCACCAGCGCCGCCGGCGGTGCGGCATCGGCCAGCGCGCGCGCGCTGGCGGCACGCACCGTCGCGGGCACTGCGTCACGCAGCGCGCGCAACCGGCCGATCGCCGCCGGCGTGGCTTCGGCGCGCCCCCGGCCGATCAGATCGACGAGCTGCCGCCATGCCGATTGCGCGCCGAACGGCGTCGACATGTCGGCCGAAAGCACCGTTTCGAGACTGTCGTCGAAGCGCAACCCGCAAATACCCTTTAGCTGACCCGCGCGGAGACGACCCGCGCTAAAATGAAGCCTTACCGCGCGCGACGCCCCTCTGGAATAGCTGATTTTCGAGCGGTCGCAATGTGGGACAATTGCGTTCTCTCGCAATTATCTTATGATAAAGCCCCTACAGGCATTGGAAAACATATGTTTCAGCGGAGCGGCTCGTAATGGCGTTTGACCAGATCGACCGGCGGATTCTCGAATTGCTACAACGCGACGGACGGATGACCAATGTCGAACTTGCCGAGCGTGTCGGCCTCACCGCGCCGCCGTGCCTGCGTCGGGTCCGCGCGCTTGAGGAAGCCGGCGCGATCCGCGGCTATCACGCCGATCTCGACGCCGCAACGCTCGGCTATCCGATCACGGTGTTCGCGATGGTCTCGCTGCGCAGCCAGGCCGAGCAGGATCTCGCCGCGTTCGAGGCGCATGTCGCGACCATTCCCGAAGTCCGCGAATGCCACATGCTCAACGGCGAGATCGACTTCATCCTCAAGATCGTCGCGAGCGACCTCAAGGGCTTTCAGGAAATCCTGATGACCCACCTCACCCCGGCCCCGAACGTCGCCAGCGTCAAAACCTCGCTGACGATCCGCACCGCCAAGGCGCTGCCGGGGATACCGGTTCGGGTGGGGTAACCCCACGAAGCGCGTTCGTTGCGCCCGATCTCGCTTGAGCTTAAACGGAAACGATGTTGCCCTGGATGATGGGAGTGGCGCGATGACGATTCAGGTCAGTATCACCCCGACAGGCCAAATGCGTCTGCCTGCCGACATCCGCCGGAAAATGGGATTGGCCGAGGGCGGCCAGGTCTGGCTCGAAGAGACTGAAGACGGCATCGTGCTACGCACATCGGCTCAGGCGGTTGCGCACGCGCAAGCGCTCGCCAAGCGCTTCACCGATGGCAAGCCTGAGGCGTCGGTCGACGCGTTTCTCGCTGGCCGCCGCGCCGCCAGCGGGGAATGAGCAAGATCATACTTGACGCATCCGCACTGATAGCGATGGTGAAAAGCGAGACTGGCGCGACGCTCGTCGCCGAAGCGATCGCCGGTTCCCGGATGAGTTCGGTCAATTATGCCGAGGTGGTCAGCCACTTCATCCATGCCGGCATGCCCGAGCGCGAGATCGATATCATGCTCGATTCGTTACCGATCGATGTGGTTCCGCTCGACAAAGACACCGCCAAACGCGCGGGACGCCTGCGCACCGCCACGGCTTCAGCCGGGCTGTCGTTGGGTGATCGCTGCTGTCTGGCACTGTCCATTCAAGAGGCATTGCCGGCATGGACAGCGGACAAGGCTTGGCAGAACATAGCGGATGCCATTGGAGCCGAAGTCTTCGTCATCCGCTGATCCCGACGCCCCTCAAGCCGTAAAGATCGCCGTCCGCCCCAGCGCCGCCGCGAGCGCAGTATGCCGCCGCTCGACCGCCTCGCTATACAGCGCCCGGTCGGTGCTCGGCGCGCCCAGCACCACCGCGCCGCCCTCGTCGCTCAGGCGCGTCCGGCGCAGCGGCCCTTCCAGCCCGCCGCTCAGCCGCTGGCCGAGCCGCATCGCCAGCCCCCACCCAATCGCGCGCTTGAGGTCCGCCGGCGGCGCCAGCGCGCCGACCGCGGCCGGAACCTCGGTCCCGCCGCCGAGGCTCGTGAACAGCGCCTGCGCCATCAGCGCGCGCCCGCGCCCGTCGATCCCCACCCAATTGCCGTGCAGCGCGATCTCGACGCCGCGTTCGGCGCGGAAATCGGGGTTGGCGCGCCAGCCGACGTCGGCGAGCAGACACGCCGCCAGCCGCAGCCTTGCCATCGCCGGCGCGTCCTGCGCGAACAGCGGCGCGATCCAGCCGTCGAGCAGATCGCCATGTTCGGCGAAGCGCCCGTGCCGCCGCCCCTCATCGCGCGCCGCGACGATCAGCGGGTCGAGCGCGCGCGTCGCCGGATCGAGCGCCTGATACAGCAGCCCTTCGCGCAGACCATAAGCCGAGACGATCGTGCGCTCGCACTTGAGCTGCTTGAGCAGAACCGCCAGCACCGCCGTCGCGTCGCTCAGCGTCCCCGCGCGCCCCGATTGCAGACCCGGCACCGCGCGCAGCCAGCTCTTGTTGACCTGCGCGATCGTGCGGCTCATCCGCGTGATCGCGCCGCGCGGCATCGCATATTGGTGGATCACCGGCAGCGGATAGCCGCGCAGATGCATGTCGAGCCGCGCCAGCGACCGCCACGATCCGCCGACGAGATACAGCGGCAACCCCTCACCGCGCCCGCTCCAGCCTGCCGTCTCGATCAGCCGCGCGACCTGCCGCTGGAGCGCGCCCGGCCCCTTGCCCCGGATCGCGGCGATGCGCAGCACGCCGAGCGGAAACGAAACCCGGTCCTGCACCGCCCCGCCCGATACGCGGATCAGTTCGAGGCTACCCCCGCCGAGATCGCCGACGATGCCATCCGCCTCGGGGATTGCCGACAGCACGCCGTAGCCCGCGCCGATCGCCTCTTCCTCACCCGACAACAATTCGACCTCAAGCCCGGCAGCCTCGGCGATCGCGAGCAGCTTGGCGCCGTTGCTGGCATCGCGCACCGCCGCCGTGGCGACGGTGCGCAGCCGATCGACCTCCATCTCGCGCGCGACGGCCGCGAAGCGGTGCAGCGCATCCTTCGCCATCCGCAGCGAAGCGCGCGTAATCGTCCCGCTCACCGCCAGCCCGCGCCCGAGGCCGGCCATCACCTTCTCGTTGAACAGGATGGCCGGCAGTCGCGCCGGCCCCTGATAGACGACGAGGCGGATCGAGTTCGAGCCGATGTCGATGATCGCGGTACGCGGTTCACTCACAGTCACGACCTTGCTGGTGCCGAACAGCGCCACGCTCAGCGGGTGCGCCGCAGCGACAGCTTGGGCACCGCATCGCTCGCGGTCAGTGCCGCGCCCCGCCCGGACAGCGACGGGTTGGTCATGAAATAGCGGTGCAGGTTGAACGGCCGGTCACCCGGATCGTCGCGGACATAGCTGCCATCGGGCTGCAACTCCCAGCTCTGCTCATTGTCGATCAGATTGGCGACCATCACCTGATCGAGGATCTGGTCGTGGACGGTCGGGTTTTCGATCGGCAGCATATATTCGACACGCCGGTCGAAATTGCGCTGCATCCAGTCGGCCGAGGAGATGAAGATCTTGGCGCCGTCATTGGGCAGCGCCTTGCCGTTGCCGAAGCACCAGATCCGGCTGTGTTCGAGGAAGCGGCCGATCACCGATTTCACGCGGATGTTCTCGGACATTCCCGGCACGCCGGGCCGCAGGCAGCAGATGCCACGGATGATGAGGTCGATCTCGACGCCGGCGTTGCTCGCCTCGTACAGTTTCTCGATCACGGCGAGATCGACCACCGAGTTCATCTTCGCCCAGATCGCGGCGGGCTTGCCGGCGAGCGCGTTGGCGATCTCCGAATCGATCAGCCCCATCAGACGTGGCCGCAGGTCGCGCGGCGACAGGCTCACCTTGGTCATGCCGGTCGGCTCGATATAGCCGGTGACATAGTTGAACATCTGCGCGGCATCCCGCCCGATCACGGGATCGGCGGTGAAGAAGCTCAAATCGGTATAGATGCGCGCGGTGATCGGGTGGTAATTGCCCGTGCCGAAATGGCAATAGGTGCGATATTGCCCGGCCTCGCGGCGCACCACCATCGATACCTTGGCGTGCGTCTTCCAGTCGATGAAGCCATAGACGACCTGAACGCCGGCACGCTCCAGCGCCGACGCCCACAGCAAATTCTGTTCCTCGTCGAAACGCGCCTTCAGCTCGACCACCGCCGTCACCGACTTGCCCGCCTCGGCCGCCGCGATCAGCGCGTTGATGACGGCGGATTGCTTGCCGGCGCGGTACAGCGTCTGCTTGATCGCGACAACATCCGGGTCTGCCGCCGCCTGCTTGAGAAAGGCGAGCACCACCTCGAACGTCTCATACGGGTGGTGGACGACGATGTCCTTGGCGCGGATCGCCGCGAAACAATCGCCGGCGAATTCACGGATGCGCTCGGGGAAGCGTGGCGAGAACGGCGGGAACTTGAGATCGGGCCGGTCCTCGTCGACCAGCGCATCGAGATCGCCGACGCCGAGGAACGCGCCGCTTTCGGTGACGAACGCATCCGGCCCGCCAAGCTCGTCGCGCAGCACCGCGCCAAGCACCTCGGGCATGCCGCTTTCGAGTTCGAGCCGGATCACGCGCCCGCGCCGCCGCCGCTTGATCGCATTGGCGAAGTAGCGGACGAGATCCTCGGCCTCTTCCTCGATCTCGATGTCGCTGTCGCGCAGCACGCGGAACTCGGCGCCGCCGAGCACGCGGTAACCGGGGAAGATCAGCGGCGCGAACCGCTTCACCAAAGATTCCACCGCGACATAGCGCACCATCTCGCCCGGTATGCGCAGGAAGCGCGGCATCGGCGCCGGCAGCATCACCAGCTCGCGGATCGGCTCGTCGTCCGATTCGCGGACCAGATCGAACATCACCGCCAGCCCCTTGTTGGGCATGAACGGGAACGGATGTGCCGGGTCGAGCGCCTGCGGCGTCAGGATCGGGAAGATCTGCTCGCGGAACTGCGTTTCCAGCCAGCGCAGTTCGTCCGCCGTCACCGATTCGTCGATCGTGCGCGAACTCAGCACGACGATGCCGGTCTCGGCGAGCAGCCCGCGCAGTTCGCGCCAGACGGTGCGCTGACGCTCGATCAGCTCGTCCGCCTCGCCGACGATCGCGGCGAGCTGCTGGCTGCTGTTGAGTCCGTCGAGCGACCGCTGCGTGACGTCCTGCAATTGCTGGCCCTTGAGGCCCGCCACACGCACCATGAAGAATTCGTCGAGGTTCGATCCCGAGATCGACAGGAACCGCAGCCGCTCCAGCAGCGGATGCGCCGGGTTGCGCGCTTCCTCCAGCACGCGGCGGTTGAACGCCATCCACGAAAGCTCGCGGTTGAAATAGCGGTCGTTGCCCTCGGTCGCGGCAAAGGGGTCTTCGTCATTGTCGATGCGGACGATGTGCGCGGGTCGAGTCATCAGGAGCCTGCCGATTCGCTTTGGGTGCCGTCGATCAGCCCTGCCTCGGCCAAGGTGGCGCGTGCAAGCGCGATCGACAGCCGTTTGCGGCTGCCCAGCACCGCTTCGTCGAGCACGTCGACCGCGCGCAGCAGCGCGACATGCGTTCGCTCGATCCGCCGCACCAGCCACTCGATCAGGTCGGGCCGGGCATCGAGGCCACGCCGGTAGAATTGCCGTTCGAACAACGCGCGCATCAGCGCCTCGTCGGGCTCGCCGAGCCGAAGCGTCGGGCTGGCGATCAGCCGAGAGCGCAGATCGGGCAGCCGGATCGCCCATTCGGGCGGGGCCGCATAGGCGACGATCACCACCGGCTTGCGGGTTTCCTGCGCGCGGTTCCACGCGTGGAAGATGTCGGCTTCCTTCTGCTGCTCGGCATCGTCGATCAACTGCCCGCCGGCCTTGGCGGCGAAGATCCGCGCGAGCAGGCTGCGCCCCGATTTGCGCGGCCCTGTCACCACCACCGCCGCAACCGGCCAGGTGCTCCAGTGTTCGAGCTGCTGGATCGCGCGTTCGTTCGATTGGGTTACCAGAAACTCATCGTCACGCGGGTCCGCCGGCCACTCCAGGGGCAAAGCGAGTTGCGCGCTCACCCCGGATTACCGTCGCTCGCCTGCGCGCGGCGGATGCGGATCGTCGTGCCCGATCCCGTCACCACCCAGCCCTTCGCCTCCAGTTGCGCGCGGAACATCGCCGGATCGGCGTCATAAGCGACTCGCATCACCGAAACCCCGCCGAGCGCGAGGCTGGTGGTGACGGCGCTGCGTACGCCCGTAAGGCCGCGGAGCGCCGCCTCGGTCGCGGTGACGGCAGCCGCGCCGGGGGTATCGACCTGAACCGTGATCGCCACCGTCGCGGTATCGCCCGGCGCGATCGTGATCGCGCCACCGGGCACCGCCACCGCCGCGTCGGTCGGGGTGTCGGTCGGCGTCGGCGTGGGGGTTGGCGTCGGCGCGACCGGCGGCACGTAGGCGAGGCTCGAATCGGGCTGCAACCCGCCCGAGCGCAAGTCCGCCTGATAGGCCGCATCGATCCGCTTCACACCCTCGTCGAGCAGCAGCGGCAGCGCATCGGCATTGCCGACGCGAAGCGTGAAACGCGTGACGATCTTGTTGTCCGGCCCGTGCCGCGCCTCGAACGCGCCGATGATCGGCCCGCCCGGCCATTGCCGCGACAGCCGCACGATCGGCACGAGAATGTCGTTCGAGCCATATTGGTCGAGCACGATCCGCCACCACGCCCGCCCCGGCCGCGTCGTCTGGCCGAGGTTGAGCAGCAGCGAATCGTTGCCGGTGCCGCTCGGCCGCACATAATCGATCGAGCTGTTGCCGGTGCGGAAGCGTCCCCACGCCTGCACCCACGGATTGTCCTGCTCGAACGCGATCGCCGCACCACCCGAATAGGCGATCGGGATCGTCAGCATCGACGTCGAGCGCTGCTCCTGATCGGCCACGCCGAGCAGCGCACCCGCCCGCGCGCGGCTGAACAGCACGCCCAGTCGCGCGATATAGCGGTTCGGCCCGATCTGCTCGTTCTCGATGATGATGCCCGACACCATCGAATCGAGCATCCCGTCGGACACGCTGCCAGCGCTCGACCCCAGCCGCGCGGCGAGCATCTGCCAGCCCTTGCGCTGCGCCAGCCGCCAGCCGGCATAGCGCGCGGCGTCGGCATTGCCCGCGCTCACATCGACGCGAATCCCGCCGACCTCATAGCTGCCCGATCCGTCACCGATCGCGCCCGATGGCGAGGTCGGCGCCGGCGGCGCGGCATCCTGGGCAAGCAGCAAGCCACCGCTGGCGACAAGCGCCGACGCGACGAGAAACTGGAACGGGCGGGAAAGGCGCAGCGGCATGTCGGCGCCCTTTTGGCGAAGCAGGCGTGGAAATCCAAGCAGGATATGGCTAGGCGACGCAGTATGAGCGACAAACCCTATACATATGCGCAGGCCGGCGTCTCGATCGCGGCCGGAAACGCCCTCGTCCGCGCCATCGCCCCGCTGGCGAAAGCGACGCGCCGCCCCGGTGCCGACGCCGATCTCGGCGGCTTCGGCGGTTTCTTCGATCTCAAGGCTGCGGGCTTCGTCGATCCGCTGCTGGTCGCCGCCAATGACGGCGTCGGCACCAAGCTCAAGCTCGCGATCGATTCGAACCACCACGACGGCGTCGGCATCGATCTCGTCGCGATGTGCGCCAACGATCTCATCGTTCAGGGCGCCGAACCTTTGTTCTTCCTCGATTATTACGCGACCGGCAAACTCGAAGCCGGCGTCGCCGAGCGCGTCGTCGCCTCGATCGCACAGGGCTGCCTGCAAGCCGGCTGCGCGCTGATCGGTGGCGAGACTGCCGAAATGCCCGGCATGTACGGCCCCGGCGATTACGATCTCGCCGGCTTCTGCGTCGGCGCGGTCGAGCGCGACCGGGTGCTGACCGGCAAGGAGATCGCGGCCGGCGACGTGGTGCTCGGCCTCGCCTCGACCGGCGTGCATTCGAACGGCTTCTCGCTGGTCCGCCGCCTCGCCGCCGACAAGGGCTGGAAGCTCGACCGCCCCGCCCCGTTCGACATCGAAACTTTGCTGATCGACGCGCTGATGGCGCCGACGCGAATCTATGTGAAGAGCCTGCTGCCCGCGCTCCGCGTCGGCCGAATCAAGGGCCTTGCGCACATCACCGGCGGCGGCCTGCTCGAAAACATCCCGCGCGTGCTGCCCGAGGGCACCCACGCGATGATCCACGCCGACGATTGGGAACAGCCCCGGCTGATGGCGTTCCTGCAAGCGCAGGGCGGCATCGAACCGGGCGAGATGGCGCGCACCTTCAACTGCGGCATCGGCATGGCCGTGGTGGTCGCCGCCGACGCCGCCGACGACACGGCGGCGATGCTCGAAGGCGCGGGCGAAACCGTGCTGCGCATCGGCGAGATCGTCGCGGGGACGCGCGGTTGCACCGTCAACGGCCGCATCGAAACCTGGGGCGGCCGCGAAGCCTGGTCGGCGACGCATCTGCATGGCTGACCGCAAGCGCGTCGGCATCCTCATCTCGGGGCGCGGCTCGAACATGATGAGCCTCGTCGCGGCGGCGCACGATGCCTATGAGGTCGCTCTGGTCGCCTCCGACAAGCCCGACGCCGCCGGCCTCGCCTGGGCGAAGGCGCAGGGCCTCGCCACCTGGGCGCTCTCGCCCAAAGGCATCGGCAAGCCCGCCTATGAAGCCGCGCTCGACGCCGCCTTGCGCGACGCCGGCGTCGGGACGATCGCGCTCGCCGGCTATATGCGGCTCCTCTCCGATGATTTCGTCGCGCGCTGGCGCGGGCGCATCATCAACATCCACCCCTCGCTGCTGCCCAAGTACAAGGGCCTCGACACCCACGCGCGCGCGATCGAAGCGGGCGACACCCACGGCGGCTGCTCGGTCCATGTCGTCACCGAAGAACTCGATGGCGGCGCCGTACTCGGCCAGGCCGAAGTGGCGATCGAACCCGGCGACACCGCCGAAACGCTCGCCGCGCGCGTGCTGGTCGCGGAGCATCGCCTGTATCCGCGCGTTCTGGCAGACTTCGTAGCCCAGACTTCGTAGCTAAGGTGAGTCCGCAATGAGCCCCGATCCCGAAGCCGCCCTCGCCCGTGTCCGGTCCTACTGCCTCGCTTTGCCCGAGGCGGAAGAGCAGATGTCGCACGGCTCCCCCGGATTCCTCATCGCCGGCGGCAAGTTCTTCGCTTACTTCTGGCACAACCATCATAATGACGGTGAAACGGTCGCGATCGTTCGCACCACCGGTCACGACGAGCAGCAGATGCTGATCGAGAGCGACCCGGCCTTCTATTACGCGCCGCCCTATCTCGGCACGTTCGGCTGGGTGGCGATGCGGCTCGACGGCGACGATCTCGATTGGGATCGTGTCGATGATCGGATCGCGACAAGCTGGGAACTCGCCGCGCCCGAGCGGCTGCTGGAAGCAGGTGGACGATGAGCACACCCGGGAGCGAACCCAACGCCACCGAACGCGCCGAGGCCCGTGCGATCCGCAAACGCTGGGTCACGCTGGCGGAGATCGTCGCGGTCGCCGGGCTGCTGATCTCGGCGACCACCGCCTGGCTGAGCTGGTCCGACCGACGCAGCGAAGAGCATGAAAAACAGATCGAGAAAATCACCGAGGCGCGCACCCGGACGCTCGTCCGCCTCACCGCCACCCCCGAACACGGCGGCGCGAGCCTCGCGCTGAAAGACGCCGAGCATGACGTGCAGAGCGTCGATATCCGCTTCCCCAAGGCGCTCGGCGTGCCCGCGCAGAACAGCATCCTCAGCCCGCATGTCGATGCCGATTGGGTCGCCAAGCCGCTGCTCGAAGCGACCAAGCATGGCCCCGACAAACGCGAGGGCCGCCTGCCGATCCTCGTCGCCGCAAGCTATTGGGACGGCGACCAGAAACGCACCGATACGGCGATCTACGATCTGGTGTGGGAGACCGAGGGCGGGCTGATCTGGGGCCACAAACTCAAGCTCAAGGGCCTGATGCTGCGCGAACGCACCGCCTCCGCCCCACGGCTCGACGGACTGTGGAAAGTGGAAAAACCGCGCTAACGATCCTCCCCGCTTGCGGGGAGGATCAGATCACCGCGACGCCAGTTCCGCGCCCGGCTTGACCCAGCCCGCAAGCTGATCGCCCGCGCCCGTCCGCACGAAACACCGCCCGCCGGCGGCACGATAGGACAGGCACAGCTTCACCGCATCGCCACGCGCATAGCCGCCGAGCGAGAGCCGGTAGAAACTGCCCGCCCCGGCCCTGACGGTCGCGCCCTGTGGCGTTTGCCCCGAGAAGCGCGGAAACTGCCGCGCGGCGCGCTTCCACGCGTCCCGCGCGACGCTGGCGTTGTCGAACGCGCCAAGCTGGACATAGAATTTGCCGGCGGCGAGCGCACGCGGCGCCACTTCCACCGGAGCCGCTTTGGCAACGGCTCTCAGAGCGCGAGCGCGCGGCTCCGGCGCTGCGTCGGGCTTGGCCGCGATCGGCTGAACGATCTCCTGACGCGCGGCGAACTGCACCGCCGGCATTCCGGTGTTGAGCGACGGCGTGGCATCGGGCGCAGCGGTGATCGGTGCAGGTGCTGCGGCAACCTCGACGGGAGCCGGTGCCGGCTCGACTGGCGTGGCGCTCGCCACCGCGACCGGCGCGGCAACGTTGAGCGCCAGCGCGGCCGGACGCCCCTTGTCGGCGACGGCAGTCACGCCGAGCAGCGAAGCGACCTGATCCGACGCCGCCTTGGGCCGCGCGAACGCGCCCCATTCGACGATGCGCTTGTCGGCATCGGCAGCGGCGAGATCGAGCCCGACCACCGCCCGCGCCTCGGTCCAGCGCCCGGCGAGCGCGAGGCTCAGCGCGAGATTCTGCCGGGTCTTGGTGCTGGCCGAATCGGCCCGCGCCGCGCTGGCGAGCAGATCGACCGCCGCCGCCGGATCGCCCGCCAGCGCGATCGCGAGGCCCCGGTCGCTGACCGGGATCGTGTCGACGTGGGCGGCAAGCGTCCCGCGCGCCGCTTGCCAGTCGCCCGTCGCGATCTGCGCCAGCGCCAGATTGAGCGCCGCCTTGCCGTTGCCGGCGTCGAGCGCGAGCGTATCGCCGAACGCGTCACGCGCCGAGGTGAAGCGCCCCGCCTTCAGATAGGATTGGCCGAGCAACATGCGGAACTCGGCCGATTCGGGCGCGGCCAGCGCGGCACGTTCGGCATGTTTGACGGCATCGGCCCCCTTGCCCCGCGCCAGCAGCGCGCGCGCCTTGCCGGCTTCCGCCGCCGCCTTGCGCGCATCGCTACCCTGCTTGTGGCTGCCGGCGAAGGCGATGCCCTGCACCCCGCCGGCCAGCGCGCCGCCGAGCAGCAGCACGGAGCCCGCCAGGGAAATGATCGCACGCGTCTTCATCGAATCTCTCCATCCGGGCGCGAGCGCGGTGGCACATCGCTCACCAGCACCCCGTCCACGGGCTTGCCGTTCAAAAATCGGTCGAGCGCACGCTCGAAACCGGCGCTGGTCATCTCAATTCACCACCCGGCGGCCGAACCCGCCGCTCACCGGCCGTTGCCCGAACGTGCCGCTCGCCGCGGGCGCGGCGAACACGGTGCGGCGGAAATTCTTTTCGAGCCGATCCGACACATAGCGCCACAGTGCCTCGATCTCGGCGGTCGATGCGCTCTCGGCGTCACGCTCCATCACGGTGCCGCCATCGACCATCGCCGCCGCGAAATCGGCGCGATGGTGGACGAGCACCGGCGCGACGATGCCGTGCCGCGACAGCGCCATCGTCGTCTCGGTGGTGAGGCGCGCGTCGGGCGTCGCGCCGTTGACGACGAACAGCAACGGCTTGCCCGCGCGCTCGCACAGATCGACCGTCGCGCCGACTGCGCGCAGATCGTGCGGGCTGGGCCGCGTCGGGATGACGATCAGTTCGGCGACCGCGATCACGCTCTGGATCGCCGCCGTGATGGCGGGCGGCGTGTCGATGATCGCGAGTTTGAAGCCTTGCAGGCGCAGCGCCTCCAGATCGGCCGCGAGCCGGGTCACGCTCGTCCGCGCGAACGCCGGGGTATCGCCGGTGCGATCGTGCCACCAGTGCGATAGCGAGGCTTGCGGATCGATGTCGATCAGCACCACCGGCCCCGCGCCGGCGCGCTCCGCCTGAACGGCGAGATGCCCGCTCAGCGTGGTCTTGCCCGACCCGCCCTTCTGTGATGCCATCGCGAGAACGCGCATGTGCCCCGTGAACCCCCATCTGTAGAAGGCGGCCACTGCCCCAATATTGGTCAAGATCAGGTTAACGGCGTACGATACGCTCCTTTTCGGCACGGTCTGCCTAACGAAATCTTTGCCAATCTTGCGTATCTCAGCGTAACCAAACGTGATTTGGGGCGATGGAATGCGGGTCCGCGTATGAAGACATTGATTTTGGTTGCCGTGGCAGCGGGTGGCATGGCTTTGGCGGCGCCGGCGTCCGCCGACGTCAAGGCCGGCGTCGATGCGTGGAGCCGTGGTGATTACCGCAAGGCGATCGACGAATGGCGCCCCGCCGCGATCAAGGGCGATGCCGACGCGCAATTCAATCTCGGCCAGGCCTATAAGCTCGGCCGCGGCGTCACCACCGATCTGCCGATGGCGGAAAGCTGGTATCGCAAGGCGGCGCTACAGGGCCACCTTCAGGCCGAAGACAATTACGGGCTGATCCTGTTCGACGAGGGCAAGCGCACCGATGCCGTCCGCTGGCTCGAACGGTCCGCCACACGCGGCGAGCCGCGCGCGCAGCTCGTCTACGGCACGATGCTGTTCAACGGCGACAACGTCACCAAGGACTGGCCGCGCGCCTATGCGCTGATCCTGCGCTCGGCGGCGCAAGGGCAGCCGCGCGCGCCGCAGGTGCAGGCGCAGATGGACCAGTATCTCTCGCCCGAGGACCGCCAGAAGGGCATGGCGCTCTCCCGCCAGTACGAAGCGGACGAGAAGCGCCCGCAGCTCCCGCCCGAAATCGCGAACGCCGGCACGCAGACCGGAATGCGCGGCACCGATCTGCCGCCCTCCGCCTACGATCCCAACGCCCGCCCAGCGCCTAGCGTGTATACGCCCCGGCAGGACGAACCCGACGCCCCCCCGCGCGGCGACGCGCCCGATTCGCCGCGCACGCGCCCGACGCCACCACCCCGCCCCCGCCCGGCACCGGCGCAGCCCGCGCCGACTCTGGCCGGCAACGGCCGCTGGCGAATCCAGCTCGGCGCGTTCCGCGACGAGGGCAACGCGCGTGGGCTATGGCAATCGG